>ENA-UOWE01002875-UOWE01002875.1-activated-sludge-metagenome-genome-assembly--contig:-NODE-2875-length-18371-cov-10.942837_pt1 | contig 18371 bp, 15 predicted proteins | sample MGYA00249841_ERZ761562 | MGnify/ENA primary metagenome ERZ761562 (study PRJEB28883, sample SAMN05720200) | activated sludge metagenome | isolation source: Anaerobic digester | place: Japan... | reverse complement strand
CTTCTGTTGTACAGCTAATACAAATGCTGTATAATAAATTCATATAAAATATATGGGGGTTTTAGCATTGAGATACATAGATTTGAGAAGCGATACTGTTACCCAGCCAACGGATGAAATGCGGGAGGCAATGGCAAAAGCAATAGTTGGCGATGATGTATACGGTGATGATCCTACTGTATGCCTTTTGGAAAAAAAAGCCGCAGAATATGCCGGCAAAGAAGCTGCTCTTTTTGTCCCCAGCGGCACCATGGGGAATCAGCTGGCAGTTATGACCCACACAAAAAGGGGAAATGAGATTATTGCGGAAGAAAACTGCCATATAATACAGCACGAGGTTGGAGCTGTAGCAATACTGTCCAGTGCAATGGTGAGGACAATCAGAGGAGAAAAGGGTGTCATGAATCCCCAGGATGTTTTAAACGCAATTCGCGGCAATGACATACACTACCCTGAAACCGGACTTATCTGCATGGAAAACGCATTGTCAAACGGAACTGTTGTACCCCTTGAGGTAATGAAAGAAATATATACAATTGCAAGAAACCATAATATTCCTGTACATCTCGACGGTGCAAGGCTTTTCAATGCCGCTGCATACCTGGGAGTGGATGCGGCACAGATTACTCAATATACTGACTCTGTTATGTTCTGCCTTTCCAAGGGCATGTGCGCTCCAGTAGGGTCGATGCTTGCAGGCAGCAAAGAGTTCATAGAAAAGGCAAGAAAGAACCGGAAGATTCTGGGAGGCGGGATGCGCCAGGCAGGAATACTTGCCGCTGCAGGCCTCATTGCCCTGGAAAAAATGTCAAAACGTCTTCACATTGATCATGAAAATGCAAAATATCTGGCAGAACGCCTTATGTCGATACCGGGAATAAAGCTAGATTATAAGGATGTTCAAATTGACATGGTTTTCTTTGACATGGAAGAGACAGGAATAAGCTCAGACAAGCTTGTAGATGAATTATTCAAAAAAGGAATAAAGATAAACGGCGCCGAAGGCGGGCTTATGAGATTCGTTACCAACAACGATGTTACCAGGGAAGATATCGACTATACCGTACAGTGCATAAAAGAACTCGTTCAGCCATAGCTGAACGAGTTTTTCCTACCATCCCTTTGCTATCCGGAGTATTTCATCCGGTATATCCCCTGCAAGAAAATCATTTATTGCGCCTTCAATAATATCAATAGCAGTATCCAATTCTTCCTTTTTAATTATCAAAGGCGGCTGGATACGCAATACGTTATTGGCAAAGAATGTAAGGATAAGCCCCTTTTCCCAGCAACGGTAGCATATCTTCGACGCTGCTTCCTTGTTTCTTTCCTTTGAAACCCTGTCCTTTACAAGATCAACACCTATGGATAAGCCTAACCCTCTTACGTCTCCTATGAGGGTATATTTATCTTTCATAAGGTTAAGGCGCTCCTTTACATACTCTCCCATTTCCCTTGTGTGCTCAATCAGGTTTTCGTCTTCAATAACCTTTAGAGTAGCAACGGCTGCGCTGCAGCAAACAGGATTCCCTGCTGTAGTAAAAGCGTGAGCCGGAGCCTGCCATGACTGCATGATTTCTTCCCTTCCGACAATAGCGCTGAGAGGCAATCCTGAGGCAAGGGATTTTGCAATTATCACAATATCCGGCTCAATATCAAAGTGCTCTATCCCAAACCACTTTCCGGTCCTTCCCAATCCCTGCTGCACCTCTTCGCTTACAAAAAGAATACCATTGGCCTTGCATATTTCATAAAGGCTTTCCATATATTTTTTCGGAGGCACCACCAGGCCTGCATCCCCCGCAACAGGCTCTATTATCACTGCTGCTATCTCTTCAGCCGGAATATAGTACTCCAATGCCGCTTCAAACTGCTTCAGGCATTCAAGACTGCAGGTATCTTCCTTCTGGCCGAATTTACATCTGTAACAGTCAGGATATGGAATATGGAAAATATCCGGCAGCATAGGTCCGATTTTTCTTCTCATATTCAAGCTGATTGCTGATAAGGACATGGAACCATAGGTTGAACCGTGATAGGCCTGAATGAATGAGACTATCTTGCTTCTGCCGGTATAGCACCTTGCCAGCTTTATCATCCCATCATTGGCATCAGAACCGGAAAGGCCAAAAGCCACTCTTTTCCTGTAATTCCCCGGAGTAATCTCACAAAGCTTATTTGCCAGCTCCACAAGAGTTTCATTATAAGAATAGACCGGCGAATAATGAGTGAACTTCTTTGATTGTTCTATAATAGCTTCAACTACTTTAGGATGGCAATGGCCCACATTTAAGGAACTGGCGCTGGAAAAAAGGTCAATAAAACTGTTTCCGTCAATATCCTCAACTATTGACCCGTAACCCCTCTTAACCGCCAGGGGATAATAAGGCAGCCTGAAACAGGATGACAGTACATTGTCATCTTCATTGACCAGCTTTTTGCACATTTCATAGTTCATTTGCTAACCCTCCCATAGTAAGAAATGCTATAAACTATTATAATTTTGCCCATCCGATTAGTCAACTTTACCCCTGTCTTCCGGCCTTCTGGCTTCTCAACAGGAATATGAAAAAGGGGCCGCCCATTATCGAAGTCATCACTCCCACCGGAATCTCCGCCGGCTGAATCAGCATCCTGCCGGCAGTATCCGCCAGCACCAGGAGTATTGATCCCAAAAGTGCCGAGTAAGGTATTACACTTTTATTGTCTGAACCTATTATCAGCCTGATGATATGGGGGGCAACCAGTCCCAGGAATGCTATCGTCCCTCCGGTAGAAACCACACTGCCGACAACAAGTGCACAGGTTATAAGAAGTACGTTTTTCAATGCAAAGGTATTTATACCCAAATGATGGGCAGCATCTTCTCCCATCATAAGAATGTTAAGCTCCCTGGTATAATACATCAGCACTGCCAAAGAGGGTATTATAATTACTGCAGATATGAAAAGCTCATTCCAGGTTGCCATAGATAGGCTTCCCATTGTCCAGAAGACTATATGTTCAATTTTATCATGATTCAGCATCATAAGGAAAGATATCACGGACGCAAGAAAATAGCTCACTGCAACACCGGCCAACAGAAGGGAATTGATAGACATCCTGTTTCTAGTATATGCAAGGCTGTACACGAAAAATAACGTGAGAACCGCACCCATAAATGCAAATATTCCTGTGGTCTCCATCCCAAAAATCCTTGCATTCAGGCCTGTGATAATTGAAATCACCGCGCCCAGGGCGGCGCCGGAAGACATCCCCAGGGTATAAGAATCCACCAGGGGGTTCTTGAATATCGCCTGCATCACTCCTCCCACTGCAGCAAGCCCGGCTCCCAGGACAGCTGCAAGCAGTACCCTCGGAAGCCTTATATCCATAAGAATAGAGGCGTTGACCGTATCAGCACCCTTTGTCAGTATTTCAATTATTTCTGTTGTACTGATTTTTACGGCACCTGTTGATGCTGCAAAAATCAATGATAATACAAGAGAGGCAATCAAAAATACAAGTACCAGCCAGTTTCTATTCTTTACTTTCCCCATGAGTTTCTACCGCCTTTATAATTTCTTCCTTCAATGCTTTGCTGTCCGTCAGAATTGAATTGTTACGTGACTTTATCCTTTCATACAGCCTGCATGCGGTGCCATTCGTGTAATCTCTCGCTGCAAAGCTATCATCCTCCAGTATAAACAGGGGCTTGCCTTCCATGTCCTTTTCGAGCAGGAGTTCAAGATTCTTAAGGTTTGATTTGCCCAAATACAATCCGGTCAGCACTATGGCATCGGCAGCCATGGCAAGCTCCTTATTTCGGGCATAGGCTTCCCCGGATATTCCCACAAAAGGCACCTCCTCAGCAATCTGCATATTATTTTCCTTTGAGATCTTCCAGTCAAGGTCGCCTATAGCCAGCACACCGCTGCTGAGGTCAAAGCCTTCGGAGCACAGCCTGCTTATTATATCGCTGCCGCTTCCCCCTCCGCATATGACATGAACCCGTATCCCCATTTTATCTATATTGGGTTTGGTCAGGGCATATATGTAAGGCTTGTTTCCTACAGGACTGACTGAAACATATACATCCGTATCAAATATTTCCTTGATGCCGGCGGCAGTCAGGGTCTCGAAGGGGGTTCCCTGCCGCATGATCATCCCAGCCTTCATCATTACGATATAGTCACCGTATGCGGAAGCCAGATTAAGATCGTGCAGTACGGCAATTGCCGTAAGCTTCCTGTCAACACACATCTTTTTTATTAGATTCAGTATTTCCACCTGGTGCTGAAGATCCAGATGGGATACCGGTTCATCAAGTATAAGTATATCCGTATCCTGCGCAAATGCTTGTGCAAGAATCACCCTTTGCCGCTCTCCCCCGGAAAGCTCCATAAAGCTCCTGTCTTTCAGGTGTGTTGTATTTGTATATTCCATAGCTTTTTCTGCGATCTCAAAATCTTTTCCGGTCTCTCCCTTAAGCTTGTTTATATACGGATACCTGCCCATAAGCACAACATCGGAAACCTTGAAATCAAATTCAAGAGAGGTATTCTGAGGTACAAAGGAAACCATTCTGGCAATAGAACGATGCTTAATATCATTGATGCTTCTGCCATCAAAACACACATCACCCTCCTGAGGCTTCAAAGCAGCTGAAATGACTCTAAGAAGGGTACTTTTGCCCGACCCGTTAGGCCCCACTATGCAAAAGAAACACCCTTTACCGATATTCATATCCACCTGATCAAGAACCTTTTTAATATCATAGCTAAAGCTCAGTTTTTCAACACTTATCTGATAATCCAGTTAAACTCACCTCCCGAAGCACTGCAGCCCGGCTCAATTATTCTCCATGCAAAACCTTTGACATATCTTCTATTGCCTGTACTATTCTTGGCCCCGGCCTGGATATTATGTTATCATCCGGCATAATATGTACCTTTCCCTGCTTTACGCATTCAAGGAGGCTGAATAACCTGTCCCCGGACAGATCCTCCTTAGTCATTCCTTCATCCGTAGAGTGGAGGGCAGCTATAAGCATATCCGGATTATCCTTTATCATCTCTTCCGCACTGTAATTTGCCCAACCTTCAACTTTTTCGGCAACATTTATCCCTCCGGCAGCTTTTATAACATCATTTATAAAGGTTTTTGAGCCGGCTGTAAAAAGAGGATCCTTCCACACCAAATAAAATACCCTGGGTTTTTCCTTATCTTTATACTTTGTTTGTATTTCAGCTATTTTACTCTTCATCCCGTTTACGATTGCTTCTGCCTCGGCAGCAGTTCCGGTTACCTGGCCTACGAGTTTTATGCTGTGATATATCGTATCAAAGTCTTCCGCTTCAGTAATTATTACGGGAATACCCATCTTCTCAAGGGCCTCTGCAGTTTCCTCCTTTACATGACCTGCCAGCACAACATCAGGCTGTACCTTCCTGATAAGCTCCATATTCGGCTCATCATAATCCCCTATTTTTTCAACTTTCTTGGCTTCCTCAGGATAATCACAGTAGTTGGTTGCCCCGACAACCCTGTCCCCTGCCCCAAGAGCAAAAAGTATTTCTGTAGTGGACGGTGACAGTGAGACTATTCTCTGAGGAATCTTATCCAGTGCTATGCTCCTGCCTTTAATATCCGTGACTTCAATTATTGCCGTATCCTCAAACTCTTTATTCTGCCGAGAATCAGCGCAGCCAAAAAGGCCAAGTATTGTTATGCATGCAATTAACAGTATTATAAGCTTTTTCATATGACAAACCTCCCGTTAAACATAGTCCATAATTCATGTTAAACAAAAAGTTCCTTCTACTGAATAGAAGGAACAAAAATGCTGTTCAAGCACCTCCCTATCTCTCGTAGGTAAGCTTCTGATTCAGGCAGGTCTCCTGGCTCCGGTTCGTCGTATTCCTAAGCCTTCCCGGAGTAACTCCAGTGGCGTGTCTAGGATACTCACCTTCACAGTGGCGGGACCGCATGGGACTTTCACCCATTTCCCTTTTAAGCTTCTGCAGGAAATTAACTGCAGTTATGCACCTGAACTATTTCTCTGTTCAATTAATTCTGATTCTATCATAATGCCGGCAGCTTTACAATAGAATGGCCGATCAAATCCTGTTAAGCCAGAACCCTCCTATTTCAACTATTCCCTCCTTGGAGTCATAATTGAAGATAAACTCATAATGGGACCTGCCCACTGGCTCGTCCTCATATTTCAAGCTGAAGGGAGATCCTTTATAAATCGTCTCAAATATATCATAGTACATGATTGTATTCCCCATAACCTTATATTTTCCCCTCTGTTTGATTATGGTGTCGTTGATACCTGCTGCACTGACCTTTATCAGTTCATAGGTACCGTCACTGTTGAACCTGTATGCTGTCGCATATGACGGCAGGTTCCCTGATCCGCTTTCTATATCCTTTATTGCTGCAAACAGGTCAGTGCCTGTATCTGACCAGGTGCCTGCAAGAATTTCTGCAGGAAAGTTATCCTTGTATTGTATGAATAATGTATCATCATTGCTGCTGGTTTCCACATCCATTTCCATGGCAGATATGAAGAGATTAATTGGAATATACATCTTTCCGGCGATTATGTACGGAGCCATACCGGCATCGACTTTTTTACCGCCGACTATTGCTTCAGTGCTGCCTTCCCGCATTTCCACCTTCAGTACGACATCCTCTCCGCTGTTCCATTGGGCAGTTATGCTGCCTCCGATAATTTCAACCTCAGGATAGGTATGGCTTCCGGCATAAGGCAGCTTAAAGGCATATTTGAACCTTTCAGCCCCTATAAAAATATAATAGAACCCATCCTTGCTCCTGATATGATAATTATCCCTGAATATTACCGTATCGTTTATGACTATCTGATCCCAGGCATAGGATCCTGTGCCGGATCCGCTGCCTGCCGTGCCCTCATCTTCAGCAGGCTCATTATCAGCAGACAGGTATGCTTCGTATATCCTTGCCGCAATTAGTACAGCCATTTCCCTCGTACAGGTACCTTTGGGATTTATCCTTCCGCCGGCGCCCCTCAAAAAACCATTCTCAGTCATGAATTTAACAGATTCTATAGCCCAATCGGATACTTCATTTTCATCGGCAAATATCCCGCCTTTTCCTGCAGGGAATTGAAAATTCAGGGGAATTGCCTGTATTGTCCTGTACATCATTGCAGCCATCTGTTCACGGTTAATGAACAGCTCAGGTGAAAAAAGCCTCTTTTGCAGGTCTGTGTCGTTAACTATTTTCAAGCTGTAAGCCTTTAATACCTCCGGATTGTCAGTATCGGAAAAAACATTCATATCAGAATATACTGCTGCTTTTCCGGTTTTTATTTCATACAGTCTTACGGCAATTTCTGCAAATTCCTCCCTTGTAATCGGTACATTCATATTATCCCTGATCCTGTCTGTAATCAGTCCGTATCCGGCTGCCTTATCAAGCTCCGGTACAGCCCAGGGGCTGGCACCCTTGTACGGAGCTTCTTCTGCAAACCCGCAAAGTGCCAGTACGGCTGTAAATATAAAAACCATTATAATTATTCTAAGTACCCTTTTCATGTTAACCCCCTCTAAAACCATACAGTCCGGCAGTCTTACGCTATCCGTACATTAAGCATAGTATATATCAATATTCTATCACTAAATTTTAATATTTGATATAATATTTATTGCAAGGAGTTGGGTATCTTGAGTAATAGGAGAAAGGGACCGATAAAAAAGGATTTTGATTACGAAGAGGATTATTATGACCGCCTGAAGCATGGAAGCAGAAGCAATAACCCATACAGAGGCTTTACCAATAAGGCAACCAGGAAAAAAACAGAATTTGATTATGAAGAGGACGCCTACGAACCGGAGAAAAATAAGTGAATATAAATCAAGTGTGTTTATCTTAAGCCTTTAGCAGTTATCATATCAATAAAAAGAGGAACTAAAGCGGGATCAAACTGGGCTCCGGCATTCACGGAAAGTTCATGCAGGGCTTCGTCTACAGTCCCGGCAGGTTTATAAGGCTGCTGATGTGTCATGACATCAAAAGCATGCAGAATGGATATAATTCGCGACATAAGGGGAATATCTTCCCCTTTCAGTCCATGAGGATAGCCCTGGCCGTTCCACCATTCATGGTGATATAAAATTACACCGGATAAATGGGCAAATTCTCCGGAAATCTGGGCTAATCGATATCCGATTTCAACATGTTTTTTCATAATAGACCATTCTGATTCATCAAGCTGGGACTCTTTCAGGACTATATCTTCAGGTATGCCGATTTTGCCTATGTCATGCAGGCTTGCAGCCTGTACGAGGTATTTGCAGTTTTCCCTTGAAAGGTTAAGAACTGCCGCAAATTCTTTACCTAAAGCTGCCAGCCTTTCAATATGTTCTTTGGGCTCATAGCCTTTTTTATGCAGCAAATTGCCTAATACTTTAACAAAAGCCAGCCTTGTTTTCTTACCTTCTATAAGCTTATTTTGGTACATTAATTCTTCAGCCTCAGTTAAGACCTTGGACAAATCTGTTCTGCTGTCATTTTTAGTTGCCACACCCAGGGATATACTGAAAAAAGTATCCTCCTCCTGATTGCTTTTACATGCTGCATTTATTTTATGTGCGATATCGAGAGCCTTTTCTTTGTCCGTATTCGGCATAATAACAGCAAACTCATCGCCGCCCCACCTTGCAATAATATCATTTGGGCGGCAGCATTGCTGAATAATAACAGCTATCCGTTTAAGCCATTCGTCCCCTTCTTGGTGACCAAAAACATCATTAATGAATTTCAATCCGTTCATATCTCCGATGAGCAAAGAGACAGGCAGGCAGTCATTATTCTTTGCCAGCTCTTGTATTTTCTTTTCAAAATAAGCCCTATTATGCAATCCGGTTAATTCGTCATGGAAGGTAAGGTAGGTTATTTGTGCTGATCGCCGCTCAATCTCATTTCTTTGCTCTTTTAAAAAAAACTGAATAAGCCCTATTGCGTTTAAAAGCAGGATTATTTGTGAAACAATATAAGGAGCAATCTGGGGTATCTCCAGAATATAAGAAAAAATAACCGTATTGGCAACCCAGGCTATGTTTAACAAACCCAGAAAAAGAGCAAGTTTTCCGTACCTTTTGGCTGACCTGATCATAGCTGTGCCTACCCAGGCGGACAAAGCAAATACTGATAAATTGGTAAATTTAATCATCTGCAGATCCGGCCAATTCCGGGCTGAGAAAAAGATAAAAAACAACAACCAAACCAGCCCTATGCTTAGAAACAGGGATTTTTTAACTTTGGCTTTCAGGAATATTAAAGTGCCCTGAGATATTAAAAGGTTTGCATAGAAATATGAGACCAGGCTAAAGAAGAAAATTGTGTGGTTCTGTCTTAGTAAATCAGGAAAAAAAGCATCCAGGCTATAATTAACGGCAACAATAACCCAGCCAATGAACCACAAACCGAGAAAATGCCTGTATTCAAAGGTAATGATATATACATACAACATTAGTAATACCAAAATAGCTCCAAGTGAGGCAATCAACAGCAATGTAGAAGTCTGCATATACTCTCCAATCAATTAGAATAGTCTGGTTATTTTAGTTTAATTTTAGCAAATTATTTTCAAAATAGCCAGTCCTATATCTTTCTAATATGGCATCAGCTATATGATGCTTTACTGCCTAATAAAAACTATTATTTTACTGATTCCCTTATTGATCTAATAGAATTATTTATTCAGCACTTTTTCAATAAAAATATCAACTATATCCGGGTCGAATTGGGTACCTTTATGCTTGACAAGTTCTCCAACAGCTGCATTCTTATTCAAAACCGCCTTGTATTGCCTTTCACTAGTCATCGCATCATAAGCATCCGTCACAGCTATTATTCTTGACAAAAGAGGAATTTCTCCCTGCTTTAACCCAATGGGATAGCCTGTTCCATCAAGCCTTTCGTGATGGTATAGTACATATTCGGCAATCTCATTCATACCCGGTACATTGTTCAGTATTCTGTATCCGATATATGAATGACGCTTTATTTCATCCCACTCATGCCCGTTAAGCTTTTCCGGTTTATCCAGAATGCTGTTGTCTATAGCAATTTTGCCGATATCATGAAGCATACCGCTGATTTTTAGCTTGCATATTTCTGCTTCGATTAATCCCATGGCAATGCCGGTTCGTTGACACAACAGGCTTACCCGTCTTGAATGAGCCTCTATCTTTGGATTTTTTTCATTTGCAATTCTAAAAATTAATTCAACCATTTACTCGCTTCTTCTTTCCTTCAATATGGTGTCGACCATATCCGGGATAGTATTCAGCGGTAATTGATACTTTACCGCTCCAATATCGTAAGCAACTTTCGGCATACCGTATACTACGCATGAGTCTTTATCCTGGCCTATGGTTTGTGCCCCTGCTCTCCGCATGGATAAAAGTCCCTTTGCGCCGTCATAGCCCATTCCGGTGAGAATAATTCCGACAGACTGATTCTTTGCTTCCCTGGCTACAGACTCAAAAAGTACATCTACTGAGGGGCAATGCCCATTTACCTTCTCTCCCGGATAACACTCCACCTTATAACAGCTTCCACTCTTTTTTACTCTCATATGATGGTCTCCAGGGGCAATCAGCACTTTGCCTTCTTCAACAGTATCACCGGTCTGTGCTTCCTTGACGGACAGTGATATGGAGGAATCAAGCCTTTCTGCAAACATGCGGGAGAAAACCGGAGGTATGTGCTGGGTTATTACTATTCCCGGGGTATTATTGGGCATTGCCTTCAATAAACTGTGTAAGGCCACTGTCCCTCCTGTAGATGCACCGATGGCAATTATTTTTATGCTGGTCCCACTGCCTTTTCTATCTATTTTTCTAGCGGCTGCAATATTTGTATTATGCACTCCCACTCTAGACACAACCGCAATCTTAATTTTAGAAATCATATCACTTATGAAATTTTCAACAGTTCCCATCGATTTCATATCCGGTTTTGTAACAAAATCAACCGCACCTGCATTCATAGCGTCGAATACCGCCTCACTTATCGTGCTGACCACAATAACAGGCAAGGAATATTGAGGCATTAGCCGCTGTATAAACTCAATTCCATTCATTTTAGGCATCTCTATATCACAAGTCATAACATCAGGTTTATATTGTATTATTTTATCTCTTGCATCAAAAGGGTTCGCAGCTTTTGCAACAACTTCAATAGCAGGGTCGGAGGAAAGCCCTCTTGAAAGCACTTCCCTGAATACTATCGAATCATCGACCACCAGAACCTTGATTTTTTCTCTAGGATTCATTTTTTTATTCCTTTCTATAAACAGCAGGCATAATATATTTATATTTTATATCCTCCCGGCTAATTGATTCTGAATGTCCAATGAATAAATAGCCCCCGGACTCCGTAATATTATAGAATTTTTGTATTAGCTTCTTTCTGGCCTGTTCATCAAAATATATCATTACATTCCTGCAGAAAATTATATGAAATTTCTTTTTAAACGGAAAAGTCTCTTCTGCAAGATTAAACTTCCTATAAATCACATCATTTCTTATCTTGTCAATGAGAATGCTTTTTCCCTCATTCACTTTATTAAAATAACGCAGCCTCCAGTTTGCAGGCAGCACAGATATTTTTTCATTGCTGTACTCACCTTTATGCGCAATTCCCAATACCTTTTCGGAAATATCCGTAGCCAGTATTTTTGTATCCCAGTAAATCTTTTCTTCCTGGAAATATTCGTCCATTATCATGGCGATGGTGTAAGGCTCTTCTCCGGTGGAACATCCCGCGCTCCAGATGCGGATATCTTTTTCTTTCAATGTTTTTGAAAGGTTAGGAAGTATTTCGTCCCTTAAATAAAAAAAATGCTCTTTTTCTCTCATGAAAAAAGTATGATTGGTAGTAATTCTGTTAACCAGCTCATTTGCCGCCTCACCTGTTTTGTCTGAAATAACATAATCAAAGTATTTTGTAAAGCTTTCGAGATTAAGTTTAAGCAGGACATTAGACAGCCTCCCGACAGCAAGAGGCTTTTTTTCTTTGTGTAACTTTATACCATAATTGCTTTTCAAAAAAATCGCCAATTGGTCAAATTCCCTATCAGTCATCTTCAACATATGCTTCCCCTGCAAAATTATTTTACGGAGAGAGCATGAGCGCTCTCTCCGAATTATAGAACCCGTTAATATTTATCAAATTCATTGTCACTCAGCGAGATCTTTATTTTTTTGTTTTCCGCTTCTGCCTTGTTCTCTTCAGGATTGCTTACAGCTGTTTTTTTATCCTTATACATATTCTCAAGCATTTTGATTATTTCGGGAGACAGCTCTTCATACTTGCCGGCAGCTGCGGCGTCCTTTCTGAGTTTAATGTTGTTTACCATCTCTTTCATCATTTCAGCCTGACTTGACAGCTCTTCACTTGCAGATGCGCCTTCCTCAGCAGTCGCGGAGTTTGTCTGTACCACCTGAGATATTTCGTTAATTGCCTGATCAATTTGAGAAATCGCATTGCTCTGTTCATTTGATGCGGCTGATATCTCACTTACAAGAACCGATGCCTTAGTAATGCTGTCTACAATTTCAACAAGCTCTTTTGCTGTATTGTTGGCAATCTTAGTACCTTTTTCAACTTTAATAATAGAGTTTTCCACCATATTTGTTACTTCTTTTGCTGCACTCGCACTGCGCTCAGCTAAGTTTTTCACTTCTTCCGCCACAACGGCAAAGCCTTTTCCGTATTGCCCTGCCCTAGCCGCTTCTACAGCCGCGTTTAAAGCCAGCATATTTGTTTGAAAAGCGATATCGTCTATTACCTTTACAATCTTGGATATATTGTTGGATGCTTCATTGATATCCTCCATTGCAGCAAGCATTTCCCTCATCTGCTCGTTCCCTTTAACTGCATTTTCTTTTGAAGTATCGCTTAATTTATTTGCTTCATCGGCATTTGAAGCATTCTGTTTTACCTGTGCAGCCATTTCCGTAATGGATGCCGTTATTTCTTCAACAGAGCTGGCCTGTTCTTCCGAACCCTGGGATAAAGCCTGGCTTGTACTTGAGACTTGTCCTGCTCCGGCAGCAACCTGTTCGGCGGCAGTGTTGATTTCTTTGAAAATTTCATTTAAAGTATCAATGATATTGTTCAGAGAGTCAGATATGGTACGGAAGTCTCCTTTAAAATCTCTTACTCTTTGTATATCAAGATTCTTTCGTGAAATCTCGGATACAATATTTCCTATTTCCTGAACAACATGATTTAAAATCTCTATAGTAGAATTAACTCCATTTGTCAGCTTTTCATAATCTCCTTTATAGTTGCCTTTAACCTTTACGCCTAAATTCCCTACTCCAACCTGCGACATGACCTCTGTAACTTCCATAATCGGTTTTGTCACCGCATTCAGAGTATCGTTCAATCCCTTCACCACATTCGCATATTCGCCTCTAAACTTCTCTGCGTCTCCTCTCGCGCTTAAGTTACCCTCTTCTGCTGCGGCTGCAAATTTCTCTGTAACATCTATCAGGCTCTGTATTGCTTCCATCATGTGGATCAATGCAGGTACCAGATGGTCGTTTTCAGATCTCTTGCCAATTTTCCGATAATTCTCCAGTTCGCTTATATCACCTTGCGAAATTTTCACACAGACATTCTGAACGGCAAGAAGTCTTTTCTGCACTTCGTTTGTAGTACTTGCCAGTTTATAGTAATCCCCTTTGCAGTTCGTATCCATAGTTGTGGTATAATCGTTTACCGCCATCTTCTCCAATACATTGAACGTGTTGTCGATTGGCTCTCTAATTGCTGTAAACGCTGAGTTGATATCCTTGCCAATGTTTAAATAGATCCCGCTGTATTTTGACAAATCCATCTGATAGCCTGTATTTCCGTCTTTCATATTGCTGCACAAATTAAATGCATCCGTTGACAAATTGCTTATTGTGCTTTTTATTTTTGAAATATATTGATTCAGCCTTATAAAGCGATTCCTCTCCCCTTCGGCACAATTGTCCCCTGCAGGCACTTCCGAATCAATGTCAAAATCGCCCCTTGCCAACTTCTGAAGGTTTTTTTCAAGCTTTTCAAGTTCTTTTCTCTGATACTCGATTATCGCACTTTTCCCGAAGAACGCCATAATATCCCTCCTGATTAATAATTTTATAATTACTCTATCTGACTTATTGCCTCAACATCCTTTTCATTCATTATCTTTCTGCAGTCAAGTATAAGTTTTACATTGCTTCCTACCTTTCCAATACCCTTGATATACTTGTTTTCGGCACAACTATTGATCTCTGGCGGAGGTACTATTTCCTCATCCGGTATGGATATGACCTCTGAAATGTTGTCAACTATCAATCCCAGCAATATACCATCTACGTCCACGACTATAATGCATGTCCTGTCATTATATTCTTTAGATTCCTTTTTGAATCTTAACCTTACATCCATTACCGGAACGATTTTGCCTCTCAGGTTTATTATACCTCTGACATATTCCGGCAGTTCAGGAACCTCCGTAATAGGCTGCATGCCTATCATCTCAATAACGAACTTGATCTCAATGGCATATGCCTCATTGCCCAATAAAAATGTCAAAAATTTCCCTTTCATGGTATCCTCACCAGTATCCATTCTTTCCGCAGCCAAGTCTGTCATATTTTCATCCTCCCTTCTTCCAAACTCGTTATTAAATCACCTACATCCAGTATAAGACTTATGTTGCCGTCTCCCAATAATGTGCACCCTGACAGTCCCCTAATCTTCTTCAGATTTCTTATATAACCCGGCAGTGCCTTAATAACAACCTCCTGTTCGCCTATTATCTCGTCTGCAAAAATGCAGATGGCTTTTCCGTCGTTCTCTACCATAAGCATGACACCATCGGAGATATTCTTGATTTCCGTTTTGATGCCGTATAATTCGTAGAGCCTTACAGCAGTATAGCATTGGCCCCTTATCATAATCATCTCATTGCCTTCAGAATCAATAATGATATCTCCGTCTTCGGCTTTAAAAGACTCTCTGATGCTGATTATCGGTACTGAAAAAAATGATTTGCCGGTTTTTATAGTCATACTGTCAATAATCGCAAGAGTCAGAGGCATTTTTAGAGTTATTGCGGTTCCTTCTCCTTCCACACTGTCTATCGATACCGTTCCGCCTATGGCACCAATATTCTTGGTTACTACATCCATACCTACACCGCGGCCTGAATACTCCGAAACTTCTTCTTTTGTAGAAAAGCCTGCCAGCATTATAAATGAATATACCTCTTTATCTGTAAGCTCTTGTTCAGGTTTTTTTATAAGTCCGTTTCTTCTTGCTTTTGAAAGAATGCTTTCTTTATTCAAGCCCCTGCCGTCATCCTTTATGATTATCAATACATCACCACCGCTATTTTTTGCTTCCAGCGTGATAGTGCCAAACTCAGGCTTGTTTTTTGCTTTTCTTACTTCACTATTCTCTATTCCATGGTCAACTGAATTCCTGATGAGGTGCATTAAAGGATCCGATATATGATCTATAATGTTTTTATCAACTTCCGTCTCTTCCCCTATTAACTCCAATCTTATATCCTTTCCCAATTTTTTTGACATATCGCGGACTATTCTGTTCATTCTTTGAAAAGTAGCTGAAAGAGAAACCATTCTTATTGACATTACAGCATCCTGAAGCTCTCCGGTGATTTTATGAAGCTGCCTGGCTGATTTCAGGAAGTTATCCAGCACAAGGCCATTAAGATCAGGATTTTGAAGCACCATTGCCTCGGAAATAACCAGTTCCCCTACTAAATCCATCAGCTTGTCCAGTTTATGTACATTGACACTGATAATGCTCTGACGGGTACTGACAAATTGAGGCTCTTCTATCTTTTCTTTATCTTGCAGATCCTTCATATTCTGATTATCAGTACTTAACTGCTGATGCCCGTCGGATTTTGTTTCATATAACTCAAATTCTTTTAAGAACACTACATTATGTGAAATAAATTCATGTATTTCCTTATACGAACGATCCGATTTAAAAGATATCCAAAACCCGTTATTCTTGATTATTTCTATACTGCCATCGTTATCAATAATGTCTTCCGGAACATAACTGATATCCTCAGCTATTTCCTTCAGGTTGTTGATGACCAAGAAAGCTCTGACATTTTCCATTTGGCAGCCTTCTTCGAAATATATGACAGCTTTATAATTTTGTTGGAGAAAGTCGCTCAAGTTTATCTGATTACTACTGTCCTCTGAAATGCTGTCAGTATCTTCATTTTTCGAAGGACTCTTGCCTTTCTCCGCATTTTCCTTTGAATTATCCGCCTTCAGGCGGGATAAGTAATTCTTAATGCGTCTGATCAGTTCCGAACCGTCACCATCGGATTTCCTGCCCTCCACAATTTTATCCGTTTCATGCTTGATAAAATCTGCGCTTTCCAGTACTATATCCGTCAATTTCAGGCAATCAATTTTCTTAGGCTTTTCCTCCCGCAAAAAGTAAAAGAGGTCTTCTATAGTATGAGCAATTAATGATATATTTTCATAATGCATCATGGCAGAAGAACTTTTTATGGTATGCATTACTCTGAATATTTCATTTATCGAGTCTTCCGTATAGCAGTTTGACCTTTCGATCTCTATTATTGACTGTTCAAGCTGTTCAATAAGCTGAACAGTTTCAAAGATAAACATATCCAGCATAGGATCATTACTATAGTTATCCGACAAACAGAACACCCCCATAAGTAAATTCTATTGCTTTCACATTTCCAGTACCTGTGTTAATACTTTAACCAGATGCTTTTCCTCAAAGGGCTTGACTATAAAGGATTTTGCCCCAGACATAACAGCTTCATAAATAAAGGGCTTTTGCCCCACAGCAGAAATCATCACAATCCTGGCATCGGGATCAAAAGTTCTTATCTCCTTCAAAGCCTGCACGCCATCCTTTATCGGCATTGTAATATCCATAGTCACAACATCAGGCTTTAATTCCTTATACTTTTTTACTCCGATATCTCCGTTTTCAGCTTCACCGGCTATTTCAAACCCGTTTTTTTCAAGAATTTTCTTTAAAGTTAATCTCATAAAAGCTGCATCATCAACTATTAGAACTTTTTTCATCATAGTACTCCTTTATTGATTGCTTTGCAGCTTTTCCTGCAAATACAACCCTTCGCTTTTTCGTTCGATTTGCGTAAATGTAAAAATCATATATGATGGTTCAATTTCCACTATATTATAAAAATAATAGTCAATTCTAAATTTTCTTTCAACGCGTGTCCTGATTATGTCCTGGAATATTCCCTGACGATTTTAAATTAACTATTGAAATCAGAAATATCGTATTTAATTTCAAAAAAAGTTTGCTAAAATATATATGATAAAGAAATATTTATAGTTGTATTATTTGAAATTATTCGGAGCAGTATTTGGAGGAATATATGTCATTAAATGAAACATTCGGAGTATGTCTTAATAAGCTGTTGAAAATCATGAACCTGAAAGGCAGTTCACTGGCAAAAGGTATTAATGTGGACCCATCCCTGGTATATAAATGGCTTAGAAATGAAAGGATCCCTTCATACAACTCATCCCATATAGATTCTATTGTGGATTTTTTTATGAAATGCATGTTTAATTCCTTTCAGAAGATGAAAATCGCCAATGCATTAAAGGAATACGGTTTTGAAATAGCGGATGACGATCTAAAAAACCTTGAAAATGCTTTACGTTCATACCTTTTTGAAGCACAGGGTTATTCTATTGAAGTTCTCACAAACAAAAGTATTTCGGATAAAGAAAAATACAAATCAAAAGTTAAGGATTTGGTAAAGCCCCTGAGCATACCTCCGTATATGTCAGATAATGAAAGCCTTCAGAGAAATGCTTACGGCAATAATATAATAGAGTTGTCCGAACATAGCCTTTTCTTTGATCCGGCATTGGACTCCGATAGAGTAATAATTATAACAGGCATTAAGGAAATATTATATTCTTCTTTGGCATTGCTGCAAAGTGCTCCAATCAGACCTGACAGTAAGGATGACATAATCCTTTTGACTCTTAACAGCAGCATAAATCAGTTTTATGATTATTATGAATATAGGAAACAATTGAAAAATGCCATTTCCACAGTATTAAAAAGAGGGTGGATGGTAGTTTTATTGGCCGAACTGAATAATGGCAGAAAAGAAATAATAGAGCTGATTGAAAGTTTGCCGCTTGCACTCGCTTTGGGAAAATTACGTATTTATTATTACGAAAGGAATGACAGGCTTACTATTAATGAACTTTTTGCTGTTCCTGGGAAGGGAGCTTTGTATTGTTTTTCATCAAAACTTATGAATCAAGTGGACAGTG
>ENA-UOWE01002870-UOWE01002870.1-activated-sludge-metagenome-genome-assembly--contig:-NODE-2870-length-18387-cov-5.868318_pt1 | contig 18387 bp, 16 predicted proteins | sample MGYA00249841_ERZ761562 | MGnify/ENA primary metagenome ERZ761562 (study PRJEB28883, sample SAMN05720200) | activated sludge metagenome | isolation source: Anaerobic digester | place: Japan... | reverse complement strand
CCAGCGCACGTCCTTCCACGGGGAAACGAGCGGGTCGGGCGGACAATGGAGTTTGCCGTCCACCACCCAGCCGCAGTCGCGTTTCGCCAGTTCGTTCACGAGATATCCGCGCCAGGTAGCGATTTCAGTCTGCCGCAACGGATCGTGGATGAGGTCGTGGCATTCTCCGGGATCGCATTCGAGATCGAAGAACTGCTCGACGTTGATACGCGGCAGCCAGATGAACTTGCGCCGGCCGTCGGTCACATACTGCATCTCCTGCTCTTCCGAGTAGCACGTGCAGTGTTCGCCATGGATGTACGGGCGCCATTCGGCGGCGGGCGCATCGAGCAAAGGCACGAGGCTTTGTCCGTCCACGGTCCCCGGAAGTGCTACTCCCGCACCTTCCAGAAGTGTAGGCATGATGTCGCGGAGTTCTACCACTTCGTCGGCCACCTGCCGTGAAGGCCTCCCCAGTGCTCTCGGCGGGACGATAACGAACGGAATGCGGGCGCTGCCTTCGTAAGCGTAGGTTTTGCGCCAGAGGTGGTGGTCGCCCTGCATGTCCCCGTGGTCCGAGGTGAACACGATCCACGTGTTGGCGAAACTGGCGTGGTCGTTGCCGCGATTCAAGCGTTTGATGAGGCGCCCGATCTGCGTGTCGATGAACGAAATCTCACCGTAGTAGCCGCTTCGCGCGCGATGGATGCGATCGGGGCTTATCTTTCCGCGCCAGGCGTTGGGGTCAAGCGCGGTGCGCGGGTCGTCGTGCATGATTGCCCATTCGCCCACGGAAGGCGGCGGGGTTCCGCGGCTGTGGTAGAAATCCCAGTAAAATCGCGGCGGAACGTACGGTGAATGGGGTCGCGCAAACGAAATGTTCAGGAAGAAAGGTTGCGAGTAGTCGAATGTGTCGAGAAAATTGAGCGCGCGGCTCATCGTCCACGCGGTGGGGTGGAGGTACTCGTCCGTGTGCCAGGGCCGGCTGTGCCAGGAATTCCAGTCCACACCATGGTCGTCCGGGGTTACGCCTTCCGGCGCATGAGTGCGGAACCACTGGCGATGCTCGCTGGTGGGCATGCGACCGGATTCGTCCAGTTCCATGTCGTGGAAACCCATCGGGGCGCGCTGGGGATGGAAATGGCCTTTGCCCACGAGGTGCGTCCGGTAACCAGCGTTGGCGAGTTCACCGGCAAGGGTGTGCGGGAAGTCGTGCGGTATCTGTCCCTGCCCGCGTCCCATCCCGAGCACGCCGGTGTGCCACTGGTTCTGTCCGGTCCAGAGGATGGCGCGTGCGGGCAGGCACGACGGCACCGCCGAATACGCGTGACAGAACCGCGTGCCCAGTGATGCGAGAAAATCCAGATTCGGGGTTTCGATGGAGGAGTTGCCGTCGGCTCCAAACGCGTCCCCTCGCATCTGGTCGCACATGATGAGGATGATGTTGGGGCGGGGCATGGGCGCCTCCTTGTCGGCAGGGTTTCAGTCGCATGGTGCTGTAGAAGGAGATTACTTCGAGCGCGTGGGGAACGCAAGGCGGGAAACGGTGCGTCCGCAACGCAAGGGACTCTGAACTGCGCAAGCGTGCTTGCGCTTTCAAAGCGGGGGCGCGCCTCCGCACTCCAAAGCCCCGCGGCGACTGGGCCCGGCCCGACCGTCGGTGCACCCTGCCGCTGATCTACCGTTCGCCCCGTTTCCCGTCATTCTGAGCGGCGTCCGCCACGCGGACAAAGCGAAGAATCTCTTCACGAGGGTGTTCTGGATTCCCGCCTTCGCGGGAATGACGGCGCTTTTCCTCGTGGGTATTCTGTGAAGGTTGGATCTGCCAGCGCCCCGAGGATGGGAATACGACGCACAAATGACGCAATGCTCGTGTAGTGCCTGTCATTCCCGCGAAGGCGGGAATCCAGGGGAAAACCCACGCGCCCAACCTCCTCGCAGGGCGCAGGACCCGACGAAGCGGGTCCCTCCAGGGCGAAGGGAAGTGCGTTTGGAGGGATCCTTATGAGGGTGAGGAATGGCGACGGGCCGGCGCGTGGATGCCACGTGCGCAATTATTGCACGGTGCGTCGCGAGCGGAATGATGCGATGAGGAGCAGACCCACGCCTGCGGTAAGCGCTGCGTCGGCGACGTTGAACGTCCACCACCGCACGTTGCCGATACCGAGATCGAGAAAATCAATAACGTGACCCAGCAGGAGGCGATCGCCGAGGTTTCCGATGGCGCCGCCAAGGATAAGGCCGTAGCCGGCCTGCTCAAGCCTTCTGGAGGGAGCGGTGTGCAGGGCAATTGCCACAATGAACGCGATCACCGCGAGGGTGACCAACAGGTGCACAGCCGCACCGCCAAACCGCATCCCGAACGCGGCCCCCGGATTGTGCGACAGGGACAATCGCGCGTAATCCCCGAAAAGAGAGACAGGACGGCCGGCGGAAAGGAGATTCGCCGCAAGCGCTTTGGTCAACCAGTCGGTGAAAAGCACACCGAGGCCGAGGCTCAGCAGGAGCCGGTAATCGGCCGCGCGCAGGGGCGTTTTCACGGAGCGGGAGTCCCTTCCGTTGCCGCAGACTGAGCGGGGCGCGCCATAGTTTCTTTTGCGGTCTGCTCCGCGCGGCTGGTTCTCCAGCTTGTAAGGAGTATGAGGAACACCCCGACCACCACGCTGGCGTCCGCCACGTTGAAAGTCGGCCACCGCAGGGAACCTATGCCGACGTCTATGAAATCGGTGACTTTGCCAGCAAGGAGCCTATCCCACAGATTGCCCGCCGCGCCTCCCAGAATGAGGGCAAAACCAGAAAGCATGAGGGAGTGTTCGCGCGGAGTCCGCCAGACGAGGTAGGTGACAACAACCATCGCAATCAGGGAAAGGATGACATGCGCCCATTTGCCACCGAATGTCATTCCGAACGCGGCGCCTTCGTTGAACCAGAGGACGACGCGAACGTATTCGCCAAGCACCTTCTCCGGAACGGAAAAGGTGAGATGACGTTCCGCGGCGATTTTGGTGATGCGATCCAGACCCAACGAAGCCAGTGCGGGACCTATGAACACGCAGGACGCCCTTGTCCATGAGAAGGGGCGCGTTTCAGCGTCGGGGGAGCTTATCTCGCTGTGATTTGCAGGCAATGCATTCTGTGGCATTCGGTACCGCTTCCAGGCGTGCACGGGATATCGGTTTGTTGCAGGTGCGGCAGATGCCGAAGGTTCCGTCCTTGATGCGCTGGAGTGCCTCGTCCAGATGACGGATGTATTTCTCATCGCGAGCGGCGAGGAGGAATTCCAGCTCGCGCTCCATGGCATCTGTTCCCTGATCGGGCATGTGAACGGAATAAGCGCTCAGGTCTCCCGAAGATTCCTTGGGCGCCTCTTTCGGGCGGACACTTTCTCCCTCTTCTGCAGCGGAAAGCGCCTTTGCCCGCCGTTCTTTCAAAAGCTTCTCGAAATACGCGAGTTCCTGCGGGTCAAGTGCGGCCATCTTGCATTCCCCCACCGTTTGCCAAGCCTGATTGCGTGGTGCGCCGAACTCCAAGTTCCGCGGGTTCTCCGTTCACCGACCATTCAGAGCGGTGCTCCCACTCGCCTTCGAGCGGCACCAGTTCACGCGCAAGAGTCTCCTTCATGATGTACGTTCTGCAAGAATCTATCGCACGTGCAAGGCGCGGACTGACGGAGTAGCCCACGGTGATCCGGTCAGAGACGTTGAAATCGGCTTCCTTACGCATGTTCTGGATCTTGTTCACGATTTCCCGCGCAAACCCTTCGTCCACAAGTTCGTCCGACAGGTTCGTGTCGAGGGCCACGGTAACCTGCTTGTCAGAAATTACCGACATGCCCTGCGGGCTGGCTGTGACGACCTCCACAAGTTCACTGGATATCTGCTCATGTTTTCCGTTGACAGGAATGGTCACGGTTTCGCCCGCCGCGATTCTGGCGAGCGTATCCTGGTCGAGTGCGCGGAGGATGTTCCCCACGGCGTTCGCGTCTTTTCCAAAGCGTGGCCCGAGCGCGCGGAACACCGGTTTCGCCACGCGCGTGGTGAGCCCTTCGGCGGAATCAGTAAAGACGATCCGCTTGACGTTAAGTTCCTCAGCGATCACCTGACGGTTCATTTCCAGCGTTTTTATTGCGCTCGGATCGGTGACGACCGTCATCACGGCAAGCGGCTGCCGGACTTTGATTTTTGCGGCATTCCGGGCGGCAAGCGCGATTTCCACCACGTTCCGCACCAGCGCCATATCGGCAACGAGGGCCGCATCCTCCCATTCGGGCGTCTCTTCCGGGTATGGCGTCAGATGCACGCTTTCGGGTTCCCCTTCCCGCCACGCAACGAGGTTCTGGTACAGCTCTTCCGCAAACATCGGGATCACGGGCGCGAGAAGTCGAACCGTCGTCGAGAGGACGGTGTACAACGTCTCGTACGCGGCCGGGTCTCCCGCCTGATCCGCCTGTCGGAATCTATCCCGGCACCGGCGGACGTACCAGTTGGAAAGGTCGTCAATGAATCGCTCTGCCGCGTGCACGAAGTTCATCACGGAAAACCCGTCGAACGCCCGGCGCGCGTCGGCAATCAGTTGGTTCAGCCGGGCGAGAATCCAGCGATCCATTCGATCGAGCCGGTCGTAGGGCACCGGGGAGCTGCCCGGAACGAAGCCGTCTATTTTCGCGTACGTTACGAAGAACTTGTAGGTGTTCCAGAGTGTGGTGAGATGCCGCAGAGGTTCCTCCGCCGCCTCGTAGCCGAAATTCAGGTTCGTATACGGATTCTGGCGGCAATAGAGCCAACGCATGGTCTCCGCGCCCATCTTCTCGGCGGCGTCGTCAAACCAGATCGCGTTGCCCTTGCTTTTGTGCATCTCCTCGCCTTTGAGATCGCGCACCTGCGCGTGGCCAAGAACGCGCTTGAAGGGCTCGCGGTTCTCCATGACAGTGCTCATGGCGAGGAGGCTGTAGAACCAGTTGCGGAACTGCCCCTGCAACGACTCTGTGATGAACTCCGCCGGAAACCAGTTGTTCCAGTACTCGCGGTCATGCCGGTAATTCAGGGTGCTGTACGGAACAATGCCGGCATCGAGCCACGGGTTACCCACATCCTTGATCCGCGAGACCGGCGACCCGCATTTCGAGCACCCGATTTTCACCGCATCCACCCAGGGGCGGTGCGGTGAGTGCCCTGCGAACTGCTCCCATCCTTCAACGGCCCGTTGCTCCAACTCCGTTTCGCTCCCGATGACGTCCACGTTGCCGCATTTCTGACACGGGTAGATGGGCAGCGCCAGGCCCCAGAAACGTTTCTTGGAGATGCACCAGTCACCCATGTTCTTAAGCCAGTCCAGTTCGTGGTCCAGCCCGTACGACGGCATCCAGGTGATACGCTTCGTTACCTCCATGATTTCGTAACGGAGGGTGCTCATGTCTATGAACCATTCGTCCACGAGGCGGAAGAGCAATTCGGTTTTGCAGCGCCAGCAGACCGGGTAGCGGTGGGAGTACTTCTGCGTCCGGTACAGCCGGCCCTTGTTCTTCAGCGACGCGAAGACGTCCTCCGGCACGTGCGACGCATGTTTTCCGGCGAACGGCCCGAAGTCCTCCGCGAAGAGCCCGTTCTCGTCTATCGGCGCAATCACCGCGAGACTGAACTGCTTGCCGAGGGCGAAGTCTTCTTTGCCGCAGCCGGGCGCGATGTGGACAATGCCGGTGCCTTCCTCTTCGGTAACTTCGTCCCACGCGATCACCCGGTGTTCCACACCCGCCACGGGTGGGAGTTCGTCGAAGGGTCCCGAGTACGCCCAGCCGAGGAGTTCGGAACCGGGAAGCTCACGAAGTACGGCATACTCGTTTTTCAGCGTTCGTTCGGCACAGGCTTTCGCGAGGTAGAACGTCTCATCGCCCTGTTTCACCGCAAGGTAGGTCAGCTCTGGATGAACTGCCGCGGCTACGTTCGCGGTAAGTGTCCAGGGCGTGGTTGTCCACACAAGGAGGGATTCACCCGGCCGGCCCACCAGCGGAAATTTCGCGGTTACGCTCGTGTGGGTGAGTTCCTGATACCCTTCCGTAACGATTTCCTGATCGCTGATGGCCGTGCCGCAACGCGGGCACCAGGGCATCACATCGTGCCCGGCATAAATGAAGCCGCGGTCATGGCACTTTTTCAGGAAATGCCAGATGGTGTAGTTGTTCTCGTCGGACATCGTGTAGTACGAGTTATCCCAGTCCATCCAGTACCCGAGACGGATGGACTGTTCCGCCTGCCGTTTCGAGAACTTGATCACGCGGGCCTTGCACGCTTCGACAAACCTGTCGATGCCGTACTCCTCGATATCTCGTTTGGACTTGAATCCGAGTTCCTTCTCGACTTCAACCTCAACCCACAACCCCTGGCAATCGAAGCCGTTCTGGTAGCGGAGGTGCTGCCCGAGCATGGAGTGGTAGCGCTGATAGGCGTCCTTATACGTGCGCCCCCACGCGTGGTGCACGCCCATCAGGTTGTTTGCGGTGATAGGGCCATCTATGAATGACCAGCGGGGACCGTTCTCGTTCTTCCGGCGGAGCTTGTTGAAGGTGTCGTGTTCCTTCCAGAATGCGAGGATGCGGCGTTCCAGTTCTGGCAGCGAGAATGTCGGGGGTACGTCACGATACATGAGTTCTTTCGTCTTTCTCCACAAATCTGTGATACAGGATGATCCAAACGGAACACGCGGAACCTAACCCGGTGAGGACCTGTGGCTGAGGCCCACGGTCCCTTCGAAGCGGCGTCGCCCCGATCCCGGGCGCTCCCAATGCGGTTCCGGATTACAGTCTTTCCACCACGCCACGCATGAGTGTGGTGAGACCGGGTTGCGCTTTGTTCGCCATGGCGATGATCTGTTCGATGGTCGCGGGCTCCAGTGAATCCGGCAGGCAACGATCGGTGATGACCGACAGGCCAAGGACACGCATGCCGCCGTGGATCGCCACGATGACTTCCGGAGCCGTGGACATGCCGACGACATCAGCCCCGATTTTCCGCAGGAACGTGTATTCCGCCCGCGTTTCCAGATTGGGACCGGGGACTGCGACGTACACCCCGGCGCGAACCGGTATGCCGTGTTCCCGCGCGATTGCTCGGCACAGTTCGATCAGTTCGCGGCTGTACGGTTCCGACATATCCGGGAAACGGGGGCCGAGGGAATCGTCATTGGGCCCGATAAGCGGGTTATCCCCCAGAAGGTTGATGTGGTCGGTCATGATCATGATATCACCGGGTTCCCATGCGGGGTTCATACCTCCACACGCATTGGATACGAGCAGGGTGTCGGCTCCCATCGCCCGCATGAGGCGGACGGGGAACGTCACCTGTTTCATCGTGTAGCCTTCGTAGTAGTGGAAGCGCCCCTGCATGGCCACCACCGGTTTGCCACCGAGGTGCCCGATCAGAAGCCTGCCCGCGTGAGTCTCCACCGTCGAAAGCGGCATGTGAGGAATCTCGCCGTACGGAATCACCGTTTCCACGGCGATCTCGTCCGCAAGTTGCCCGAGGCCGGTGCCAAGAATGATGCCGACCGATGGTTTCAGGGAGGAACGCGCCTGAACGACGGCAAGGGCCTCACGTATCTGCTCTGACAGTTTCGGTTCTGGCGTGTTCATGTTGCATTCCCGTCATGTGCCGGCGCGCTGATTTGCGCGCCTCTGAGTGCGAAAATCTTCGTACGCGCGGTCTTCCCGCGCTCCAACGTTATGGCGCCTCGCGGTACGCGGAAGTGATCCGCAAGAAGCGCGATAACCGCCTCGTTCGCCTGGCCATCGGCCGGCGCCGCCGTAACCGCCACTCTGAGCCGTCCCGCGGCATCCATCTCTCCCACGGCGTTCTTCGATGCCCGCGGTTGCACATGCACCGTGACACGGTGTAGCGGCTCTGCGTCACGTTGCATCCTTCTCAGGCCTCCCGCGAGCGGGGTAGCTGCCGCCCCACAAGGACTTCTGCTCCGTCTTCGGGCGGTTCCTCGGCCGGAGCTTCCTCGCGAACGGGTGGTTCCGATACGGGAACAGATTCTTCGGGCGGGGCCGTTGCGGCCGCAAATGCGCTCAGTTCCTTGTCGAGCGCCGCAATTGCCGCGGCTTCCTCTTCGGTGATGATCGGAACTTCGTGTTCCTGCACTGCGGGAGGGGCAGCCAGCTCCTCGTGGCCGAACCGGTCCAGCGCCTCCAACTGTCCGCCGAGGAACGCCCTCATCTGAAGGATGAACGAATCCCGCCGTTCTATCATAACTTTCGTGGCAGTCTGGATTTCCATTGCTTCTTCCCTGGCTGCCTGATAGATCTCGTCTGATTGCTTGAGCGCGGCTTCGATTGCGTTATGCGCTTTGGTGCGCGCATCCTCGAGAACGTTGTGCGCCCGTTGCCGTGCTTCCATGGCAAGCCGTTCCGCCTCAAGGCGGGCTTTTTCGATGGTTTCCTGCGCTTTCAGTTCCGCTTCCCGTTTGATCGCATCACATTCGCGCTGCGTTGTCTCGCGCATGTTGTCTGACGTGCGCTGGGCAGTAATCAGCGTTTCCATAAGCGTCCGCTCGATCATGCGGAAGTTTTCAAGCTGTTTTTCCTGCTCCTCGAGCTTTCGGCTGAGGTCCCGATATTCGCTTATGAGGCTTTCGACCTCGTCGGCAACCATGACGAGGAAGCTGTCCACCTCCTCGCGGTTGTACCCGCGCAGCGCTCGCGTGAACTCGTTCCGTCGAATGTCGAGCGGTGTTATGTTCATCGCTGCTTTCCTCCAGCCCATGTGCCGATGCGGTGGCTCAGAAACGAATTGACTCCAGCAGAAGCGTGACGACCTGAATCAAAAGCACCGCAATCAGCGGGGAAAAATCCAGTCCCGTGTTCCACATCGCTGAGGGCAGACGCCGCCTTATCGCCTCGAAGAAGGGGTCTGTGATGCGTGAAAGGAAGTTCATGATAGCGTTGTACGGGTCTGCGCCGAGCCAGCTCGCGACGACACGCACGATGATGATGATGCTGTAGATTTTCAGCAACAAAATAAGAAGCCTGAGCACTCCATTGAGGAAGAACTGCCACTGAAACATCACGCGCCCCTTTGCGTACGCTGGCCGAACAGAGCTGTTCCAATTCGCACCATCGTGCTGCCTTCCGCAATCGCCCACCGAAAATCCCCGGTCATACCCATGGAGAGGATATCCACTTGACCTGACGGGAACTGCCGGCGGGTATCATCAAATATCTCGCGCAACAATCGGAACCCGCGACGTACGAGCCTTTCGTCGTCCACGAACGCACCTATCGTCATGAAGCCGCGAACGCGAAGCGCGGGCAACTCGACCAGTTTTTCCACCAGCTCCCCGACGGATCCAGGAGCCACGCCGAATTTGGACGCTTCGTTGGATACGTTCACCTCGACAAGGACGTCGAGAGAACGCCCGGACTCCACCGCGTCGTTCAGTTTCTCCGCGAGGCGGACACTGTCAACTGATTGCACCATCCGAAAAAGCCTCGCCGCCAGCCGCGCCTTGTTGGTCTGCAGGTGCCCGATCAGATGCCACTCCGCTCCGCCGGCGACATACGGGATCTTGGCTTCCGCTTCCTGTACACGGTTCTCGCCGAGAAGCGTCACGCCCGCCCCGATCGCGGCGTTAACCTCCGCCGGCGACCGCGTTTTCGTAACCGCGAGCAGCGCGATCTCATCGGGAGAGCGCCCGGATTTCACCGCCGCGTCCGCTATTTCCTCCCGGACATGATCCACGGCGAGCTTGATTCGAGCGTGCAGGTCCTGTGCGGATTCCATTCCGGCAACTCCGTTGATTCGCGGCCCGCAACGCGTACACCCTGAAACATTTCCCAGACTTTATAATGTACGGGCATGTATTCGGGGCGGCAAATACGGCTCCGCTTCGCGATGGGAGTGTCGCAAGTGAAATAACAGAAAACGTGTTATGAACGTCTGGTCCCGAGAGGATGGAACGAGGGCATCCGTTCACGCGTCTCAACTCCCACGAGAACCGGAATACGCCAGTGCCGCTCCCGCAGCCTTTCCTCTGGCCGGTCGGTTGTCGCACCAAGCCGGTGACAGGCGGGCCCACGCGCGCGACATCACTCAAGCGACATCACGCAGGTGAAAGGGTGGCGGAACCGTGCAGAATCTGCACGATTCCGCTCCGGGAGCCTTCTGGACCTTTCCGGCCACAGAAGCGCTAAGTGCGCGGAAATGCATCCGATTTCTTTCGCGGTATGGCGAAGTTTTTTCCTCGTCTGGCACCACTTTTCGTCAGGAACTTAGCTGCTCTCCCCAAAATGCCGTGGCATGGCTCTTGCTTATGATACTGCGCGTAATTCGTGTCGCTCTGCTTGCGCAGTAGTAACGAAAGGAACGCTTAACATATGTATTTTTATTGGTTTATCATCATGATTTTCACGTTGTTCCAGGCTTCGGCGTGGGTGAATATGCCCTCCCTGCCGAGAATGGAAGACGCATCCCTTGCAACCACGGTGCGTGAGGACCTTCCAGATATTCAGAAACGTGATACGTTGCGCGTTATCACCCAGCATTCCGCATCAAGCTACTTCCTTTTCCGCGGTGATGAGCGGGGTCTCGAATACGAACTGGCGCGCCAGTTCGCCGACATGCTGGACGTCCACCTTCAGATGGTGATCCCCCCGACCCCGGAAGACATGATTCCCTGGCTTATGGAGGGGAAAGGCGACATCATCGCGCCGGGCCTTTTGACCGCTGTTCCGAACCACGCCGTGGCGCTCCGGTGCCTGCCGTACGATAGCTCGTACTTCGTGGTCGTTACCCGCGGCAGCGCTGCTGTTGCTTCTCTTGATGAGCTTGCGGGACGCACCGTGCACGCGATTCCGAGCGGGCCAGGATATTACGCGCTGGTAGACCTGAACACGCAGCTCGGTGGTGCAGTTACAATTGCACCGGCGCCGTCCGGGTGGGATTACGAGATGCTCCTTGCGGCGCTTTCGAAAGGCGAAGCGGAAGCCGTCATCGCGCCGTGGCCATTGGCGAAGATCGAACGGAGCTACCACCAGAACATCACTATCGGTCCCCGGATAGGCCAGAACGAGCCTGTCGGCTGGTATGTCCGCCCGAGCGCCAACCAACTCCGCGATGCGGTGGACGTCTTCATGAGCAGAGTTCAGTCCTCGGGAATCACCGCCACCCTCCGCGCGAAGTATTTCGACAAAGGCGAGCGCGCCGCCCGTTACCGTGCTGCGAGCGCCCGATTCCTTCGCGAAGGGCAAATATCCCCGTATGACCATACGATCAAACTCGCGGCGGAAGAGGCTGGGTTGGACTGGCTTCTGGTGGCCGCGGTGGCATATGAGGAATCGGGGTTCGCCCACGACATGGAAAGCCCGATGGGTGCTGTCGGGCTGATGCAGATCATGCCGGAGACCGCAGCATCGCTCGGGGTGGCTGACGTTCTGGACCCGGTGCAGAACATTCACGCCGGCACGAGGTACCTCCGGGACCAGATCGCTCAGTTCGGATCGCTGGAGAAACGGGACGCGATCGCGTTCGGTCTCGCTGCGTATAACGTTGGACTGGGGCACGTGGAAGACGCACGCAAGCTGGCGGCCGAAATCGGCCGTGACCCGAACCGCTGGCGCGGGAACGTGGAAGCGGCAATGGAGCTTCTGGCCCACCAGCGCTTCTACCGGCGTGCGTCGTCGGGGTATTTCCGCGGCTCAGAAACCGCGCGGTACGTGAATGCGGTGCTCGCCCGGTGGGAAACCTATGAGCGGATGATGAGGCGAGTGGGCAGCCAACCGGCGGCCTGAGGATCGGGGGATAGATCGAGAACGCGAAAGAGCGGGGCGCAGACCCCGCTCTTTTTGTTGTCGTGTTGCTACAGAATGTTCCGCGCGCCCTTCGACAAGCTCAGGGACCGCGCAGGCTTTGTGGTTTGCGGGGTGTGGGAGCGGTCGGCGTTCGTCCCTGCCTCACGTGTTGGTTCCCGGCGATCCGGGTGCGCTCCGCCCCTCGGTCAAGCTTCTTCTTCCCCGTCGTCGGTTCCTTCGTCCTGCTTCGCCGCGCGCGCCTCGAAGACTGACCGCAGCATGTCTGCTACCTTCTGGCCACGTTCCCCACCGATCAACTTCCCCACCGAATCGGGGTCGATGAGTGGATTGCCGGATGCCGGGCTGAAGACCGCACCGCGCATGTCAACGCTGTTGTCGTTGTTGATGTAACTTCGGTTGTCCGTGCTGACTTCCTCGCCGCCGCTCGCGGGCAAGCCGATCTGCCCTTCGAGATAGGCGATCAACTGGCTGAGGGAGAAGAGGACGGCCATCACCTGCTCTTTGTCGGCAGTACCACCGTTAGGGGAAGGCTCGACGTTGAGCGTGTCAAGGTAAGTCCCGTCGTCGGTAAGCGACATGACGGAGTTGAGCAGACCGGTGAAGTTCCTGACCGCCAGTCTGCCGACGCCGTCAAACGTTTCCGCGGCGATGACCGCCTTGAGTTCCTGCCGCAATGCCCGTGCAGGGGGGAGCATGCGGATGAGTGCCCTGAGTTTATCGTTTTCAGACGCCATTGGTGATCTCCTTTCCAATCCCCAGTTCGTCGAGGACGCGGGGGTTGATGCGTTTGATGACGTTCTTCCTCGCGTTGAAAATTCGTGACTTGATGGTTCCGATGTCGCTGTGCATTGCCTCCGCGATCTGAGCGTAGGTCAGGTCACCTTCCGCGAAGAGGATAAGTGCTTCCCGCTGCAGTTCCGGCAACTCGTTCAAAGCCCGCGCAACCTCATGCGCCAGCTCGAGTACGCCGGCCGCTTCGTCGGCGAGACGGTTCTGATCGCGTACATGCCGCGGATCACGTTCTTCGTCGTTCTGGCCGCGCCTTTGGCGCGGCGGGAGATTGAACCTGCCCTCGCGCCGCAGATCCTCGTAACAGAAATTGCGGACGACGCGGAACACATACGGCAGCAGGCTTTCAACACAGGCGATCTTGCCGATGTTGATGTAGAGCGCGGTCATGGTCTTCTGAACGATGTCATCCACCCACGGCAGGCCGATCAGACGCGACGCGAACCAGCGCACGCACGGCTCGACTTCCTCATGAAGGCGGGCAAACGCGCGGTGGCTGCCAGACTGCGCCTCCGCGAATGTCTCGGGGGTTACCTTACACCGCACATCACCTCTCCCTTCCTCCTAGTAAGATGGAGAAAGCGGGTGATTTGTTCATCCGGGGTAGGTGTACAATGCGCACGAAGCCGGGAGCACCGCGCGAGCTGCCCGGATAAGCGACCCCGGCAACTCGCGGTGCAAAACGACGGGCGGAGGGTGCTGCTGCAATGCCGGAAAGTGGCGCGAAACAAAGCGGTCATTCCCGCGAAGGCGGGAATCCAGAAACACGACCTACTGGAACTGCCACGGCAGCGTCCGGCACGGGCAAGATGCCCGTGCTACGGCCGTTTCCTGTGCACGCGGGATCGGACAGATAACAGAAAAACGGGACAGGCCTCGTGGCCCGTCCCGCTGATCTCGGTCAAAGGTGTGGATCACGCCGTAGTGGCGGCCCATTTCACTCCGCGAACGAGCGTGAGCTTGAAGTACATGTTTTTGCAGGCGTTGGCGTCGTGGCCGAGGGCGTTGTAGCAGATTTTGCCCTTGCCGAACGACTTCGTCCAGATCACAGGGTACGCCTTGCCCTTGTACAGGCCGGTAGCCAGCACGTTCACACGGGGATCGTAATCGGTGATGTACTGCTCGTCGGTCACGACGAATTCATCCAACCCCTCGGTGATCGGATGCTTGTCATCGAGAACGCTCACCTGATAGCTGCGGTAGCGCGGGTGGGTAACGAAGTATCCGCCGATGAAATCCCGGAACTCCGGCGAATCACGGAAGGAATCGGCGGCCGAGTGGATTCCGACGAATCCTTTGCCGCTTTTCACGAAGTTGAACAGCCCATCCCGCTGCGCGTCGGTGATGCTTCCCACAGTGTAGTGGAATACCACGACATCGTACGCGCTGAGGTCGGTGGTGAACACGTTGAGATCCTCGTTCACGCGCGTCACTTCAAATTCACTGTCTTCTTTGAGGGTGGCTTCAACTTCGTCGCCCACACCCTTCCAGTCGTGGATTTCGCCACCCGCGAACTGGAGCACTTTGATTTTCGCCATGGTTTTTTCCTTTCCTGATGCTCTCGGGCCTGGAGACTCCCTACCGGAGTCCGCGTATTACGACATCACGGAACGCAATTCAGCTTTCTTCCGGACGGTATCCGTTCGGGTGCGATGTGAATTTCACGTCGTCCAGATTCGTGGTGACTCTGACGCAAACGATACCGAATATGACTGCGAGGGCAAATACCGGCCAGTACCCGACCAGTTGAATCGCGCTGCCGGCGGTCATTGGAATGATCATCGAGACGGCGGAGAACGTGTTCATAAACCCCATGTATGAAGGCCGCATCCCGAGCGGAGCAACGTCGAGGAGATAGTTCATCCTTCCCACGCCGAGCCCGCTGCCAGCGATGCGGGACATCACCAGTGACAGCGCAACAAGAATGATTCTGATGTCAACACCGAAAAGCGCGAACCGGGGTAACAGGACCGCACCAAGCGCGAGCGCCGGGGAAAAGGCGGAAAGCCTGCTCCCAAGAACGAGGACTGCACGGTTGCCTTTTCGCGAACCGAGCTGCCCCCAGTACACGTTGATTAGGAGGTCCGCGATTGCGGCCACCACCATGAGCATGCCGATGATGCTGTCATCCACGTGGATATCTTTGATGAGGAACGGCACCAGAAACGGGGTGTTCATGACGGCGAGGGAAAAGGTGATCTGCCCCCAGAACAGGCGTCGGTAATTGTGGTCCTCGCGCATGATCTGCGGCCCCAGTCTCAGATACTCTCTGAATGGCCGGCGTTTTTTGATGGCATGCGTTTCGGCGGGTTCCACCACCAGGTTGAAGCAGAGGATCCCGATGGCGATGAGGACCGTCATGAGCGAGAGGAGGAAGAGGTAATTCAGCGGGTAGCGCAGTCCTGAGCGGGGGCTGAGCGCCCACGTGATCACGCCGCCGGCGAGCAGGGCGATGATACCGGCGCCGGTCTGCCTCCAGGCAAAAAGAACAGGCCGTTTGTAGCTGTACACCGTCTTGCTCAGGATATCATACCAGGCAACGGCACTGAACCCACCCGCAGACCAGAAGGCAAACAACAGGCCGATCATGGCGTAGACGAACCACCCCGGCAGGTCATCACGGAAGACCCAGATGAGCACGCCAAGGGTAGTGAGGCTGGCAAGGCGCAACACCGTTGAGATGTGGTACACAAACAGCTTTTTCGGTTTCGGTTCGATCCAGTTGGCAACGAAAAGCTGCGGCCAGACATGGCCCAGCATGACCAGTCCGCTTACCAGACCGACAAGAGCCTGAGAGCCGCTGAGGTGGATGATGAACGCCGCGACAACCGTGTTCGGGTCAAACAGGGTGCTTGGCCCTCCCGTCATGATGCCGTTGATGACGGTGAGCCAGTAGTTGCGCTTCTCGTGTCTGGGGTCGATGATGTCGTCAGGGGAAGTTCGGCTGGCGGCTTCAAGGGTGGAAGAGCCGGGCTCTTCCATGGATGCTGCACTCAAGGACCAATGTGCTCCGTATATCAACCCCGCGATTCCTCGCGGGGAACATGATCGGCGGACGCGGCCGCGCCTGGTTCCGGGCCTCGCGCGCGGAACTGCGGACACACGCCGGGATATCGGATTTCAGCTTGTGGAATTAACGCTCTCTTAATATACCGAAACCTCGGGTTTTGACCCCAGGGGAATACACGAAAAGTGATCCATGTGCAGTGAGATCGCGTACGCGGGCGACGCATCGAAGCAGTGGAGATCAGAACAGCACGTCTTCGACCGTGCGTTCCCCGTCGCGAATGACCTGATGAGAATTGTAGTACTGGAATCGCGCGTTGCGGCCGGCAAGCAGGAGATTCTGGATCGGTGTAAGCTCAGAATAGTACTTCTGAAGGTGAGTTTCGTAATCGAGTGGATACACCGGGTAGCAATCGGGTTGCACATCGTGGAAAATGTCGGTTACCGCGTTGCGGGGAAACAGCCCCAGAGCCACGCAGGTGTCGATTATGGCTCCATACTTTTCGCCCGCTTTTGCGAGATCGTCACGATTCGTGGTTCCGACTTCGGCAACCACCGCGCTTCTGCCGCCGGGTGTAAGACCTTCCCAGATGGTTTCCGGAAAATAGGCGCGGTAAAACGCGAATTCAGGGTCCACCGGCCTTACTTCAGTTCCACGCCGGCGGTACCGGCGATCGGTGCTGATGAAATAGATGATCGAATGCAATGTCGGCATGTCGAGAGATGACGTTCCGAGCATGCGCGCAAGCAGGTTGGGAGATGCCGTCCAGATAAGGCGCCGCACCGGGATTTCCTCTCCGTCCACTACCACGCCGGTGATACGGTTCTCGGTCCGGCGAATCTGGGAAATCTGGCAATTCAAGCGAATCACTCCGCCGTTGTGAGTGAACTGCTCGGCGATGCGCTTCGGTATCTCCCCAAACCCGGCTTTGGGGTACCACAGGGCCAGTTTCCTGAACACGTACGGGAGTTCTTTCGTCAGCCGCGCAAGCTTCCGGAGGGCGCCCACCGCATGCCCGGTCTGCGGCGCAGGCGGTGCGAAGCGCGTGACCACGCCGCGGGTATGGGTTGCCATCGCCCACCAGTCACTGTGAACAACATCGCTGATATCCCACCCGCCGAACTTCTTCGTCAGGTACGGGCGGAAGAAGAAGTCGTACAGCCCGCGGCCGAACTGGCGGCTCATGTTTCGCCGGAAGGAGTCCGGCGGCCCGTAATCCACCCCGGGTCGGGGGCCCAAAGCGCGTGTCCGCAGGAAGTCCATCTGCACGCCCAGCGGCACTTTCAGCATGGAGGAGGGTGTGAACGGATACCGAATCCACCGGCCTCCGAGCACCATGTGGATTTCGGGGCCAAATGCGACCAGTTCGTCCGGGGCGAAAAGCTCATCCAGCAGGGGCGTTTTCTCGATGATGAAATGCGGACCGAAATCAAAGGTGAACCCGTTCCGGTAGTGCGACCGCGCCATGCCGCCCACGTACGGAGCTTTTTCGGCCAGGACGACGTCCTCACCGCGCTGACGCCAGCGGTACGCTGCGGTCAGCCCCGCAAGGCCCGCTCCGACGACCAACGTAACGCCTGATGTGCCATTCCGCTCATTCATGCGCGTAATCACCTCGACAGTCACTCATTCCTCGACCACAAACCCGAACGAGAGAATGGACATTGAGACGAAAATGAGATCGAAGGCCGCAAGTATGGCGATCCAGATGGTGGACTCCCCGGGCGGCGCGGTGGAAAACACATGTGCGGTCGCCTTCACCGCGGCGATGAGCACCGGAACCTCGACGGGAAACAGGAGGATCGGGAGAAGCCAATCCCGCATGCGCGTGCTCGTGGCCATCGTGGCGAACAGGGTGCCTACTCCGACAAACCCTGCTGACCCCAGCAGAAGCGTGACGCCGAGCAGCGACCAGTGACCGGTATCTTCAACCCCGAACAGCACGATAACGAGGGGAGTAAGAATCACCTGGGCTGCCAGAAGGAATACCAGGTTGCCGGTTGCTTTGGCAAGAAACACCCAGGTTCTGTCCGCCGGGCTCATCAACAGGGCTTTGAGGCACTGCTCGTCGCGCTCAAGGGCAAGGGAACGGTTCAGGCCGAGCGTTCCGGCGAATGAGGTTGCCACCCAGAGGACGGAGGCAGCCATGGAGGCCGGCGATTCGGAGCGTATGCCGATCGCAAACGCGAATATCACGACGACAAGCAACGCGAACACCGTCATGACGGCGACGAGTTCCCGCCTTCGAAGTTCGTAGCGAATATCTTTCCACAGAATCGCCCAGAACACCCGCATCAGTCGTCTTCTCCCCGCATGCGGTCGTCGTACTGAGCCGCAAACGACTCCAATCCATCCGGCGTGACCGGGACATCCTGCACCAGCCTTCCCCGGTGGAGCATCAGAGCGCGGGTGGCGATCCGCCAGCCTTCACTGACCGCGTGCGTGACAGTGAGGAGTGTTCCCCCTGCCTCGCGGAAGCGGATCATGCGATCGCAGAGGAGGCCGGCGGACTTCCGGTCGAGGCCGGTGAACGGTTCATCCATAAGGAGAAGGGCAGGGGTGCCGAGAAAGGCGCGAACGATTCCGAGCCGTTGTTTCATGCCGCGGGAGAGGGTTCCCGCATCGGCGTCGGCAACGTTATCCAAGTCCATATCCGCCAGCGCGTCCAGAATTTCTCCATCGCTGAGAGGCTTTCCCCTCAGTTTCGCGAAAAAGCGCACGTTATCCCGCACGGACATCCGGTCATACACCCACGGCGCATGGGAGAGCATGCCTGCACATCCGCGAGCGCGCGGACCCTCCTTCACCGAAT
>ENA-UOWE01002867-UOWE01002867.1-activated-sludge-metagenome-genome-assembly--contig:-NODE-2867-length-18417-cov-27.898867_pt1 | contig 18417 bp, 18 predicted proteins | sample MGYA00249841_ERZ761562 | MGnify/ENA primary metagenome ERZ761562 (study PRJEB28883, sample SAMN05720200) | activated sludge metagenome | isolation source: Anaerobic digester | place: Japan... | reverse complement strand
ATGATGGAGGAGATGGACGACATCAACTGGCAGGCGGAGATAAAGCAGATCGTAGAGCAGACCGTCAAGGAACGCAAGAAGCAGAGAATCCTGGCCAGGGCGGAAGAGAGATGGAAGGATCAGATTCCCAATGAGAGGGGGGCAGCGAAGATGATAAGGGAGGACAGGGATGCCCCATAAAGCCATCCTGGACTCCAGCGTTCTCGCCGCCATGTTCTTCAAAGAAGCGGCTTCTCCCAGAGCCCTGAAATGCGCCTCTGAATGCGATCCGGTCACATTGGACCTGGCCATGGTCGGAGTGGGCAATGTGGCCTGGAAGCAGGTGGTCTTTTTCGGAGAGAGCAGAGATAGGGCATCGGACGCACTGCAGGACTGCCAGGATTTTATGGCCACTGCATGCACCATCATAAAAGCCTCCGACCTTTCAATAAAAGCCTTCCAGATTGCGGTGGAAGACGGGATTTCATACTATCATTCCCTCTTCCTGGCCGCGGCAGAGAAGGAAGGAATTCCTCTGATGACACTGGATCAAAAGCTGCACGAAAAGGCAAAGGCGAAAAAGGATGTTCGCCTGATATGAGACAGCATGTGGATCTCATCCACCCGATCCCCTCATAAGCGGCTTATATCACCTCCAGCAGTCTATCGGGCTACTGCAAGGAGGGAATCAGAATCACATCGCTCACAGTCTATGACGGGGACCACGGCATCGGGGGCAACAAGATCTACCTGGAGGAGAAGGAAAAGGGCCTATTCCTTGATTTCGGCAAGAACTTCGGCAAGCACGGCCTCTTCTATGAGGAGTTCCTCAAGAACCGCGACACCCGCGGCATCCACGACCTGATGTACCTCGGCCTTCTTCCCCGGCTCAACATCTACCGCCCCGACCTCATACCCTCCGACCTCTCCATAAGCAGCTTTCCATCCCTGCCCGTCTCCGCCGTCCTCCTCAGCCACGCCCATATGGACCACTGCGGCAATATCGGCATGCTGCGAAAAGATATTCCCCTGGTGGCCTCTGCCGAGAGCATAGTCATAATGAAGGGCATGCAGGATTCAGGGGTCTCATCCCTGGAGACGGACACGGCCTACTTCTCGCCCCGCCAGCCCTCGGATGAGATGGGCCTCTACCTCTCTTCTGTGGCCGGCATGAGCTACCAGGGCCGGGACTTCTGCTCTACCGAAGAGCCCTCGCCGGCTCTGGCCGCCTTCCTCTCCAGAAAGCCCGGCCAGGACGGCAAGAGAGCCAAGAAGCTGGAGCCGGGAAGATGCTGCTGCCTGGAAGAGTCCGGCCTCTCTCTCCCCTTTGAGGTCTCCGCCCATCCCGTGGACCACTCCATCCCCGGAGCCACGGCCTACATCCTGCGTGGCGAGAAGACCGTAGCCTATACCGGCGACTTCCGCCTGCACGGCAGGAATGAGAGCTCCAGCCGCGAGTTCATCCGCCAGGCGAAGGAGGCCTCGGTGCTGATCACCGAAGGCACCCGGGCCGGTCCGACGGAAGAAGGGAGGACATCGGAGCGCTCCGTCTGCCAGGCCTGCCAAGAGAGCGTTGAGTCATCCACCGGCCTGGTCATAGCCGACTTCTCCCCCCGAAACTTCGAGCGGCTGGAGTCCTTCCAGGATATCGCCCGGAAGTCCGGCCGCCGGCTTGTGGCCATGGCCAAGGATGTCTACATGCTGCACTGCCTGCAGAGCATCTGCGGATCGTGTTCTACCGACGAAATCGGGATTTACAGCGAGATCACCGACAGGTCGAGACGGAAGTGGGAGCATGAGGTGGTAGCGTCTTATTATGCCGATAGATATGTGGATCATGCTGCCATAAGGGAGAGCCCACAGGACTACATCCTCTGCTTCTCCTTCTTTGATATGAAGCACCTTCTGGACATAAAGCCGGAAGGAGGGACATACATCTACTCCGCCTGCGAGGCCTTTAACGAGGAGATGGAGATCGACTTTCGGAGGCTTTGGCAGTGGCTGCGCCGCTTCGGGATATCCTCCCGCGGCTTTTTCCTGGACGGAAAAGGAGAACTGCACTTCGAGAGGCCCTACCATGCCTCGGGTCATGCGCCGGGAGAAGATATCGCCCGGGCCATAGAGCAGATCGATCCCGATGTAATTGTGCCGGTCCATACCGAGTCCTTTGACTGGTTTGCCGAAAGCTTTGACGATGTGATGGCGGTGGAAGAGGGCAAGCGCTATGAGATCTGATTTGATCAAGATGGCTGCTGCTTCAGGGGGGAGGATCAACTATGGATATTCTGGCCAGGGCTTCTTCCGCCTCCCTGTCCCTTCCCAGGGCTTTGAGGGCCAGAGCCTTCCCCTTCCAGGCCCGAGGATCGCGGGAATCGATGGCAATGGCTTTATCGAAGCTATCCATGGCCTCTTCATATCGCTGCAGCCGGCGAAAAGCCTCGCCTCTATTGCACCAGGATTCCGGATTTGCGGGATCGATATCTATAGCCTGCTTGAAGTCCTTTAGAGCCTGATCATGTAGCCCCAGCTTGCTGTAAGCCACGCCCCGGTTGGCATAAGCCTCGGCATAGTTGAGCTTCAGATCTATGGCTTGATCAAAGCACAATATGGCCCGCTCGTACTCTCCCAGATTTCCCAGAGCGGAGCCCTTGTTGTTCCAGATCTTGGGCCTGGTCTGATCGATCTCTAAAGCCCTGTCATACTCCTCTATGGACTCCAGATGCCTTCCCATTCTTCCCTTCACCACTCCCTTATTGTACCAGGCTTTGATATATCCTGGGTCCATCTTGATGATCTCATCAAAGATCTCCAGGGACTGCTCATACATCTTGGCCCGGTACATTACCACTCCCTTGTTGTTCCAGGCATCGAGATAGGATTGATCAATGGCGATGGCTTTTTCAAATGCTGCTAAAGCCTCTTCCAGTTTTTTTAGTCGGCAGAGGGCGAGGCCCTTGCTGTTCCAGAGAGACTTATCATGAGGAGCGATCTCCAGAGCTTTTTCATACATCATCGCCGACTCAAGATATCTGCCCTGTCGGTACAGATCGTCGCCTAGGATCCCCCAATCACGAGCTGATGACCGCTCTATGTATTCTGAATGGCGCCCAAAGCTCATCGCCATAGATCCCACTTCTAGGTTGATATAATTTTACCAGAGTCTCCTTGGCTCAAATCTCACTGTCTTTTCCATGCCGAACCGTCAGCGTCAACAGCCTCTTGCTGCCTTATGCAGCCTCTCAACTCAGGATATTTTTCTATATTTAAAAGGAAAATTTATAACCTCTGACAGCAATATATCGTCGGGTATAATTGTGAACGAGTGCGAAGACCTCTTGAAGGCCACCATCTTTGAGCTGGAGAAGCTTCTGACCAGCAAGACCGTGGTAGCCGAGCCGGTTACATCTGAAGGCATGACCGTTGTGCCTCTGCTGAGCGTGAGCCTGGGCTTTGGAGCGGGAGCCGGCCCGGCCAAAGAAGGATCAGAAGGAACGGGAGGCGGAGCAGGCGGCGGCTTCAAGATGAAGCCGGTAGCGGTTATTGTAATTGAAAAAGATAGGGTCAGGGTTGAATCGGTTGAAAAGAACCGGGAGGTAAAGTATCCGATTATTGAGAGCGTTTTGGAGAAGCTTCCTCAGATCTTGAAAAAAGAGCTGAAAGACCGGGAGGAAGACAGAGTGGAGCTGGGGCATAAAGAAGGAGACAAGAAGGATACCGAGATCAGGATAGATTAGCCTTCATATGCTTCTGTCAATTGCATTAATCTCATTTTTTCTTATCCTGCTGTTGCTCCTGATCCCCGTAGACCTGGTGGGGGAGGCAGCCCCAGGTCGCAGGCCGGATATTAGCTTAGTCTGGCTCTTTGGCCTGATAAAGATCAATCTCCAGCCGCAAAAAGGGACCGGGAATGGACCCTCTGAGGAGAAGTCGGGTATAGATAAGAAGGAGGGAAGAGAGAAGATGATCCATCCCCGACCGCCGATTGAAACATCTCAAGAGAAGGCTCAGGAGGAGGGCCGAAAGGAAGCCAGGGGAGAGGCGGAGAGAAAAAGACGCGGATGGAGCCTTCAGGATGCATTGTCCATACTCCAGACCGAGGGCCTCAAGGACAACGTGAAGCATCTTCTCAGAGGCATGGCCCGTGCCATCCGCATAAGCTACCTCAGGGCTTATTTATATATAGGACTGGAGGATCCTGCCGACACCGGCCTTATCGCTGCCTGCCTCTGGTCGGCTGCAGGATACCTGCAATCCTTCTACCCTATTGAGATCGATATCCAGCCAAGCTTCTCCCAGCAAAAGCTGGATGGCGAGGGCTGCGCAGCCCTGCGAATCTGGCCGGCGCTTCTGCTTCTGGCCTTGCTCAGATTTGCGCTCTCCCGGCCTTCACTCAGCGCCTCTTTGAGAATCGTGAGGATGGTTGGCCGCAAAAGGCAGAAGGCTTAGCCCTCCAGACAAGTCCGGGAGAGGGCATCAGAGTTAAATAGATTCAACAATATAATTTTGTTTTCAGCCAGGAGAATTTCTATGGAGAGCAGAGATATCATCGCCATCCTCAATGAAAACTTCATGAGGGAGCTGGAAGCCACATTGATCTATGTGAGAAACTCATTTGTGATGAAGGATTGCGAGTCCAGCCGGGTCACAGAGGCCATAGCTGTTGATGAGATGAGGCATATGTGGTGGCTGGCGGATCTGATAACAAAAAGAGGCGGAAAGCCGGTGATGCAGCATAAAGAGTTGGATTTCTCGGCTGAAGACACCTCAGGCATGCTGCAGATGCAGATCGCTCTGGAGACGGAGGGAATTGAAAAATATAAAGCCCAGATAGACATCTTGGATGATCCGGAAGTGGTCGGCGTTCTAAAGCATATATTGGACGAGGAGAAGAGGCATAGAAAGGAGTTCAGGATCAGACTGAAGGGATAATAGTCTTTTTATTTTAGGCCATTGCACCGCATGTATTTTTTTCGATAATTTCATATATTCAGCCTGCCAATATAAGTTTCAGGTGTGGCGAATGAGGTCAGCGTTAATCGCATTGATACTGGGCTTGCTTCTGCTCTTCTCCGGATGCATTGAGCGGCAGGAGGCTCCAGAGGTGATGGAGCAGGAGGCTAACGAGGAGTGGAAGGCAGATGGGATTATTGGGGATGGCGAGTACTCCCGCAGCATGCTCCTGCAGGGATCGGCCAGGCAGGGCTACAGCGGCGGGGACCTGGCAGTCTCCTGGAAGAATGATAAGGAGTATCTTTTCCTGGCCCTGAACGGCAGCACTGATGCCTGGCTGGCCATAGGCTTTGATCCCCTGGAGTGGATGAAGAATGCGGATATCATCCTGGCCTCGGTGCAGGGCGGCAAGGCAGTGGTTCTGGATGAGTACTGCACCGGCAACTACGGCCCACATATCGAGGACACCATGCTTGGCGGCTCGGACGATATCATGGAATCAGGCGGCAGCAAATCGGCAGGCAGGACCGTAATCGAGCTTAAAAGACGGCTTGATACCGGCGATCGCTTCGATAAGGCTTTCTCTCCCGGCGGGGCGGTATCCATGATCTGGGCCCTTTCCAGCAATCCAGACATAAGCCTCAAGCACAATATTGCCTACGGGGAGGGAATACTGAGTTTGACCGGCGGAGAGGCGGCTGCAGCCGGGGCTGCTGTGGCAACGCTTACAGCACGAGAGAAAGATGGCCTGATCTTTATATGGGAGGAGGAGAAAGCTGCCCGGGATCTGTATAACGGCCTGTATGAGAAGAACAATATGACCATTTTCCTGGATCTTGTCAGATCGGAGAGCAGCCACATGGACCAGGCCAGGACGGTCATGGAAAAGCACGGACTGACCCTTCCTCCTGATGAGCCGGGGGTGTTTCAAAACCAGACCCTGCAGGAGATCCACGATCAGCTTCTGGCAGAAGGTCTGCAGTCGGACCAGGACGCTTTGACCGTGGCAGCCATCTTCGAGGAGATAAGCATCGTGGACCTGGAGAAGGAGCTGTTAGCCAGCCAGGCGGAGGATGTGAGAACCGTCTATGATGGACTTTTGGCCGGCTCCAGAAAGCACCTTCGCTCTTATGTCAGCGATCTGGAGGGCCAAGGAATAGAGTACCAACCCCGGTATCTGGAGGCGGAACAGTTCCAGGAGATCGTCAAGAGCTGAAACGGGCAGGACGGGGGTGAGCCTCGGGGATCAAATGCCCCAAATCAGGTGGATCCATGCAAGGCTCCCGATTGGGCTATTGATCCATAGCCCTCCTGCCTCCCTGCACTGTCCCGGACCAGCTCTGCCCTGAGCATTATGGCAATTGCAGCTGCCGGAGAGAAGATCCCTGCTAATGGTCAGGCTGCAGCGGTAGAGTTGCAGCGCCCAAACCTGGGATCCATGAGAGCATCAAGACCTGATGCTCCTGATCCAAAAATATCTTCATTAGAGCCCGCTGATTTTTGCAGACCGACTTGTCATCGCAAATTCTGGATTTACCTCTCAGGAGGACGATTGCCGAAGAGAATGAGATCAGATAGCGGACTATTTCGGGCTTATAGCTGCCCTTTCCGCCTTCCCGGTCCTGATCCTTGTAGCAGCCCTGCTCTTTTCGACTGTCAAATAGCAGGACTATTTATAATCGGCAATCAGAGCCAGAGGCATAATGCAAAGAGAGGATTGGAGGCAGATCCAGAAGGAATTGGAGCGCCTCTATGAGCTTCATGAGGCCGCAGTCTCACAGGCGGGCAGATGCCGGGAGTTCAACTCCCAGGCCGCCCTATTCCTGGAGCGGCTGGAGGAGATGGGAGCAGATGATATGGCATACAGTGTCATGGACCTGCTGGCCGGATGCAGCCCCAAGGATTTCTCACCCTGTGACAACAGGATGAGCACAAAGGGATCTCTGGAGCGTTTGAAGGAAAGGATAAAATCGAAGCTTGTCTGAACGATGGCTTCACTTGACAAATTGCGGCTGATTTTGCAATATCTATTCACAAGGGCCGGATGATGCCGGGGACTTGTATCTAAAAAATAATCCGATGGCCACGGCCAGGCTTGCAAATGAAACCGCATTGGCTACGATGAGAATGCCATCATTGATGTGAATGCCGTAGAGCAGCCAGAGCAGCATTCCCAAGGCGAATTGCAGCAGCATGTGCAGGCTCACATCTTCAACAGATTTTGTCTTCTGGATCTTGATTATCTGGGGCACAAAGCCGAACATGGTCAGTAAAGCCGCCCCTGAGCCGATCAATTCCCAATGCATTAAATGTCTGCAAGGGATTTGGTGGTATATTAGCCTAACATCCTAGTCCAGCAAAATCAGACCATAGATCTCCACATTCTCCTTGGTGCTCTTGAGAACCTCCGGTTTGAAGCCGGCATTTGTCAGCGTCTTGAAGACATCAATGCCGCAGGCCTCCATTGAAGGACGCATAATTTCCTTGTTCTTGCATTTGATGCCGTCCAGAGGGAATATAGCTTGATCCTTTTTATGCATCTCCTCGATTACGCATGTCTCGCAAAGTGCGCAGGGCATGGCACTCATGCTGAAGGCCTTATAGCAGCCGGCCAAAAAAGCAGCTCTCTCCAGCTCAGCCATTGTATTCTGCATCTTTACTGCAGAGCTTGATAGGGCCCGTCTGCTATGTTTTGCCGCTATCTTGGGGTCAGGAGTAACCTTGAAGCGGGCCAGAACAGCATAGCGGTACTCGGAGATGACCGCTCTGGTCTCATCGGGGGTGGGGCTAAAGGGCGGACAGCCCAGGCGCTTGCCATAATTATCGCACCCATAACGGCATTTCATGCGAACCCAATCAGATACCACAATTATCTCTGCCGGTATGAGTCGCAGATCTTCATGGACCGCCTTTAATTCGGAGGTGATGCTTTCAGGGTCTTTGTTCATCATATCAACATCCTGGATTATCATATGTGCTTGGAAAATTTATATTTTAGTGCCCAATCCTTTGGCAGATGAGGCGGGTCATATTTTCGCTCTTCTCGATTACATATCCGATCGGCCAATATTGGACTGTTGGCATTGTCATCTTTCCCCAGTTGCATCCCGGCTGGAAAAAGTCTTCAAAGCGGGAGACCAGCCTCGTCGAAGGCTGCATCTTCCGCCGCTACTTGTCTTAATAGATTTGTCGTTCCTGTGACATCGCAGATGGATAGTCTTTTTGCCCATAAGAGAGCCAGTCTAAAGCCGCAATTTAGAATCCAGTAGCTTCTGCTAATTCCAGGCTTTGATTGCGGTTATCGTTGCCCTCAACCAGAGTCACCAGGCTGTTGGACTTCCAGAGGAAGAGATACCTGATGCTATTGTCTCCCCGTATGTCCTTTATTTGCAGGCTCTCATGGCCGTTGACCGTGATGTTGCTGAATATAGGCAGGCCGCGGGCCAGCATTTTGTCATACTGGGACTTAAAGTTGGAGATGGCATTATTTGCTTTCTCCTCATCGGAGAGCTGGATCAGGGTAATCTTGGCATCGTAGGACTTTCCAGGATCGGACCATTGATAGATGCCCACCGATACATTGGCCGGACCGATATCTTTCTCTCCATTGAAATCCTCGATGTAGTCGGTCATATTCACGCTGTTGTCCATCTCGGGCAGAGCTGCCAGCAGCTTGAATCCCTGGGGCAGGCCCTCCTTTGGTATGGCCGGATTTACGTCTCCTGCACCAGCTGAGTCTTTAGCCAAGCAGCCGATGCTGCTGGTCAGCACTAAAGACAGGAATAGCATGCAAATTATATCCTTTGATCTCATAGAAAATGCCTTATCCTTTCAAGTCCATAAGCATTATGATCCAGAGAAGCTCTCATCTCCTTCCAGATCGATGATCGGACCGAGCCGACTTGATAAGATCAACTGCAGCTGTGAGTCGCTGCCATGGTTCTGGTAGGAAAAGCTTTATACTATGAACATATATAATTATTAGCAATAGAGGTGATCTCATTGAAGAGATCGATTCTTCTGGTACTCCTTCTGTCTGCCTCATTGGTCTTTTCAGGCTGCATATCCAGTCCAGAGAACAAGCATGAGAACATAACCACTCTGCGGATCGGCTATCAGCCCAGCACCCATCAAATAGCGGAGATGGTGGCCACAGATCTCGGCTGGTGGAGAGAGGATCTGGAGCCATTCGGGATTAAGGAGGTGCGTGAGTTCGGATTTCCCTCTGGACCTCCGGAGATGCAGGCCATGATGGCAGGAGAACTGGATATAGCATATGTCGGCACCTCGCCTCCAATATCTGCAATGTATCAGGGCCTGGACGCCAGGATTGTGGCCGCGGTGAACATCAATGGCTCCGACTTGGTCTTCCGCTCTGATGTGCCATACCGGGGTCCTCCATCTCTGGCCAGAATGAGGGTCTCCACATTCCCAACCGGTTCGATTCAGGATATTGTCTTGCGGAAATGGCTGGCCCAAAACGGCGTTGATGCCTCTCAAGTAAATATCACCGCAATGGGTCCGGGAGATGCGGTTTCAGCCATTATCTCGGGCGGGATTGACGCTGTGTTCCTCCCCCATCCCGCCCCGGCTATAATCGAGATGGCAGATAAAGGAAGATCCGAGGTAGCCTCGGGAGAGATGTGGCCCGGCCACGCCTGCTGCAGCCTGGTGGTCAGTGGCAATCTCATCCGCAATCAACCCGAACTGGTGGAGCAGATAGTAAGAATCCATATCAAGGCTACGGAGTATGTCAATTCTCATCCTGCCCAGGCGGCGCGGATCTATGCCAATCACACCGGCCAGGATCTGGAGATGGTCAGATACTCCCTAAAGACATGGGACGGCAAGTGGATAAGCGATCCTCACCTCCAGATCCCCTCCACCCTTGTCTATGTAGAGTCCTGCCGCCAGCAGAACAATGAAGCAAAGATTCTGACAGAAGAGGATATCTTTGACACCAGCTTCTATGATGGAGCAGAAGCTACGGCCGGGATTTAATTGAAAGGAGGGCCTCCTCCCAGCTTTTTTTAATTAAAAACAGCCTGGCGAGGCCGGCAACCTCAAAGACATCTCTTACCGCCGGTTGAAGCTGCATCAATATCATCTCTCCGTCTATTTCTCCGAGCCTCTTTTTTTCGGCCAGAAGGACACGCAGACCGGAGCTGCTTATGTATTCGGTATCGGCCAAATCAATAATTATCCTGGAGTTCTCACTTATAGCTTTATATAGAGCTCTCTCCAGGTCGACTGAACATCTAGAGTCGATTCTTCCCGATATTGATATCAGGCAAATGCCTTGCACCTCTTTAACTGCTATCTTCATAATTATCATATTTCCTTTGGAAGTCGAATCATAAAATCAGGCTTGAGCATTGAATTGGCCAATTGCCTCCTCCTGGTCGACAGAGATGGAGAAGATCCTGTCAAATCCGGTCATCCTGAATATATCTCTTACAAATGGCTGCAGAGACGCCAATCTAATCGATCCCTCTCTCTCCTTTTGTTTTTTAAGAGCTGACAGGAGAACCCTAAGCCCCACGCTGCTGATATAGTCCACTGCAGCCAGATCTATGATGATCTTGTTTTTGTTATGCTCAATCACATCATTCAGCTTTGCCTCTATCTCCTTGGAGCTGATGCTATCCATCCTTCCCAATATCTCAATAATACAGACATCATCTCTGCTATTGGTGGATATTTGCATTTCATCCCGCCTCCTGATGGGGTCCCATCAATGGCCTGTCTTTTATCTTGATCAGCATCAATCTATTTCTTCCCCTCTCAAAATCATATCTAATCTCATCAGACAGTGACCTCATGAGATGGATTCCCAATCCACCTATGGGCCGCTGCTCCAGGTCAGCCGAAAAGTTCGGCTCTTCGAATTTGGTGGGATCGAACCGGGGAGCATCATCTTCTATTGTGACTGTAAGACGGCCTTTCAGGAAATCAATTGCGATTTGGACTGCTCCCTGATCTCCATGATATCCATGTCGGATGATGTTAATGAAGGCCTCCTCCACCGCCAGCTGCATGTCCAGTATCTGCTTTTCGGCAAATCCTGCTCTGGACATGATCCTCTCCAGCTCCTCATTTAATCTGGGGATCTCTTCATCCCTTGAGCAGACCGAGAGGAGACTGTGCTCCTCCTCTCTGGGGCAGGCTTTAAGCACTACCAGGGTGATGTCATCATTCTGCTCTCGATCTCCTCGAAAAACCGAGACCTCCTCCATTATCCTGAACATGATCTCCTCAGCGGTTGACTGACAGGTCTTGCTCACAGCCCCGATGAGCCTTTGCATTCCAAAGAGTTCTTCTCTTGGGCTCATGGCCTCGGTGACGCCATCGGTATAAAAGACGGCTACATCTCCCGGCTCGAATTTGATGGTCTGCTCCTCATAGGAGGCGCCCTCTTTTGCTCCCAGGGCTATGCCGCAGGCCATCTCTTCGACATATCTGCAGTCCCTGCTCTTGAAGATAAGCGGAGTGGGGTGCCCGGCATTGGCATATTTGAGGGTGAGGGCCTCTCCGTCCAGAACTCCGAAGAGCAGGGTGACGAACATGCCTGCTGTGGCATCGGATACAATCATATTATTGGCATTTCTGAGCACCTCGGTGGCCAGGGACTGATGGGCGGCACTGGCCCTTATGATCATCCTGGATAGAGCCATGAAAAGGGCAGCAGGTATGCTCTTTCCTGCCACATCTGCTATAACCAGGCCGTGACCGCCATGGGGAAGAGCAATGAAGTCATAGAAGTCGCCTCCCACCTCCATAGCCGGGATGGTAACTGCCGCCACCTCGAAGTTGGCTATTTCCGGCGTTGTCTTGGGAATAAAGCTCTTCTGGATCTCAGCCGCCACATGAAGCTCCGTCCTGGACCTCTCCAGCTTCTGCTCCATTATCCTCCTCTCCGTCATGTCCCGGACCGACTCTATGGCTCCCATGGTATTGCCGATCTCATCGCAGAGAGCAGTGGCCTTGGCCAGAAGGTATGAGCCATGGGGGCCGAAGGTGGGAATGAAAACCTCTCCTATAACCGCGGTGCCCTCCCTCTTGAAGCCCAGATACTCTGCCTCCCAGCCCTCATGGGGCTCCAGCACCATATCCACCAGAATTGGCCGCCGGTATCCATAGAAGGGCAGTGAGTACTCATAATCGCCCTTGCCCAGGATGTCTTTGGCCAGTACACCGGTGAGAACCTCCATAGCCCGGTTCCATATCATCACCTTTCCGTTCAGATCTATGGCCATTATGGCCTCGGGCAGGAAGCTGATGATATCGGCCATCTGCTGCTGCGACTCTCGCAGGGCCTCCTCGGCTCTCTTGCGAGAGGTGATGTCGCGGGAGGAGTTGGCTATGTATATCAAATTCCCTTCCCGGTCAAAGACGGGACTGGATATGGTCTCCACCCAACGGTGTGACCCATCTTTCATTATGGCCGGATATTCAATAACCTCTCCTCTCTTGGTTTCCAGGAATCTCTGCAGAGCTTGTCCGATGATCTCAGAGCCTTCCGGCCCAAAAAACAGCCCGATGGCAGGCTTGCCTACCAGCTCTGAGGGCTCATATCCAGCAATTCTGATGGAAGGCGATACATATGCAAAATGAAGCTCGGGATCGGGTGTATGGAGATGGATCACATCAGTCATATTCTCAGCCAAAAGCAGGTAGCGCTCCTCGCTCTCCCTCCGGGCTGCCTCAACCTTTTTGCGCTGGGTGATGTCCCTGGTGGAGCAGGCCACGTAGATCACATTCCCCTCCCCGTCCAGTATGGGATTGGCGATGGTCTCGACCCAGATGCATGATCCTTTTCTGTCTTTAATCCGATACTCAGTGATCTCTTGGCTCTTATCGGCCAGCAATCTGCTCAGGGATTGCCTTAGAATCTCCTTATCCTCAGGCCGGATCAGATTTTCAAAAGGCGACCTGCCGATCAGTTCCGAAGGCTCATATCCCGCTTGCCTGATAGAAGGCGATATATACACATAAGTGAGATCGGGATCGGGAGTATGGAGATGGATCACATCGGTCATGTTCTCCGCCAAGAGCAGATAGCGCTCCTCGCTCTCCCTTCTGGCTTCCTCGGCTTTCTTGCGCTCTGTGATGTCTCTGGTGGTGCAGGCAATGTAGATCGCATTTCCTTCCTCATCCAATATGGGATTGGCGATGGTTTCGACCCATACGAAAGATCCATCGATCGTCCGAATTCTATATTCTATGGTATCTTCTCTCCTGCGGGTTAGCATCCTCCTCAGAAACGACTTGACGATTGCTGTATCTTCAGACATAACCAGAGTATCGAAAGGCGACCTGCCGATCAGATGGGAGGGCTGATATCCGGATTGCTTGATGGATGGTGATACATACACAAAATTGAGACTGTCATCTGTGGCATTGAGATGGATAACATCCGTCATATTCTCCGCCAGAAGATGATAGCGCTCTTCGCTCTCCCGCAAGGCCTCTTCCGCTTCTCTTATGCTTGTGATCTCCCTTCCTACGGATTGAATCTCAACCAGAGATCCGGCTTGATCGAATATGCCCCGGGCCGTCCATAAAATCCAGCGTGACCCCTCAGGCGCTTTATAATGGCTTTCATAGCTGAAGGTGGGATAGTTTTCATTGATCTTGCCCTCAAGCTCTCGCGCAGATTTCAGATGCTCCTGCCAGACAGATCCGTCTATTTTTTGGCCCAAGATATCCTGCTCCCCTGCGGAGAAAAATGTGCAAAATGAGGCATTGACAAAATTGATCATACCATCAGAGCTGTATCTGCATATCAGATCTGGAAGGTCTTCAACTACACCTCGGTAGCGTCTTTCGCTATTGACCAGATCCTTGTTGGCGCTCTTTAATGCTGCAAGCATATCATTGATGGATATGGCCAGATGTGCCAGCTCGTCCTCTCCCTGCACCCTCAATGATGTCGATAGCTCTGGAGACCTTCCAATGCTGGTGATGCTCGTGGTGAGGCTAACCAAGCGGGAGAGAACCGACCGGTCCAGGTAGCTCAATGTCATCAACAGGAATAAAAGCCCGGCAGCGGAGAATAAAATCACAAAGCTTTTCATGCTTCTCGCGCCCTGTCGATAGATCTCTCTTGATGCATTGACGCCCAGGATCATAAGGGGATTGCCATAGATGTTTGTCAGCAGAGCATATCCGGCTATGCTCTCTCCATCCAGCAATTTAACAAACACCGGAGAGCTGTATGACAATTGGGATTGGGCCTCTCGGAAGTCCTGGGGCATCTGAGGATCGTCCAATGGATAGATGGTCAGGTTCAATTGAATGATGCCGGAGAGCTTATCAACCTCTTTTTGAGTTAAGTAGCGGCCTAAAACCACCCTGCCCATAGATGGAGAGTTTTTCTTGCTATTGGTTATGGGATGGGTGACTATCATCATGGGCTGGCCGGACAGCAGAATTATGCCTGCAAATCTGCTCTTCTTGTCCAGGCATCCGGGACAAAATCCGTATAAGGATAACTGCTGGATTAAATCTTGCGGTATCTCCTCTGCGCTGCCGCTGGCATTCAAGAACCTGGAAAAGACGATCTGACCCAAGGAGTCCAGGAATAGCAATAGATTGATCTCCGTATTATGCAGGCTGTCATTGGTAAGGCTGCCAGTGCTCATGCTGTAATTGATGAAATCAGGATTGCCCGTGGTCATAAAAGCGTAAATATCATCTCTGGCTGCCCAGAAGTTGGCCAGATCGCCAAGCGCCGTCAGTTCATTGGATATAGCATTCAAGGCTCTGTCCACATCAACCTTGGCATTGCGCTCCTCTAAATCGGAAAAACTGCTCCTTAATTGCAGTTGGGCTGCTATATACAGTATCAATATCAAGCAGACCAGAAATAGTCCTGTGACTATCAGGGTCTTATTGCGCAGATTCATAACTTCAATCCTTTTTATCGAATTGCTCTTTAAAAGAGAATGGCATCTAATCTAATTAAACATAACTGTTAAATATGTAGCATGCCTTATGATAGTGATTATAGATTATGCCGTGATGGACTGTTGCCATGATCCAATCAAATGCTGCCGCTCCGGTTCGGGCAGCCGGGAGAACTGAAGTCATACCCTATATTCGCAAGATCGATCTCATGTCCTCTAATTCCTATATTCTCTCCGGAGAGGATCAGATAGCACTGATCGATCCTGGCGCTCTGGATGAGCAGTGGGATCTTCTGGTCGATGATATGCTGAGGATGATGGAGGAGAGGCCCCGTCCGGTGGTGATATATCTCACCCATATCCACCTGGATCACTGCTATCAATTGAGGCGCTGCCATGAGGAGAGGGGGCTGGGCCGGGTGCTGGTGGCAGTGCAAGAGACGGGTGCAAAAGCCCTGGAAGCTCAGGATGAAAGGCTGACTCTGGCCGGCCTGCTGGGAAGAGAACTCTTTCCTTTTCTCTCCGATCTCCGGCTGCTCTCAAATGAGGATATCCTCTTCAAAGGAGATCGAAGGCTGGAATTGGATGGCACAGCACTCTCTTATTGCACCCTGGCCACAGAGATGGACCGAGGCAGGGAGCTGATCAGCCAGCAGATATCTTTGGGCGGTGGAGATCTGCTCCAGATCTATCCCCTTCCCGGACATAGCCCGGACAGCATCTGCCTTAAAGCAGGATGCACCCTCTTTCTGGGCGACCTCTTCTTTGCCCCCAATCCAGGTACGGCTGGAGCATACGGCTGGAGCCAGAAGGATCTTCTCTCCTCCATCGAAATGGTTCTCTGGATTTTGGATCAGGAGGAGATTCGCATCTGCTTTCCCGGTCACGGCCGGCCCATTGATGCCCATCAGGCCCGGCAGATCCTGAGGTCCATGTACAGGGATGTATTATCTCTATCCGATTTGGAGGAGATCAATCCCCTCTGGGCCAGAAATACAGCAGACTATGCCCAGGATTTGATGGCCGAGCTGGAGAGGCTCTTTATCATAATAACCGGAAGGCTGGCCTATACCTCCTATGTGCTGAGCAGCATTGAAGAGGCAGGCGAGGCAGCGCGCCTGCAGTCGCTGATCAATGCGACAGAGATCGATGAGCTCTTCGCCAGCTTCCACAGATTTGTCCAGGAAATGCGCTCTGGCCGGAAGCTGAACTGGGAGCTGGTCCATAAGGCGGGCCAGATGGTGGGCAATTTGGACCGGGCCATTGAGGATAGTGCTTTGAAGCCCATCGTAAATCGATCATTGCTCCGCAGGACCAGAAGGCTGCTTAGCGACTACAGCATAACCTACAGGGGCTATCGTCCCTCCTTTTCTGCCGCCTCTATCGAGATCAACGACCTACTAATGGAGGTCATGGATCAGGTGGAGTTCAGATCATATGATGAGGCAGCAATAATCGATGCAGAAGATCATGAAGCATACCTGGAGGAGCTGCGCTCCAGGATAGATCATATCGATGTATTTGAGAGGGCCACTCTGGAGCTGGCGGCAGGCCAGAGCCTTCCAAAGGTGCGGCTGGAAAAAGAGAGATTTGTAGAAGCCATGACCGACCTCCTGGAGAGGCTTGCCGGCAGAGGTGCGAAAAGATTGGCTATGAGTTCAGCCATGAATGATGATCTGGTCGCAGTGAGCATATCTGTGCAAGGCGGCGAGTTCAAGGGCAACATCCTAGGGCAGTCCGAATTGAGGTTTTTTGAGAGGGCATTTGCCCTGAGCGGATGTTTTATTCAGATAGATTGCTGCGAAGACGGCGCGCTGGTGGCAATTGACCTATTGCCCTGTATGATGATTGAGGAAGAGAGTTGCTATTCAGGAGAAGATTGATATCCTCCAGGGCAGAATATGGCAGCGGATCGGCAAATTTGGTGCTGGCAATGTCTAGAAAATTCTGCGATTTATCATCTAAGGATCTGGCTCTACTTCCAGCTCTGACCTTTGACCACTCCTGCATTGGCCAGGAGATCATATTTATGCATCTATATAATAAGAAAGGCATGAACTGGTATCTGGCTGAGTACGGCCCCATAAGCAAGAGGTTCTTTGGATTTTTTGAGAACAAGACCGATGGTCTGACCTCGGGACAGTGCAGATATGAGGAGATCCTGGCCTGGGCAAAGAAGGGACCTGATTGGGAGCCGCTGATCGATGAGAGCTGGAGGCCGGTGGCAGCGGGAGAGATTCCCATACTTGTGGAATACATAAAATTGATGATACTCCAGCCGGATCTGACCTGATGGATCGACCTGCCAACGCTGACACAAGCCCGTAGCATAACTCAAAAGAGCATGATCTGCCTGCGCTGCGGAGGATGCTGCCTCCATCTTGATATCTTCGTTATCAATCCAGATCACATCCGGGAAGACGGCAGCATCGACCGCCTTGATCCTTGCAGCATGATCTTCAAGCCATCCGGACTGAAATGTCCCCATCTTTTCTTTCAGAGGTGCCCCGGCGCAGCAGAAGGAGAGGAGACTGCCGTCTGCAAAATCCACCACCTGCCCTGCTACCAGGATAGCCCCTGCCAGCAGTTCGAGCAGATGGGGCAAGAGGATGATGTGTGCGTCATGAGCGCCTATTTCAAGAATCTCGGATGCCGGGAAAAAGAAAAAAAAGAGATTTAAAAAAATCTAAAAATATCTTCCCGCCGTCTCCATGCATCTGGCCATCAGCTCCGCCGATCGCTCCACATCGCTTATGGAGAGCACCTCTACCGGGGAGTGGATGTAGCGCGTGGCCACGCTGATCACCCCGGTGGGAATGCCAGACTTGGTGAGGTAAATGGATGTGGCATCTGTGGTTCCCCCTTCCGAGGCCTCCATCTGCACCGGGATTCCGAACTCCCTGGCTGTTCCCACCATCCATTCCAGAACCTGGGGGGTGGCCATGATGCCCCGCCCGGAGGCGTCGGCTACAACCACCACCGGACCCTTGCCCATCTCAATGGGAGCATCCTTCTTCTCTATTCCCGGATGGTCTCCCGGAACGGTTACATCCGATGCTATGGCCACATCCGGATCCAGGCCGTAGGCGGCAACCTTGGCCCCCTTGAGGCCCACCTCCTCCTGCACCGTGGCCACGGCATAGATGGTTGACCTGGACTGTGTCCTTTTCAGGGCCTCAATCATGGCCACCAGGCCGGCCCGGTTGTCAAAGGCCTTGCCCGTGACCCGATCGCCCTGAAGGATGGCAAATGTCCGGTCTATGGATACCGGTGTGCCTGGAAAGATGCCCAAGGCCTCAACCTCCTTGTCGCTGCAGCAGCCCACATCTATGAACATGTCTCTGCCCTCCACGATCTTCTTTCTCTCCTCCTCCTTCATCACATGGGGGGGCTTGCAGCCGATAACTCCCTTGATCGGGCCGGATCTGGTGTGAATGACCACCCTCTGGTTGAGGAGGGTCTGGTCAAACCAGCCTCCAATGCGGATAAACCGGAGAAATCCCTTCTCATCTACCTGTTTTACCATCAGGCCAATCTCATCGGCATGAGCCTCGATCATGACCGAGGGCCTCTCGCCTTT
>ENA-UOWE01002861-UOWE01002861.1-activated-sludge-metagenome-genome-assembly--contig:-NODE-2861-length-18443-cov-6.696378_pt1 | contig 18443 bp, 15 predicted proteins | sample MGYA00249841_ERZ761562 | MGnify/ENA primary metagenome ERZ761562 (study PRJEB28883, sample SAMN05720200) | activated sludge metagenome | isolation source: Anaerobic digester | place: Japan... | reverse complement strand
CGCATCTACGACGAAGCGAAAGGTCGTCCACTCTACATTGTCGCCGAAGGCCCCGATAAAGCCCTCGACCCCACCCGACTGGATCGGGTAAAAGAAAAAAAATAACAGACTACAGGAACTCAAACATGACAAGAATCGATTTGACCATAATGCAAGACCGCCTCGAACGCACCCTGCAGCGTGTACGGGAACGCAAGATCATCATCCCAACCCTGGCGCAGCAGCGAGACCCCTCACTGGTGCCAGCCGATATCCAGGACCGCTTGAAAGAAATTGGTCTTTGGGATCTGCACCCTTTGAACTTGTTCCGCATCACCTGGCACAATGAACCCAAGCCATTTGGCGGTTTATTTGGGGACGTCAACTACCTCGAGTTTCCTTCCAGTTTCACCGGCACCAAGGCAAGAATCGTTGCCCTGGTGGGCAAGTGGTTCCCTTGCGGTGTCCACAAGGTTGGCGCGGCTTTTGGCTGCTTGGTTCCACGCCTCGTAACCGGTCAATTTGACCCAACCACGCAGAAAGCCGTCTGGCCGTCCACAGGGAACTTTTGCCGTGGCGGCGCGTATGATTCGCATTTACTTGCTTGCAAGTCCGTAGCCATTCTTCCCGAAGGCATGAGCAAGGAACGCTTTGAATGGCTGCGCAATGTGGCTGATGAAGTTATCGCGACACCAGGCACTGAGTCGAACGTCAAGGAAATTTTCGACAAGTGTTGGGAACTTCGGCGCAGTGGTGAGGACCTGATGATCTTCAATCAGTTCGAGGAATTCGGAAATTACCTTTGGCATTATTGGATCACCGGAAACGCCATGGAGCAAGTCGCCCATAAGCTGTTAGGCGAAAAAGGGCAGGTTGCAGGTTTCGCATCCGCGACCGGTTCCGCCGGCACTATTGCCGCTGGTGACTACCTGAAGCAGAAATTTCCTGGTATGAAGATCATCGCCAGCGAAGCCCTGCAGTGCCCCACTCTGCTCAATAACGGCTTTGGTGCGCACCGCATTGAGGGTATCGGCGATAAACATGTTCCCTGGATCCACAATGTAAAGAATACCGACTTCATCACAGCCATTGATGACAATGCCGTCGTCAATCTGGCGCGGCTTTTTAACGAGCCCGAAGGGAAGCAGCATTTAATCGACTCTGGCTTCGACTCAGACTTCGTCGACCAGCTTGATTTGCTTGGCTTTTCCAGCATTGCCAACCTGCTCTCCGCCATTAAATTTGCTAAGTACAACGAACTGACCGAGAATGACATCGTTCTCACCGTTCTCACCGACTCGATGGAACTTTATCAGAGCCGCCTGACCGAAATGCATGAAGAATTCGGTGAATATCGCAAGGAAAATGCTATCGCCGACGAAGCCCGCTACCTGCAAGCAGTGACCACCGATAACATGGAGGAACTTGGCTATCGTGAGCGCAAACGCATCCACAACCTCAAGTATTACACCTGGGTCGAACAGCAGGGGCGCACCTACGAGGAAATCATGGCCCAGTGGTACGACCCGGACTACTGGCTCGAAGTTCAGGCTCAACAGCCTGAAATCGATGCCTTGATCGAGGAATTCAACCATAAGGCTAAGGTTGAGCTCTAAAGGAGCCCTTTGAGCGCATTTGAGACAATAGACGATACCAGCCTGGTGCTGGTGGCGATTATCCCAAATCAAAGGGATCTTGAGATTGCCCGCCTCCTGGGCTGGTATCGTATTCCGCTGAAAAACGCCCCCAAGGTGATTGCTGTCGACTACCTGGCGCTCTACCAGACTGGCAGTTTTGGCGCGAAGGACCGCTGGCAAATCAAATGGCTGGCGCCGATCGTGGGGCACGAGCTAACCACGCGCCAACAATTATTTCGCGACCAACCCGATCACCCCAGGGCTAACGAAGAATATTTCAAGCTCCAATTGGGCAGCCTGATCGCATTGCCTGAACCAATACCTGCAGGTAACTGGAAGCGGGTGACCTTCTTCTATACGACCATGCGGCATGTCAGGGATGCTAAAGAACTGGGTGACTTGCCTGTGCACGACCAGGAGCGATCTGTCCTTTGGGCAGCGCTGCGCGAACGCGCTTCGCGCAGCGAAGATTACCAGGCGGCTCCCCTGCCAGAGGTCCCATTGGATCCAGCATTACTGGCTCTGCTTAGCGGTATCGCTACGGGAACAAAGTGAGGTTTTATATGAAAACGCTCATCAAAAATGGAACAGTAATCACCGCCGAGATAACCCGCAAAGCAGATATCTTGGTGGAGGATGAGTTTATCCGCCGGATTGACGAATATATTGAAGACGACGAAGCAACTATCGTGGATGCCAGCGGTCTTTTGGTTCTTCCTGGTGGGGTGGACCCCCATGTGCACCTCGAATTGCCGATGGCAGGCACCATCTCTGCTGATGATCATTACACTGGCGGAAAAGCAGCCGCCTTTGGCGGAACGACCACCATGATCGATTTCGTTTCCCAGGAGCCTGTCATCCTGGCAGAAAATATTGCCAGGCATCGTGCCATGGCAGACCCCAAAGCCAGCATTGATTACAGTCTTCATATGAATATCACTCATTTCGACGACCAGGTTGCGGAAGAGCTGCTGGACCTCCCCCAAATGGGTATCACTAGTATGAAGGTCTTCACCGCCTACAACGGTCGGCTCCGATTGGATGATGGCAGCATTTTCAAAGTAATGCGCATCGGCGGAAAAAATAACCTCCTCACGATGGTGCATGCTGAAAATGGGGATGTGATCGACATCCTGGTGGCAGAAGCTCTTGCTGCTGGAAACACTGCTCCCATCCATCATGCCCTCACCCGCCCCGCCTGGGGCGAGGTGGAGGCCAGCCTCCGGGCGGCAGCCCTGGCAGCCCAGGCAGACTCACCCCTCTACCTCGTTCATATGAACGTAGCTGGAGAGGTGGATCAGTTGGCGTATGCCCGTAAACACGGCATCCTTGCCATGGGTGAAACCTGCCCGCAATATCTTTTCTTCACCGAAGATGATCTCAGGCGTCCTGACGGCGCAAAATGGGTCTGTTCCCCGCCTATGCGCAAGGCTGCAGACCAGCAAGGGCTCTGGCAGGCGCTTGAGAACGGCACCATTCAGGTACTTGCGACCGACCATTGCCCCTTCTTCTATAATGGCAGGCAGCCAATTGTTTACGAAGGTCGGGAAGTCGCCATCCCAGGCAAGGAATTGGGAGAAAAGGATTTCACCCTAATTCCTAACGGTCTTCCCGGAATCGCAGACCGTCTGCCAGTTTTCTGGACCCATGCGGTGAACACCGGGCGCATCAGCCCGAATCGCTTCGTGGAACTCACCGCTACCAACCCTGCCCGGATCTTTGGGCTTTACCCAAAAAAGGGGACGCTTGCTGAAGGCTCGGACGCAGATATCGCCCTGTGGGACCCGGAAAAAGAGCTGGATTACGGCCTGGCTTGGGCGCATCACCGCACAGATTACAATCTTTATGAAGGATGGAAGCTACGCGGCTACCCTGTAAAAGTGTTCTTGCGAGGAACATTGATCGTTGATGATCAAAACTGGCTCGGTAAAGCTGGTGGGGGACGCTTTGTCCATCGGCAGGCTGGCGAAATCCTCTGATCCTTGAAATGAATTGATCTCATGATCCTATTAGGCATTCTTGGCTTACTTTGGCTTCCAGCCATCGCCCTGACCATCAGCCAGGCAGTCAAGCCCAACTTTGCCCGTTCATGGTTCATTGCCATTGCCGGGGCTTCTTTGGCCTGGCTTGGAACCTTTTTTCTGCGTCTTTACTTGCCAATGGAAGTCGAATTGATCCGCTGGCTGCCAGATTCGCTCTACCACACAGCGATCGCGTTCCGAATTGATTACATCAACTGGCACTACATTGTTGCCATCCTGGCTCTGTGCATCGCGGTAATTCTGACCGATTCCAGCCGGGCTTCCACCAATACCACTCCCACCAACTGGGCTGCTGCGCTGGCACTGACAGGTCTGAACCTGATTTCGGTCATGTCGAGAGGTCCACTGACGATGGCCATTGCCTGGGCAATAACAGACCTGGTGGAATTGTCTTTTATGCTCAACTTGCTGCGGAACTCAGGGGGAACAGGTAAAGTCACCAATGTATATGGGGTCAGGCTTATCAGCACCTTCGTCCTTGTGGCTGCAACTGCCATAGGCTGGCAAGTCACAGCCGGATTGGATTTTACACAGATCCCTCCAACCGCCAGCTTGCTCTTCCTGATTGCAGCCGGGTTGCGCCTTGGGGTGCTGCCGCTCAACTTCCCGATGCAAAACGCTCTGGAGTCCAATCGCGGTATCGATTTGTTGCTGCGCTTTTCGCCGGTAGTTTCCGCCTTGGTTTTGATCGCGCATTTACCCTCTGAGATCCTGGTCCTAAACCAAAGCCTGGTGTCCGTCATTAGTATTCTGACAGTTTTGGCTGCCCTTTACGCCTCAGCCATGTGGCTGACCCGTGCTGATGCTAACGAAGGCAGACCTTACTGGATTGTGGCACTTTCCGCGTTTGCCTTGCAGTCTGCCCTGAATGGGGAGCCAGAACACAGCCGCGTTTGGGGATTGGCACTGCTTCTAACGGGGGGTGTCCTGTTTTTGTTCGATCCTCCAATCCGGAGAATACGTTTCATACCGCTATTGGGCTTAATTGGATTATTAGGAATTCCTTATACCCTGGCAGCTTCAGGCTGGAGCGCTCTGCTGGGGGAAGGCGTGAGCCTGGCAGGAATCGTGATGATTATTTGCCATGCCATGCTGGTTGGCGGATATCTCCGTTATATTCTCGAAGCCGACAGCGCCGTCACAGGCCTGGAAAAGTATGCCCGTATCACTTACCCACTTGGTCTGATCCTTATTATTCAGACCATGCTGGTGCTCAATCTGGTCGGTTGGCCGGATGTGCTCACGATCGGAGTTTGGTGGGGGAGCCTTGTCAGCATTGGACTTGTCCTGGCGGGTGCTTTTCTCACCAAAAAGTTCAATTTCCAGCTTACCGGCGACGGTTTCAAGACGAAATTCCCCTTTTATCGGCTGGGGCATCAGGTCCTGAACGTCCTGCGCGTCGTGTTTAGCCTGGATTGGATCTATGCGATCGCCCGATGGCTCTTTGCACGCCTCAGCGATATTGCGGGATTTTTCAGACAGGTTCTTGAAGGCGAAGCTGGTGTGCTCTGGTCCCTCTTTTTCTTGTTAATGATGGCGATCCTGATCTACACGCAGGTGGGGCAACCGTGAGCGAAACTTTGCGTATCGTTTCAGTTGCCCTATTGCTGCTTGCAGCAGCTATTAACCTGGTCAGACGCCAGTGGGCATTAAATATTCTGGCTTTGGGTCTTCAATACATCTGCGTTTTCCTGATCATTCTCGAAGTACGTTCCCCACTCCTGGCTGCCATCAAATTGATTGTCGGTCTCATGGTCACCCTGATGCTTTATATGACCCTGGTTTCTTCCGGTTTGATCGAATCGCTTTTGGTCCGCCGGCGACTTTCCTCTGGGGAAGTATTCCGCGGCACAATTGCCCTTTTGCTGGTGCTGATCAGTATTCTGCTAAGTCCTGTTCTTCAGCAATCTGCCTTTCCACAGAGCAGTCAACTTCTGCTGACAGCCAGCGTGGGATTGATCCTGTTTGGCTTGTTTCAGATGGGTACTATCACAGAACCTCTCTACCTGGTGATCGGCTTGTTGACCTTTCTCTCAGGCTTTGAGCTTCTTTATGCCAGCCTGGAATTCTCCCGCGTTCTGGAAGCACTCTTTACCGCTGTAAATCTCAGCCTCGCGCTTATAGGCTGCTTTTTCATTGTTAAAGATGTGGAAAGCAGGTCAGCATGAACCTGCTGACCACACCAACAATCTGGATTTTCTTGCCTGTTTTGTTCAGCCTGCTGCTGATCCTGGTCCACCGTCTGCATAAACTTTCAGTTTGGATAGTCTGCACAATAAGCCTTTTGCTGGCTGTGGTTGCAATGATTTTCCCGCAAAACCTGGATCTTAGGTTATTTGGCAGAAATTTCCTGTTTGACGATACCTTCCTGATCTTAAACAGGGCTTTGATCATCACTGGCACCGAGCTTAAAACCGTGGCAATGCTCTATCTGTTCAGCTTCTTGTGGAACATTGCAGGAATGCGTTTTTCAGTCAGCCGATGGTTTCCAACAATTTCCCTGACTATCACAGCCTTATGGGTCAGTGCATTGGCAGTGGAACCGTTCCTTTACGCAGCCTTGATCGTGGAACTGATCGTTCTGATCAGTGTTGTCCTCCTGACGCCGCGGGGTGAACAGGCTGGTAGCGGTGTAATGCGCTACCTGGTTTTGCAGACGATCGCACTGCCTTTTATTCTCTTGAGCGGTTGGATGGTCACAGGTATCGAATCAGCTCCCAGTGCCAGCACATTGATCCTGCGGGGTGCTGTGTTGATCCTGATCGGGTTCTCATTATGGCTGGCGGTATTTCCGCTTCATACCTGGCTGCCGATGCTTGCTGATAAAACCCACCCATGGGTATTTAGTTTTGTTTTCCTGATGCAGCAAAGCGGCCTGTCAATTTTCTTACTAAAGGTTTTGGACCAATTTGCCTGGTTAAGGAACCTGAACGGGGTTTTTCCTGCAATGCAATGGGTGGGCGTATTGACTGTGCTGGCAGGTGGAGTACTGGCATCCATGCAGACCAAGGTCAACCGGATACTGGCATATCTGATCCTGATCGAGACTGGCTATTCCGTGCTGGCGATCGGCTTGATCAGCCAGGGCGGAGGTGAAGCACTGGCGCTTAGCTTTCTTCCCCGGGCACTTGCCTATCTGCAATACGCGTACACTCTCAGTTCAATCCAGCAGATTGCGCCAGAGATAGACGGGGGTTTCCCCTCCTTACGCGGTCTGTTCACCAGGCTGCCATTCCACAGCATGTCCTTGATCATCAGTTTGCTTAGTTTGCTCGGTCTGCCTGCCCTTGGGCTCTTCCCCGCCCGGCGTATGCTCTGGAACAGTGGCGCTGGCCTAACCTTGCACTACACCCCTCTGCTCGGTTTGGCAGTGGCTGGAATGGCGTTGTTCATTCTGCGCCTGATGGATACACTCCTCACCACAGACCCCAATGCGCCCTCCCCGACATTAACAGCCCAAGGCGAAGAATCCATCTGGCAAATTCTAGTTCTTTGCTTTTTCACGCTGCTTTCCCTGCTCGTGGGAATATTCCCACAGGTGTTCCTGAATCCGTTTTTGGGCATACTTGAACCCTTCATCCACCTCCTGCCGTCCAGTTAGGATGACAGGAAAGCTAAACATTGTATAATCACATCAGCATCCGCTAAGAGGTGAAATATGGACGACTATTCTGGATATGAACAACTTGAGAAACGTGTTGAGTGGCTCGACAATGAACGACGTAATGATAAAACTAATTTAGCCTCTCTGCAGAACCGCCTGACTGTGCTGGAAGGCGAGAACCTCAACTTGCGTAAACAGATCAAAGAGCTTGAAATTCTGATCACAAAGAATACGAACCAGATCGCAAGCTTCGATAAATACGATAACCGCATTGACCGACTGAACATTGACCTTACCAAACAAATCCGCGACGTTAACGAAAGGGCAGAGTTTAATCTGAACGAAGCCATTAAGCGCATCAAACTCGAGCTTGAGGCTACCCGAAAATCTGTCGCTGAAATTTTCCCCTTCACCGAAGAACTCGAACCAATTCGCACTGAAATGCGCACATACAAAGTTGAAGACGCACGCCTCGCGCGTCTGATTGAAGAACTAAAAGTGAAAATTCAGGAAGTCAGTCGCTTTGATGAAGATTACCGGCGTTCCTTAAACTTACTGGAAGAAAACCGCCGCCAGGAAGCCAAACGCCTGACTGACCTTCAGGGTGAAGTGGCTTCAGTCCGCAAACGGCTTGAGGAGACTCGCAGTCGTTTCGATAGTTTCAGTGACAGCTTCCGCACACTTGACACCCGCATTGCTGAATTACAGACTTTTGAAAAAGATCGCAAACAAGCCCAATCAGTCTTCATCGAAAAAGTCAATAATTCCCTTGTCGAAAAGGACAAAATCTTCTCCACCTGGGAAAAGCGCTTTGAGGAAATTGACAAGGTAAATCTCAACTTGAATCAACAGATGGAAGCTCTGGAAGCCTCCCGCCAGGCTGTCAGTAAAGCAATCAGCAATGCGGACGAAGTAACGCAGCGCTTTGAACGCCGCATCAATGAAATCAGCGAATTCCAGAGACTCAACGATGAACGTTTCCGCCAGGAATGGACCAGTTTCAAGTCCGACGACGTCAAACGCTGGACCAATTACATGCTTTCTCAGGAAGAACAGAGCCGTGAGAACGCGCAACAGTTCAAAGACCTGACAGCCCAATTACAAGAACTCGCTGACTTGTCTTCCTCTTTGCGCGACCAGCTCGAGATCCTCAGCAGAAGCACCCTGCGGCATGTGCAATCCATTCTGATGGCGTATCAGAATTCCCTCCAGGAAATTGCACCTTCACTCGATAAGAAGACTGGCTGATCATGCATATCGTCGGTACAGCCGGGCATGTTGATCACGGGAAGTCAACCCTGATCTCTGCTTTGACCGGCATCAACCCGGACCGTTTGAAAGAAGAAATCGAACGCGAGATGACCATCGATCTTGGCTTCGCGTCCATGACGCTGCCAGGAGGCGAGACGATCGGTATTATCGATGTGCCGGGGCATCGTGATTTCGTCGGCAACATGCTCTCAGGCATCGGTGGCATCGACGCGGTTCTCCTGGTCATTGCAGCCAACGAAGGCGTCAGTGCCCAGACCCGCGAACATCTCGCCATTTTGGACTTACTGGAGATCTTACGCGGTTTGATCGTCCTGACCAAGTGCGACCTGGTAGCGGACCGTGAATTGCTGGAATTAGTGGAGCTTGAAGCCCAGGAACTGGTGGAAGGTACCAGCCTGGAAAACGCCCCGGTTTTGCGCGTCTCAGCTAAAACGGGCGAGGGCTTGGAGCAGCTTAAGCTCAAACTCGCAGAATTATTAGCGGAAATTCCTCCAAAACGCGATCTCAACCGACCTCGCTTGCCTGTGGATCGCGTCTTCACCCTTTCTGGCTTTGGTACCGTCGTAACCGGCACATTGCTGGACGGCAGTTTCGTGCTGGGAGACGAGGTTGTCTGTTTGCCCAGCGGGAAAACAGGCCGCATCCGCGGCTTGCAGAACCACAATCGCAAACTGCAAAAGGTAACCCCGGGCTACCGGACAGCCATCAATCTCAACAACCTTTCAAAAGAAGACATCCAACGCGGGGATGTAATTGCCCTGCCTGGCACCTACATCCCTACCACGCGATTAGATGCCTCGATTCGGCTGCTCCGCGATGCCATCACGGAGGTAAAGCACAATATGAGCTTGAAGGTCTACGCTGGGGCGAGCGAAACTCTGGCGCGGGTGCGCCTGTTGGGCGTAGAAGCCCTGGCACCCGGCGAGGAAGGTTTTGTGCAGCTGGAACCGGAGCAGCCGCTGGTGGCAGTTCGGGGTGATCATTACGTACTGCGCCTGCCCTCCCCCGCCGCCACCATTGGCGGAGGTGTCATCCTCGACACCCAACCGGCTCGCCGGTATCGCCGCTTTGATGAAGTAACCCTCGCCCGCCTGGAGCAGTTGCGCATGGGCAAACGTGCAGATCTGGTGATGCAGGCACTCGACCAACTGAACGTAGCTAACCTTGCCGCACTCACAACCCAAACTTCCCTACCCGCGGCTGAACTCGAAAAACAACTGAGCGAACTTGAAGACGCTGGTGAGGTCATATTCCTCACCAGGCAGCCCACCCCCTCTAAAACGCACTTGATTTCCGCTCAGAACTGGCAGTCACTGAGTAAGTACATCCTGAGTACGCTTACTGAGTTCCATCACAATAACCCCCTTAAGGCAGGCATCAGCCGTGAGCAGCTCAAGTCTGGTTTGAAGCTGACCCAGGAACAATTTGACCTGGTGTTGGGAATGTTAAGCCAGCAAGGAGAGCTTGTGGAGCGAGGCACACTGGTTTGGGCAGCCAGTCATACCATCCTTCTCACTCCCCAACAGGAAGCCCAAGCTGCCAGCTTGCTGGCAAGATTTACAGAATCGCCCTACTCACCACCAGATGTTAGTGAAGCCGAAGCCGATCTCGGGCTCGACCTATTGGAAGGCTTGATCGCCACCGACAGGCTGGTTCGCGTTTCAGATGCGGTGCTCTTTATGCCAGGCACGGTCGAAGTAATGAAAGTCTGGGTGCGGGATGCCATCCAAGCCAATGGAAGTGTATCGCTGGCGCAATTCAGGGATCATTTTCAAACCAGCCGCAAATATGCCGCTGCTTTTCTGGAATATCTTGATTCGATTGGGTATACTCTAAGGAAAGGGGACGTCCGCGTCCTAAGAACAATAAACACATAAAAAAGGAGAGAATATGGGTTTCAAAGTTTTGATCACAGACGGCTTGGAGAAGGAAGGCATTGATATCATCAGCGCTGCTGGCGAAGCGGTGGATAAGAAGGACATCGAAGCCGCCGAATTACTGCAAATCGTCGGGGAATATGACGGATTGATCGTTCGTGGACGAACCAAAGTGACCAAAGAAGTATTTGACGCTGCCAGGAATCTAAAAGTGGTTGGTCGCGCCGGCGTGGGTGTGGATAACATCGATCTCGAAGCTGCCAAAGCACACGGTGTCACAGTGGTTAACGCTCCCACTGCCACAACCATTGCTGTTGCCGAACTAGGATTTGGCATGATGCTGGCGCTGGTGCGCGATATTCCTCACACCGACGCTGCCATGAAGCAAGGAAAGTGGACTAAAAAAGATTATATGGGCACCGAACTACATGGGAAGACCCTCGGTATTGTTGGCTACGGTAATATTGGCAGCACAATCGGTAGATACGCCCAGGCACTGGGTATGAAAGTCATCTGCCATGATCCCCTCCGCAACCCGGACGAGATACGTGCTACTGGTGCCGAGCCAGAGCAGCTGGATGACATTTACACCCAGGCTGACATTATCACCTTTCACGTACCTTTGACACCCGAAACGAAACACATGGTCAGCGATGAAACCTTCACAAAGATGAAAGACGGCGTACTCCTCGTGAACGTTGCCCGCGGCGGCATCATTGAAGAAGCTGCACTCCTGCGTGCGCTGGAAAGCGGAAAAGTGGCTGGAGCAGCCCTGGATGTCTACGAGAAGGAACCTCCGGTGGATTGGACTCTCGTCAGACACCCGAAAGTGATTGCCGTGCCTCATATTGGTGGTCAGACCAAAGAAGCTCAGACGCGCGTTGCTATTGATATCGCAAGCGAAGTCATGAACGTCCTGCAAGGTAACAAATTACGCTGGAAAATTTGCTAACGTACACTGAATTCACCCTCATGTATACAAACAAGGTGAAAAGATTCCATAAAAAACAGGTCCCACCTGGGACCTGTTTTTGTTAGTTTTGCGCTGTTGGGGTTGGGTAGATGATCTCCTGCGCGGGCGTGCCCATCGGCGTAGGCGTGGGCATGGGAGTTTGCCCGGATGGATCGTGCACGTAAACCCAATCGCCCAATTTTGCCCAGTTAAAGAGCCAATGCGCGTCGCCAGGGAACATATTCACACAGCCGTGCGACTGAGTAAATCCGAGTGATGCTGGCCAATAAATCCCGTGAATTGCCTGGGCATGGTTGTAATACATCGCCCAGGGAACGCCTTCCAGTGAATAGAAGTCGGACCGGTCGCTCGTGTAGGAACCCTGCATCTGTTCCAGTTCACGCTTTTCATAGATGTAATAGAGCCCGGGGTCGGAGTAAAGTTCGCCTGAGCCTGTCCCCACCACAGCAGCAAACACGAGCCGCCCATCTTCATAGGCAGCCAGAGTTTGATTATAAAGATCGATGCTGATCCAGCGGTTGTTATCCACTCCCTTAGGCGGAGTGGTATCCACCACCAGGCGTCGCGACTTTAGCGAAGGAATCCACTCCCCTGGTCCTATCTCATACCATTCATACCCTTCGGCCTCCACCACCTGGTAGATCTGGAATTCCACGTACTTATCATATTGTTTGCCAGTCTCAGGAGCAGCAAAACTCGGCTGGGTATAACTCGGCGTCGGGTTGATCGTCCAGCCAAAGTCGTTTTGCGGGGTGGCATAAAACTCAAGCCCCTGCCACTTTGGCCAGGAATATACTGGTGTTGCCTCAACCCAACCGCCATCCATCGTTCGCACAAAAGTCCTTCCACCTGAAACGGCTGAATCGATCATCGTCACATAACGGCTGCCTCCATCCGGGATGGTTCGCAAGACTGTTCCCCCGCTGAGAGCATCATCCAAACTGGCATATACAGGCGTTTCCGCACCTGTAATCCTGGCTACGCGCACCGGCAAATCTGAAAGAGACGCGTCCGGCTTTGCGGCTGCCAATGGGCGAATAGGATAAGGAAATCCTGATTGATGCAGTTGGGCGATGGTTTGCGAAGCTCCCAAAGGAAGGCAGTCGCCCGGATCCGTTGGATAGTACCCGGGCTGGCAGAGCGGCAGGTCATAATAAGGCACTGGAGGTACTGCGGGTTCAGCAGCTTGCGTTGCGACTGGCGGAGCAGCCATCAACATGGTTATCCCGGCCAGCAGGAGCAGTAAGTTCTTTGGTTTCATGAGTTGGATTATACCCGTAAGGAGCGGTTGTGCCACTCTTGGCTAAAGTAAGAGGTTATGCAAAATGGGCTGTGACATTTTTTCGTATTAGGTTTTTTTCAGCACCGAATTTCTTCTTCCAAAGACGAAAAGGAGGTTTTGTACGAAAGGGGTTTACTCCCTCCCCCAAGCATTAGGCGCGACACAATGTGGCAATTTTCTGATGGAAATGTAGGTTGAGTTTAAGAAAGCATACTTTGTACGGAGGGGGTTTACTCCCTCCGCCGAGCATTTCTAATGACGCATTGAGCAAATTTGAACTCCATTCGCTAGATATATGGGCAAGCAAAGCGCCATCTTTTGCTTGTCCGAGATAATCGTTTGGACCTTCCTGTCTTTGCGAGCGACCTCATGGATTACAAATATCAGAGCCTGTCACAAAAGTTCCTTTTGGGATTCAATTTGTAATCAAAACTCAGAGACTGGTCAGACTCTTATCTTGCATCATCCATACGAAATGTTATTTGCTTCGTACGGTCAGGTATACTTCGTACGGTGGGGGTTTACTCCCACCGTAAGGAGTCCGACAATCCAGCAAAGCGGATGGACTAAAGCCCATCCGTACGAAAGAATACGAAAGAATCTTATCTTGCAAGCGCAAACAAAACGGGTAAAATTAAACAAAGTAATTGGAGATTGGCATGAAGACACCTATCTTTCACGTTGACTCGTTCACCGTTAAACCCTTCAAAGGCAATCCAGCCGGCGTCTGTTTGTTGGAACAACCCCGCGATGATGCCTGGATGCAAGCCATTGCTACGGAGATGCGACTCTCCGAAACAGCTTTTCTCAGTCCCAAGGGCAATGACTACAATCTGCGCTGGTTCACCCCCAGCACAGAGGTCGACCTCTGCGGACATGCCACGCTTGCCTCGGCACACATTTTGTTTGAATTAGGCTTTTACGATCCAGATGAAACCATCTTCTTTCATACCAAGAGCGGCGTGATTACCGCTACTTTCGACCACGGTACGATTGAGCTCGATATGCCCCTAATCCAGCCTGTTCCTGCTGAGTCCACTCCACTGCTCGAGGAAATCCTCGGGCAGGCTCCCCTGGCAGTTGCCCACTCAGAAGATAAAGCAATCTTGCTTGCTGAGATCGCAGATCAAACTGCAGTTGAAGCATTTGAACCTGACTTCAAGAAAATTGCCAGCCTTGAAGAAACCGATCTGATCATCACAGCCCAGGCTACTGATGGTAAGTTCGATTTCGTTTCACGCTTCTTCTCCCCTCGCACCGGCATTCCTGAAGATCCGGTGACCGGACTAGGTCATTGCATCCTGACACCCTATTGGGCGCCCAAACTCAACAAAGATAAGTTAGTTGCCTACCAGGCATCATCCCGCGGCGGCACCGTTTGGTGCCGATTGGGAAAAGACCGTGTCTATCTGGCTGGGAAAGCTGTAACCCTGTTTTCTGGCGAGATTTTGCGCCAGTAATCATCCTTTTAATTGACCCTGACAGCCGGTTTTTGCCCTTCAAAGCAAGAGCCGGCTGTTATAATTGCCAGCAACAAACACAAAAGGTTCTTTTCTTTGTGCTTGATTGATGTTAATCCAGAAATGGGAATGGAGCGAGTTTATGGATCTTTTGAAGCAGCGCATCCTGGCCGAGGGCAAGAATCTCGGAAAAGGTATCCTCAAAGTCGATCGTTTCATTAATCACCAGGTGGATCCCATCCTGATGGATGCCTGTGGTGCGGAGTTTGCCCGCCTTTTCGCTGGCACAACTGCCGTCAAGATCCTCACTGCGGAGATATCCGGCATTGCCCCTGCGCTCATGGCGGGGAAATATCTCAAATTGCCAGTGGTCTATGCGCGCAAGACCAAACCAGTCACCATGCCAAGCGAAGTCTACATCACCGTAGCACCCTCCCACACCAAAGGGCACAACACCGAATTGATCGTCTCACCTGAATATCTGCTTCGCGATGAGGAAATTTTGATCATTGACGATTTCCTGGCATCCGGCGCGACCATCATCGGACTGGTCCGTCTCGCGCAGACAGCTGGCTCGAAAGTGGTCGGCATCGGCACTTTGATCGAAAAAACCTTTGAAGGTGGACGGAATAAGTTGGCTTACCTGGGTGTTCCGGTGCACTCGCTGGTCTCGATCAGCTCCATGGATGACGGGCAAATCATTTTTACCGACGAATTCGCAGCCTAAGGATCCGACATGAGCGATCGAATCGTCATTCTGGACTTTGGATCCCAATACACCCAATTGATCGGTCGCCGAATTCGCGATATGCAGGTTTACTGCGAGCTGCTGCCATGGCACGCAAATAAAGAGGAAGCACTCGACGGTCACACCAAGGGCATCATCCTCTCGGGCGGACCCCAATCCATTTATGCTGAAGGAGCCCCGTACATCCAGGATTACGTCCTTGATAGCGGCTTACCTATCCTGGGCATTTGCTACGGCATGCAAGCCCTCACCTACAAACTCGGCGGTAAAGTGCTTCAAAGCACCGAACATGAGTACGGATTGACCGAGCTGGACGTGCCTGCGGCTAACCCGCTGCTGCCCCAGGGTAAGCAAATCGTATGGATGTCGCACGGAGACCACGTCACGGAGTTGCCCCCTGGGTTCTCCTGCCTGGCGACCTCCCCCAACAGCCCCTTTGCCGCGATGATGGATGAGCCCAGCAAGCGTTTCGGGCTGCAATTCCACCCCGAGGTTCACCACACCCAGCACGGCGAGGAGATCTTACGCAATTTCGTCCTCAGGATCTGCAATTGCCAGCCAGGCTGGACCCCGGGCTCCATCATCGAAGAAAGTGTTAAAGCCATCCAATTGCAGGTTGGAAATGGACGTGTCCTGTCAGCGCTGAGCGGGGGCGTGGATTCAGCCGTCACCACCTCCCTGGTACAAAAAGCCATCGGCGATCGCGTGACAGCGGTGTTCATCAACACTGGTCTGATGCGCCAGGGTGAACCAGAGCAAATCGAGCAGGTTTTCCGCCCGATTCTCGGTGATCATCTGATCATGGTGGATGCCTCAGAGCGCTATTTCGCCAAACTCGCCGGTGTTACAGACCCGGAAGAAAAGCGCAAAATCATCGGCGAGAGTTTTATTCGCGAGTTTGAAGCTGCCGTGGCAGGCCTGGAAGAACACGAATTCCTCGCCCAGGGTACGATCTACCCGGACGTAATCGAATCTAAAGGAATCGGAGTCTCAGAAGCTCACCGCATCAAATCGCATCATAACGTTGGCGGGTTGCCGAAAGACCTGAAGTTCAAGCTGATTGAGCCGCTGCGCAGCCTTTTCAAGGATGAAGTCCGGGCAGTCGGAAAAGCGCTTGGGCTGCCGCCCGAGCTGGTCTGGCGCCAGCCGTTCCCCGGACCCGGTCTGGCAGTCAGGGTGCTCGGGGAGGTGACCCCCGAACGGATCGAGATCGTCCGCCATGCTGACGCCATCTTCAACGAAGAGCTGGAAAAAGCAGACTTGATGCATATGCACATCGACAAGGATGGAAAGATAAGCGGCAGCTCTCAGGCTTTCGCGGTCCTGCTGCCGGTGAGGTCGGTGGGTGTGATGGGCGACCAGCGCACCTATTCCGAGGCCATCGCCCTGCGCGCGATCACTTCCATCGATTTCATGACTGCCGATTGGGCGCGCCTGCCATACGATTTGCTCGCGAGGGTCTCCAACCGCATTGTGAACGAAGTTCCGGGCGTGAACCGCGTGGTTTACGACATCAGCTCCAAACCCCCTGCAACGGTCGAGTGGGAGTAGATGGTACTAACTTCAATTATGCATACCTTGATTAATTCGTTGGAGATAAAATCTCTAACACCATGTAAAGAAATAGTAGAGCAAGAATAAGTGAATCGTGTACAATTGTGTTACTTGATTACATGGTTTCTCTGTATAAATGAATGAAACTTGCTAAATTTCTGACTTTTTTGCTAAGTAAGCGTTGGGTTGGCTGATTCAGAATTATCCAAAACAAGCATAAATGATCACAGAAGTAAAAGGAGTAACTGACGATGGCAGAACAAAACAATAATAGCTACCCCATGATTCCAGAAAAAAACTGGTGGGCGATAAGGAATAAGTTTAAGGCGAGTATGCCCACTACTGTGACACCTTCTTATATAACGACATTGCTCTCGTTAGGCAGTGATGCTTCAGCAAATAGCAACGTGATCTATCCCATGAAACGAATGGGGTTGCTCGATGATGAAAATAAACCGACTGCATTGGCAAATGACTGGCGGCTAGATGACAAATATGGAGAAGCGTGTTCTGTAATCATAAGAAATGTGTATCCAACTGAGTTATTGGAGTTATTTCCCAATTCAACAGTAGATAGAAATAGTGCGAAAAATTGGTTTATGCGTAACGGTGTAGGGCAAGTCGCTGCTAATAAAATGGTAGCACTTTTTATATTGTTAAAAAGTGGTGAAATAAAAGAAAAAGAGATTTCACAAAAAAAGAGTGTTGCTGCCACAAAAGGAGCAAGAAAGCAATCATCAAATGTAGCCGCTTCTGCTCAAGTTACTGAAAGGCTAGAGAATAAAGATTTGCCGCCCTTAAATATAAACTCACGAGCAGTTCGACCAAATCTACACATAGACTTACAGATACATATATCCCCAGACTCAACACCAGAGCAAATTGAAACTATATTTGCTAGCATGGCAAAACATTTTTATGGAGAGGATGGTAAATGAATTTACCCTCCTATGGGTTATCAGTCGCAAAGAGGATGCACACAGAGCTGGTTGCTTTAGGAGCATCAGAACCGCATAATCCGCAAACAGTTATCCTCTACGATGCATTAGTGACAGATAATACGTTAAGGAATAGAACAGAAAAACTGTTCAAAGATGGACATTATGCTCGTTCAGTGGAGGAAGCATTTAAGTTATTAGAAAATGTAGTTAAGAATAAAGCTGACTTATCTGCGACTGGCCTATCCGGGGCAAGCCTGATGCAAAAAGCATTTTCAGGTAATAAACCAATTTTAAAGCTAAACGAGGGATTAAGCACTTCTGAGAAAGATGAGCAATTAGGTTATATGTCTATACTATCTGGGTGTATGACTGGTATCAGAAATCCAAGAGCGCATGAGTCCGAATGGGAAGACACTGAGCAGCACGCACTACAACTTTTAGTATTAGCTAATCACTTGATTGAGCGAGTTCTATTATCGAAAAAAGTAGAGCCTGAGCAATAAACTCAAGGTGACAATCTGAAAACAGAAAATCGGATATCCCAATTCTTACAATACAAATACCACAGCCTAAATTGTCCATACAATACTGGTTGCGAGCCTCTTTGAGGGAGCAAGTGGGATGAAAACGCTCTTTTATGATCTTAAAATATTAACGTTGGAAAATTTGGAACAATGCAAATGAACTCGCACATCCAGGCTGAGATATCGTGAAAATCACCATCAATAATCGGTATATGGCATTGCAGGGTCTGTTCTGGATGCTATTTTGTGTATCCTCCGGCTTCATCTCTTTGTATCTTCAGGGTCGTGGCCTGGGAAATGCGGAAATTGGCACTGTGACGGCATTTTTTGGCATCCTTGCAGCCTTGCTTCAGCCTCTGCTGGGAGGAATCACTGACCGGAGCAGCCGCCTTACCTGGCGCAATATGATCCTGATGCTGGCCATACCCTACTTGGTGATCTGCATTGTCATGCCCTTCGTACCGGGAGCCTGGGCTGGCGCTGTGTTTATGGGTTTGTTGATCTTGCTGGGGAATACCATGATGCCATTCATCAACAGCGCTAATTTTTA
>ENA-UOWE01002860-UOWE01002860.1-activated-sludge-metagenome-genome-assembly--contig:-NODE-2860-length-18459-cov-6.983101_pt1 | contig 18459 bp, 20 predicted proteins | sample MGYA00249841_ERZ761562 | MGnify/ENA primary metagenome ERZ761562 (study PRJEB28883, sample SAMN05720200) | activated sludge metagenome | isolation source: Anaerobic digester | place: Japan... | reverse complement strand
TTAAACTTTTTGTTTAAGATATTAAACTTTTAGTTGTTTACGATCTTAAACTTTTTGTTTAAGATATTAAACTTTTAGTTGTTTACGATGTTAAACTTTTTGTTTAAGATATTAAGATTTGAGCTTGTAACACAATTTTCACAAGCTGTTTAGTGATATTAAACTTTTAGTTTAATATAATATATAAAAAATTTTTTTTAAAAATTTTTAGCTGTAACATATTAATATTATTAAAGAAAAAAAATTTTTATTTTTTTCTTTAAAAATATTGACAATATTTTTACTATAAAGTAAACTGTATACTATAAGATATAAATAAAAAAAACTTAGGAGGTTTTGAAATGAAAAAAGAAACAAAAAAAGAAACAAAAAAAGAAACAAAAAAAGAAACAAAAAAAGAAACGAAAAAAGTTATCATTACGTATGAAGAGAAAGAATTTAAGTTAGCAATTGAAGACTTAAGAAAAATCAAATTCGTGTTTAATACAAAAGAATATGAATCAGATATGTTGATTCTCTATGCACAATTGAGTAGAGACAAAAACATTTACAAAAGATTAGCAAACTTCACACTAAACACTGATAACAATATTGTAATTAAATTAGATGATTACGATAAAACTTGTCAAAATGACAAGCGTTACAGTGAGATTTATCGCTATCGTGTGATAATTGTTAATAGAGCTCTATTTAGCTCGTTTAGAAAGTATCACTATCTAATAGATTATTACTTGTCTAATAGTCTATTTCACTTAACTTATCGAAAATCGAAAGAATGATTTTTCGATAAGTAAGAAAAAAATCTTGCAAGCTAAAAACTTGCAAGATTTTTTTTTGACTAAAACTCACTTTTCAAATCGTTAAATATATTTGCCCTCCTATATCCCTAGAAAAAGTCCCTCCGTTCCTTGTCCTTATACCGACCTTTAACCTCAGACACCTTTAACCTCAGACACCTCAGACACCTTTAACCTCAGACACCTCAGACACCTCAGACACTAGTCACTTAAAATGATTATAAGTATAAGTATTATAATAATCATAGCTATAGCAAATACTAACACAGTTTTGTCCTCCCTACGGGGATTTTTACATAGCTTCTCTCCTCCGGAATATCCGGAACAAAAAGGATTTTTTTCCGGAATATCCGGAGCAAAAAGGATTTTTTGTTGGTTTTCTTTGTAGTCTTTTTCTCTATACCAATTTATTTCTGAGAGTTGTGGATGTTCTTCAAATATCGTTAATACCTCAGACAATGGTAGTGTTGTGCAGTATTTTATTTTATAGAGTTCTCGGAACATCTCCAAGTCTTCAGGATAATCCAGAGTCAGTCTTATTTTCTTACCTACCGCTGTTGTTGGTATTATGGTTTTTGGTAATTTGAATTGTATTATTTCGCAGGTTGTGTCTTTGTATGCCTTTTCCAGTGCTTCTGTTCTTATTCCGAATGTAAATGCTCCTGTAATTATATTAGGGGGAGCTGTTACGAAGTCGGCTTTATTTAAGGCTGTTAATGCTTTATCAATCATTTCAATATCGCAGAGGAGGTCATCTCCATCAAATTCTACGAATTCGTCTATGGAATATGTTTTGGCAGCACTTAACCATCTGTGGAGTTTATTTTTGTAGTCTCCTCTGAACAGGAGGATTTTATCTGTAATGTTTTTCGCTAATTTGTCGTCTATTTTTCTAAATGTGGTGCAGAAGACGATTTTGTCGGCTTTTGTTTGTAATGCCCTCTCTATAAGATGTTCATATATTGGTTTTCCTGCTAAGATTCTGCATATTTTATTGGGTAGTCTTGTTGAGTCTGTTCTCGCAGTTATGAAAACAGCGTTCATATTCTCCTAAGCCTCCGTTTTATTTCTAATTCGGATTTGGTTACAGTTTTTACACCGTTTCCTAACGCCTCGCACACGTCTTTTATGCGGTTTTTTAGCATAAACATTGCATGAGGTTCGAGGCTTGCTTTGTGGCCACTGCCCCATAAGTTGTGGTCTATGGTTATATGTCTCTCTATTACGGTTGCACCGTAGACGACAGCGGCTACGGTAGGCTCAAGGCCTTCTTCGTGGCCGCTGTAACCAACTTCACAGCCGAAATATCCTTGTAATGTGCGGATTATCTTCAAGTTTATTTCGTTGTAGGGTGAAGGATAGGAGGAGTTGGTGTGGAGAAGTATATACTTTTTTGCGTATTTTTCGAGTATTTCAACAGCTTGTATCACTTCATCCATTGTTGACATTCCGGTTGATAAGTAGACTGGTTTACCAGTTTTTGCGGCTTCTTTTACTAATGTGAGGTCGGTTATTAGTGCTGAAGGTATTTTTATGAAAGGAACGGGATACTGCATTATGAATTCCAGGGATTCAAGGTCCCACACTGAGGCTGTCCAGTCTATAGGCTTTTCTTTGCAGTAGTTATTTATGTAGTCGTATTCTTCTTTTCCAAATTCCATTTTCTTTCTGTATTCAAGGTACGTTAATCTTCCCCACGGTGTGTCTCGTTTTTCATATTTTATGCTTTCAGGAACGCATATGTCGGGAAATCTTTTTTGAAACTTTACACAATCCCAACTACAGGCGAAGGCTGCGTCTATTAGTTTTTTTGCAATCTGTAGGTCTCCGTTATGGTTTATACCTATCTCAGCTATAAGGTAAGGAATTTTTACCATATTGTATATCCTCCATCTATTACAAATACTGCTCCGGTTATATAGGAAACATTTTTGGGTGTGCAGAGGAACTCTATCAAAGGTAGAATTTCCTCAACATTCATCATCCTTCCTAACGGAACGTGTTTGGAGTAGTTTTCAACGAAAATTCTGTCTTGGTTATTGAATATTCCTCCAGGTGCTATACAATTTAAGTCTCATCTAGTCTCCTTTTGCAAGAAAATTCTCCTTCAGGACAGTCTCCTCTGATACAAGGAGGTCCGGCATTTTCAAAAATTTCAAAAGCGGCTTCTTTCACGAGCCTCAACATTTCATTTGCTAGAAACCGTATTTCCCACTGTGCCCTATTACAACATCTTTGGGAAAAGAAATGCAGGAGTTCTCTAGCATTCATTGTCACAATGACTTTTGTTTCAGTTGCATTTGGAAGTATAAATCTTGCGTCCTCATAGGACGTGGTCTTTGCTATTTCATTATAGAAATCCTTGGTAGATTCCATAAATTGTTTATACCTGTTTTTTAAGTCTTCATTTTTCTCAATTGATGGAGGTATTATGTATTTAAAGTTGTATAAACCTACATATCGTTGTGATTGTTGGCTGTATGAGGCTAGCCTATGTCTTACAAGTTGATGGGAACATGCTCTAGATATACCCTCTACCGCAAATGTAAATGATGCGTGTTCTAGTGGACTGAGATGGCCGCTTTTTATAAGTTTAGATACTAAGTGTTTTTGTGGTTTTATATCTGAAATATTCATGGAACTGTAGCAAACTTTTGCCGCAAATGCGACAGTTTCTACAGGATTTGGTGTGTGATTTAGAATAGTCACTATCATGGGAATATCATTCCAAGTATTGAAATAATTACATAAAGGAAATTTTCAGTTTCTGAAGAAGGAGGAAGAGGAGTTGCACACTCATTAAGGTATTTATCCATTTCTTCTACTATCTTAGGACGAAAACAAGGAAGTTCCTCAATTAAGTCTCCTTTAATGCTGGGTTGCACCGGATTTATTATTGGAGGTGTGTCGTCTTCTATTTTGTGTACCATAAGCCGTTCCAGTCGTCTCCTTCTTTCCCTATCATAATATCCGTTACGGAAACAACGTGCTTTGACCTCTTTAACAGCATTTACTGATGGAGTATCTAATTCAAAACCTCTATACATTATCTCATCACCTTCTTATAATAATTTTTTGCATTTCCTGAATATTTTTGTAAGGCACATTCTAAGTTTTTGCTACAGAGTTTCAAATAATGATTTAATATATATGTCCCAGCTTTTATATTGACTTGCGGATTAAATAAACATTTCCTTGATTTTATAATCCCAGCTTTTTTTAAATCCCTGTGCCAGACAGAATATCTTACCTGCATTAATCCTATAGCTCCCTTTTTTGAGACTACTTTAGGATTGTAAGAACTCTCCACTTTAATTATACGTTCCACCAACGGTGGTTTTCGTTCTGAATTAGCTAATAATACCGGAGATATTACGAAGAGTATTAATAATACAACAAGTTTCTTTTTCATATCTAGATATACACTTCATAGTTGTTAAAGTTTTAACAAATTTTTGACGTTTATATTAGTAAACGAATAAAAATATTAAAATAGTGAGGTTATATGGACTATAGATGCAGACGAAATAGGGAAAAGATTGTTGAGAAATTAAAGAAATCAAACAACCCCGATGATTTGAAGTTATTGGAACAACTACAGAAGGAATGGGATGAGAAGGCTAAAACGTATAAGAAAGACGGACGAAGGAGTAATGAGGAGTTACTCGAGGAAGAAAAGCAAAAGGCTGAACGTAAAAGGCTGGAAGAGGAGCATAGAAAACAGTTAGCTATGTTAAGTGTGGCTAACTCACTTGAACCTAAAGATGTTGAGCTGGCAATAAGGGAGACAGGAGGATGGTTATCAAAGACAGCCTCAGCTTTAGGTATTACCGTTGATGCACTTCGTAAAATAATCAAACAGAATAAGCACCTAAAGGCTGTGTTGTATGAGGTGAGGGAAGCTACCCTGGATGCTGTTGAGGATGCTTTATATAGGAGAATTATTGAAAAACAAGACACACTGGCAGCAATGTTTTGGTTGAAATGCCAGGGACAGCATAGAGGTTGGATTGATAAGCCTCAGGCAGGAAGCTCCGCTAATAAACCTATCTATATTAAAATTATGCCTATAGGAGCCAACCCGAAAGGAGGTAGACCAAAAAAAGCATACGGAGAAGTTAAGATATTACCAGGAAAGGTAGATAGGGTTCAGGAAGATTTGGAAGGTAAAACTGAGTTTGTGGAGGGAGAGCTTTTATAATAAATGGCTAAAAAGCAACTTCCAAAGGAGTTGGACTACCTTTTTGACTCCAAAGAATATGAAACATTTAATCTACAAGCTACTAGGGTATTTTTAGAAAATTTCAATAGCACCAAAGAAATAAATATTAATATAGGAGGAGGTGGTAGTTCAAAATCATACTCAATTATACAGCTTCTTCTGTATAAATTCTTATCTGAAAAGAAGAAGAAGATTTTAGTTGTTAGGAAGACAATGCCCTCTATACGAACATCTGTTCTTGTTCCTTTTTATGAAATAATGGATGAAATGGGTATAAGGTCATACGTTAAGGAAGATAAAATAGGTATGAATTTTTTATTCAATGGTAATATCATACACTTTAACGGATTAGATGACCCTGAAAAATTGAAATCTGCTAGTTGGAATTACATTTGGTTTGAGGAAGCAACCGAAATCACAAAAGATGATTTTAATACAGTAAGGTTATACTTGAGGGCAAAGAGTGCTGATAGGCGTGTTAACCAAATATTCCTAACATTCAACCCAATTGACGAATTTCACTGGATAAAAGAATACTTGATAGATAATCCTGATTTTAAAAAAGATATTAAAGTCATACACTCCACTTATAAGGATAATCCTTTTCTTGACGATGCTAGTAAAAGACGTTATGAAGATTTGATAAATAAGGACATCAATTATTATAGGATTTATGCACTCGGAGAGTGGGGAAGACTTGAAAATCTTATCTTTAGAAATTGGGAAATTACCAATAAGATGCCTAAAGACGATAAGGGGACAATTGTCTACGGTATAGACTTTGGTTATAATGACCCCACAACGGTCGTTAAGTGTAATGTTAAAGATAAGAATGTGTATATAGAAGAACTTTTGTATAAAAAGGGTATGACAAACTCACAACTTATTGAATTTCTACACACACAACTACCAAAAAAGGAATGGAGTAAGCCTATTTACTGTGATTCCGCCGAACCTCAGCGGATAAAAGAGTTGAGGCTAGCAGGTTTTAATGTGAAACCAGCAATGAAAAACGTTAACGATGGAATTGATTTTATGAAGCGGTTAAATTTATACGTGGCTGAAAATAGTCCTTGGCTTATTAAGGAATTTCGTTCCTACAGTTGGAAAACGGACAAAAGAGGTAATGTTATCGACGAACCCGTTGATTTCCTTAACCACGGAATAGACGCAGTCCGTTATGCTTTATATTCCCATTTTAGAGGAGAGGGAATTTATAAAGTAAGATGGATTTAATCACAATTACAATGTTATACACATTGTAAGTGAGAAGGAGAAAATATGAAAATAATCCAGAATATTTTAAAGAGGTTTGGATACGAGAAGAAAGGCATTGGAACACTTCCTGAAAACAGTAGGTTTTGGAGAAGTTTACGCAGTCTCGCCAACACAGACCAGAATGTATCAGACCCTTATGAGAAATCTGTTTGGGTTTTTGCCTCAATTAATGCTATAGCACAAAATATTTCAAGGGTTCCTTTCCGCATTTATACTAGCAGTAAAAAAGATATTAAAACAGCGGTAGAAACAGGAGAATTATACGAATTGTTTATGAACCCTAATCCGTTTATGATAAGCTCCACGTTATTTTTTGCGACTATCATTTATTTGGAATTATATGGAGAAGCATTCTGGGTGTTTGATGAGCGTTCCAATATCACAGAAATTCCTAAACGGATTTGGGTAGTGGACCCCCCACGTATGGAACCTGTTATTGTTAAAGATAACAGGGGGATTGACAAATTTAACGGGTTTTGGAAATATAATGTAGGTTCTGAGTCATTAATTCTACAACCGCATGAGCTTTTACAATTTAAATATTTTAATCCATATAATCCTTTAAGAGGCTTATCAGGATTAGAGGCATCAAGAATAGGTGTTGAACAGGATTATTTTGCAAATAAATATAACAAACAATTTTTTAAAGATGGAGTTGCATTATCAGGTATAATAAAAGCTCCAGATTTCCTTACGGATGAACAGTTTGAGCGTTTAAAAAGTCAGTTTGAGGATAGGCATAAAGGACAATCTAATGCACATAAGGTTGGAATTATTGAGGGAGGAGCTGATTTTGTAGAGACTAAGGCAATGTCACAACGTGATATGGAATTTACTGTCTTGAAAAGGGTAATCAGGGGAGAAATACTAGCTGCGTTTAAGACAAACGAGGTTGTCCTTGGAAACTATGAAAATATTCAGAGTTATGAAGGTATCCGAAATGCACATGAGGCGTTTTGGAAAGAAACTTTACTGCCTAAGATTATTTATTTAGAGGAGTTACTCTGGTCGAAGTTTTTCTCCAAGATAGAAGGAGGAAGATATTGGGGAGGATTTGATACATCAGTTATTGAGGCATTAAGGGATGATTTTGGTAAAAAGGTTGAACAGGCGAAAGTTTTGAATGAAATGGGTTACCCCATAAATGTAATTAATAAGCGTTTAGACCTCGGATTTGAGGATGTCCCTTGGGGAGATACATGGTTTGTTAAGATAGGAACTGTTCCTGTAGAATCATTATTATCAGGTGGGACTACAACTCCTACGGAAGAACCTGACGAGGAGAAAGAAAATGATAAGGAGGATAATTTGGACGATGAAAAAAATATCGATTTTACAAATAGGGATGATTCTGCTTGGGCACGTTTCATATCAAAACAAATTTCTATAGAAAATTTATTCAAAACAAAAATTAAACGATACTTATTTGAACAACGGAAGCGTGTATTAGTGAATATTTATAAAGAAGAACAACCTTTAGATATGGTTAAAGAAAAGGAATTGTTATACGGTTTATTACAGAATCTTTATCTTATAGCTAAAAATACCGGTGTAGACCTGTTGAAGGATGAGTTAACACTTGAATTTGATGATTGTGAGGATATTCAAGCATTCTTATTAAGAAGACTTGAGTTTAGCACAACAACCATCTTGGATTCAATTAAGAAGGCTATTGATAAAATTTTAGATGTGGGTGACGTTGAATTTAGGGCTAAGAAAGCTAGGGAGTTTTATAACAAAATTGATAATAAGGTAAATGTAATAGCAAGAACTGAATCTTCAGCTATAATTAATGGAGTTAATTACTATTTGTTGAAATATAATGGCATACAATATCACAAGTGGTTGTCCAAATCTGAAAAAGGAAGACATAAACATTTACACGGAAAAATAGTTAGGATAGGAGAATCATTTAGTAATAAATTTACATTGAGATATCCTCTTGATGAGAAGGCTCCTGCCGGAGAAGTAATAAATTGCTTATGTTATTGTATTCCGGTGATAACTGTTAAAAGTTGTTAAAGTTTTTAAATGTTTTTGACGGATATATAGTATACAGGTTTAATTTTAATATGAGGAGTGTATTATGGAAAAAATCTACAAACATTTTCCGATAAAAATTAGGGAAGTAGATGCGGAAAAAGGAGTTGTTGAGGCAGTCGTTTCAAGTGAGGAAGTTGACCGCTACAACGAAGTTATTCGGGCATCAGCTTACAAAAAGAGGCTGAAGAATTTTCTGAAACATCCTGTGCTTTTAAGCTCACACAGGTATTCTGACCTGCGTAGTCAGATTGGGATTTGGGAAAAAGTATGGGTTGAGGATAACCAGCTTGTTGGTAGGGCTAAATATTTTATAAACGTGGGAAACGATGAGGCTGATTGGGGATTTTTTCTTGCTAAAAATGGAGTTGCCGCATATTCTGTAGGATTCATTCCATATGATTACGAACAGAATGAATATGATGCTGAGGATGTTAGGGAAGGAAAGAAACCTTCAAGAATATACACCGATGTTGAGTTGTTAGAAATATCACAGGTTTTAGTCCCGGCAAATCCAACAGCACTACAGCGGAGTATAGATGAAGGTGAGGATGAGGAGTTCTTAAAGGAGTATTCTAAAGAGGTTTTAGACTTGATTAATAAATCTCCTAATAATATTAGAGTAAATTCCGCAGGAATTTCTCATGCGAAATTTTTAATTAATGCTGGTAAAGTTGATAAAGATTCTGATTGGAGCTTTGACGCTTCTGATGGTAATAGTATTTTAGAAAACGGAGGATGGGATGAGTATAAAAAATGGTTCTTAGCGATAGACACTAACGCAGGTGAAGAAACAAAAGCACACTATAAATTTCCTTTCGGAAAGAATGGAAAAGTTTATCGTAAAGGTATTATCGCCGCAAAACAGAGGGCGGCTCAACAGGGTTATGATAGTATAGAAAAGGCGGCGTCGAATTTGCTTGATGAAATAGACAACAAAGAGTCTAGTAACGCTGAAACCAAAATAGAGGTAACAGACGAATATTACCACATCCCTGTTCCATCTGAGGAGGGAAAACATGCAGGACATAAAATAAGAACAATTGTAATTTCAGATTTAAAAGGAATTAAGGGAAAATATTGCGTTGATGACAAAGAGATTATTTCTTATATGTTTGACAAGGATAGATGGTCACTCGATGAGGCATGGATAAAGGAGCATAGTAAATCAATAGATATTGCCGCAATTGTTGGCGAAATAATTAAAATGGAAAATGAGGAGGAAGAAATGGATAAAATCTATGAAAAACTCAATGAGCTCGAGCGGAGGATTGATGAATTGAAGGCTGTTTTACTACAGAAAAAGGAGGAGGAAGAAAATAAAACCCGCCAGAAGACGGAATCTACTGAGGAAATCGATAATTATTTAGAGCAACTACTGCATATTAACAGTATGATAGAAAAGATTTCTGTTCAGCTTAAATAGCTATGAACGAGGAAACTAATAAATATACCATGAGGAGGTAAAAAAATGGAAGTTCAGAAAATTTTAGAAACACAGAAAACAATGCTTGAGTCAATCGGAGCGTCATTAGAGACTATTTTGACAGAACAGAGGAAGTTAGAAGAAAGGTTGAAGGAGCTTGAGAATAGGGGAATTAATGCTGGTATCTCTGTTCCAGGATTAGAGGACGAGGCAAAGAAATTCTCCTTCTTCAAAGCTGTAAAAGCAATTATAACAAATGATTGGAGCAATGCGGGGTTTGAAAAGGAAGTATTTCAGGAATCAAGAAAAAGAGCAATGTCTGTAGGGTCTGATACCAGTATGGGATACTTTGTGCCTAATGAGATTCTCGCAGGTTATATTGAGTTGCTCAGGGCAGAATCTGTTGTATCAAAAATGGGAGCAACAGTATTAACAGGTTTACAGGGAGTTCCTGTTCAGATTCCTAAACAGACAGGAGGAGCTACAGCTTATTGGGTAGGTGAGAATGAGGCTATTACAGAATCTGCCCTCACAGCAGGTCAGGTCAATTTAACCCCCAAGAAGGTTGGTGCGTTAGTAAAACTTTCAAATGAGTTGTTAAAATATTCCAATCCTTCAGTTGAGCAGTTAATCCGTAATGACCTTTTTACAACAATAGCACTCGCAATTGATTATGCGGCGTTACGGGGGTCAGGGACGGAACATACTCCGAGGGGAATTGCTAATGTTCCTGGAATAAATACGGTAGCAATAGGAACAAATGGTGGGGCACCTACTTTTGATGTTCTGTATGACATGCAGTATGAATTGCAGGTAGATAATGCTTTCAGAGGTAAACTTGCTTACATATTCCATCCTGCGGTTCGGAGGAGATTGGTAAAACAGAAAGTGGCACAGTTTACAACTGATACAAGCGGTGAATATATAGTCCAGCCTATGGTCTCAGAACAGGCACTATTATCTTGGATGGGATTTCCCTACGCAATGACCACACAGCTTCCCATAAATCTAACAAAAGGCTCAGCATCTAATTGCACTGAGATATACTTCGCAAACTGGGCGGAGCTTCTTATAGGTATGTGGGGAGGGATTGAATTAAAGGCATCCCAGGAAACATCCACAGCATTCGAATCAGACCAGACATGGATTAGGATTTTGCAGGAAATAGATATTCAGGTTCGCCATCCGGAATCCTTCTGCCTTGTTAATGATGCCACAATAGCTTAAAATAGGAGGTTTATAATGTTGAGAGATTTAGGAAATGCAATAAACACATTCTTAACAATTGCTCCCACAACGATTGGAGCGGGAAGCACGGAGGCCTCTACTGAAGGTGTTGGAGAGGATAGACTCGGTTACGAATATGCTGTATTTGTGTTTGAGAACTGCCAGCCTTTAGGAACACCACTTGGTGTAACAATTACTTGTGTTGTGCAGGAATCCGATGATAACTCCACCTACACGGATATTAGCGGTGCGTCAACCACGCACAATGTTACCAACACCTACACAAGGACAGAGCTAGCTGTTAACCTTGGAGGGGTGAAAAGGTATGTAAGAGGAAAGATGGCTGTCCAGTTTAATGGTGGAACAGGACCCTACGTTATAATTTCAGCCATAGGTATCCTCGGTTCTGCAAGCGAGTATCCTGTGTAGATGGATTAAGGAGGGGAAGATAACTCTTCCCCTCCAACTTGTGGGGGTGTTATGCGTGTTAGGAAAGGTTATGTCATTTTTTGTGGAAATTTGAGGTTGAGGGAGGGTGAGATTGTTCCCGGGGATTATAGAAAAGAGGTTCTAGCAAACCAAAGCTGGAAAGTGGAGGTAATACAAAATGGGAAAGAAGAGAGGAAAGAAGAAAAAGAAACAAGTTCAGCCTCAGGTAGTGAAAAAGAAGAAATAACAGACGTTGCTGTGGATAGAATGGTAAGACATGCTAAAAAGAGGTAATAGTTGTGTCTATAATGCTCATTTCTTTAGAAGATGCAAAGACATTTTTAGAGATAGATAATTCATCTTATGATACATTACTCACTAATTTAATAGTGTTTGTGTCTGATAGAATACAGACATTTTTGAATAGGAAGTTAAAAAAAGAGGAAAGGACGCAATATTTCCAGGCTGGAAGACGGAGATATTACCTTAGTGCTTATCCTGTGGATATAACCTCAACTATTACCGTGGTTGTTGGTGAGGAAACGAAAACTGAAGATGAAGATTATTACATTTGGGACGATATAGGAGTGGTAGAATTTAGAGAACCTACTACCTATGTTGGGCCTAAACAAGTTGCGGTAACTTATACAGGAGGTTATAACGCAACAACAATTACAGTTTCGGGAAGTGTTCAAGAAATTTATTTGTCTACTATTCCTGATTCACTAAAGTATGCCTGTTTGTTACAGGTAGCATTTATGTTCAGGAGAAGAAGGGATATAGGGTTAAACTCAGTTAGTATGCCTGATGGTTCTATTAATGTTCAAAGTCCTACTGATTTGTTACCGGAAGTGAAAAATATTTTAAAATCGTATAGGAAAACACCATCGGAATGTTAGTATTTTCTCAAAAAGTTAAAGGGTTTGAGGTTCCCAATGTAAAGGGAATTAGGGAGTATGTCATCAAATTTCTTACAACAAAATCCAAAACCCTATTATTACAAATGGCATCTCAAGCTCGTAGGATTATTTTTCAGGTTAGGGGTTTACGTTACAGAACATATGAATTATCGAAATCGATAATTCCTTATGCTCATAAAATAAACCAGTATTCTTGCGTTTTAGGAGTTAGCATTGGGAAAGGAGTTCCACACGCAGCCTCGCATATAGGAACCGGTCCTGTATTCACTGTCTATCCGACTCGTGCTAGCAAATTAACTGTTCCTTTAGATGTTAGTCCTGTATTTGATGCTAGAGGAAGGAGTCTTGGAACACAAAAAGGATTAGCAAATGTAACAGGGACCCACCGACCAAGTATGACTACTGATGATTTTCCAGGAATATTCAGGTTAAGAGGAAAAGGAAGTAGTTTATTAGCCGTAAATGTTGGAGCTGGAGCTGGGCGAAAAACTATAGGAGTTTTTGCTTTAAAACAACGTGCCGACTTACATTCAATGGAAGATACGAGGACAGAACCTGAGTTACTAAACTATATGATTTCAAGAAGTTTAGAAGCAGAACTTCCTACTAAAATAAATGCCGCTATTAATGAATTTTTGATATTGAAAAGGAATTGGTTTAGAAGTGTCTACTAAGAGACAAGTTATTTTAGAACGTATAGGAGAAATTATACGAGGGATAACAAGCGACTCCTCGGTTGTATTTAAACACGTATCCACATCAAAGATACCTCCTGTTAGTTTGGAAACGGTTGCGTTACCTGCTTGTTTTGTATATTCTGGAGCAGAAACTAAAGTAAATAGTGGAAGTGAGGCAGCTATTGGGTCTGAAACATGGAGTTGGATTGTTACATTAGAGGTGTGGGGACAGGATAGTGTAATGGAAAGCCTGCTCAATCTTATACACAGTGCTATGTATAATGATTATACATTTAATAATAATGCTGAATGGTCGGAGAGAATTGGAGTTGATTTTTTAATAGTAGACCCCACACAACAACTAGAAGTTATGTTAATAAATTACAATGTTATATATAGACATACATTAGGTGATATGGGAGGATAAATGAAAAAAATAGTTTATAACGATGGACCTCCAACACTTGCAATTTTAGGTGTTGGAGTTTTTACAAAAGGTGTTCCTAAAGAAGTTGAGGATAATATTGCGGATAAACTTATTGTGAAGGGTAAATTTATACTGGTAAGCGAACCTAAAAAGAATTTAAAAAATGAGGAGGTATAGAGATGGCACAAGCTAGAGGTTCAAAAACACGACTTTTAATTGATACAGAAACGACTTTTAAATCAACTAGAGGTTCTCCAGATGCCCACGTGTTGCCTTTTGTTTCTGAGACATTACGACTTAATAGAAATATTATTGAATCAAGAACGATTAGGTCTAGTAGAAACCCATCTGTCCCTGTTAGGGGAAATACTGATGTTTCAGGAGATATAACTGTTGAACTAAGTCCTTACATGGGAAAAATGTTGTTCCATGCATTAGGAACATTTACAACATCAGGGTCATCTACTTATTCACACACATTTACTATCTCTGAATTACCTCCAGGATTGACTATAGAAACACAGTTTACTGACTTGACTACTCCTCAGTATTTTAGGTATAACGGATGTAAAGTTAATAGTATGCGTCTCACCTTTAAACCGGAGGGTTTTGTTGATACTGTTTTCAACATTATTGGAGCGGCGGCAACAGTAACAACGACATCATTTGATAGCTCACCTGTTGATTACACTTCCTCATCTGTTGGGGGTCCTTTTGATGGATACGAGGCTGCTATTTATGAGGGAGGAAATTTATTAGGAACCGTTACCGGGTTAGATATTTCTATTGAGAACAACCTTGATGGGAATGTTTATGTTCTGGATGGAACAGGACAGAGATATTCCTTACCTGAGGGTCTTGTAAAGGTTTCAGGAACATTAACAGCACTGTTTGAGGATGTAACATTGTATAATAAAGCCGCCAACAATCAGGAGTCAAGTTTGCGTATTGTTTTAACCCACGGAACGGGAGATGGTAGTGCTTATAACGAGAAACTTGAAATATATATAGACGAGTTGCTATATCAGCCTCAGTCTCCTGTTATTAATGGTCCTGAAGGTATCCTTGTTGAGCTTCCATTTATAGGATATTACCAGAATGGTTCGGGAGCATCAGCTATTAGGTTTATATTATGGAACACACAAACGGCGAATGATATACAAAATTAAAACTTAAAAAAGGGGGGAGCTTAAAAACTCCCCCCTAAAAATATAGGGGGAGATATGAAAATATCAGATTCAGAATACCTTTATAAAATCGGAACAAAAGAATACCGTATGAAGCCCTTGGTCATGGGGCAGATAAATCAACTAATAAATTTGTTAAAGGATGTCAGGATACCTGTTGAGGTTACTGCTGTAGATTTAATTTATCTTCTAGGGGATAAACTTACTGAAGCAATTGCAATCATATTGATTACTGATGTTCCTCTAAAAGATAAAAACGTCCAGGAAGTATGCGATGAAATTAGATTTGAACTCAGTCCTGAATTGACACTCGAAATAATAGAAGATTTTTTCGACTGCACCCCCGTCTCCTCAATTTTAGAAAGGATGGGGAAGACGGTGGAAAAAATAGGAGCAAAAATTGGAAAGCAGACTGGTTAGGGCCTATTGTTATTATTTTGAGTAAGGGAGATATTACAAAAAAACAAGATATTATATGGGGCTATACGTTGGATGAGGCTGTTCCTTACCTTGATTATTTACACCGGGAGATATTATTTAGAGAAGCCATTTTGGGATTTTTAGGGGTTAAAGACACAAAAGATGTGTTGAGTAGTTACTGTTTAGCCTGTAAAAAAAGTAGAGGACTTAGACCGGAAGATGAGGATGAAAAATGTGATTCCTGTTCAAAGGATATAAAAATAGAGGGAGATAGCTTTGGCAACAGAACACCAAATTAAAATACAAGCCATCGCTGAGGGTTTTCAGGACCTTCAAAAATTATTATCACAAGTAAACAATTACATAAAAGATATAGATACTACTACAAATAAACTTAAATTAGGGACTACATTTAAACAAGCCTCTGACAGCGTAACAGAGTTTAAGAATAACCTCGAAAATTCCCTAAGGAAAATGGATAGTCTAATTGAGCGGTTTACAACTAGATACCAATCTGCTATGGAAAAAGGAGGGTTAGCAGGACTATCCAGGACTTTTAGTAAGCATGAGGTCAGTCGTTATATACGTTTGCTTAATTTACAACAGCAAGAAATAATGGAAAACCTTCCAAAGGAAATCATTCCTAAGGAAGGAGGAGAAGGTTATGCTTTTAAGCCTATCAGCAACTTATATGAATCTGGGTGGGGCCCTGTATTCGGCAGATTTCTAAGGACAAAAAGGCAGAATTTACAAGAGGCTGAGGAAGCATATCAGTCAGCTAAAAGGTGGATAGCGGAAAATGAGAAAGCTAAAACAGTTAGTGATGAGCTACTTAGGGCTGTCAAAGAGAGGTTACATATTTGGGACCTTGAACGTAAAGGACTTGAAGGAACTAAATTAAGTCTCAGAAATTATTCCGCTTCCTTATCAATCTTAAAACGTGATATAATGGACCTTGCCTCATGGCAAATTCGTTGGTATGGGACAAAACTTGCATTGTTCCTTCCTATGCAATTTACCGGACAGGCAATTAAAGACCAACTTGAGCTAAACCGTGCTGTTCAACGAACAGGTGCTGTGGCTGATATGTCCGCTAAAGAAATCGATGACCTAAGACAACAAAGTATCGCAATTAGTAAAGAAGTTCCGATAGCCGCTAGTAAGATTGGTGAGGCGTCTTTGGTTTTAGGGCAAGCAGGTATGCCTTTGGATGCAATTAAGGAAGCACTTCCGTTGGCAGCAAAGATGGTTGTGGCTACAGGCGAAGATATGAAGTATGCTATAGATGCCCTAACCGTTTCTTTCTTTGCTTGGAAATTAAGTGCAAAAGATTTACCTGCAACTGCTGACATGATTTCATCAGCAATGCAGGCTTCCCGCTTAAAAGTCCAAGATTTAGCTACAATATTTAACTATTTAGCAACAACAGCGAGGAGTTTAAATAAGGATGTTAGTAGCTTAATTTCAATTAAGGATACGTTAACACTTGTTGCAACATTATCTCAAGCAGGTGTTTCCCCATCAACAATTGGAACAGGATTAAGTAATGCCCTAACAAGACTTATAAAAATGCCTCCAGCGTTGGAGAGGGAATTAAAATCAGCCGGAATCGATGTTGGGAAAGTTAAACCTTTTAAAAATACACTACTTGATATTTTTAAAACCCTATCAACAGCACCTGAATTAACTTTGGAAGCTATTTTTAAAGGATGGGAGATACGTGGAGGAAGGGCTGTTTCAGCAATTCTCAACCAAGGAATTGATGCCTTATCCGAAATGGAAAGGAAGATTTCGGAAAAAGGAGTTCTTGAGAGGGTATTTAAAGTAGCTACCAAAAACGCCCTTGACCAGCTTAACATACTTGAAAATAAATTTAAAGCACTGTTTTCTGTAAATAAGGATTCAGAAAACTCCTTTATTCTACTTATTAAGGGGCTTGGAAGTATAGTTGACTTAATCGATAAAATAAAAGTTCCACTAATTTCAACCTTGGCGATTGCTGCCCTAGTTAAACTATTTAAAGGATTAGTTGATATTATTTCCACTACCAAAGACAGTCTATTATCCTTAAAGGGTACTTTAAGAGGTTTATCGACAAATTGGGTTATTCCTATAGTTCTAGTGTTTACATTAAAAACCTTAATGGAAAAACGGGAGGAAAAGTTTGAGGAAGATGTTAAGACCTTTATTGAAAAACAACTTGGACTAGATGAAAAGGAAACATTAAGGAGTGCATTACAGAAGAAATTAGATAATATTGCAACCCTAGCGGGAATGGCAACAGGAGAACAACAGCAATTAACAAGGGAAGAAATAGCTATTCTAGCACGTTTTGGTAAAATACCAGGAGGTGCTAAAGTATTAAATTTTACATCAGAGATGAGGCGTGTATTGGAGAAGTTCTTTCCTGCAGAACCTTATGCAGGAGGAGAGTTTGTTTCCCCCATCCCCTCCACACCACACAAAGAGGCGATTCAGGATTCAACGGCGTCTTTAAGGAAGAAAATTAATGCTATTAAGCGTATTGCGGAGGACGAGGTAAGGATAGACGAAGCAAAATTAAGAACGTTGCGGGCAATGAATGAGAGCCTTGTGACACAAAACAAGAAGGATAAATTAGAGGCACTTAATGAGGAGTCAAATGCTGAGTCAATTTTTCTTGATAATGCACTAAAAAAATACTCCGAGGCTTACACGCAAATTGGAAAACTTTATGACCAATTAATAGGGCAGGCTAAAAAAACAAAACCTGAAGATGTTTCTGGTCTAAAGGAAGAAAAAGAAAAGCAGTTAAAGGATATAGAAAGAAAACAGGAAGAACTGAAGGAAAGGCGTTTACAAACTGAATATAAAACAGAGGCTAGTAGGTATACTTATAAAGTAGAGCAGGAAAAGGAGGCAAATAAGACCTTATTGAGTCTTGAGGAACAACGTTTAAACAGTGAGTTTGAGGTTTTTAGAGAAAAACAGCAAACTAAGGAAGAACTAACACGGAATGAATATGAAAAGTTACGTTTGGGCGCCCTTGATTGGTTCAACTTTAGGGAAAAGCTTATTTCCGAGAACCTTAACGAAGAAAAAAAATATCTTGCAGAACGTTGGAGGGTCTACGAGGAGTTTTATGATAGGGAATTTATCCGTGCAGGAAATGATAGTAAGGAACAACAGCGTCTATACAATGAATATATTATAAAATATACTGATTATCAAAACGAACTCACTTTAATAGAGCAACAAGCTGAGGATAAACGAAAAGTATTAAGACAAGAGGCGGCGGATAATATCAGGTTTATATTTTCAACGCAGGGAAGTTTTGCGGTTATAGGTAAAAGTTTTGATGATATTGCACGACGTTATAATGATATGGCACAAAATATTTATGATGCAACACAAAATATTGCAAAAGGAA
>ENA-UOWE01002858-UOWE01002858.1-activated-sludge-metagenome-genome-assembly--contig:-NODE-2858-length-18468-cov-6.382719_pt1 | contig 18468 bp, 16 predicted proteins | sample MGYA00249841_ERZ761562 | MGnify/ENA primary metagenome ERZ761562 (study PRJEB28883, sample SAMN05720200) | activated sludge metagenome | isolation source: Anaerobic digester | place: Japan... | reverse complement strand
GCGATCTTGAGGCCGGCCCCCGACGCCACGGCGATCGCCGTCAGCTCGATGAGGCCGTGGGGGGTGATCAGACCCCAGAAGAGCGCGCCCTTGTCGTAGGCGTGCATCACGGCCGCGCTCACCCCGAGGTTCGCCCCGTTCGACACGAGCAGCAGGACCCCACCGATGCCGCCGAGCGCGCCGCCGCCGAACGAGAGCACCGCCACCTGGATGTTGTGGGTGAACAGCTCGAAGGCCCACCCCTCAGCGGCCTCGGACTTGTAGTAGTCCTCGAACTCGCGCTCGGCGATCAGTTCCTGGGTCTGCGGGTCGATCGCGGCGTTGCGGGTCTCACCGTTGGCGGACAGCCAGATGCCGAGCGCGAGCGCCGGTGCGAACAGGAGGAACGCGGCCACCCCGATGGCCCGGCGGCAGGTCCAGGCCGCGGCAGGGAACGTCTCGGTGAAGAACCGGGCCGCCGCCGACCCGGGCCGGCCCTTCGTGCGGTAGATGAGTCCCCGGGCGCCGCCGATCGTGCGGCTCAGTCGGTTCGAGAGGCTGACGTCGTCGAACCGGGTGCGAGCGGTGCTGAGGTGCGCGCTCGTCGATTGGTAGAGCGTCAGGAGCTCGTCGAGCTCCTGGGGTGACAGCTTCTTGACCGACCGGGTGCCCTTGCGGACGAGCTCGTCGAGTCGGTTCCACGACGCCTGGTGCGTCACGATGAACCGGTCGATGTCCATGGGGCTCCATCGTACGACCCGACACCGCCAGTACCGTGATCGCTGTGAGCGTGACGGGCACCATGGGGATCATCACGCCGGAGGCGGTGGTCCTCGAGTTCCGTTCGGCGGGCCTGGCGACGCGCACACTCGCCAAGGCCATCGACCTGGCGGCCCAGTTCATGGTGCTCATGCTGCTCCTGGCCGTGATCGGCCTCGCGTTCGGCACCGCAGGCGCCGAGACGGCGATCGTGATCGGGGTCGCGCTGACCGTCTTCGTCGTGGTCGTCCTGGCGCCGGCGCTCTGCGAGACCTTCTGGAACGGGCGGACGCCGGGCAAGGCGATCCTCGGGCTCCGGGTCGTCACGGTGGAAGGGGGGCCGATCTCGTTCCGCCACGCGATCGTTCGTGGACTGCTCCAGCTCGTGGAGCTGCCCCTCGGCATCGCCGTCTTCATCGCACTCGGCAATCCGCGTAGCCAACGACTCGGCGACCTCGCGGCCGGCACGTTCGTGATCAGCGAGCGGGCGGCGACCGAGCTCACCATCCCCACGCTCTTCTTCCCGCCGCCGGGACTCGAGTACTACTGCGCGCAGCTCGACGTCAGCCGCGTCGACTCCGAGCAGTTCCTCCTGATCCGCAACTTCCTCCTGAGAGTTGCCGATCTCGAGGCGCTCGCCCGCTACGCGCTCGCCGTGCGGCTCGCCACCGCGGCGAGCGCCCTGTGCACCCCACCGCCCCCCGCCGGGGTGCCGCCCGAGGTCTACCTGGTCGCCGTGTGTTCGGCCTACCAGCAGCGTCACGACGGGGCCCGATCAGCCACATAGGTAGCCTGGCGCGGTGAGCACCGCTGCCGTCTACCTCGATCATGCGGCGTCGACGCCCTGGCGCGACGTGGCGCGGGCGGCCTACCTCGAGACCATCGAGCTCGGTGCGGCCAACGCCAGCGGGGCGCACCGCGCCGCTCGGCAGGCGCGGGCGTTGGTCGACGACGCCCGCGATGCGCTCGCCGGTGTGCTCGGGGTCGACGCCGGTGACGTCGTGTTCACGAGCGGCGGCACCGAGGCCGACAACCTGGCCGTGCTGGGGCGTCACGCCGCCGTCGGTGGCCGGGTGCTGTGTTCGGCGGTCGAGCATCCGGCCGTCCTCGAGGCGGTCGACGAGGTGGGCGGCAAGGTGGTCGGCACCGATTCCCGCGGGGTGATCGACCTCGATCAGCTCGCTGCGGTCCTCGACGACGACGTCACCCTGGTCTCGGTGATGACGGTCAACAACGAAGTCGGTTCGGTCCAGCCGGTCGCCGAGGCCGCCGAACTCGTGCGGCGTCGCGCTGCCAACGCCCTCGTGCACACCGACGCCGTGCAGGCGCTGAACTGGCTCGACCTGCGCCACGTTTCCCCTCACGTCGACCTGCTGTCGATCTCGGCCCACAAGTTCGGCGGACCCCACGGGGTCGGCGCGTGCGTCGTGCGGTCCGGTTCGGTCGTCCGCCCCCGGCACGTCGGTGGAGGGCAGGAGCGCGAGCGTCGGAGCGGCACGCTCAACGTGGCCGGCATCGTCGCCATGGCAGCGGCGGCCGTCGAGTGCGACGCCGGTCGCGGCGCCGAGGTCGAACGTGTCGGTGCCCTGCGTGACGACCTGGTGGCGCGGATCGTCGCCGGTGTGCCCGATGCGATCCGCTCCGGGGTCGTCGACGGCGCGGCCGAGCACCTCGCCGCCGGGTTCGCCCACGTCTGTTTCGAGGGGGTCGACAGCGAGGCGCTGCTGTTCCTCCTCGACGACGCCGGCGTCGCTGCCTCGGCGGCGTCGGCCTGCGCATCGGGCGCTCAGCACCCCTCCCACGTCCTCGCCGCGATGGGCGTCGACCGGTCGACCGCCCAGGGTTCGTTGCGGCTGACCCTCGGCCACACGACCACGTCCACCGATGTCGAGCGGGCCGCGGCTGCGGTCGTCGCTGCGGTCACGCGCCTGCGGAGCTTTCCCCGATGACACTCGCGCCGCGTTCACGGGTGCTCGTCGCCATGTCCGGTGGCGTCGACAGCTCCGTTGCCGCCGCCCTTCTCGCGTCCCAGGGGCACGAGGTCGTCGGCGTCACGATGAAGCTGTGGGGCGGCGAGAGCGACTCGGGCTGTTGCTCGGTCTCCGACGTCGACGATGCCCGTCGCGTCGCCCAGCAGTTGGGTATCGACCACCACGTGTTCAACTTCGGTGACGACTTCGAGGAGTTCGTCGTCGAGCCGTACGTCGCCGACCACGTCGCCGGTCTCACCCCGAACCCGTGCATCGAGTGCAACCGTCACCTCAAGTTCGACAAGCTGCTGCGCCGGGCCGACGCGCTCGGGTTCGATCTCGTCGCGACCGGCCACCACGCCCGCCGTGTCGAACGCGACGGCGGGTACCGGATCGCCCGTGGCGCGGACCGGGCCAAGGACCAGAGCTACGTGCTGTACCCCGTGGCCGGCCCGGCGTTGGCGCGCACGCTGTTCCCGCTCGGCGACATGACCAAGGACGAGGTCCGCTCGCTGGCGCTCGAGCTGGGGCTCCGCACCGCCACCAAACCCGACAGCCAGGACGTGTGCTTCATCACACGGGCGCAGGGCGGGCGCAGCTCGTTCCTCGGCGACCGCATTCCGCTGCGCTCGGGTCGTGTCGTCGGTACCGACGGCGCCGAGCTGGGCACCGTCGACGCCGTAGAGCTGGTGACGATCGGGCAACGCCGCGGCATCGACGTCGGCGGACCCGGTGGGCGCCGGTACGTGGTCGACGTCGACGGCCCGGCCGCCACCGTGGTGGTCGGAACCGCCGAGGAGCTGTTGGCGCCGTCGGTCGACGTCGGCGACGTGGTCTGGGCGGACGGCCCGGCGGCCGGCGCGTTCGCCGCGCAGTGCAGTGCCCACGGTCGCCCGCTGGCGGCGACCGTGTCGCTCCTCGACGACACCACGGTCAGGGTCGACTGGGCCGAGCCGCAGCGGCGGGTCGCTCCCGGGCAGAGTGTGGTGCTCTACGCGGGCGACGAGGTCGTCGGTGGAGGCGTCGTCAGGCGTTGACGGCCGTGCGGAGACCGCGTCGGTCGGCTTCGGCGACCACGGCGCCCGGACGCGTGGGGCTGATGAGCACTGCCTTGAGGAGTTGCAGCTCGCCCTCCACCTTGGAGGTCCGCGCCGTCACTTCGACGGGACTGTCGAACGAGATCTCGAGCACGAGGCCGAGCGCTTGCTGGGTGAGGTCGGTTGCCGTCGTCGCCTCGACGGCGGGCCCGAAGGCCGAGATCTGCCGCGCGGGGAACAGGACGGGATCGACCAGCCCGATGTGGTCGATCAGGGTGACGCCGGCCGGCACGAACACGAGCCACCGTCGCGACAGGCCATGGAACGCCTTGACGGCGGGCACCGCGATGGCGGCGCCGATCACCGTGAGTACCACGCCGCCGATCCACTGCTGCGCTGCGAGCAGCACCGGCCCGACCAGGCAGCCTCCGACGAGGGTGAGCCAGAAGATCGGCACCGGGCCGAGCAGGAACGCCGTCGGCACCCGCAGCGCGAACCGTCGCTCGGCGCCGTAGGACGCTGCGTCGACGTACTCGTCGGCGACGACTCCCGAGAGGGCCGCTGCAGTGGCGACGAGCGCGGCGACGAGGCCGATCCCGCCGAGGACGGTGCCCGATGTGGGGAGGTCGTCGGGCGCCCACACCGTCAGCGCTGCGACCGTCGCCACCGGTGCCACCGGCGTGAGGATGCGCAACACGGTCAGCGCCACCGGGTGGGCGACGATTGTCGCAATGAGCACTGTTGCCCAACCCGCCCACGCGAGTGTGGCGACGACCACGGTGACGGCGGTCGACCTGCCGTCGAGCGAGTGTCCCACGACGTCGCCCGTCGTGAACGGGAGGGACAACCAACAGACCCGGAGGGCCCAGACGACAGGGTGCGCGCGCATGCCCCAAGACTTGCGTACGCGAGGCACTCATCGCTAAGCAAGACCCATGGGGGTACCGATTCGTGTCACGTTGCCCGCGGGCCTGGCGACGGTGATCGGCGCACTGCCGCACCTCAATCCGTTCGACGCGTCGCGGGTCGTCCGCGAGTTGTTGCCCGGCCTCCCGGCCGGTCCCACCATCGATCTCCGGTTCACCGAGGGTGACGTCGACGCTGCCGCCGATGGCTCGTCGGTCGCATCGCTCGACGACGATCGCCTCGCTGCGGTGCGTTCGTTCCTCGGTGAGCTGCGCGGGCGGGTCGAGCCCGTGGTGCTCTCGTTGACCGGCCCGGTCACCATCGATCTCGGCCTCATGCAACGCGGTGTCGAGCGCGAACGCGCGGCGTCGTTGTCGCGGGGCTACGTCGAGTCGTGGGCTCGAGCGGTGATCGACCTGTCGACGCAGATGCTCCCCGGCGCGCCGCTCCTCCTGTTCCTCGAGGAGCCGGGCCTGGCCAACTCGATGCACCCGACGTTCCCGTTGTCGCCCAACGAGATCGAGGGCCTGGTGTCGGGTGTCGTCGAACCGTTGTCGCCCGATGCCATGGTGGGCGTCCAGGTCAGCGGCCGCGCCGATTGGGCCATGCTGCTGCGTACCGGCATCAGTGTGCTGGGCGCGCCGATCTCGGCGCGACTCGAGACCGCCGCCGCCGAGCTCGGTCGATTCCTCGAGGCGGGCGGGTTCATTGCCTGGGGCGCCGTCCCGGTCGACGAGCCGCTCGGCTCTGGTGTCGAGCGGTTGTGGCGCCGTCTGTCGGCCCTGTGGGCGGACCTGGCGCAGGCCGGCCTCGACCCGTTGCTGCTGCGCGAGCGCTCGATCATCACCCCGGCCGCCGGGTTGGGAAGCTTCGGCCTCAGCCAGGCCGAACGCGTCATCCGGCTCACCGGCGAGCTGTCCGAGCGCGTGTTCAACCAGGTCGTCGGCGCCCGCCTCTCCATCGGCGCCTGAGTATCCGACGGCCTCTCGGGCCTTGCCAACGGCGCGTCCGTCCCTCATCCTTCAAATTTGAAGCGGGCCGCCACCCCGGGGACGAGAGGGCACCACCATGTCGACTTCCGGACCGACCGAGCCGTTCGGGCACGGCGCAGCGAACGGTGACCCGTTGCCACCGCGCCCGTCCCACGACGTGTGGGGTCACCAGACCGGCGAGGACACCGCCCACCTGCTCGACGCCAGCGGCCACGTCCCCCGTCACCAGGAGCCGCTGGCGCGCCTTGTCGCCGAACCACACGTGATCACCGCAGCGGACCGTCGGCGCGCCACCATCGCCCGGCTCGCGATGGTGGTTGTCCTGTTGGCGGCCGTGGCCGTGGCCGTCTGGTGGGTCCTCTCGGCGACCTGACCCGTCACCCCGAGATCCAGCGCCAGATGGTGTAGATCGCCACCACCAGGCCGGCGAACGCCACGGCCAGCGTGATCAGTGCGAGCGCCACTGCGGCGAGCAGGACCTTCCAACTCTCGCGTCGCGTCGCCTCACGGTCCTCGAGGTTCTTCTCGATGATGCGCAGGTTGCGTTGGTTCGCCTTCCAGAAGAACGCGATGACCGGGCCGAGCAGCGGGATCATGCCGAGCACCGACTCGCCAACGGCGTGGAACATCATGCGGGCGATGGTCACCCAGCTGCACCCCGCTCGCACGCCCGACAGCACGATGACCCCGGCCAGGCCGAAGCCAGCGGCTTCGCCGACGACGGGGATGAAGCTGAGGAACCCGTCGATGCCGATGCGCCGGTCGCCGACGATCGGGATCGCGTCGTCGAGCACCCACGCCAGGCGCCGGACGTAGTCGGGGACGAGACCAGCCGCCGGCTCGTCGCGCTCGGACTGGACGTCGGTACGCGGCCGGGCGTGCACCGTGTGCTCGACGGGAACGGGAAGGTCGCTCACGACCGGCAAGTTAGTGGACCAGCGGTGGCCGTCCCCGGCGGGTTGCGGTCGTCCCGGTCGCCGCCGATGCTGGTGCGTATGCAGCACCACGTCGTCCGCGTCGGCGGCATCGTTCAGGCCCCGATCGAGACCACCTGGGCGACCCTCGCCGACGCCCGGAGGTACTCGACGTGGGCGCTTATGTCGGTGTCTCGACTCGAACGCGAGGGTGCGTCGACGCCCGATGGCGTCGGAGCCATCCGCAACTTCGGTTCCGGGCCGATGCTGAGCCGCGAGGAGGTGGTCGAGTTCGAACCGCCGAATCACCTGGCCTACGTGCTCCTCGCCGGGCTGCCGATCAGCAACTACCGGGCCGACGTGCGCCTCACCGAGCTCGGTCCGAACAGCTGCCGCATCAGCTGGGTGGGGGAGTTCGACGCCCGCCCCGTCGTCGGCGCGGTGATGCAGCGGTTCCTCCACTTCGTGCTGGGCGACTTCGTCCGACGGCTCCGCCGGTACGCCCCGACCGCCTGAGAGTCGGTGTCAGCGGCCGCCGGTAGTGTCTCCGCCGTGGCGTTGCCTTCTGATCTCCCCACCGAACCCGCGCCCCGCGTCGCCGCCCTCGTCGAGCAGCTGCGGGCCCACAACGCGGCTTACTACGAGCGCGATGCACCCACCATCCCCGACGCCGAGTACGACGAGCTGGTCCGTGAGTTGAAGCGGCTCGAGGAGGCGCACCCCGAGCTGGTGGTCGCCGATTCCCCGGCGTCGGTCACCGTCGGTGGGGCACCGTCTGGCGCGTTCGCCGAGATCACCCACCGGGTTCCGATGATGTCGCTCGACAACGCGATGGACGTCGGCGAACTTCGGGCGTGGGGCGACCGGACGGCCCGCAAGATCGAGTCGCTGGGGCTCGACGCCGGCGAGATCCGTTACGTGTGCGAGTTGAAGATCGACGGGTTGGCGATGTCGATCCGCTACGAGCACGGCGAGTACGTGCAGGCCGCCACGCGCGGCAACGGTCGCGTCGGCGAGGACGTCACCCCCAACGTGGCCGGCATCGCCGCCGTGCCCGACCGGCTGCTTGGTGCGCCCGAGGTCATCGAGGCCCGCGGCGAGGTGTACCTCCCGCTGGCTGCGTTCGAGGCCCTCAACGCGTCGCAGATCGAGGCGGGCAAACCCACCTACGCCAATCCCCGCAACACTGCGGCCGGGTCGCTGCGTCAGAAGGACGCGAGCATCACCGCCGGCCGGGGCCTGGCGTTCTGGTCGTACCAGTTGGGCGAGGTGGTGGGCGGCCCCGAGCTGGCGACGCACTCCGAGTCGCTGGAGTGGCTCCGTACCCTCGGCCTCCCCGTCAATCCCGAGACCCAAGTCGTTGCATCGCTCGACGAGGTCTACGAGTTCTGCACGCACTGGACCGAGCATCGTCACGACCTCGAGTACGAGATCGACGGCATCGTCATCAAGATCGACTCGTTCGCGGTGCAGACGGCGCTGGGCTTCACGTCGAAGGCGCCGCGGTGGGCCATCGCCTACAAGCTGCCTCCCGAGGAACGCACCACGATCCTGCGTGACATCCAGGTGTCGATCGGCGGCAAGGGCAAGGCCACGCCGTTCGCAGTGCTCGAGCCGGTGGTCGTCGCCGGGTCCACCGTCGGTCTGGCCACGCTGCACAACGAGGACCAGGTGCGTCTCAAGGATGTCCGTCCGGGCGACACGGTCATCGTCCGGAAGGCGGGCGACGTGATCCCCGAGGTCGTGGGCCCGGTCCTGGCGTTGCGGCCGGCCGATTCCGTGCCGTGGGAGTTTCCGGAGTTCTGCCCGTGCCCGCACCACACCCCGCTGGTGCGTCTCGAGGGCGAGGCCAAGCATCAGTGCGTCAACATCGCGTGTCCCGAGCAGCGGTGGGGTCGCCTCAGCCACTTCGCGTCCCGCGGTGCGATGGACATCGACGGGCTTGGCGAGAAGCAGGTGCAGCTCTTCATCGAGCTCGGCCTGCTCGAGAACGTCGCCGACATCTACGACCTCGATTTCGACCGGATCCTGCAGCACCCGGGCTACAAGGAGACGTCGGTCAACAACCTCCGCCGTGCCATCGAGGCGTCCAAACAGCGGCCGCTCGGCAACCTGCTCTTCGGTCTGACGATCCCGCACCTGGGTTCATCGGGTGCCGAAACGCTGGCTGCCGGCCTCGGCAGCCTGCAGAACATCATGGACGCGACCGTCGACGACATCGCCGCGGTCGAGGGCATCGGGCCCACGATCGCCCGTTCGGTCGTGGCGTTCTTCGAGGACGCCGAGAACCGCGAGTTGGTCGCCCGCCTCGTCGCAGCTGGCGTCAACACCGTCGGGCCCGAGCGTTCGACCCTCCCGCAGGTGCTCGCCGGTATGGCCATCGTCGTGACGGGTGGGCTCGAGGGCTTCACCCGCGAGTCGGTGGCGGCAGCGATCAAGGCCCGGGGTGGCAAGTCGCCCGGCAGCGTCTCCAAGAAGACGACCGCGGTCGTCCTCGGCGAGGACCCGGGCGCCTCCAAGCTCACCAAGGCGACCGAGCTCGGCATCCCCGTGCTCGACGAAGCACAGTTCGTCCACCTCCTCGAGACGGGGGAGCTTCCCGGCTCCGACGTCCTCGAGCCCGAGAACAGCGAGACCCCATGACCACCGCTCCGATCCACGCCGTGTTCTTCGACTTCGGCGGTGTGTTCATCCCGTCCCCGTTCGGAGCGATCGGGCCGGCCGCCGAGCGGCTGGCCGTTCCCGAGGCCGATCTGGTCGACGCGATCTTCGGGCCGTACGACGCCGACACCGATCACCCGTGGCATCGACTCGAACGCGGTGAGATCTCCTTCGAGGAGGCACGGACCGCCATCGGCGATCTGTCCGAGCAGCGGGGCCTGATCCGCCTCGACCCGATGGTCGCGCTCGCCGACCTCGTCATCGACCGCAGCATCCGCGAGTTCATGGTCGACGCCGTCCGCGACCTGAGGTCACAGGGCATCCGTACCGGCATCATCACGAACAACATCGCCGAGTTCGGCACCCATTGGAAGGCGATGATCCCTGTCGACGAGTTGTTCGACGACATCGTCGACTCATCCGCCGTCGGCATTCGCAAGCCCGACGCTGCGATCTACGCGCTGGCGTGCGAGCGGCTCGGCGTGGAGCCGGCAAACGCCCTGTTCATCGACGACTACCAGGGCAACGTCGACGGCGCGGTGGCGGCCGGGCTCCGTGCCGTCTGCTGCGGCTACACGGTCGAGTCGACCGAGGCAGCGCTGGCCGAACTGCTCGCGCTGTTCTGATTCGCCAGCCTCGGCCTGAGGCGCTCAGTCGAAGGCGGTCGGTTCGAGGGTGACCGGCACCGACTTCGAGGCCGGGGTGCCCGCCTCGATCGAGCGGTGTCCCAACGCGATGAGCGGGTTGGTCTCGGGGTAGTAGGCGGCGACACACCCGACCGGGGTCGGGTAGGCGACGATGCGGAAGCCGCGCACCCGTCGTTCGACGTCGTCGAAGTGGCTGACGAGGTCGACGAACTGGCCGTCGGCGAGGCCCAGGCGAGCGATGTCGGCCTCGTTCACGAAGACGACGAGGCGGCCACCGTGGACGCCTCGATACCGGTCGTCGAGCCCGTAGATCGTGGTGTTGTACTGGTCGTGGGACCGGAGCGTCTGGAGCAGGAGCACCGGGCCCTCGGGGTCGATCAGCTCGATGGAGCCGGCAGCGAGCACGTCGGTGACGGCGAAGTTCGCGGCGCCCGTCGGCGTCGGGAACGTTCGGTGGTCACGAGGCGGGTGGGGGAGCTCGAACCCGGCCGGTGACATGATCCGCTCGTTGAAGTCCTCGAAGCCCGGCACGACCCGGCTGATGTGTTCGCGCACCACGGAGTAGTCGTGGCGGAACGCGGCCCAGTCGATGCCGGAGGAGCGGCCGAGGAGCGCCTCGGCCACACCCGTCACGATCGCCATCTCGCTCCGCAGGTGGGGGCTGGCCGGTTGGAGTACCCCCGTCGACCGGTGCACCTTTCCCATGGAGTCCTCGACGGTCACGAACTGGTCACCGCCGAGCTGGCGGTCGCGTTCGGTGCGCCCCAGCGTGGGGAGGATGAGTGCGGTGTCGCCGCAGATCGCGTGGGAGCGGTTGAGTTTCGTCGACACGTGGACGGTCAGCCGGCAGCGCCCGATCGCCTCCTCGGCCGCCGCCGTGTCGGGGATCGCCCGGAGGAAGTTGCCGCCGAGGCAGAACAGCGTCCGGGCGCGCCCGTCCATGAACGCGGCGATGGCGTCGGCCACATCGAGCCCGTGGCGCCGGGGAACGTCGACGGTCGGGAACTCCGCAGCGAGGCGGTCGAGGAAGGCTTCGGAGGGCTGCTCCCAGATGCCCATCGTGCGGTCGCCCTGCACGTTGGAGTGGCCGCGCACCGGGCAGAGGCCGGCGCCGGGGCGCCCGATGTGTCCGCCGAGGAACGCGAAGTTGGTGATCTCCCGGATGGTCTCGACGGCGTTGCGGTGCTGGGTGATGCCCATCGCCCAGCACACGATCATGCGGCGCGCTCCGGCGACGATCTCGAACGCCTCGTCGACGAGTTGCCCGTCGAGCCCGGTGGCGGCGAGGAGGGCGTCGGCGTCGAGCCCGTCGATGTGCGCAGCGAACTGCTCGAAGCCGTGGGTGTGGCCATCGATGAACTCGCGGTCGATCGCGCCGGCGTGTTCGGCGTCGCGCCGCAGGAGGCGTTGGCTCCACAGTTGGAACAGTGCCTGGTCGCCGCCCAGGCGGATCGGGAGGTGCAGATCGGCCAACGGGGTTCCCGAGCCGATGATGCCGCTCGGTCGTTGGGGGTTCTTGAAGTTCAGGAGCCCGGCCTCGGGCAGCGGATTGATGGCGACGATCGTCGCGCCGGCTGCTTTCGCCTCGCCGAGCGTGCCGAGCATGCGTGGGTGGTTGGTGCCGGGGTTCTGCCCGACGACCAGGATCACGTCGGCCTCGACGAAGTCCTCCAGCCGGACCGAGCCCTTGCCGATGCCGATCGCTGCACCCAACGCGACCCCGGTGGCCTCGTGGCACATGTTCGAGCAGTCGGGAAGGTTGTTGGTGCCGAACGCTCGCACGAGGAGTTGGTAGGCGAACGCCGCCTCGTTGCTGGTGCGACCCGACGTGTAGAACACCGCCTCGTCGGGGTCGTCGAGTCGGCGCAGTTCATCGGCGACGAGCGCGAACGCCTCGTCCCACTCGATCGTCGTGTAGTTGGTGGCGCCGGGGCGCTTCACCATCGGGTGGGTGAGGCGACCCTGCTGGCCCAACCAGTAGTCGGATCGCGTCGCGAGGTCGGCGACCGAGTGCTCGGCGAAGAAGATCGGCTCGACGCGGTCGGTGGTCGCCTCCTCGGCGACCGCCTTGGCCCCGTTCTCGCAGAACTCGATGTGGTGGCGTTCGCCGGGCGCCGCTTCGGGCCACGCGCAGCCGGGGCAGTCGAACCCCTCGGGCTGGTTGATGACGGCGAGTGTTCGGGCCGTGCGGCGCACGCCCATGTCGTCGATCGAGCGGCGCAGGGAGACGGCGGCCGCACGAGCGCCGGCAGCGGAACGGCGCGGGGGAGTGAGGTGGAACCGGTTCTCGTCGGGATCGAGGGGATTCGGGGGCAGCTCGGTCATGCTGCTCCGCCCTCACCCATCACGTCACCTGGAAGCACCAGTTGACCTGCTTGGCCGTGGCCTCACCGTCGAGCTTCTTCCACACCCAGGCGTCGACGCACTGCGTCGGCGACGCCAGGGACTCGATGCGGCGGCCGGGGCCGGGTGCGTACTCGACGGTGCCGAGGCTCGGCGCCTTCTGGAGGCCGTCGGGGTCCTCGCCGCTGGCGTCGTTGCGGATGGCGGTGCCGTTGATCACGAGGTACGCGTCGTAGCCCTCCTTGAGGTCGATCCCGACGGTCGACTGGCGCAGGACCTCGCTGCCGCTGTCGGGAATCAGGCGCTCGACGTACTCGGGCTTGGACAGGCTCGCCTGATCGGGACCGGTCACCATGTTGTCGTAGACGAACACGACGATCACCACCATCGCGATGACGAGCACGGCGAGGAGGGCTTTCACCTTGATGGGCACGTGGTCATTCTGGTGCGTCGTCGAGGTCTGCACACAGTCGGTCGGCCGCTCCGGTCGATCGGTGTGGCCGAGGCGTCGAGACGTGGCATCGGCCACGGGGCCCCTCCACGGGCACCCTCCCGGGCAGAACTAAGGTGAACCGGTCATGTCGTCGCGTCCGTTCGGCCAAGGATCGATCGTCGCCGGTCGATACCGCATCATCGCCCCTCTCGGGAGCGGTGCTTCGGCGCGGGTTTTCCTCGCCGACGACCTCCAGTTGGGCCGGCGTGTCGCCGTCAAGGTCTTGCACGAGGCGCTCGCCGAGGACCGCACGTTCCTCAAGCGATTCAAGGCCGAAGCCCACTCCGCCGCCGCGCTGAACCACCCGAACGTGATGCACGTCTACGACTCCGGCGACGCCACGGTCGACGAGGGCCCACCCCTGCCGTTCCTGGTGATGGAGTTCGTGGGCGGCGGCAGCCTTCGCGCCGTGCTCGACTCCGGGCCGCCGTTCAGCCCGTCCCAGGCGCTGGTCGTCGGCCTCGACGCCGCCCGCGGCCTCGAATACGCCCATCAGCACGGGTTCGTGCACCGTGACATCAAGCCGGCCAACCTGCTGTTCGGGGAGGAGGGCAGGCTCCGGATCGCCGACTTCGGCCTGGCCCGTGCGCTCGCCGAGGCCACGTGGACCGAACCGGAAGGCGTGCTGCTCGGTACGGCCAAGTACTCGGCCCCCGAGCAGGCGCTCGGCAAGGCGGTGGACGGCCGCTCCGACGTGTATTCGCTCGCGCTGGTGTTGGTGGAGGCCGTCACCGGTGAGGTGCCGTTCGCCCGCGACAGCATCCAGGGCACGCTGCTCGCCCGGACCGAACGCGATCTCGAGGTACCCCGCTCGCTCGGTCGCCTCGCTCCGGTCCTCGAGCGTGCCGGTCGTCTCGATCCCGACCTCCGGCCCGACGCCGGCGAGTTGGTCATCGCCTTCCTGGCGGCGTCGGAGGACATGGATCGCCCGAAGCCGATCGGGCTTCCCGGGGCGATTCCCGTGCAGGTCCTCGAGATGATGGTCGACCAGGGGAAGGCCTCCGCCGCGACCGACACCGACGAGCACCCCGTGGTCGACAGTGAGACCACGACCGAGACCGACGACGGGGCCGACGACGACGGCGAGCCCGACGGCCTCCCCGACGACATCACCCTCCTCGCAGCCGCCGACCAGACGGCCGTCGTGACCCTTCCCGTCGTTCGGACCGCCCCGACCGCCCCCGCCGCATCGACGGCGTCGGTCGCGACCGCCTCGACGACGCCGACCGACGCCGCGCCCGCGGTCGAGACGCCAACGGGTCGCGTCGACATCCCGCTCGACGACAGCACCCCCGAGGCGACCGCCGAGGCGACCTCTCGGCGCTGGCCCTGGGTGCTGGCCGCGATCCTGCTCATCGGCGGGCTCGTCGGCGGCGCCGCCTACTGGTGGGTGGCCATTCGGATCCCCAGCCATGCCGTGATCGATGTCGGTGGTATGCCGGTCAAGCAGGCGACCCGTGAGCTCGAGGACCTGGGGTTCAAGGTGACGAGTTCGTTCGTTCGCAAGGACGGCACGGAGGCCGACGAGGTCGTCGGCCAGAAGCCGAAGGTCGGCACCGAGCTCGAGGAGGGCAGGACCGTCGAGCTGATGGTGTCGCTCGGCAACACACTCGTCACGGTCCCGGTCCGCGACGCCACGATGGACGAGGCCACGGTCACCACGCGCCTCGACGAGGCGGGCCTCGTGGTGGGGAGCCGCACGAACCCGTTCGACGAGACGGTTCCGGCCGGGTTCCTCATCTCCTCGGCCCTGTCGGTCGCTCCCGATGCCAGCGGCCAGGTCCCCAAGGAGACCCCCGTCGACATCGTGATCTCGGCCGGGCCTCAGCCCCGCATCATCCCGCCCAGCCTCGTGGGTCAGCCGATCGCCGAGGTGCAACGGCAGCTCGAAGCCATCCAGCTCAAGGTCAACGTGACCCAGGAGTTCAGCGACGAGCCGATCGACACGGTGCTCCGCCTGAACTATTCCGACAACACCGAGGTGCCCCGCGACACCGTCGTCGAGGTCGCCACGTCGAAGGGTCCGGAGCTGTTCCCGATCCCCAACGTGTTGGGCCAGACCGGAGCGCAGGCGGGGGCCACACTCGAAGCACAGGGCTTCCGGGTCGCCGGTGTGACGGGGTCGCCGTCGGGCAAGGTCGTCGGCATCGCTCCACCCGCCGGCGAGCTGCACCCGAAGGGCACCTCGGTCCAGTTGCTGACCAATTGACGGCCGACCGAGCATCCCTCACTTTCGGCAATCGCGCCCCTAGTCTTCGGGTCCGACGACGGAGCTCGTTGGGGCGGTCTGCCTACGTGGTGTTCCCCAGCCGCCGCGACGAGGTGGCCGCCCCAACCGGCTCCGTCGTTCCGCGTCCGCGGTGGGATCGGTGACCACCCCCACGACCACCCGGCGGAGCGCGAACCCGTGGGTCGTCACGTGGACCGTGCTCGCAGGCTCGTTCGCCGTCGGCATCAACTTCACGATCCTGGCCGTGTCGCGTCCCGAGATCGCCGACGATCTCCGCGCCGACGTGTCGACGCTCGTCTGGCTGATCTCCGGTCCGATCCTCGCGAACGCGCTGTTCACCGCAACGGCGGGCAAGCTCGGCGACCTGTACGGACACCGGCGCGTCTACCTGCTCGGCATCGGCGGGTCCGTCGTGTTCGCGATGGCCTCCGCCGTGGCCTGGGACAGCTGGTCGCTGATCGGGTTCCGCGTCGCCGGCGCGGTCGTCGGCGCGGCGGCGGCACCGGCCTCGATGGCGATCATCAACCTGATGTTCCCACCGGCGCAACGGTCGAGAGCGCTCGGCTACTGGTCGCTGGTCGCCGCCGGTGGCCCGGTGATCGGCCTCATCATCGGCGGTCCGCTCGTCGACGCCTTCGGGTGGCGGGCGATCTTCCTGATCCAGGTTCCGCTCCTCGCGATCGCGCTGGCGATGGCGTGGCGCGTGCTGCCCGAAACGGACCGCGCCGAACAGACGACCTTCGACGTGCTCGGCAACGTGATGCTCGGGGTCGCGCTCCTGGCGCTCCTCATCGGTGTCGAGCGCGGTCGGTCGTGGGGGTGGGGGAGCGCGCCGACGATCGGCTGCTTCGTCCTCGCCGCCGTGGCGTCGGTGCTGTTCATCCGCGTCGAACTGCGCGTCGACCACCCGTTGCTGCCGGTTCAGTACTTCCGGACCCGGTCGTTCACGATGCCGATCGTGGTCATCTTCTTCGCGCAGTTCGGGTACATGGGCGGCTTCATCCTGGCGCCCAAACTGCTCGACGAGATCGGGCACGAGTCGGCCACACACATCTCGACGCTGTTGATTCCGCGGCCCTTGACGTTCGCCATCGCCGGCGCTGCGGCGGGCTGGTTCATGCGTCGACTGGGGATGCGCAACATCGCGGCGATCGGATCGATGCTGGTGGTCGTGTCGCTCATGATGATCGCCGCGGTCACCAACGAGCTGAACACGTGGGTCGTCGTCGGTGCGATCGCCCTGTCGGGTCTCGGCATGGGCATGGTGCAGCCTGCGATCGCCGCCTCGGTCGCCAACTCCGTCGACGACCGGGATCTCGGCGTTGCCGGCGCGGCGCAACAGATGTCGGTGCAGGTCGCGACGTCGCTCGGCATGAACCTGCTCGACACGGTGCAGGCCGGGCTCGTCGCCACGTCCGGCCTCGCTGCGTCGTACGCGTCCTCGTACCACCTGGGAGCGCTGCTCACCCTCGGTGGCGTCGTCGCCGCGTGGTTCGTGCCCAAGCGAACCGCCTGACTCGTTCTGTCCCGCGGATGAGTGCGATCCGCACTCATCCGCGGGACAGAACCGAGCGAGTGAGCCGTACTACTCGGTGATTGCCTGGATGCGCTCGGCGACCTGGGCGGCGACGGGATCCTGGCCACCGGCCTGGAGCGCCATCATCTTGGTCATGTCGCCCTGGACCTTGATCTTGCCGGCCATGAAGGCCTGCATCCCGGCCTGCGGGTTGCCGTCGACGATGATCGCCTTGGCCGTCTCGTAGTCGACGGTGACGGTGAGATCGGGGTTCTCGAGCTCACCGAGGTCGAGGTTGAGGGCTCCGTCGGACGTGTCCATGAACGCCTTCACGTCGGTGTCGCCGAACGGCACCTCGGTGATGATCTGGTTCATGCGGACCGAGTGCGCCGGGGCCGGGGACTCCCCCTCGAACTCTTCGCGGATCGCTTTGGCAGCGGCGACCCACTCAGGGGTCAGGAACTGGTACTTGGCCATCTTCGGCTTCCTCTTTCAATCTCCGGATTTCCATCACGGATGCGGTGAACGGGCGTCACTGTAGCCACGCTGTTCGAGCCGTGACGGGCTGTCGCGTCTCGAAGCACACCTAGAATCGTCGGCCTATGTCCGAACGCATCTCCCGCGACGACGTCGCCGCCGTCGCGAAGCTCGCCCGGCTGCGTCTGAGCGACGCCGAGCTCGACCGGGCCACCAGCCAGCTCGGCGACATCCTCGACCACGCGGCCGACATGGCCTCGCTCGATCTCGAGGGTGTCGAGCCCACGTCGCACCCCTATCCACTGAGCAACGTGCTGCGCGACGACGTCGCGCTGCCGTCGCTCGACCGCGACGAGGTGCTCGCTGCGGCGCCCGCCGCCGAGGCCGGCATGTTCCGAGTCCCTCCGGTGATCGGGGAGGAGCCGTGAGTGACGTGACGGCACGAGCCATCGCAGCGCAGGTCCGGGCCGGCGAGCGGTCCGCCGTCGAGGTGACCGAGGCGGCGCTCGCGTCGATCGCCGCGGCCGAACCCCACATCGCCGCCTTCAACCTGGTCACGGCCGAGACCGCCCGCGCCGCCGCTGCGGACATCGATCGCCGTATCGCCGCGGGGGACGACGTCGGCCCGCTCGCCGGCGTGCCGATCGCCATCAAGGACAACATGTGCACGCGGGGCATCGCCACGACGTGCAGTTCGAAGATCCTCGAGGGCTGGACCCCGCCCTACGACGCCACCGTGGTGACGCGCCTCGCCGCGTCGGGTGCCGTGCTCGTGGGCAAGACCAACATGGACGAGTTCGCCATGGGCAGCTCGACGGAGAATTCCGCCTTCGGGGTCACCCGTAACCCCCACGACCTCACCCGCGTGCCGGGGGGTTCGTCGGGCGGTTCGGCGGCGGCCGTCGCCGCCGGCGTCGTGCCGATTGCCCTCGGGTCCGACACCGGCGGGTCGATCCGCCAGCCGGCGGCCCTCTGCGGTGTCGTCGGGGTCAAACCCACCTACGGCTCGGTGTCGCGCTTCGGCCTCGTCGCGTACGCCAGCTCGCTCGACCAGATCGGCCCGTTCGCCACCAACGTCGCCGATGCGGCGGCGCTGCTCGAAGCGATCGCCGGACACGATCCGATGGACTCGACCTCGATCCCCGCGGCGTTCCCCGCGGTGAGCGCCCACCTCGACGACGGGGTGGCGGGCCTCCGGGTCGGTCTCCCCGTCGAGTTCCTGGGCGACGGCATCGCCCCCGACGTCCGGGCCCGGGTCGAGGCAGCCGCGGAGGCGCTGGCCGCTGCCGGGGCGACCGTCGCCGAGACGTCGGTTCCCGCCGCGACCGTGGCGCTGTCGGCCTACTACCTGCTCGCTCCTGCCGAGGCGTCGTCGAACCTCTCGCGCTTCGACGGGGTGCGGTTCGGTCTACGGGTGGAGGCACCCACCACCCCCGAGATGTACGACCTCTCCCGCACCCAGGGTTTCGGTGCCGAGGTCAAGAACCGCATCATGCTCGGCACCTACGCCCTGTCGGCGGGCTACTACGACGCCTACTACGGCA
>ENA-UOWE01002856-UOWE01002856.1-activated-sludge-metagenome-genome-assembly--contig:-NODE-2856-length-18475-cov-12.872801_pt1 | contig 18475 bp, 20 predicted proteins | sample MGYA00249841_ERZ761562 | MGnify/ENA primary metagenome ERZ761562 (study PRJEB28883, sample SAMN05720200) | activated sludge metagenome | isolation source: Anaerobic digester | place: Japan... | reverse complement strand
CGCGCGGTTCTGGGCGGTCAATTGGCGGAACAGATGGCCGCGTTTTTTCCAGGATTTCCGGCAGATCCTTCCGATGCGCGGTTTATCGGAAAACCGGTTGATTTCATCTGTTTTACCGGGCTTTCCGGCGGAACGGTAACCGATATAACCTTTGTGGAAGTAAAGACCGGTCAGTCAAACTTGAGTCCGGTTGAGCGGTCGGTTCGCAACGCGATAGAGGCCGGGCGGGTACACTACGCCGAATACCGTGTTCCCGAAGTCTGAGCCTCCGGTTATTCCAGTGTGTATATACCTGATTTGATCAGTGCCGGGCAGTCTTTTTTGGGAAGCGGCTTGCCGGTCAGATAACCCTGTATCGTCTTGCACTTGATTTCCCTGATTGCCTCAAGCTGTTCTCCGGTTTCCACCCCTTCCGCGATGGTGTCGAGTCCCAGTTTGTTCACCAATGTTACGATGGCGTTGGTAATGTCGAATTCCCGGCTCTTGGTCTGTGTTATGTTTTCGATGAACGACTTGTCAATCTTGAGCGTCGTTAGCGGAAGGTATTGCAGATAACTTAATGAAGAATAGCCGGTTCCGAAATCATCCAGTGAAATACCCACGCCAAGCGCTTTTATCTCCTCAAGGATCCGTACGGATTCGTTGAAATCGTTGATAAGTATGCCTTCGGTTATTTCGAGCTCCAGAGAACGCGGTGGTATGCCGGTATCGGCCAGAACCTTGCGCAAGCTGTCCAGAAATTCCGAGTGTTTGAGCTGGATTGGTGAAATATTGACCGAAAGAATTCCGTTAAAACCGTGTACCGATTGCCATTCCTGAAGCGTAGTGCAGGCGTTGCGCATGATCCATTCGCCGAGGGGGATGATGAGCCGGGTTTCTTCCGCGACCGGTATGAACCGGTCCGGACTGACTGCACCCAGTTCCATGTCATTCCAGCGGGCCAGGGCTTCGAAGCCGCGAAGCTGGCGGGTTCCCACATCAAACTGGGGCTGGTAGTACAGCTCGAATTCTTCGTTTTCCATGGCCCGGAACAATTTCTGTTCCAGGTTGATCCGCTGCAGGAGTGTTTCCTGCATGATGGTATGAAAGAAGGAGAGGGTGTTCTTGCCCCGGCGTTTTGCGTCGGTGAGCGCGATATCTGCGTATTTTAGCAGGTTGTGCATGGTGTCCGCGTCTTCCGGAAAGGTAGCGACACCAATCGAGACGGAGGATTTAACTTCGGTACTCATGAGGGAATACGGTTCGCGGAGCGACTCCTGGATACCGTTAATCAGGTAAAGCAGTTCGGCATCGTGGTCATAATGGTTCATGATGAGCAGGAACTCGTCCCCGCCGAACCGGCTTGCCAGGACGCCGTCTTTTCTGAACAGATTGAGCCGCATGGCGATCTGGCGGATCAGTTCGTCGCCTGCATCGTATCCCAGCGAGTCATTGAGCGTCTTGAGATTGTCAATGTCAAAAATCGCGAGGGCAAACCGGGTTTCGCCATGTTTCGCCTGGCACAGGATATCCTTGAGCATGGAATTGAATTTGGTCCGGTTGGGCAGTTCTGTGAGCCGGTCATAGTATGCCAGTTGTTCCAGATTGGTATTAAGCGTTTCAATCTTGTCGAGTTTTATTTTGAGATTGTTTTTGGAGGTAGCGAGTTCCGATGAAAGTGACGAAAGGCGCATGTTCTGTTGTTTCAGCCGCACCTCACTCTGCTTGAGTTCGGTTATGTCGGTGATGTTGAGACACACATGATTCCCTTCAAGTTTGATGAGGGTAATGTCGAGCCATTTCTCCACCAGTTCGCTGAAATGCTCACAGTGAACCGGTCGTTTGGATTTAAGAACTTCTTTCCCGAGTTCCTGCCAGGGTATGGTTGATTTGCCGTAAATGGTATGGGAGAGTATTTTCCCCAGAATGGTTTCACAGCGCGATCCGCTTATTACTTCCCACGCGGCATTAACGTATTCAATCAGGAAGTCGGTCTCACCGGTTTCCTGATCGGAAACCGGTGTCGCGACGACAATGAGTTCCGGCAGTGATTCAATAATGCTGCGGAAGAAGTGGTTAGTGTTCATCAGTGAAGGCCATTATAGCCTACAGGCACTATTCTGTAAAACGAATTTTCTGCCAAATCTGATTGTACAGCTCGAGGTTTTCTCCAAGATCCTCTTTCAATTCACAATTTACCAGCGATTCTGCCGTGTAGTACGGTGTAATTGTTTGCAAATCACCCGCAGTTGTATGGATTGTGGCAGGAAATCCGAAAGAATCAAGAAATTCTGCGTAAATTTCGGGTCTCAGGAAGAAGTTGATAAACTCGTGGGCCAGTTCGGGGTTTTTTGAACCGGAAGGGATGCAGAAACTGTCAAGATAACTCGGGCCGCCCTCGTCCTTCGGGATGAAAAACGCGATCTTGTCGTGCATTTCGGGAGGCATTTCTTCATACACTGCTTCGGCGTATCCCTGTACTACCCAGAATTCACCGCTCGCGAATGATTTGGCAAAGCCTTCCGCATCAAACTTGACGAGGTTGGGCTTCCATTGCTCATTCACCAGGCGAAACGCTTCATCCAGTTCGGATTGATTGGTCGAGTTTACGGAATAGCCGAGATACGCAAGTGCGTCACCGAGCACCTCGCGCATATCATCCATCATGCTCATGCGACCGGCCAGGTCCGTGCGGGCGAAGATATTCCAGCTTTCCTCGAATTCGGGGACCTTTTCCCTGTTTACCGCGACACCGGCTGCTCCCCAGTAGTAGGGAATCGAGTATTGCATGGCGGGATCATAGGTGGCCTTGGCGAGCGCTTCGGGGCGAATGTATGTGCTGTTCGGGATTTTTGCCAGGTCGACGGGCAAAAGCATTCCCTGGGACATCATTATGGACACGTAGTCGCCGGAGGGAATGACAATATCGTATCCTGATCCGCCGGCTTTGAGTTTTGCGTACATGTCCTCGTTTGACGCGTAGTCATCGTACACAACCTTCACGCCGAATTCTTCTTCGAATTGTTTGATGACGGAATCGGGTGTGTAATAGGTCCAGTTGTACAGGTAGAGCGTTTTTCCGGAGTCTTTCTTGCAACCGGTCAAGACGAACGCGGAAAGCAGCAGTGCTCCCGCAGCAAGCAAAGCAAAAACGCGTGTGATTTGTTTCATGACGTTTATGCCTCCTTTTTGAATAGTATCCATAAATAACTGAACGGACAGAGCCGTTCAGCGCGGGAAAACACCGCATGGCGGCTTCTCGCGCGTTTATTTCGATGCAGCTATGCTTTTCAGGAAATTCCTGAGCGCGAACGCGATGATCATGGTTCCCAGAATCAATACCAGGGACAGGGCATTGATAACCGGTGAAATTCCGTATCGGACCATGGAAAAGACGTACAGGGGCAACGTTGTTGAGCCGGGACCGGATACAAAGAAGGTAATGACAAAGTCTTCGAGAGACAGCGTTACCGACATGAGAAAGGCGGAAAGGATGCCCGGAAGCACCGCGGGGATGATTACCTTGAAAAGGGTTTGCCGCTCGGTTGCTCCGAGATCCCGTGAAGCTTCGATGATGGAAAAGTCAAACTCGTCCAGGCGGGCAAGGACCATGAGGAACACGAAGGGAAGGCAAAAACTGGTGTGGGCAATGTAAATCGTCATCATTCCGAGCGGCAGATTGACCGCAGAAAAGAAGATGAGCATGGAAATACCCAGAATTACTTCCGGCAGGATCATGGGCAAGAAGCTGATGGTCTGGATATAGGTGCGGAACTTGAACCGGTACCAGTTAACGCCGATTGCGGCGAGCGTTCCCAGAACGGTTGCCGTACCGGCGGAGGCGAGCGCGATTATAAGGCTGTTACTGAACGATGACCAGAGTTTATCGGAATCGAGGAAGAGTTTTTCATACCATCCGGTCGAGAAACCGGTCCAAACCATGCCTTTCGCGCGATTAAATGAAAAGACGACAATGACAACAAGCGGCAGAAAGAGGAATACCACGCTCAGCGCCATGACGGTATTTGACAGGGAAAGACGCGGGCGGTTCTGGAGCGCGCGACGTGCATGGCGGGCCGGTTCCGATACCGGCCTTTTTTTGGCGAGGCGTGAAACCAGATGATGATACAGATCGGTCGGCCGGTTCATGCTCATTGCACGGCCTCCTGTACTCCTGCCGAGGTCTTTTTCCGGGCTGATTCACGGGCGCTGGTACCGATCATCCACAGGACTCCGGCAGTACTGAATACGGTTATCACCAGCGAAAAAGCGGAAGCGAGCGGCCAGTTCCGGACCTTGGTTACCTGGTCAACAATCACGTTACCGATCATGTACGAGTCTTTTCCGCCCACGAGCAGGGGGACGGTATACGCGCCGAATATGGGGATAAAGGTAAAAATGACTGCGGTTACAATTCCCGAGCGTATGTTCGGGAGGAGTACCTTGAACATGGACTGCGGCTTTGTGGCGCCAAGATCCCGTGCTGCCTCGAGCAGGGAGAAGTCAAACTTGTCCATGGCGGTAAAAATGGGCAATATTGCATAGGGAAGGTACATGTATACCAGAACCAGTACTACCGCGCTCTGGGTGTAGAGGAGGGGCAGACCGTCCGTTATAAGGCCGAGATTCCGGAGCGTAACGTTGATGAATCCCTCGTTGCCCAGTATGGCAATCCACGCGTTGATGCGGATGAGGGAATTGGTCCAGAAGGGAATGATGATCAGGAACAACAGCAATGTCTGGTATTTGCTTCGGGCCATGGCGTACCCGCAAGGGAGCGCCAGTACTATGGAAATAATGGTTGAAAGCAGGGTTACCCACAAAGTTCTCACAAAGAGCTTTGCGTAGCTGGACTGGAACATCTGTACATAGGCATTCAGGGAAAAATCCCATTCTACGCCGCCGTGCAGTCCTTTCTTGAGGAAACTGTACACCACGATGATGAGAATGGGCAGAAGAAAAAATACAGTGAACCAGAGCCCCATCGGGTAGCTGTATGCGGGACCATAATTCCGTCCGGCAAGCGTTTTTCCCGCCTTCATTGATTGATTACCTCGATAATGTAGCCGTCATTCGCGCTCCATGAGCAGTAGACGGTGTCTTTCCAGGCTATTTCCGGTCCGTCCTCGAGGTAGTTCTGATGTTGTTTGAATACTTTGAGCAGGGTGCCGTTATCGAGCCGCACATAGAATTTTGACTGAAATCCCGAATACACCGGTTCTTCCACAACACCCCGGAAGACATTGAGTTCCTTGCCGATCGCGGGCGGTTCTTCCAGGGTTATGCGGACTTTTTCCGGACGGACGGTGAAGCTCACCTGTTGCCCGGGCTTTGTCTCGTCGTAGTCGGTAACCTTGATTGATCCGCCGAGTTCCGGTATTTCCAGGGTCACCATGTAGTCCTCGGGACCGGAATGATTACACGCGGACACGGTTGCATCGAAGAGGTTGGTCTCTCCGATAAACTTGGCGACAAACTGGGTTGCGGGGCTTTCGTAGATTTCATAGGGAGTGCCGATCTGGAGCACCTTTCCCTGATTCATGACCGCGATCCGGTCCGAAACCGAAAGCGCTTCGCTTTGATCATGCGTTACGTAAATGAACGTAATACCGATCTTGTCGTGAATCGAATCGAGTTCTATGAGCAGGTTGGAACGAAGTTTAGCGTCCAGTGCCGAAAGCGGTTCATCCAGGAGCAACACGCTGGGCTCATTGATAAGGGCCCGTGCGATGGCTACCCGCTGTTTTTGACCGCCGGAAAGCTGGTTGGGCTTTTTTTGAACATGGCCTTCAAGCTGGACCAGATGGGTGTACTCCATGACTCTCCGGTCGATTTCCGCGGAGGAGAGTTTTTTAAGACGGAGGGGAAACGCGATGTTCTCATACACCGAAAGATGGGGGAACAACGCGTAGTTCTGGAATACCGTGTTTGACTGACGCTGATTTGCCTCGATTCCCAGGATGTTCCTGCCGTCAAAGGCCACGATTCCGGTATCGGGAGATTCAAAGCCTGCAATTATCCGCAGCAGGGTGGTTTTGCCGCAACCGGAGGGTCCAAGAAGGGAAAAGAACTCTCCCTTTTGTATGGAAACGCTGACATCGTCAAGTGCATGAAATGTCCCGAATGACTTGGAAACATTTTCTATGGTTATGTCACAGCCCTTCACAGCCGCCTCCCCATTGGACATGATTATTGTATGTGTGATGTCGACTTTGTGGTATTTACCCTGTTATGTCAAGTATTAGTATGATGTGAATCGGCTTCATTTGCAATTTGACGTTTTTGGGGATATAACGGAAGAACCGGTTGCGGTAAAGGAGTTTTTTGTGAAAAGAAGTATTGGTGTTGTGTTGCTGCAGATTTCTGTCGCGCTTTTTTTGCTGGTGAGCGGAATAACGGGGTTACTCAGCTCGAGCGCCGGTGATCTGGCGCCGGTGGTCGAGTTTTTCAACAGTCTGTTCAAGAGCTCGTCGGTACTCACGGTTATGATCATTATCCTGTCAATAAGTCAGATAATCGGCGGGTTTTTTCTCATTACCGAGCTTTTCACCACCGACCTGCGAATTACGGACATGATCCTCGTCATCCTCATCATTCTCTGGATTATCAATATCGTCCTTGTTGACTTCGTTGGTCCGTTCGGAAGCGGCAGCATCCTCCGCAGTACCCAAAGTCTTCTCCGCTATCTGGGGACGCTTTCCAGCCATCTTATGGTTCTCGGCGCGCTGGTTCTCGTAACAAAGAAATACGCCTGATCCCTACAGCAGGGATCGGAGTACCATGAATAACGCCGTGCTTCCGAATATGGAAAGCAGGGCGTTTTTTTTCCACGCATGGAGGAGAACCGCCAGCGTCAGCGCGGCGATGTGGGGAAGGCCCCCGGTTTCCGCCCAGGGAATGTCCTTGAGACTGTAGACTACCAGTATCGCCATTACCGCGGGAGGAATCGACTGTTCGATAAACCGCAAGAGTTTCGGCGGATCCCTGCGGGAAAACAGGGCGAAGGGAAACAGCCGGGTTGCAAAAATGACCAGGGCGAAAAGGACGGTGGCAAGAAGGGCCTGGCTTACGGATATCATCGGCGTACCCCCCGGAAAAGGGACAATACCGCAAGGGCTCCCGCGAGCGAAGCGATGAGCATGTTCCCCGGACCGACCAGAATCAGGGCGGCGACCGCACAACTGCCGCCGATGAGTGCGGGTATGCCGTTTCCGCCGCGGCGAAGCTGATCCATGAGCAGCACGACAAAGAGCGCGGTGAGTGCGAAGTCCACCCCGTTAAAAGAAAACGGAATAATCGCCCCGGCGAGCGCCCCGATGAGACTGCCGGTTATCCAGTAGAGCTGATTGAGCAGTGCGATGGTTCCATAAAACGGGCCGGGGGCTACGGACGGGGGAGGCGTTATACCGGTCAGCAGGGCATAGGTTTCATCGGTGAGGGAAAAAATCAAATACGGTTTCCATCGGCCCACGGTCTTGAACCGCTCCATGAGCGAAAGTCCGTACACAATGTGCCGGATATTGACCATGAGCATGGCAAGAACCATGGCAGGAAGGGGAACCCGGGCGGCAAAGAGACCCACGGCCACATACTGACCGGCGCCGGCATACATGAGCATGCTCATTATCGGGCTGAGCCACCAGGGATACCCGGCATTCACCAGCATGAGTCCAAAAGGAATGCCGATGGCGATATACCCGAAAAATACCGGCAGCGTTATGGAAAACGCCCCGCCGAGAAGGGCGGCGCGCGTTGACGGGCGGGCGGTTTGACTGACTGGAGTGTTCATTATGGAGCAAAGTGTACCAAAATCCACGTGAGTTGACCATAGTGGTGATATATGAGAAAATCAGTTCAGGGTATATTGCTTTAGGAGGCCTTACAATGGTTGCGTTGTTTGTCGGATTCATATTGATTGCCTTTACCGTTTTCGCGGCCCTTCCGCCGGAAGTTGCCGGTTTCGGTCTTGGTTGGGGAAATGATATCCTGTTATTCCTGCGCGGCTGTATGCCGATTCTGGCAGCCTTTATCGGACTGGTGTCGGTTTTTATCGGAATCGCCGATCTCAAGGACAAGAAGGAAGCTAAAAAGGAAGAAGAAGCGGCTAAAGCCGGAGCAAAGAAGGACTCCTGACCGAAAGGTGCCCTTGACATTGCACGTTCTTTTTCCTTATAGTAACTCACCCACATTATCTGCGTGCGGCAGTTTTTACTTGCCGCGAGATCTATTTATCGTAAGGTACGTACATGAAGACAATTTTTGTAAATGAAACAGAGGCAAAACGCGACTGGTTTGTCATCGATGCACAAGACAAGCCGGTTGGCCGGGTAGCCGCGAAAGCCGCCGCCATGTTGCGGGGAAAGCACAAGGTTTCCTACGCGCCTCATCAGGAAATGGGTGACTACGTTGTCATTATCAATGCGGATAAAGCTATTGTTACCGGTGCCAAGACAACCGACAAGATGTATCGCCATCACACCGGTTTTATCGGCGGACTGCGCTCAATAAGTTTCGCGAAGCTGCTGGAACGCCATCCCACTCAGCCGGTTATGCTGGCGATCAAGGGAATGCTTCCCAGGGGACCGCTTGGCCGCAAGATGCTGACGAATGTCAAGGTGTACGCCGGCGCGACACATCCGCATACCGCACAGAACCCCAAAGCGGTTGAAGTCTAACGAGGAGAATGAACGTGATCAAAAATATCGGAATGGGAACAGGAAGACGAAAAACCGCCGTTGCCCGGGTATTTATCCGCGAAGGCAGTGGGAAGCTCCAGGTCAACGACGCTGACGTTGCATCCTACTTTGCGACGTCCGAACAGGTTCAAACTGTTCGCCAGCCGCTCATGGTGACTGCCAGCGATACCAAATTCGACATCGTCATTACGGTTTCCGGCGGCGGTCTTAACGGACAGGCCGGAGCCTGCAGCCACGGAATTGCCCGTGCGCTGTCCCAGGTGGATGTTGACAATCATGCGGCGCTCAAGGCCAACGGCCTTCTTACCCGCGACTCCCGCATGGTTGAACGGAAGAAATTCGGTCAGCGCGGTGCACGACGAAAGTTCCAGTTCAGCAAGCGCTAAACAAGAGTTTTCGTTCGGAAAAACAGAATGGGCCTCGCCGGGTATACTCAAGGTATCTCCGGAAGACGGCCCTTCTTTTTTTGTCCGGGATGTATATCTGCCATTCCCTCCCGAACGGCTTTTTCTTCCCGAAGTAGTTCTTTCTTCCGATGAATTTGAGGATCTTCTCCATTCGGCCCGGATTTGGCTTGCGGAAAAAGCAGCAATGGCATATCTCTCCCGTGCCGAACAATGCCGGCGCCAACTCGAAATCAAACTTGCGCGGAAAGGTTTTTCGGAAGCGGAAACCGCCGTCGCCCTTGATTATCTCGAAGATAAAAAATACCTTGATGACAAGCGTTTTTGTGAAGCGTGGATAAGAAACCGCCTTATCCACAAGGCGGAAAGTGCGGTAAAACTTCAGGCAGGGCTCCAGCATCGCGGGATTGCCCCGGATGTTGCCCGTCAGGCGGTTCTTTCAGCGATTTCATCTGATACCGAGGAAGAATTATGCAAAAAGGCTGCGGAACGCCTCAATCGCCGGGGAAAAACCGGTATAAAATTGGTTTCTGCCCTCTATCGTGTTGGTTTTTCGTTAAAAGTTATTGCCAAATGCACGAAAAGTGGAGAAAATGATGAATAAGCTTGAGACAAAATGTATTTTGGTCTATAGTTTCCGTGAGGCATTATGAATAAGGATATCAAGAACAAACGGGTTCAGATTTTTTCTGCGCTTGAAGTTGCGAATATGTGCGGCGTAGTTAATCAGACCGCCATCAACTGGATACGCAACGGCCATCTCAAGGCCTTTAATACCCCGGGTGGACAGTATCGGGTCTATAAAGATGACCTGATCACGTTTATACGGAACCGCGGAATGCGTGTTCCCGAGAATTTGCAGGATGACGATAGTTCGGCCAACTGGAAATCATTGATCATCATTGATGATGATGCCGGACTAAACAACGCGATAGCGTCCTATGTTCACAAGAACATGCCCGACCTCACCATTTTGCAGTCTTTTGACGGATTCGATGCCGGAGCCCAGCTTGTGGAGAAGAAGCCAGGTTTTGTCCTGCTTGATCTCGCGCTTCCCGGCGTAAACGGACAGGAAATCTGCAAGCGGATAAAAACAGATCCCGCGTTCGGTAAACCCTTTGTCATGGTTATAACCGCACTTACCGAGGATTCTCTTGAACAGGAACTGTATGACCTCGGAGCTGACAAGTTTTTCAGAAAGCCGCTCGTCCTTTCAGATCTCATTGACGCTATCAACGCGGAAGTTGAAGCTTCCTGAACGATTATGTAAAATCCTGAATGCGGTCGGTGATCAGGGAGGTAACTCCTGCGTCGAGCATGCGTGTGACGGTTTCCCGGTCATTTACCGTCCAGATGATAACCGGTTTGTTTCCGGTTTCAAACCCCGCCGAGGCGAGAGCAATCTCCCTGGCGGGTTTTTTTATGTCCGCGTTCGAAAAAATGAGACATTCCCGATGACGCAGGAAAAAAGGAACCGAGGTATCGCGGCAGTATATGGCGGCGGTTGCATGGGGACCGAACTTGCGGTATGAGCGAATGGCGAGCGGATTAAATGACGATACAATGCAATTGTGACGGTTATGGCGGGAAAGCGTGAGCGCGACGGATTCCGCGAGCGGCCTCGCCCGAAGGGAATCGAGTTTGAGTTCAACATCCAGAAATATATCCGGTCCGAGCGTTTCGAGCACCTCGTCAAAAAGCGGAAACCGCTCACCGGCATACGCTTCATTCTGCAATGCAGGAAACTTGCGGTTGAAGTGACTTCCCGCGTCCAGTTCCCGCAATTCAGCCAGGGTAAGCGATTCAACATGGAGATGCTGTCCGCAAATGCGGTCAAGCCAGTGATCGTGTACTACGACGAGCTCGCCTGTTTTACACCGGTGAACGTCCAGCTCAACGCCCCGACAGCCGAGTCTCCGGGCTTCCTGAAACGCGGGCAGGGTATTTTCCGGTGCAAGCGACGATGCTCCCCGATGGGCGAGTATCCGGGGCCAGTCATCAGGAAGAGTACGGACTGACGCCGTGTCATTTTTTGTCATTTTCATTCGATGCTGTTCCAATTCCATGATATACTACCACACAATTATCCCGGTACCAACGCAAAAAGAGGTAATCATGAACAAAGAGGAAAAAGGCTTCAGAACCTATCTGCCCGTCACCTTCCTGATCGGTTTCGGATTTTTTACGGTCGGAATGATGGATCCCCTGTACGACAGCTACGTACAAATCTTTCTGTCCAATTATATACCATATAAATCGATAGTCGGAGCGATCATGGCGCTGGACAACCTTCTTGCGCTGTTCCTGATTCCGTTGGTATCGGTATGGTCCGACCGCACCCGTACACCCATGGGACGCAGGCTTCCCTGGATACTCGTATTGCTTCCGCTCTCTGCTCTCAGCTTCGGCGCCATACCCTATGCCGCCGAATATTCCCTCATGGCACTTATAGTGTTGCTGGTATTCCTGAACCTTGTAAAACAGTCCGTCCGTGGACCGATTGTCGCGCTCATGCCGGATACCATTCCCGGCCGGTACCGCTCACAGGCAAACGGGGTTATCAACACCATGGGAAACATTGCCGCCATCGTGGGAACCATCGGCCTTGCGCGCCTCATGGACGTGGATATCGTGTTGCCGTTTTTGGGGTCAACCAAAGACCGGCTTGCATTCCCTGCCGGATCCGTGTTCGTGTTGATCGCCGTCGTGTTCCTTGCGTTCTTTGTTCGTGAAAAAGACTCCCGCGTCGCCGCTGAAGAAGGCGTCCCTGACGCGACCGAGGAAATACCAGAAGAAAAGAAAGAACCCTTTTTCCATAGCATCATCATGGTGTTTTACGCAAAAGACAAAAGCGGATTTCTCGTGCTGGTAAGCCTGTTTCTCTGGTTTGTCGGCTATCAGGGAGTGGTACCGTTCCTCACCGAATACAGCATCAAGACCTATGACCTCACTACCGGCCAGGGACCGCTTGCCATGGGCATGGTCGGAATTTCCTCTGCGCTCGCCGCCATCCCCATGGGCTATGCCGCGAGCCGCTGGGGCCGCCGCCGCATGATCCGAATCTCCCTTGTGATGATAGCCGTCATTACCACAGCCGTATTCTTCCTGGAACCGTTCGGGAAAACGCTCGGTCTTTCCAACGGCTTGCTGACCATTATTTTCTGGGCGCTCATGTTCGGCTACGGCGTGTTCTGGATTTGCGTCGTGGCAAACTCCTTTCCCATGCTCTGGCAGATGGCCCACTTCACCAATATCGGTGTGTACACCGGGCTGTACTACACCTTCTCCCAGCTCGCGGCAATCGTGGCTCCCGCTTTTTCCGGTGCGATTATCGACGTTGCCGGCTACCGGTCCATGTTCCTGTTCTGTGCAGTGTTTTTCCTGCTCGCGTTTGTGGTGATGGGGTTTGTTACGAGTGGAGAGAAGGACGATAAGCCGGTTCCGCTGGGCTAAGATACTGCTATCAAAATTGTTGAAAACTGCTATCAAAATTGTTGAAAAAAATCCGGAAAGAAGCTGGAACAAATTTCAACAATTTTGGTAGCACTACCCCAACATCTCGCTGTAGTAGCGATGTTCGATGGATTCTTCTCCCACTCCGCAGTCCGCAAGGACCTGTAACAACCTTTTACGGGCTTTTTCAATTGTTTTTTCGTCGGGATCGGTCTCTTCAAGAAGGATTTCAAGCTCGAGAAACCAGCCAAGAGGCTCAACAAGGGAAATTTCCGCGGTAACCGCCGGAACGGATTCACCGGAGTTGCCGCAATCACCGGAAACAGTGAATGAGCGTGTTCTTTTTATTTTTGTCAGGAAGGGTTTGAATCCGATGTCGGCAAGAAGCACTTCGATCGTCTTCCGGTCGGATACGGTGCATTCCTGCTCATCGTTTACCTCGAGACCGTTCCTCGTTTCCTTGCGTTTGTAGGTGAGCGTGATCGTGTCGTTTTCATCCCTGAGTCGTACCCGTACCGGGCTTCCTTCGAGACGGAGGTAGACGTCCTGCTTGACCGATTCGCCTATTTTCAGGGCGCCGGGTAACGCGAGAACCGCTTTTTCCGCGGCGTCGGGATCGCTGATATGCGCTTTCAGTTCAATTTCTGTCATGGTCCCTCAAAAAAAACCGTACCGTGTGATGCACAGTACGGTTTGCAGTTGGTTACTTCCAGTTCAGCACGGAAGGATCGTAGTCTTCCGGCGCTTTGTAGCCGAGGAGCTCGATACAGGTTGCCGCGAGGGAGGAGATGCCGAGACCTTCCTTGAGGGTCGAGGTATATTCACCCTTGCTCTGCGGATCGTAGATGATACAGGGAACCGGGTTGAGCGAGTGACTGGTCTTAGCCTTGGCCGAGCCGTCTTCCTTGCGGGACACTTCTCCGGTTTTTTTGTTGTGCTCAAACATGTCGTCGGCATTACCATGATCCGCGCTCATGACCATCACACCGCCCGCGGCGTCAATTGCCTTTTTAAGGCGGGCAAGCTGGAGGTCCATACCTTCCATCGAGCAGAGAACCGCCTGATAGATTCCGGTGTGGCCTACCATGTCGCCGTTCGGGAAGTTGAGGCGGATAAAGTCGTATTTTCCCGATCCGATGGCTTCAATCACCGCATCGGTAATTTCTGCGCACTTCATCCAGGGGCGTTGTTCGAAGGGGAGAACGTCGCTTTTGATTTCAACGTAGTCTTCGAGTTTTTCATCGAATTTGCCGAGTTTGTTTCCATTGAAGAAGTAGGTTACATGGCCGTACTTTTGGGTTTCGCTGATTGCGAGGGTGCGTACACCGGTAGCCACGAGGTATTCGCCCATGGTGCGGTCGATGGCGGGAGGAACGACGAGATACTGCGCCGGGATGTGGAGGTCGCCGTCGTATTCCATCATGCCGGCGTATTCAACCTTCGGTACCGGTCCGCGGTCAAACCGGTCGAATTCGGCTCCGGTTTCAAAGGCGGCGGTGAGCTCAAGGGCACGGTCTCCGCGGAAGTTGAAGAAGACAACCGAGTCACCGTCGTTAATGGTTCCTATGGGCTTGCCGTTTTCCGCGATGATGAATTCCTTCAGGTCCTGGTCAATAATGCCGGGGATGTCCTTGCGCCAGGTTTCGATTGCTTCATGGGCGCTCGTGAACTGACGGCCTTCTCCGCGTACATGCACCTTCCATCCGCGTTCTACCATGGACCAGTCGGCGTTATAACGATCCATGGTGATGAACATGCGTCCACCGCCGGAGGCAATGCGGAAATCGACGCCGCCTGCGTTGAGTTTGGAAAGATAGTCTTCGAAGGGATCGATATACTCGAGCGCACTTGTTTCGCCAACGTCGCGGCCGTCGAGGAGGGTGTGGATCCGGGCGGTTTTTACACCCTCGTCCTTCGCTTTTTCGAGCATGGCCTTGAGGTGGTCAATGTGCGAGTGAACGTTACCGTCGGAAAAGAGACCGATAAAGTGGAGCTTGCCGCCGGAGTTTTTCACATTGGAAACAAGTTTTTTCCAGGTCTGACCTTCGAACATGGCCCCGGTTTCGATCGAGGTGGATACGAGTTTGGCTCCCTGGGCAAAAACCCTGCCGCAGCCGATGGCGTTGTGGCCTACCTCGCTGTTGCCCATGTCTTCGTCGGAGGGAAGCCCGACCGCGGTACCATGCGCTTTGAGGCGGGTAACCGGGCAGGTCTCGTGAAATTTTGCGAGCGCTTCCATGTGCGCGTCGGCGACTGCGTCGCCTTCGGTGTACTGTCCGTATCCGACGCCGTCCATTATAACAAGCACGACCGGGCCTTTCCGGCCCTGCCATGCATCATTCTTTGCAAGTGCGTTAACCATTATAGTCTCCTGTAAAATAAGCGTTCTATTGAGCCTACTGTAGCTGTTTTGGCCTTTTTGGGCAAGGTTTTCTGTCTGCTACCAAAATTGTTGGTAACTGCTATCAAAATTGTTGAAAGCTGCTATCAAAATTGTTGAAAAAACTTCCCGTTAAGCGGTACCCTGTTCGGCGGAAATCCTCCGGTGTGTTTTCCAGCTGAAGAAAAGCATGGCAAGAACCACCGGGATAACCGCTATTGCGATGATGTTCCCCTGGAAGAGGTAGAAAAACCAGAACCGGAGCTGGTTGCCGCCGTCGGTAAAGGCGGTAATTTCCTGTCCCGCGAGGCCGAGTTCCATACCGGCCGCTTTTGCCTGGCTCGTAAAGAGCGGGGCCAGTTTCGACGCGAAGATCATGAAACTCGCGACAATCGGAATGCCGGCGATAATGGACCGGATTACGTTTCCGCCCATGATCAATGTGATGACCGACATGACGGACAGGAGGTTCGGCAGGTCGCCGAGCGGAATGGTCCGGTTTCCGGGGATGATGAAGGCGATTATCAGGGATATCGGAATCATCACGAGACCGGTTGCGATAACCGAGTAGTTGGTCATGATGACGCCCGAATCCATGGCGATGGAAAGGCCGGTAAGCGAGGTGAATCGGCCCTCGATAAGCTTTTTGAACGCCTGTGCCACCGCTCCCATGCCTTCGGCAATGAGTGCACCGCAACGGGGAAGGAGGAACATGACCGCGGCGATATTGACCGCGGTTTCCAGCGTCGTTTTGAGGTCGTAGCCGGCGGCCATTGAAAGGAGAATGCCGACTATGATGCCGATGATCATGGGTTCCTGCAGGATATCAACGGTCCGGGTTTTGCCGTTCGATTCTGATCGGGACTTGCTCGGATTCCATGAAAGAGAGCGGAGAACGGGAACTGCGTCGATGAGGCGGTTCAACGTGACCGCGTAGGGCAGGAAGCCCGAGACGGATATGGGGCTCACGGCGACGCCTTCGAGTCCGGTTTCCCGCTGTACGTAGGGAGCGGACCATTCGGCGGTTTTGATCGTGTAGATGGCGATGAGGATGCTCGCCGAGAGGGCGAGGAGCCAGTGCGCGCCGATACTCTGGAGAAGCGCGCCGACGAGGGCAAAATGCCAGTAGTTCCACAGGTCGATATACAGTGTTTTCGTGGTCCGCGTAAACAGCATGACCATGTTGATCAGCATGACGAAGACGATGACCAGCGGGGCGAGGGTCGTGGACCAGGTGATGGCGGCGAGCGGCGGCCAGCCCACGTCGACGACCGGGAAGTCGATACCCCGTATCCGGATTATCTCCCGTATGGCCGGGCTTATCTGGGTAACGAAGAAGGAAAACACGATAAAGACGCCGGCAAATCCGGCGCCGATCCGTACCGTGGAAAGAATCGCGTCCGCTGGACGCATACGGGCTACAAGCGCCAAAATCAGCATGAAAGCCGGAAGGATTACATAGGCCTTGAAACTGAAAAAGAGCTTGAGCGCGTCAGCGATAGTGGTAAGTATGGTATCCATACCGATAAAGATACTGTATTTCGGGCACTGCTACCAAATTTGTTGAAAAAAATACTGCTTTGTTGCCGGTTCAGCTCATTTTAACAAGTTTGGCGAGTTCGCGTCCGCGTTCCCGGAGTGTTTTAAGGTCTTCTTCCGCGGGAACACCCTGCCATTCCATGGATTCAACGCTTTCCCAGGAAAGACCGGCTATCCGTTCCTCGTATTCCTTTTTCGCTCCGCCAACCCAGCCCCAGCTGCCGATCCTGAGTGCCTTCTTGCCGATAAAGTGCTTCCGGGCAAAGAGGTCAAGAATATGCGCCATGGGCGGGAACATCTTGTATTCATAGGTCGGCATGGCAAGGACGAGTCCCGCTGCCTTGTACGCGTCGGCGAGGACGAAGCTCGCGTCGGTATCGGGTACCTGATGGATGGTGTACGGCACCTGTTCTGATTCAATGCCTTCAAGTACGGCGTCGAGTCCGGCACGGGTGTAACCGTACATGGAACCCCATATGACGCAGATTTCTTGTTCGCACGGGGACCCGGTATTGTAGCCGGCATAGCGGCCGTACCGTTCGATTATTGTCGTCGGGTTTTTCCGCCAGATGATGCCGTGGCTCGGCGCGACCACTTTCACGGGAAGATCGGCGAGTTTTTCAAGCGCCTTGGTTACGAAGGACGAGAAACTCGCCACGATGTTCGAATAGTACCGCAGGCTTTCCTTTTCATAAAATGCGTGTTCTTCGGCAGTGAACTCGTCGTCAAAGACACGGTCTCCCACGGTTCCGTACGAGCCGAATCCGTCGCAGCTGAAAAGGATGCCGTCTTTTCGGTCGAAGGTCATCATGGTTTCCGGCCAGTGGATGTTCGGTGTTTCAAAGAACTCGAGAACGCATCCGTCTCCCAGATTGAGGGTGTCGCCGGTTTTCACCTCGCGTAAACCTTCGGTAATCTTGAAGAAGTTTTTTACGAGGGCGATGCCCTTGGGGGTGGAGATGATTTCAGCTTTTGGATTCCGTTTACGCAGTTCTAAAAGGAACGCGGTATGGTCCGGTTCAAGGTGGTTGAGGATAAGGTAATCAATCGACTCGAAGGAGGATCCGGCGGATTTGAGCTGTGCCTCGAACTGGGTGATGGAACCGGCCCAGTCCTTTGCAAGGTCAATAAGGGCGGTTTTTTCTCCACAGACGAGGTAGGAGTTCAGGGTTACGCCGTCAGGAATGGGCCAGATACCCTCAAAGCGGGTAGCGGATTTTACGTCGGCATGAATGGCGTAAACGCTCTTTGATATGCTGTGTGCGTGCATGGAGTCCTCCTCGGTATTTCGGTGGCGTGCCGCGGTTACGGGTTATTTCTGCGGGAACAATTTCTGGAACGATTCAAAGACGGTGCCGCTTGAAGGACTCGCGTCAACGTCAGTCAGTTTGTTCTTTTCCCGGTAAAAACCGATGAGCGGTTCGGTCTGCTTGCGGTAAACTTCAAGCCGTTTGGTAATCGCTTCTATCTTGTCATCTTCGCGGATGATGAGATCACTGCCACATTTGTCGCATTTGCCTTCAACCTTTGGCGGCATGAAATCGACATGGTAGTTCTGACTGCACGTCTTGCAGACACGGCGGCCGGAAAGGCGCTTGACCACGAGTTCATCGTCAATGTCAAAATTGACCGCGCTGTCTATGTCCACAATTTCCGCCAGGGCTTCGGCCTGGGGAATGGTGCGTGGAAATCCGTCCAGGATAAACCCTTTTTTTGCGTCGCTTTTCGCAAGACGCTCTTTTACGAGTTCAATAGTAGTATCATCGCTTACCAGCTGGCCGGCGTCTATGATTGCCTGAACCTTGAGTCCGAGCGGTGTTTTTTCCCTGATTGCTGCCCGGAATATTTCTCCGGTTGAAATGTGGGGAATGCTATATGCCTCGGTGACGAGAACGGCAAGTGTGCCCTTTCCGGCACCGGGGGGTCCTAAAAATACAAGTTTCATGCACGGCTCCTAAACTGGAATGTACCCATAATACTGGTAAAGTCGGGGGAATTCAAGAGAGCGACAAAAAAGGCGGGCA
>ENA-UOWE01002848-UOWE01002848.1-activated-sludge-metagenome-genome-assembly--contig:-NODE-2848-length-18507-cov-9.950900_pt1 | contig 18507 bp, 20 predicted proteins | sample MGYA00249841_ERZ761562 | MGnify/ENA primary metagenome ERZ761562 (study PRJEB28883, sample SAMN05720200) | activated sludge metagenome | isolation source: Anaerobic digester | place: Japan... | reverse complement strand
TTCGGCTCAAACCAGGTGGACTTCGGGGGCATGATCCCCCCGGCATCCGCGATCTCGATCACGGTCCCGACTCCCACCGGCTGCATCGAAAATGCCACTGCATACCCCCCGGTCCTCACCATGGCCTCGAGGTCCGCGATGGGCCGGGCACCCCCGAGATAATGAAGGCGCGGGTCCCCCCTCGGGTCAGTGATGCCGAGGATGCCGGTGAGCACCTCCCGCTGGAGGACAGAGACGTCAAGTGCTGCGATCCTGTCTGTGCCCTTTTCCCGGGGACACCCGCACTCGTACCACGTGCCTCCGAGGAACATATGGATGACGTGAAAGTCTTCCGGTGCGAAATGGCCGGGCTGGATATGGAATGCCCTCGTGTCCACCTCTCCGCAGGGGATGATCGAGAAGCACCCTTTCAGCCGGTCCATGAACTCCTGCGGGGAAAGTCCCGAGAGGTCGCTCACAAGGCGGCTGTACCCGTGGATCTTCACGCGGTCGTGCGCAAAGATCACCCCTAGGAAGCGTGTCGCTTCGGAAGTGAGCCTCCCCTCCACCTTCCGCATCAAACAGACGTTCACGGCGGACTTGGCGCGGTGGTGCCCGTCAGCGATGTAGAGCCGGGGGACGGCCCGGAAGATCCTCTCAAGCGACGAGATGTCCTCCTCCCCGTTGACGCACTTCACCCGGTGTACCGTGCCGTCATCCCACTTCACCTCGGCGTCTTCTTTCCCGAGCCTGTTCCAGAGCGCTTCCAGGAACCCGTGGGTGTCGTTCCTGTCCTCGAAGAGGAGGACGACGGGCCCGCTGTGCGCGTTCACCGCGTCGATGTGCCGTGTGCGGTCCTCTTCCTTGTCGTAGCGGGTCAGCTCGTGTCTCCGGATGGCGTTCTCCTCGTAGTCCCTGACAGAGACCGTGCACCCGAGCCCGAGAAAGTCGTTCCCGTTCCCGGTCACCCGGTAGAGGTACATCGCAGGGGCACCGTCCTGCACCAGGAGCCCCTTTGCCCTGAACTCGCTGAGCACCTCGCGTGCCCTGGCATATACCGTGGCGTCGTATGGCGGAACGCCGGGAAGCTCGGCGTCGGGCCTGCTCACCCTGAGGAAGCTTGACCGGTTCTTCCGGATACATGCGGCCGCCTCCTCGGTCGTCACAACATCGTAGGGGACCGCGGCGACGAGTGGTGCTGCACTGGGCGGGGGGCGTACCGCGGGGAAAGGAAAAATATCCACCATTTCTCCCTCTATCATTCTCTCTGGCAGTATATTATAGCAATGAAGACCATAGTGTGAAGACTGGAGGACTCCCCATGCTCGCCGATATCGCCATACGCCGGGCAAGGCCACGTGACATCGACCGGATCTCCCAGATCGAGCAGGAGTCGTTCGTTGACCCTTGGAAGGCGGCGGTCTTCGCAGAGGCCCTCTCCTACTTCCCCGAGAGCTTCTTTGTCGCCACCGTCAGCGGCGAGGTGGTGGGATTTGTGCTCGGCGGACTCGAGGACACGGGAGAGGAGATCTATGGGCACATATGCAACCTCGCGGTCACCCCTGCATGGAGGAAGCGGGGGATCGCGAGGAGGCTCGTCGAGCGGGTGGAGCAGCAGTTTGCGGTGGAGCTAGCAACCGGCGTGCAGCTCGAGGTCCGCGTCTCCAACCGGGCTGCGCAGCAGTTTTACCGTCGGCTTGGGTATCGCCCCGCCCTTCGTTTCAAAGGCTACTACGCGAACGGAGAGGACGCGATCGTCATGATGAAGTGGTTCCGCTGAAGACCCCGCGTCAGCGCCCCAGTGACTTGTGGGCCCGCGCCAGGTGCTGGGCGGCGAGTGCACCCAGGAGCGAGAGTTCCCCGGCAAGGACGCCTGCGGCGAGTACTTCCGCGAACTTTCGCGCGTTCGAACCCGGCGGATCCCCGCCCCCGGCGACACCGAGGAGCGACAGGCACTCGGCCTGGGTCTCCACCCCGGTCCCACCGCCGACCGTGCCGACGGGAAGGTCAGGGAGAGTGACTGCAACATACAGCCCTCCCTCCCCCTCGTCGACCGTGGTAATCGCCATGCTCCCCTCTGTGACGTGCGCGGGGTCCTGCCCGCAGGCGATGAACATCGCTGCCACGACGTTCGCGGCGTGGGCATTGAACCCGAGCGAGCCTGCCGCCGCGGACCCGACAAGGTTCTTCCGCCGGTTTACCTCGGCCATCGTGCGGGCGTCGGTCTTGAATACCGAGGATATCAGGGCGTCGTCGAGCCAGACACCGGCGCAGACGCTCCTCCCCCGTCCCCGGATTACGTTCACCGCAGCCGGCTTCTTGTCGGTGCAGAGGTTTCCCGAGAGGGCGACGAGGTGCGCCCCGGTCTCCCTGCTGACCAGTTCTGCGGCCTTCTCGCTCCCGATGGTGACCATGTTCATCCCCATGGCATCTTTTGTGTCAAACTCCATCCTCACGAAGACCGATGTCCCGATGACTGTCGTCACTGCACCGAGAAACTTCCCGTGGGACGTCGTGGACTCCGCTGCCTGCGCCAGCGCATCCCCGTGGGCGGCGACCCATTCCGCCACCTTACGCGCATGGGCGACGCTCCGGGCAGCAAAGACCGGCGCCCTGGTCATGCCGTCCCGGAGGATCCTGACCTCTGCGCCCCCGGCCCTGGTGATTGCCCCGCATCCCCTGTTCACCGAGGCCACGAGGGCGCCCTCCGTTGTCGCAAGCGGGAGGTAGAACTCGCCTTCCGCGTACTCCCCTCTGACTTTGAGCGGTCCCGCAACCCCTACCGGGACCTGGACCGCGCCGATCATGTTCTCGCAGTTCTTCCGGGCCACCCGGTCGATGTCGATGGTATAGGACCCGACCTTCCCGAGCGAGACCCCGGTCTCCCCCTCGATATAACGCCGCCTCACCCTCACCGCCTCGGCAGGTGGAAGCTCCCCCTCGAGGGCATAGAGCTTGAGCGACCCGTCTTTCAGCCGCTGCAGGTACTCGTCCATGCTCCATCATGGGAGGGGCGGGAGAATAACACTTCTTTTGCGGGGGATACACTCATCCTTCCCGCCTCCCTCTGGTACATGAAAATGCAGGAAGGGTCATTGAGAACGCAGTGGTGCGTCAGGGTCGAGAAGAAGAGCGCAGAGCTGCGCAGGCAGGAACTCATACGCCGCGGACTCCTTGACGCGGCCCTGAAGCCCCGGAAAGAGGGGGACTGTGTCCTCTTCCCTGTCTCTTCTCCGGTCGAGGGCGCGACCCGCGAGGAGTTCGAGGCCCATCCCGGGCAGGAGGAACTCCCAAGGCACGAGCTGATCGGCGGGATCGCGGTCATGCAGGAACCCGACCCGCGGGGTGCCGCCCTCCTCCTCGCATCGCGCCCGTCGCTCCACACGGTGCTCGTGCCGGAGAGCGACGTGGAAGGGCCGTGGCGCACCCGCAGGTTCGAGGTCCTTGCAGGTAAGCAGACGACAAGGACCCGGTATATCGAGCATGGCTTGCGCCTTGAGATCGACCTTGCGGAGGCGTACTTCTCGGCACGCCTCTCGACCGAGCGGCAGCGGCTCCTCGCGGCAATGGATCGGGGCGAGCGGGTGCTCGACATGTTCGCGGGTGTCGGCCCCTGCGCACTCACGCTCTCCCGGAAGGCCGCGTTCGTGGCAGCTTCGGACTTGAACCCCGGCGCGGTCCGGCTGATGGAGAGAAACATTGCCCTGAACAGGGCAGCAAACGTCCTCCCGCTCCTCTTCAATGCCTCGCATCTTCCCTGCGCCCTTCCCTGGAGGTTCGACCGCGTCGTGATGAACCTCCCGCTTGGGGCTGTCCGCTTCCTTCCCGCCGCAATCGCCCTCTGCCGCAAAGGCGGGACCATCCACTGCTATGCGCTCCAGGACAAGGAGGGGGAGTTCCTGGACGAGATCGGGAGATACCCCGTTGCCTCGGTAAGGGAACGGTTCGTCCGGTCCTACTCACCAGGCCGCTGGCATGCAGTGTACGATATCACGATGAAATGAGCGCCACACGTATCGAACACAAGGAACTTCCATCGTGTCTGGGGCGTTGATTCCTATCGAACCGCTCTTCCCGACGACAAGTGTCATCTTGTCCCTCCGCGTCCTTCCAGTAAGCGAGGGGATCTCCAGCCTGCCAGGCAGTCCGATGACCAGTGCCCGACAGGATCAGGTAATATTTACCGAGTGTTTTCAGCCCCTTGAACCCCACTCGTGCACGTCTGCGATTCCGGGAAGAGGGGCACGCGATATTGAGAAAAAAAGGGGTGATTAGTCTTCAGGGACATACTTTGTCCCGTAGTGGATGACTCCCGATTCCCCGTCAGCCGAGATGCGGCGAAAGACGGGCCTGACACGCATCCCTATCCTCGCCTCTTCCGGGCTGCAGACGAGCTGGGCGGTGAAGAGGGGGCCCTCGTCAAGCTTCACGATCGCGAGGGCATAGGGCGTCATCTGCTCGAACTGCTCGCTCGCGGTGCGGATGATCGTGTAGGTCACCACGCTCCCTGTCCCGGGGAACTTGTAACTGACAATCTTTCCCGCACGGCGGCAATCGGGGCAGAACGACCGGGGCGGGAAGAAATACCTCCCGCAGGTGGTGCATCGGGTCCCGATAAGGTTGTACCGCTGGGGTATCTTTCTCCAGAACCGCGCAACCGAGGACATCTCACACCCCCAAGATGTGGACGGCAACCGTTGCGCCCGTGCCGCCCACGTTGTGGGTCATGCCGATCCGTGCGCCATCGACCTGCCGCTTCCCTGCCTGCCCGCGCAGCTGCATGACCACCTCGCAGACCTGCTTTATCCCGGTCGCTCCGACCGGGTGCCCGCAGGCCTTGAGGCCGCCGCTCGTGTTGACGGGGAGGTCACCGTCGAGCGCGGTGACCCCCTCCTCGGTGAGCCTGCCGGCCTCGCCCTTCCTGCAGAAGCCGAGGTCCTCGATCGCGCATATCTCGGCGATGGTGAAACAGTCGTGGACCTCCACGAGGTCGATCTCCTTCGGCGTGATCCCCGCCATCGCGAAGGCACGCTTGCCGGCCGCGACAGTCGCGTCAAGGGTGCTGATATCGCGGCGGTCATGGAGGGCAATCGTGTCGCTTGCCTGGGCGCTCGCGAGCACCCTGACCGGGGTGTCGGTGAACTTCCTGGCAACTTCCAGCGGTGCGAGGACGACCGCTGCGGCGCCGTCAGTGATCGGCGAGCAGTCGAAGAGCCGCAGAGGATCGGCGACGAGCGTCGATTTCAGCACCGTCTCGAGCGAGATCTCCTGCTGGAACTGGGCGATGGGGTTTCTCGCGCCATTGTAATGGTTCTTCACCGCGACCTGCGCGAGCTGCTCCCTCGTCAGGGGATAGCGGCTCATGTACTCGTGTGCGATCATGGCATAAAGCCCGGGGAACGTCGCTCCCACGAACCCCTCCCACTCGCGGTCCGCGGCACCGGCAAGCGCATCCACGCTTGCCCCGGAAGCGACATCTGTCATCTTCTCGACCCCCGCGGCCACGACAATATCCTCAAGGCCTGATGCCACCGAGATGAACGCCTGGCGGAACGAGAGCCCGCCCGAGGCACATGCGGCCTCGACCCTTGTCGAGGGGATGTGAGTGGACGCAAGGCCTGCGTAATCTGCAATCAGGGCACCGATATGCTCCTGCTCGATGAACCGGCCGGCACTCATGTTGCCGACATACATGGCCCCGATCTGCTCGCCCGAGACCCCTGCGTCCTCGAGCGCAAGGGCCCCCGCCTCCACGAAGAGGTCACGAAACGAAGTGTCCCACTTCTCGCCGAAGGTGGTGCATCCCACCCCAATCACTGCAACGTCTCTCATTTCTGCATCACGATCTTGCCCTTGTGTCTTGCGTACTGTGCATAGGTCACGAAGACCGGGTTCTCCAGGAGTTTCTCGACACTTGGAGCTGCACCCCGGCGAAACTCGTCCGACTCGATCGCATCAGTGACCTCGATATCAAATGCGTCGCTCCCTGCGCCCGACCCAAATGAGGCAACAAAGATACGGTCGCCGGGCTTTGCGCAGTCAAGCGTCGCGGCAAGCCCGATCATTGAGGACCCGCTGTAGGTGTTCCCGAGGCGCGGCACCACGAGGCCCGGCCTGATCTGCTCGGGGGAGAACCCAAGCATCTTTGCTATCCGCTGGGGGAACTTGGCGTTCGGCTGGTGGAAGACGGCGTAGGTGTAGTCCTTCGGCCCTTTTCCCGTCTGCGCGAAGAGCAGTCGGACCGCACCATCGATGTGGCGGAAGTAGCCGGGGTCTCCCGTGAACCTGCCGCCGTGGCGGGGGTAGTCCTGGCCCTCCCTCCTCCAGAAGTCAGGCGTGTCGGTAGTGAACGAGCAGGTGCGGTGGATCTCCGCGATAGGGTCCTCATTGCCAATAAGGAACGCGGCTCCTCCCGCGGCCGCGGTGTACTCGAGCGCATCGCTTGGCGCACCCTGCGCGACGTCCGAGCCTATGGCGAGCCCGTATTTGACCATCTTGCTTGCCACAAGGCCCATGCAGGTCTGGATACCTGCAGTCCCCGCCTTGCAGGCGAACTCGTAGTCCGCCGCCGTCATTGTCGGGGTGGCCCCGATCGCCTCTCCCACTGTGCAGGCCGTCGGCTTGACCGCGTAGGGGTGGGACTCGCTGCCCACGTACACCGCTCCTATCTCCTGCGGGTCAATTGCCCTCCGCCGGAGCGCGTTTCGTGCCGCTTCCACCGCGATGGTCGCGGTGTCCTCGTCGAGGTCGGGGACGGACTTTGAGTAAACCCCGAGCCCTCCGCTGATATCGTCCGGGTTCGCCCCCCACACCCGCGCTATCTCCTCGACCTTGATGCGAAATCTCGGGATATATACCCCGTACGTGATGATGCCTACCATTGCTCATCCCTCAGAATATGCACGACTTTATCAACGTCCATTCCGGTGCAGAGCACCGTGATCCTGTCCTTCTCCGCCATCTTCGGCACCAGCGGGTGGACGAGTGCGGGTTCGATCCCCTGCAGCACGACCACCCGCGGTTTGAAGGGAGTGACCCGGATCGCCACCATCGGGGACTTGCCCGACGTCACATCGGTGAAGATCAGCGCCCTCTCAGTGCTCCACCCGTAGATCCGGTTGAACTCGTTCGACGAGAGCTGGGTGATGGCATTGATGCTGTTGATCACCGTGTACCCGTAGATGGACTGGGAGAGCGACCCGCAGACTGTCTGGCACTGGATCAACTCTGCGAACCGGGCCAGCGGGACCGGCGACGGGTAGTCGTGGATATCGTAGATGACGTCGTCATCCACGTCGGAATAGAGGATCTTTGCGAATTTCTTGATGTACTTCCCCCCGCTCGCCTCGTCGATGGAGAGGATCGTGTCGACGATCTTTCCCACGACTGCCGTGCCGGGGCTCTTTCGCCTCCCGCTCTCGTAGTCGCTGATCACAGAAGGGGATACGTCCAGGCGCTCGGACAGCACTGCCTGGGGGATGTTGAAACTCATCCGCCACTTCTTCAGTGCCTTGCCGGGCGAGTCTGAAAGCGTAATCTCTCCGGCCATCTTTTCGGCCAGCCGATTCCGCAAATCAGATTTCATGGCTCATTATGCGGGCGCACCTTTTATATAATTAACGAATGAGGATTCGACATTTCACGAAAACAGGCTGCCTTCTCCTCAGGGCAGGATATCCATAAATAGTAAGCATCTCAATTATGATATAATGATCCTTCCAGAGGAGCTCCAGTGTCTCAAGGCGATCGCGCTCCTGGGAGGCTGCAGGGGGCCGGTCAGGGTCTCCTCGCAGTCGCTCGGCGCAACGCTTGGCACCAGCCCCCAGACCGCGTCGCGCCGGCTCCAGGCCCTCGAGCGCCAGAGGCTGGTGAGCAGGACCATTGCCCCCGATGGCCAGGACATCCTGGTCACTCCCCTTGGCGAGGGCGAGCTCCGGAGAGAATACCAGGAATACAGCCGCATCTTCTCTGACCACAACGGGGTTTTTGTCCTGACAGGGACCGTCATCAGCGGGATCGGCGAGGGGAAGTACTACATGAGCCTTGAGCCCTACAAGGAGCAGTTCAACCGGCACCTCGGGTTCGAACCGTACCCCGGCACGCTCAACATACGGCTCCTCCCGTCAAGCCTCCCGGTGCGAAAGAAGATCGAGGCGCTCGACTGGACCCGAATCAAGGGGTTCTCGACCGACGGCAGGACCTTTGGTGATGCGCGGTGCATCCCCTGCCGGATCTCGGATATTCCCTGCAGCATCATTGTGCCTGGGCGGACCCATTACCCCGACGATGTCATCGAGGTGATCGCGCCTGTCGCGCTCCGGAGGGTGCTTGGGCTCGAGGACAACGATACCGTCACCGTCGAGGTGGGGGAGTGATCGGGGAGGCCCTTTCGGCCCTGCGGGACGGAAAATTCATCCTCCTCTATGATTTCGACGACAGGGAACGGGAGACCGACTTCGCGATCCGCGCCGATGCCGTCACGCCCCGGCACATCCTCCAGATGCGAAAGGACGGGGGCGGTCTGATCTGCACCGCCGTCCACCCCGTCGCTGCAAGGCGCCTCGGCCTCCCATTTGCAAGCGATGCGCTCAGGGCGATGGCGGTTGCAGAGCGGGAGGGGGACATCCCCTACGACCGGAAGAACCACTCCTCCTTTTCGCTCTGGGTGAACCACCGCGACACCTTCACGGGGATTACTGACAGGGACCGGGCACTGACCGTAAACGCCATTGCAGAGCAGGTGAAGTGCGCGCTGAATGGCGGTGGCGCACGGTTCCACGAGACGTTCCGGACCCCGGGCCACATGGCGCTGCTCAGGGCGGCAGACGGGCTTCTCTCCGTCCGGAGGGGACAGACCGAGCTCTCGATCGCGATGGCGGAGATGGCAGGGATCACCCCCGCGGTCACCATCTGCGAGATGCTTGACGACGAGAGCGGCTACGCCCTCTCGAAGGAGGGTGCAAAGGCCTATGCACGCAGGCACAGGCTCGTCTTTGTTGAAGGAGACGAGGTACTTGATGCCTGGGATGCGTTCGTCTCGGAGGGATCGCGCCCTTCCCCGGCATGAACCGGCCAGTATCCGGGACTTTTTTTCTTTGGCCGGGTGAAATCCCTGGATTATTCCATTGCCTCCTGCCATTTGCACGTTGTGTTCATGCATATTTCTGGATGGCCACCGGGACCTGACAACGGCGTAAACGAGGATCCCGCAGGGGTAACGGATGCACACCGGCATGAAAACCAGCAGTGCAATAACTGGGAGAGCCCCGCACCCAAAAAAGGGGAGTCTTACTTTCCGGCAAGCTGGCGGAGCGTCTCCTCCGGGAGCATCTTTGCGATGGAGGTCTTCGTGGGGCAGCGTCCAGGCTTGATGCCGGCCTGCTTTGCGGCCTCCTTGAGTGTCTTGAGGTCGAGGTTCTTCACCATCTCCTGGATCTCTTTGTCCAACATATGGTCACCAGAAAGATCTACCCTCGTCTCCTGGAAATAAAAGTTTGTGATCCCGTAGAGGTACCCCGTGATCAAATCTTCAGCTGGGCAAGAGCCTCGTATACCATCTTCCGGAAGAGGCCCGGGTCGATATTGTACTCTTTCCTTGCCCGTTCCCCGTCCGGGGTCCCCGCAGAGGTCTCTATCCTGTCAAGCGTCGCCTTCGCGCAGTCGAGTACCCACTGGTCCCGGATGTCTTTGTCAACCTGTGTAATCGACTCGCAACGGATTGAGATAAGTACCGCCCCGTCAGGGGTCTGGTAGACGTTCGGTTTTCCCACCACCGCCACAAAGCACGGCGGTTCAAGCCTCGCGACCTGCTGCATGGCCTCGGGCTGGTAGCTCCCCGCCATCACGAAGAATGTCCCGGTGGGGTCCACCACCCGCGCCCGGTAGAACATGTTCTGTTCACCCTGCTTCTTCTTCTCGGTCAGCGTCCCTGCGAAGAAGACCCGGTTGCACCGCGCCCCCGTGGGGAGGAGTATGTAACTTGGGCTTTTTTCGTCCTGGCCTTCCTTGAAGTGCACGCGGCTCTCCTTCAGCTCCTGCGCAAAGACCCTGCGGGCGGGCTCGCGCTCGAAGACGCCGTCCCTCCTCCCCGCCATGCCCTTCCCTGTCCCGTTCGTCACAGTGAACCACCTGCCCGGTTGAGGAGGTCTGCCAGTTGTTCAGGCTGGTAGTGAAGGATCTCGCATGTCGAGACGAGCAGGCGGTTGTCGATCTGGCGGCCCCTGCACAAGAGGTACCTTCCCACGAGGGCCTCGCGGAAGCGGAGGAAGACTTCATCCATTCCGAGAGGGTTGTTCTCCGCGAGTTCCCGCGCCTGGTCAAGGCTCATTCCCACCAGGCCCTCGGTCTGGGCCCTGGAGACGAGGATCTCCCGCGTCTCCTCCCCGTTGTCGAGCCATCCCTTGATCCTGAGGTCGTAGTGGTAGCGCGACTGGATCTCGTGCACCGGGCAGTAGTTCTGCCGGGAGAGGACCCGGTTGCACCCCTCGACAGGGCAGCGCCGGACCAGCCCTGAACCCGGGGCAAGGTGCACGAACGCCCCCTGGAACGATTCGCTGCCGGTATTGACATCGATATCCCCCTCCTCGGGAACCACGGTAGCAGTGTTCAGGGTGAGGGAGAGACGACCGTTGAAGTCGTCCACTGTCGCGTAATAGATGGTATAAACGCGTCCAGGGTTCAGTCTCTCCAGGCCCTCCTCCTTCCATAACACGAACCTGACCGCACCGCTCTCGTCGGCGATCATCCCGGACTGCAGGATCCGGTCATGGGTGGCCTCCCATTCCTGGACCACCTTGCCCCGGACGCAGGCAACACCCGGCGCAAGCCCCGCGACGGGGGTGATCTTCGGCCTGAGGGAGCCTTCGTGGGAAACCTCCCTGATCGTGGTCCCGGAATGGACCTTCAGGTTCAGCATTCCCCTGTACTCGTCAACGACTGCAGACTCGAAGCGGTACCACTTGCCCTCATCGAGGTGGGGTGCATTTGCCCTTGACCAGACCACGAAGCGCACCGCGGCAGACTCGTCGGCCACGATCCCGGTCTGCGCAATCGCAGGGGAGGGCGAGGCGGTAAGCGCCACCACCTTGCATTCCACGGTCACCCATTCGCCGTTTGCGAGCGCAGCGAGCGACTTCTGCTCGACAGCCCCGCCGCTCCCGCCTCCCTGGGACACGGGGAGGCCGAACTCCCTTGCAAGTTCGTTCAGCACCGTTCTCTCGGCCTCTGCGGGAGGGACTCCGAACTCGTCAACGAGGCGCCGGAGCTTTGCTTCTATGCCGCTCTTCTCCACGGGGTGACCATGGGAGGTGATTTTCTGGGAGATTCTTTCAGCAGTGTGGGAAAAATCCATTCATACATCTCCAGGAGAGTAGTCATAGAACCAGGGGTACTTAAAGGATGCGAGTGGATGGTGAAACTGGGAAGCCGGGGTACCGCCTGCTGCAGGTTTATATGGAAATACCGGTACATACTGAGCGTATGGCAATAACTGCAGACAGCACGATTTACGACCTCCTGAAAGCGAAACCCGAATCTGCAGAGGTCCTGTTCAAATTCGGAATGGGGTGCGTGGGGTGTGCCATCGCCCGCGGGGAGACCATCAAGGAGGCCGCAATGGCCCATGGCATCCCCCTGGAAGAGCTCGTGTCCGCGCTTGGCATCGGGCAGGAATAACCCTATCGGGGCCTCCCTTTTTTCCGTTTCAGCTCGGCGAGCGGAGCCTCCGGGTGTGCGATGAGGTAATCTGCAATCTCCGGCTCGTGCAGGAGGGTGCAGCCGCTGCAGTTCCAGACCTCGCCGTTCCTTGAGGCGCTCGCCACCCACTGCCCGAGGGCCTCGTCGCCGCAGGGATAGAACGGGCAGTAGCAGAAGTCGCACCTCTGCCCCGGGAAGTGGCAGGGATAGTAGGGACAGTCCTTCGGTACCCACTCCACCCAGTGACCCCCCTGATATCTGCTGTAGATGAAGAAGGAGGGCACATCCCTCTTCGCACGACCCTCCTGCCTGGCCAGGGCCTCGGCCACCCCGAAGGAGACGGACTCGCGGAGGCGCATCCCTATCTCTGACGCACTCCCGGCACTCTGGTGTTGCACCTTTCCCTCGCAGGCCACGATCACGCCGTCGAGGGGACTGCCCCCCGAACGCCTTCCGGCCGAGCGAAGCGCCTCTTCCCTCGCGGCGGTCACCGTCATGATCGCTTCCAGGAGGGCGGCATCGGTCATTCCCTCGCGGCTGATTACGACCATGCTGACTGGTACAGGGGACCCCCCGTCCCCTTGGGTTGCGCCGGCATCGAGGAACAACGTGAGGTAGTCATACTGCATGATGCAGATATTCTCCGCCCGCACGCCCCCGGTCAGAATACCGAAATATTTTTGCGGGAGCCCCTCCCTCCGCAGGACTGACTCCAGGCGGCGTGGAGAATCATCTCTGTCCGCCGGTTCTCCTCCTGCCTGAAAGAGGATTGTGGGGACGTCGTCAAGTCCCCCGGGGTTTCCGGTGCCGGCTGCACGAAAGGTGCCGCGGAGGACCAGGGTCCGGGTTCGGAAGTAGTACCTCATGCCAGGGAAGGGGTGTGAAGGAGTGGTTCACCCAGGAAAAAAGAGGGTGCGCTCTTTGTTGCATGCATGCCGAAAGAATAGGTGAGTGCCTGGCTTTCCATCAGACTGATTGGTTTTCCATCCTTTCAAGAAATACCTTTTGAGCGGGGTGCGATTCCGGGCCCAAACAGGGATAAACTCCCCCAATCAAGAGCCATATCACCGGGTTCCCTTCAGGTACCTCCTCATCAGGCGCAGGGCACAGAAGTCCCCGCACATCGTACACACTCCGTCCTCGTCGCCGTTCACCCGGGCTGCCTCCGGGTCAAGCGCGAGCATGCGCTGTCCCGGCCTGTCCATCTGCGCCCTCTTCTCTGCCATCATGCGGTCCTCCATGTCCAGGCCGAGCCTGGCGAGGTCCCCGATATGTGCCGCGATCCTCCATGCGAGGAGCCCCTGCCTGACCTGTTCGGGGGTGGGAAGCCCGAGGTGCTCGGCGGGAGTGATCGAGCAGAGGTAATCGGCCCCTGACGCACCTGCCGCACTTGCCCCGGCGCACCCGGCGATATGGTCGAGCCCGAGTGCGATGTCCGTCGGGAGCGGCCCTGCAACGAAGAGGGGGAACCTTGACGCATTTTTATAACGCCTGATGGTGGGGGCTATCCTGTCGTACCGGATGTGCCCGCCAGCCCCCTCGATGATCACCTGGACCCCGGAACGGTGAGCCTCCTTTGCAAGAGCGACATGTGCCTGCAACTCCCTGGCCTGCGCCTCGTCCCAGGCATCACCTATGCACCCGCTTCGCGCCGAGTTCCCGAGAGAGAGCACTATTCCGTGGGACCGCATGATCCCGAGGATCTCCTGGAAGTGCTCGACAAAAGGGTTCTCACACCCGTGGTGCAGCATGAATGCCGCGGTGATGGACCCGCCCTTCGAGACGATACCAAGCACTCTCTCCTCGTTCCGGCACGATTCGATGACATCCCTGGTGATGCAATGGATGACCATGGAACTCACCCCCTCGCGGGCTTGCGCGCGGATCGTGCCAAGGATATCATCATGAGTCATCGCCTCGATCCCGTGTTCGGCTGCGGTCTGGTAGATCGGCACGGTGGTGATCGGGACAGAAGTATGCGCGAAGATGAGGCGCCGGACCTTGCGAAGGTCCCCGCCCATCGAGAGGTCCGAAATGGTGTCTGCACCGTAGCGCTCGGCAACCACTGCCTTTTTCACTTCCTCATCGGGGGCTGAATGGACATTCGAGGTCCCGAGATTCACGTTCACCTTGATGCGAAGGCCCTTCCCGATGCCGACATACCGGTCTTTCCTCTGCATGATGACCACACTCCCGGATCTGACACGCCTCCGGAGTACCTCGGGGTCGATCTGTTCGGCTGTGGCGACCGAATGTATGGCATCGTGGTCCCTGGAGGGATCTGAAAGAAAAGACTGGCTCATATGAACTGGCCCCCAGCCGCCCCTGAAGAAAAGGCACACACCGGGGTGGATATCACACCCGGAAATCGATTGCGCGGGGTAAAAAACGAGATTGTCTCCCGGAGCAGCCTGAATGAGGTCACGCCAAGGTGTATCGGACCCGGTCCTTCAGTTCCTGCTGTTTTCCTGCATTCCAGCCCGAGACTTCCTGGAGGTATCCCGTGACCCTGCTGATCTGGACCACGTCATGGCTCCCGCATTCCGGGCATACGGGGGAGCCGCAGAGGGGGCAGTACTCGATCGCAGAGACGATCTCGTGGGAACAGTGGCAATGGTCCAGAGGACACATGATCTGGAGGTGCATGTCCCCGCAGTTCGGGCAGGGCGTCTCGTCCACGATCAGGTGGCAGGTGTGGCACTTGTACTTCCGCTCCTGGACCGGGATGTCCTCGAGGCGGCGCACGGATCTGGCCATGTCAAGCTGTTCTTTGCTCCAATGCATACAATACGATGGATATTTTTCCATTTAAACCTTTAGTTTGGGCCAGATTTCGCCTCAGTCCACTCATAGGGGTCATCACCGGGATAGTCCCTCAGACAGAGTCGGATCATCATCGGCGGAGGAACCCGAGCGCAGCGGCCTCCCGGGCAGGGTCCACGGCACCGTAGATCTGCCGACCCACGATTATTGCATCCACGAGCCCTGCAATGGCGCGGGGATCCCCTCCCTGTGCACCGACACCCGGGGACCAGATCAGACGGTCGCCGATGATTTTCCTGAGCACGCGGACTCTCTCGGGGCGGGTGGCGGGTGCGATGATGCCATCCGCACCACACCCGGCGGCCATGCGGGCTATCTGCTCTGCAACGCCGCCGGAAAAGAACTCGAGGGCCCCTGGGTGGCTCATCTCTGCCACCACCATGCACAGGCCGCCGGCGGACCGGGCAGCCCCGACACAGGCCTCGACCGAGTCCCTGCCCGTAAAGCCCTGGCAGATCAGTGCCCTGAACCCTGCTGAGAATACCTGCTCTGCGATCAGGCGGTTTGTGTTGGGGATGTCGGCCACCTTGAAATCGGCGATGAGGGGAAGACCGAGGTCGTCCAGTTCTCGTGCTACGGACAGCCCTGCCGAGAGTACCAGCGGATACCCGATCTTGATGGCATCCAGGTGGGGGGCGCATGCGCGCGCGACAGAGAGTGCACGCTGCCGGTCAGGGACGTCCAGGGCAAGGATAAGATCCGTCATGCAGCCATCCTCTCGAGGACCGCTGCGACCAGGAGGGGGAGCGTGATGGTCGCATCGCCGTAGACCGTGACTGCGGTCGCAGACCCCGTGATCTTTCCCCATGAGCGGGCCTCGTCGAGGGTGGCCCCCGAAAGCCCCCCGAGGTCGGGGCGGTCGCCGGTCAGCTGGACCGCGTAGTCGAATCCCCGGGGAGTCATCAGCATGCTCTGCAGGATGAAGTTCTTGGGAACTCCACCGCCGACAAGAAGCGCACCCGCCCGCTTCGCCTCAAAGCAGGTGTCGAGGAGCGGCTTGAGGTCGAGGAAGGCGTCCACGGTGACGCGGCGGGTCTGCGAGAAGAGCCAGTACTGGAGGCCTATCATCGAGTCTGCCAGCGCAGGACAGTATACCGGGACTCCCCTCTCTGCCGCGGAGGCCAGGATCCCTGACGGGAGGGCACGGCCGATGACTGCCAGGAGTTCACATATCTTGAGGGGTGCGTCGGCAGGCAGCCCTGAGAAGATTTCCTGCATGAACTCCTCGAACCGTATGAATGCATCGTTTGGGAGGAAGACGTCGTAGATGCGGTTAATCTCCTCCGCCCGGAGCTCCACATCGGAACATGCGGAAGTCCCGTGGTAATGCCTGCATCCCAAGGCCTCGATGATGTCGTGGGTGAGATTGGCGCCGGTGGAGACCAGCACGTCCACGTACCCCCTCTCGACAAGGTCGCCCACGATCCTTCCCATGCCGGCAGGCACCATCGCCCCTGCAAGTCCCAAGAACTTCACCGCGTCTTCGTCCCTGAGCATGGACTCGTAGACCGAGGCTGCCCGGGCCAGGGCGCCGCCGTTGTAGGCACCCGCCCGCCCCATGGCGTCGACGAGCTCCCCGACGGTCATCCCCGCGCGGAGCGAGACCTGCTCGACCGGATCTCCGCATTGCATGGTACAGGATATGGAGGAAGGAAGAGAAGAGTCCTTCGTCCGGGTCAGGGATCAGGCACCAGCGAGAGGAGGTCCTGTCGCACCCCCCTGCAGAGGGGCCGGGCCAGGTGTCGGCGGGCTGAAGGGGGCACTTCGTACCAGCCGGGGACGACGCGCCTCTCCACATCGAGTATCTCTGGCTCCGTGCCCCTGCCTCCGCACCGGCGACACTTGTATCCCTTGCCTTTCCCGGCGCTCGTCATCCGCTTCCCGCAACGCCCGCAGACAGGTGGCCTGGAGAGCCGAACGGGGGGAGCGGAGATGACCTGGAGCTTCTCGAGGTTGATACTCCCCTGCTTGTAACTTCCCGCAACCCTTACCCGGTCCCCGGGGAGGAGCGCACGGACCACGTCCCGGAACTGCCTCGTGGGTTCGTACGCCATGCAGGTGAGGGGGCTGTCCCTGCACATCAGTTCAAGCGAGACGTGACCTCCCCGGTGAGTCACGGGTGCGGAGGCCACGGTCCCGGCCAGGAGATATGAGCACCCTTCCCGGAGATCGGGGGCCTGTGCAGGGATGAGGTGAGCGTCAGTCCCCTGGTTGGTGGTCCAGACCTGTTCAAGCGATGGTCTCTCAGAGACAACCTCTTCGCGGGCGAGCGCCACCCATCCTGGCCGCTCTCCCCGGATACCGAAGAGGACCGGGTCGGGGGTGTGCGGGACGCATACCACGAGGTCATTCTCCCGGTCGACGGTATCCCAGGTATGGGGGTACGTGTGGACGTCTGCAAAAAAAAGACTCTCTCTCTCCACGAATCGCGGGGTCCCCCAGGAGGAGGGATTGCGATAGGCGAGGATCTCGTAGGTGGGATCGTCGAAATCGCTGCAGGCCGCGGCAGTTGCTCCAATCAGCCCCCGCTTCTGCTTGTACCCCCTGGAGAGTGCCCCCGCCTGATCGATGATCTCACGCGCTTCATCGAGCGTGCAAAACTCCTGCACCGCTTTCCTGTAAAACCAGGAGGGCAGGTCACCCTCCGAAACCACCACGCCCGGGTGTGTATGCTCGTGTGCGAGGTCCGCAAGCTCCCTGACGGTGTTGCAGGCAAGCCGGAACGCTTTTTCGGGGGAACCGTCGGCGATAAGGCACACGGCTGCGTTCCCCCGGGTCTTCCACGCGACATTTGGGTTCAAACGCACGAGCCTTGCCTCCCTGACTGCGATCCCTGCACGAGCGAGCCTCTTTCCGAGCACTGCCCCCAGGTAAGTGGTGCACATTCCGCGGGGAGAGTCGGTATCGTCGATCCCGATGCGCATCTTCAGCCTATTATATATATCAGGTCAGGCTAAATCCATTCGTAGTGGGATGTCGCAGGAACGCCTTCTCTCCACGGTGACGAGTGTCTTGCTGATGGCGGGGTTCCGAGTATCGGAGCGGTTCAGCATGAGGCCGAGGAGTTTCGACCTGATCGCCAGGCACAGGGAGATGATCCTCGTAATCAAGGTAGTCTCCCACATCGACAGCGTCAGCGAGGAAGTTGCGCGGGACCTCGACCATATCGCCCGGTATCTCAAGGGGGCACCGCTCATCATCGGTGAACGCGCCCGTGATGCCGACCTCGAACGGGGAGCAGTATACGTGAGGTACGGCATCTTTGCCATCAGCGCGTCAACCCTGTACGATGCGTTCGTGGAAGGGGTCCCGCCCCTCGTATACGCCTCACCTGGTGGCCTTTACGTGAACATCAACGGCGAGGTGCTCCGGGAACTGCGGGAGAGGATGAACCTCTCGCTCGGGGACATGGGAAACCTTCTCGGGGTCTCACGGCGGACCATCAGCAAGTACGAAAGCGGGATGGGGACTACGCTCGAGGTGGCGCAGAAGATCGAGGAGATATTCGACGCCCCGCTTGTAAAGAGCATCGATCTCCTTGAATATACCTCGGTCTTCGAAGATGAGCCAGGGGGAGAGGAGGAGCCTGCGCCAATGGGGTTTCTCCAGCGCATCGGGGTGAAACTGCACGCGATGCACAGGGCCCCGTTCCAGGCCCTGATCGAGATATCTGACCAGTCCATCCTTACCGGGTACGGGTCGTCGCAGAAGGTCGTGAAACGCGCTGCACTTATCGGGAACATCTCCCAGGTCGCGGGGATGCACGCGATGTGCGTGCTCACGGATTACGCCAAGCAGAAAAAGATCGGAAAAACCCTCGTGATTGGGGAACAGCGCCTTCTGGCCCTGGAAGACGGGGAAGAGCTGATCCAGCTCGTCAGTAAATCATAATTTTTATATAGAACCAATAACCAATTTTATCGCTACACGTGGAGAACAGTTATGTCGCAGCAACTTGGAGGACAACCGATTCTCATCCTGAAAGAAGGAAGTTCACGCACCCGTGGACGT
>ENA-UOWE01002837-UOWE01002837.1-activated-sludge-metagenome-genome-assembly--contig:-NODE-2837-length-18591-cov-6.382607_pt1 | contig 18591 bp, 13 predicted proteins | sample MGYA00249841_ERZ761562 | MGnify/ENA primary metagenome ERZ761562 (study PRJEB28883, sample SAMN05720200) | activated sludge metagenome | isolation source: Anaerobic digester | place: Japan... | reverse complement strand
GGGCGGTGGCGGAATAGGCAGACGCAACGGACTTAAAATCCGTCGGTGGAGACACTGTGTGGGTTCGACCCCCACCCGCCCTATGAAGAAAGGAATTCCACCACTAGATACGGTGGTTATCTAGGGAAATCCTCCAAACAATCCTAAATGTGCCCATGTTTTTCAGAGCTCCGGAAAGGGATCTGGAAAACATGTTTGGTTTAACGCAACGGACTTCACAAATATTGGTGGGGGAATACACGCTCAGAAATGTGATTGAAGGTTTCCTCAGGGACAGGAAAGCTTCTAATCTCTCACCAAGAACGCTCGGGTTTTACAGAGAAAAGCTAATGAAGTTTGAGTCCTATTGCCGAGAGCGCAATATCTGGACCGTGGATGTGCTGAACGCTGACATTATTCGCTCCTATATGCTGTATATGGCTGAGGTCAGGGGGAACAATAAGGGGAATGTGCACAGCTTTTACCGCAGCATCCGCGCATTATTGTATTGGTTTGAGAACGAGTATGAGCCGGAAGGATGGAAGAACCCCATCAAGAAGGTCAAGGCTCCAAAACAATCCCAGGAGATTATTGAACCTGCTGGTATTGATGTCATCAGCGCGATGCTGGCGACCTGTCAGAGTGAGAACTTCTTTGATGACAGGGACAGGGCGATGTTGCTCGCTTTGCTTGATTTGGGAGCAAGAGCGCAGGAATTCCTAAATCTTGATATTACTGACCTTGACGAAAGTGGAGCGGTAATCATCGCGCATGGGAAGGGAGATAAGCCAAGGATGGTGTACCTTGGGAAGAAGAGCAGAAAGGCTATCCGAAAATACCTGAAACAACGAACAGATGTTACACCCGCATTATGGATTGCCAGGACGGGAGATAGGTTGAGTTACGGTGGGTTGAGGGAAATGATAGAAAAACGGGCCAGATTGGCCGGCGTGAAAGCACCGGCTATTCATGGGTTTAGAAGGCAGTTTGCGTTGACGATGCTGCGGAATGATGTGGATGTTTTCAGCTTACAGAGACTGCTGGGGCACACCAGTTTGGCGGTTTTGAGGCAGTACTTGGCACAGAATGATGAGGATACCAGACAGGCACATTTGAAGGGGTCGCCAGTAGACCATGTTCTTTAGAATTCGGGGGCATGCGAACTTGCAGGTGCTGCGCAGATAAATGAGGTCCTGCGGGTGGACCTAGCGGTTCAGTCCGGTTGAGAGGATGGGATAATGTGAAAAAGGGTAAACATCGACAATACAAATATTGAACTCAATCGGAATGCGGACGCACTCTTATAGCTAAATCAGGACAAGAACCTGGAGGGGTAAATTCGCCTTTTAATAAATATTACTCATCAGGAGCTAAAACTACTTCTTTGATGTCAAGAAGGGAAGAGCTAATAGACAATCGATTCTGACCAGAAAATCGTAAATGATTCGTTGGGTATTATACTTGTATAAAGTATTCATTCTTCTTTTGTTAAAAGAATTTCTTCGACAAACCAAAGAATGGAGTGTTTAAAAACATGGGAATGCCACTAAATTCATTTCACATTCTTCGAGTATTAGCAAACCAAGGAGAAGATTACGAATTAGAACATATTACTAAAGCATTTGAACCTTTCAACCTGTTTGCCTTTATTATCCACGATCCCGAAAAAGATCCGGAATTTCATGAATTTATTTCTAGACAATTCGATCTTTTAGATTATCTTACGGGGAATAAACTGCTTTTTTTTGCTCTCGTTGATCCCCCTGAAGAATGGCTGCGGGATGCATCAAATCGATCTTACGTCGAGAATATTTCCTGGTTTACTGAACAGATACTTGATCAAAAGAACTACCCTCAAACAGATGATCCATCAATCAGCGCGTATGCGTTAGCTAAGTGGCTGGGAATAGATTACAAAAACCTGCCTTGTATCGTGATAACCCGTGACTTTAGGGAAAGCGATTATTTTTGGTTTCGGACCAACAAGGACCAGTTAATCAACCAATTAACTCAATTAGGATATCTAGCTGAAAGAGGGCAACACCTCGAACTTGAATTGCACACCGATAAGTTTGCAACAGAGACCGAAAAACCTTTTCATACGACCCTTGATGTTAGCTTAGCAAAAGTGTTATTTCCTCTGATAAGTTCCATGGTGGACCATAATGATTATAAATACGCTTCTTCAAAAGAAATTTCAAGAAAAGCAATTTTTTCACTAATTATTAAGCAAGAATGGATATACAGACGGAGTGGAAAAGCGTCGGAAAATGTTTCTGAGAAACTATCGTTACTGATTGGTCTGGCCAGTGGTTACAAGAAACCTGAGGTTCAGGAAATGCGTGAAAGGATACTTCCAATTTCCAAGCAATATCTTGAACAAGATAGTGAAATAATGTTAAGGACCGCCACCATTGTTTACCGAGCCCTAACAGAGGGAAACAGTTTATTAAACAATCAACCTCAATATCATATTGATTACTCACCTGGCATAATTAGCCTTTGTAAACCTTTTGAGAGAGAAATCAACTTATCTATTGTTCATTTCTTGCGAAAACACGTAGGGATTCAATTACCAGAATACTTTGATACCTATCAGGACAGCCCCAGTATTCGCCCACACATAGAAAGGGCAAGGCTTAATGAGGAAAAAAATGGAATTTGGCTCCCTCCTGCATTAGGTGACTCAAAGAGAGCTTTTACTTATATTTATAGACAAGGTTTAATGCCACCCAAGTGGACACCAGAAGAATGCGATATGTTGTTTGATTTTTGGGATAAGATCCACCACTGGAGAAATCCAGCAGCACACCAAGACTTATCAAACCTTGAAGCACTTGAGGACCTATTGCGATCGTTAAATGGACTAAATTCAATGGGTTATTTCTCAAAACTTTACCAATTAAAGACTTATTACCGCGGATATTAAGATATCAATTTTGTAAACGATAACTTGAATATCTTATTTTGAACGAATAAACTTTCAAAAACAGGATAAACCATTCATCAGTTTCAACAGGCGGTGAAATTTCAATATTGGTAACTGCTAATTTTCATGACAAACTCGAAGAAACCTTAATAGGAATAAGAGTTTAGCTGCCTTCGTTTCAACAACCTTAATCACCCGTAAGCTACCGCTTGCTCCACCAATGCCTTTAATAATACTTCACGCCTGAGGCAAAAGTCTTCAAAGTCATCCCTCCATAATGGCGAATCTGGCTCTGATGGCAACTGGTGTGAGGACAATAATCTTTCCAAAACTGTTGGATCCCCTGAATGATCCTTGAGATGGTCGCGAATGGCTTGTAGATACATGGAAGGTGGATTCTTACCGATCCTTTGATTGGTTTCTTTATCGATAAGGGTTCGGTTCAAGATGCAATCCACCAGGTTTGGATCAATGTTTTTGTCAGCCTCGGTAAGGTAAGCTTTTGGGAATATATGGTGGTCATCAATGCTGCTTTGTTCGAGCAAAGCGGATGTGATAGGTTGGGTCGAGTGGAAATCCAGGGATGGCGTTCTTAAAACCAAGCACATCAATCCACGATAAATAGCTCTTTGTTTTGTGGTTGTTTTATAGAGATCATTGGAGTTAAATGTAAATTTTGATACACTTTCTGGCTCAAGGCCACCTTTTAGCCAGATTTGAAACTGAGAAATATCGGTCATGGTCTGGGATGCATAACTGACCTCGTAAGTCTGTCCAAATACAGAACACCAGTACCAGCGTTTTAACTTCGGTCGAAAATCTGCCCACGCCACCCCTCTGAGACCTTTGTTTTTCATAAACATCGCTGCCGCTGGAATCAGGATAGTGTTATACGAAAGCAGTTCGGGAGTCAAAACCCCACATTCGTTGTGCAACATTTTTAGGAATTCGTCCATCCCCCAAATAGCATCACCCCAGGCTGCAACAACCTCAGAAGCTTTCAATTTTAGAACATCAGCACGCTTTACCGAATTTGACACCTGGGAGCATATAACTTGAAGAACGTAATACGGGTCAATCTTATACTGGTCGAGATACTTCGCCTCGGCTAAGGCCTTTTCCCACAGTTCCCGCAATTTGTAACCTTCGGCAAAATAGCGAGCAGACAGGAGATCAAACACGCTTAACCGAACACCAGTGTTGTTGAGTGTCTCAAAAATGGTACAAACCGCCTCAAGCGGAGGATCATTTGTCAAGGTCACAACCGGAAATTCATAGGTAAGTATCGGAGAAACGTATTTATCATAAGCAGAACTTAATGCTTTTCTTAGATCCGAGGAGAGCTCATTCGCATTTTCACCTTTATTGAGCACGTCTTGGATTACATAAAGCCAGGCGTGGAAACCTTCACCGCCAAATAGCACGCTTAAAGGTAAAACGAAGTTTGCCGCCTGTTTGTCCAATGCCTCACAACGGGCAAGGGCTCGATCGCGTCTTTCATAAAAAAAGGCATCCTCGACGTCTTTCCCATCGACGAGATCTTTTAATTTCACATAGAACAAATAGTCGCCTGTCCCATACAAAGCCTGATAGAGTGATGTCAAACGTTGTTGGCCATCCAGGACCAAATACTTTGGTTTATGGCCGTCCAGCGCAGGGGCTCCAGCGAATGCGCGAGGCTGAAACATGGGTTTATCGCTCTCCATACGCAGGAGGCTGCCAGCAGGATAGCTTTTTGAGAGGGAAATGATTAGATCCAGCGTCTGGCGCGGCTGCCAGACAAAATCACGTTGAAAATCTGGCAGTGCCATATCACGCGCGTCAATTACACTCAGCAAGTCTCGTTTAAGCTGTTTGGGGTTCGTTTCAAAATTTGGCATGGGAGGTTCCTATTACTCCTTACTTTTGCTAAGACGATATTTTATTTTCCACTCATCATAGATGCTGCTGCTGACCTTCGTTAAGAAGGCTGCGGGATCTTCATCCGCTTGCATGACGCCCAGCTCTTTTGCCCAATTGAAAAAGCCTTTGCCAGGCATGCCGGAAACATCGACCGCAATCGCGCTGAGCATCGGACGGTTATGCGCGATTTCGTTTTGTGAGATCAGGCCAAGGATTTGGCCTAAAACATTGCCCATGTAGGAACCAGCCGTTGGCAAGCCGCAAGCCTGAGCAATTTCCTGATAGCTCGCGACCCCCTGGTGTTGGGCAGCATTTATCAAGATACTGTAAGTGATGAAATATTCTTTTGTGTTTGACCAATCTTTAGTCATTTTTCCTCCGTAGAAATTTAAATTGATAGAAGTACAAGCTATACCTGTTAACCCACCCTCTTGGTCAATACAGGAAGACAAATACGCGAGAGATCGGTGAGCTTGGAGATTTCCTCCTTACAGTATCCAACATTCAACGATCATGCTTTCCAAATCATTGAATATCCCTGATTTGGTCAAGACAAAATATTCTTATTAAAATATTCTTCTTCTTTCCCAAACACCTTGAGTTTAGTGAACACATGTTTAATCTCTTCTTCGGTAAAACCCAAATAATCAAAAATCAATTTGTCTAATTTTGACAAATATTCAAGTCTCTGATTCTGTGATGCAAGCACAAGCGAATCATAAGCAGCAATAATCTTCTGTTGATCCTTTTGTGGAGCGCGCGGAATTGGAATTTTCTCAAAAGGTTCTTTTTTCCATTGCCAACCAGTTACATCAAGTTTTGAATACACATATTCAAGATAGATAAGTGTAGTTGGGTGGTTAAGCATCGCTACTAAATACTTGTATGAAATTCTCTCCAGGTCTTCATTACCTAAGGTGAGAATGAAAGTCCCAGCTAAAGTAAAGTAATTACCCTTGTCGAGGATAAAGGAATTGCCCGTCCGCGCTAATTCAGCCCAGACAATCTTTTCCTTTTCAAACTCTTCATAGTAAGCAATCTGGTCCTGGGTCTCAAACCACTTGTTGCCCGTCCTTTTCCTCGTCTTTACTAAATTACCATTTTCATCTAAAAATTCTTCACCAGTCTGATGAAGCTTTCTACCATAAGATTGTAGATGCCTTTTAATGGCTGGGTATCTATTGATGTCAAGATTCAATGATGGAAATGTTGTAATCAACCATAAATCCGCAAACTCAACCTGGTAGCGCTTGATATCCCTGCCCCGCAGCACCGGCTTGAGGATCTCCGCGGACTTGGGGTCTTCTCTGATGAGGCGGTCTTTGGTCGCGCCGTCAACGATGAAAGCTTCGTTGTAACCAGTCAGGACCCCACGGTAAATCTTGATATCCCACTCGCCGAGGGGCGTGCCGAGCGCTTCAATTTTTTGGCGAATCCGGTCTTCGATATCGCTGGTAATCACCCAGGCAGCACCGTCTCTAAAATTGCCGCTTACCGCCAGGTTGGCATTAATGTACGCTTCCATTGCCGAGCCAGCTTCAAAACCATCGCCCACCGCCAGGGTCCGGCAGGCGTGTGCGTTGCTGCCTTTCTGGGTAAGCAGGATGTTGTTGTCCACGGTGACACTCTCAAAGAGTTTTTGTCCGGCAAAGTCAATCAGCAACTTGGGATTTGTTTTCTCGGCTAAGAACTTGCGCAGCGCTTCGCCATAACCCGCGCGCATCCATTTGTTGGAGGTGATGAAGCATAAGTGCCCCCCCGCACGCAACAGTTCCCGGCCTAAATCGTAAAACAGGCAGTAGATATCGCCCATACGGCTGTAGGTTTCATAACCCAAATTTGCATAAAGGTTGGCGAGGACGCCGCCATCTTTTTGCAGCTGAATGTATGGTGGATTGCCCAGGACAATATCAAAGCCGTTTTTTACTCCCATCATCCATTCGGGATCAAAAAACGAGGCAGAGGCGTTCTGGTCATATGGGTCCCAATCCGCCAGCCTGGAGGCATTCAGATTGTTCCAGCCCTCCTTAAGCAGCAAATCACGAATTTCCAGGCGGGTTTCTTTATCCAATGTGCGATATTTACGTTTTGTTTCGATAGTACGGGCAGAAAAAAGCTTATGGCGAATTTGGGCAAGTTCGTTTTCTTTAGAAATCAATTGATACGGCGGTAAGCCGCTCTGAAGAGGATGCTCCAAACCAATCAATGAATTGGCAGCCACGAACTTGGTTTCAAGGTTGGGCAAAGGCCTGATGCCCAGGTTTTCTTTATCAGGGTTGGGCTTCTGGTCCACAATCAGCGAGATGAAGAAGCGCAGCTTGGCAACCTGAACCGCGATCGGTTGGATATCCACGCCATAAAGGCAGCTTTCGATGAGGTATAACTTGCGGCCGTAATCGCTGGTGTTGTTATCAAAGGCCTCTTCGATATCCAGGATGCGCTGATGGCGCTCTTCCTGATCCCCAATCTTATAAGCTTCTTCCGTCTCCTTGACGGCCTTATTCAGTTGGACTTCCTGCCAGATCTGATTATCGGGGTCCAATTTCTGGAGGATATGGACAAGCTTCAGCAAAATCCCCATCGGGAATGCGCCTGACCCACAGGCAGGATCCAGGACGTTCAATTCATCAATCGCTTTGACCAGCAACTGGTTTTCTTCTTGCGACAAGGCAGGTTTGGAATCGGTATAGCTGATAAGATCTCTGACGCGTTCATCCAGCGGAGCGACCGAAGGATCCTCTGGCAGCCCCTGCGCTTTCAGATAGGTTTTCAGGTAGGCTGCCAGGGACTCATCCACCATATATTCCACAATCGGGCGGGGAGTGTAGTAGGAACCAGTGGCTTTGCGGGCAGTGGTGCTGGTTTCTGGGTTATAGGCGGCTAACAAATTCTCGAAGACTTTCCCAAGCAATTCCGGATCCAGGGCGACTTCCTCGGTGATGGGCGTGTTTTCTTCCACAGTAAATTTGTAGCTTTCCAGCACGCGCACCAAGCCCTGAACGCGGTACTTCTTGTTGGAAGTGTCATAGATCTTGTTGAGATCGACCTCCCGCTCCGCGCCAAAAAATAATTCATTCGGTACGGATAAGCGATTATCGGTTTCATCAGAGAAGCCGTCGATCCGAACCACCTGGTTCTTCCCATTCACTTCGATTTCTTTGTCGAGGCATTCGAACAGACCGCCATTCAGGAAGGGGACTTTTTCGAAAAGTTGTAAGGCAGACTGAGGGTCCTTGAAATGCATTTCATAACGGTAGAGATTAGTAACCAATCGATGCCCATTTCTGCCGCCAGGCTGATTGTTCCTGGAACGGAACTTACGCACAGGTTCTTTGCCAGGCTTGTTCATTTCCTGGTTTAGGGTGGCAAAAAAGAGATTTTGCAATATAGCCTGGTAGTAAGTGCTTTGTTGGGGGTCAAAATTGCTGAGAATTTGCTTTAGCTTAGTCTCATTGAAGAGATCTTCTGGAACCAGCTGTTTCTCTTTCAAGAACCAGACGAAGATCAGGCGGGTAATCAGGCGAATGACATTAATGGCATTACGGGTTTCTTCAGAAGCCTGGTTATCCCCTAATGGGAATTTTACATTTTTGACAGCCCAGAAATACCAATTGGCGATCTCTTTGTAGAATTTTTTGTTTAATTCCTCGATATCCAAAGTCTTTTGCCAGGCTGTTTGCAGGTCAGTAAAGGTGTGCAACGGATGAGACAGCGCTAACTGATCCATGGAGAGGTCAAACAGGACTTCCAAGTGGGCACGATGCGGAGCAGTAGTTTGGATGTCCTTAATTAATGTGACTTTTTCCAGCACGTCCTTGTTCGCGTCCCTTTTATGAACCCGATGCGTGATGATCCCGAGCGACAGCTTTTGATCGTAGGAAAAGATAATGATGACCGGCATCAGGAAAAGCTTATTGATTTCACGGGTAATCGACGCCAATTGAGTTCTGGTATAACTTTCACCTTTCAGGCACAAAGAGAAAAACAAGAACGAATTAATATTCGTATTCTCCACCGGAGCAGCTTTGAATAAACTTTCCTGCCCTAATCGGTTCCTAACTTCTGTTTCTGTTAACTGAAAAACCAGATCTATGGCTGACCAGTCGTAAACAATTGCCTTGCTCTGGTCGAGCTTTCCTTCCAGATTGAATTGCTGTAGAAAAGCTTGCGGGGAATGGTCAGGCAGATTTACCGTTTTATCACTGTGATAGCCGAGGATATTCAACAATTTTTTTGCCGCAGCTGAACAACTGGGAGCGTTGAACAGGGATAAAGCGTCTTTAATATTTTGTTTGATTTCAATCTCTGACGGCATGTTCTTCATCCTTAATGATTAACCAGGTGATCAACTCAAAATCGGTGGTGTCGGTAATCTGGTGGGCAAGATCGAGCAACTGCGCATTTCTATCGGTTTGAATAATTTGGATCATGCGCCTGGTGAAAGACGATTCGATAGCTCTTACGGTGCTTTGCAGAAGCTGAGTGTAGATATGGAGGTCCGCTCCATTTTGGGTTTCCTGGTTGAAAAGAGAGCAAAGAGCCTCGACGGGAACCTGCTTTCCTACACACAAGAACTGGTAAATCTCCAGGATTTGCTTAGGCTGAGTGAAATTTAACCTTACAGTGCCATCATTCTGGACATATACCAGGAAGTACTCCTTTAGAGGATTGACCGTTTCCGCCCTCGTGGTGGAGAGCTTCTGTTTCAAACAGAAGAGAACCCCAGGTTTAATTATCGGGTGCTCGGGATCTGTTGGTACCAGACCGTGAAGCCCTGTGGGCGCGTTTTCGAGCGCTTGTTTGTTCTGCTGGATATAGCGAAGCAGCTCAGCTCGAAAATCTTCCAAGGTGAAATCAGTCAGGGAGACGCTTTCGTTGAAGTCCTCGAGGTCAAGGACTTCCTCACGCAGACGTTTCAGCTGCTTATCGCGGTATTTAAGATCCTCGGCAACCAATTCCTGGATTTCATCAGGATTCAGGAGGTTGTCTTCATTGGTGGCAGAGATATCCACTAAAGCCATGCGAGCTTCCACGCGATTCTTGAGGTCAATGTACTTATCAAGATCCTGGGTCGGCCAAAAATTGACGAGTTGGACTTCGTGATTGGTTGACCCAATCCGGTCAATACGACCAAAGCGCTGAATAACCTTAACGGGATTCCAGTGAATGTCATAATTGATTAACCAGTCGCAATCCTGCAAGTTTTGACCTTCGGATATACAATCCGTGGCTATTAAAAGATCGATCTCTCCCTCCTGGGGCATGGTGCGCATCTTCTTTCTTTCTTTTGCGACTGGGGAAAAATTTATCAAAATGTTATTGAAATCCGATCTGCCAAAGGTGGTTTTGTTCTGCATTGCCCCACCAGTGACCAGTGCGAGGTGGATGCCTAAATCGTTCTGTGCCCAATCTTTAAGGCTCTTGAACAGATAATCAGCGGTATCCGCAAAGGCAGTGAAAACCAACAGCTTTTTGTTCAGCTGTCCAGCTTTGTTTGTGGTAGGATGGAGAACCTTCTGCGTAATTAAACGTTTTAGTTCTTTCAACTTTGCATCTCTTGCGACAGTAACTTCATTGGCAACTGCCTGTAGAAAATGTAATTGATCGCGATCTTTTTTTAGATCAAGCAACCACTCATCGACCCTTAAATGCTCCAATCTGAACACTAACTTCTTGCCAACAAGAAAACGGTTCTGAAGATCTTCATCCTCAGGGTCCTCAATTTTAACCTCATCAAAATCAACTACGGCAGATGTTTGCTGATAATTCTCGAATTCCTTAAGTCGCGTGATCAAATCATCTATCTTGGCAATCGTTCTTTTTAGGGTTTCATTAAACGAATAAACAGAACTTTCCAAGCGCTTTAGGAAATTTACCTTCATCATTCCGATGAGGTATCTTTCCCGTTGTTCCTGATTAAAGTTCGGCATAAGGTCTTTATTGTAAAGATTCTGAAATTCCGGACGTAAATAAGATGAAGGATTAAAAAGTGACAGCCTATATTGGGCAATCTGATCATTTAAAGTGTCGTAAGTGGGGAATTCATCCCTGAGATCTATGTTTGAATAGATCGCGATCGGTTTGTTTCTAACTGGAAAGCCCCCCAGCAAGGCAATATCCTCTTTGTAATAACGCTGAATGTGTTTGCGAGAGCGAGCAATGGTCAGAGAATCCAGCAGCTTAAAAAAGCTGGGGGAAAACTTGGCAACCAAATCTTTTGTGTTGTGATCGTGATTCTGTCTTGCCCATTCAGTGAATGTGCGTTGAGCAGCTGCCAATGTGTCTTTAATACTCGAGATGCCGAGAGATTCCAAGAAGACGTTGTCCGATTCCTCTGTGATAATAGATATCTGATTTCGGAGGTCCTTTAGGGAATTATTAACTGGAGTAGCCGAAAGCAGTAGAACCTTCGTCTTGACACCAGCCTTAATAATATCGGCCATCAACCTTTGATAGCGACTATAACGAATGATATTCCCATCCTCATCTTTTACGCCTGGAGTGTTATTCCGAAAATTATGGGATTCATCAATCACAACAAGGTCGTAATTACCCCAATTAATGAGTGAAAGGTCAATATCACCAGCAAAACCGCCCTCACGGCTGAGATCTGTATGGGAAAGAACGGTGTAATTGAAACGATCCTGAAGGAAAGTATTTAACTCGCTATTATTCTGAGCCTGGTAGACCGTCCAGTTTTCGCGAAGTTTCTTTGGGCAGAGAACAAGTACACGATCGTTACGTAACTCAAAATACTTAATGATGGCCAAGCCTTCAAAGGTCTTCCCGAGCCCGACACTATCCGCTAAGATACAACCGTTATAAGCCAGAATCTTATTAATCGCGCCTTTTACTCCATCCTTTTGAAAGGGGAATAATTTTTGCCAGATTTGTGTATCTACGATCTGCCGCTTTATACTACCAAGACCATCATCAAACTGATCAGCCAGGTAGCTCTCAAAGAGATGGTAGAGGGTTTTAAAGTAGATAAACTCAGGGGAGTTATCGTTATAAAGTTTTTGCAGATATTCCAAGACCAGGGGCTTAACATCCTCAACCAGAGTACTATCATCCCAAATTTCATCAAACCATGCTTTCAGGTCCTGGCGATCACGATTTGAATCCACGACCAGATTCAACTCCAGATTATTCTGATTGTCACTACCAAGACCGAGGCCATTCACAGTAAAATTTGAACTTCCAATAATGGCATCTTCGATCCCATCATGAAAGATGTGATACATCTTCCCGTGCATCAGGTTCTGCTCAATTATCGATCGAATTTCGACCTTTTCCTTGATCCAATCTGAACAGTGCCTGGCAATAATGCTCTGTTGAAGCTGGCTATCTAGCTTCAGACCCTCATCCTGGATGGAAAAAGCAAGACTATTCGAATTGTTTGGTTTAAATGTTTCAACAAACCTTGGGTCTCCGAACAAAAAACGCAATTTATCAATTTGTTCCAACTTTTCTTTGAGGGATTCATAGGCGTATATTGTGAAGTAAGCAGAAACGATTGACAACCTGGAACTTGGTGTAATCGTAGAATACAAGAAATCGCCTACTTTCCCCCTATAAAAATTGTCACGAATTGAAGACGGAATGTTTGGCATGATCCTCCCACCGTGAATAACGCAGAACAATTACGAGAAGCAGTTATTGCCTTCATTCTAACTGAAAAACCTGGGGATTGTATAATAAAGAGTGATTTAGATTTTTAGGAAAAAGAAAGGGGAGAGTAATGAGACAGAAAGAAAAGACCATAGACCAGGTCAGGTAGTTTTCTTTCACATAGGTGTTTCAATAATCGTAGAAATTGTCAACAACTAGTGTTGAATAGGTTTCAATGTATTCCCATTAGGTTAGGGGTTTGTAGTGTGTTGGATTGGAAAAAAAACGCAGGTGATAGCCTGATATTAGGACTGAAAGACTCATCGATTAATCCGATTCCTCGGAGAACCAGGAGAGGGGGTCGGGGAGATCGAGGGGGGAATAAGGGGACTGGTCGGAGGTAGAGAAGGTGTTCAGGCGCAGGGCGGCGAGGGCTTGATGGAATTGGGTCTGGAGGGCGGAAACAGAAGCGGGGAGGTGGTCCATAGCCTGGTCGGCGCGGGGGAAGCTGGTGAGACGATTGCGTAGGGCGTACTCCAGGCAAAAGGCAGACGCGCCGGTGAGGAGAGCGGGAAGGCACTCAGCAGGCAGGTCGGTGGCAAGAGCGCTATCCAGTCCTTGAATGGTGTAGGTGGTGGAAAGCTGCTGGTTGATGCGCTCCAGGGAGGAGCGCATCCCTTCCGTCTGGACGACGGAAGGGATGGCAACGCTGGAGAGATCGATGAACTGTGTGGAGAGACGGGCGAGAAGGTCGGTGAGGGTGGGCATTAGTCAGTTATGCTGGATGACTGGGTCTTGGTAGTAGATTTGGTCTTCTTTGGGACAGACTTTACAGCCGTTTCATCTAGAAGCAAGGAGTAATCCTTGTAAGGGATGACGAACTTCTGACCGTTGGAATCGATGACGGCGAGAGAACCATCGGGTTTGACGTCGTAGTCTATGGGATGGGGGAAACCAAGTTTTTGGAGGATATAAGCGTTAACGGCGGTGGGTTTCATGAGTGGCTCCTAAGTTAGTGGAGGGATAAAGAGAAAGGAGCTTCTTTATCCCTTGGGTTTGAGTGTTGTGAAAGGGCGGTTGTTAGGAGAAAAGCAACAGGCAGATCGCCACGTCGCTTCGCTCCTCGCGATGACGAATAATTGATTATGGAAGGGATACCCATGCAGATACCCCCTCCACAGTATTAGGCGACGTTCGCTTTTGCCAGGGGGCGGAAGTCGTTGACCCACACGGCCAGGAAGTGGCGGACTTTGAGGCGGTGCTCGTCGTTGGTGAAGACGGCGGGGGAGAGCTCGGAACCGGCTACAAAGATTTCGGGCATGAGGCCAAAGCGCTCACCAATGAAGACGGCGGGGGCGATGAGCGGGTCGCAGGCGGCTGCCCAATTGTTCGCGTCGGTCCATTCGGGGACGGTGATGGGGACGGCGCTGCCTTTGAGGACGTTATCGTAGACATAGCCGCTTTCCCGCACGAAGCTGCCTTCACAGATCTCGCGGGCAAGCTTTTGCATGGCGCGGGGGACGAGCAGGAATTTGGGGTTGACCGCCATTTGAGGACCGGTGCCGTAGTAGGTGGCAGCGTTCTTGATGAGCATGGGCTGTTTGTAGACATTGGCGCAGACAGTATCCCAACTGGTGCTGGAGAGGGCGGTGGTGCTGAGGTTGGCGTGCCCGCCGGCGGTGGTGACGGCAGTAGCGTTGAAGAGCGCGCCGGTATCCGCCATGGTGGGACCGATGCCAGAATTGGCGGTGAAGATGGCAGAGACCAGGCTGGAAATGTTGCGCATGCCAGCGGAGGCCAGCTCGCGGGTGTAGGCGCGCAGTTTGCGGGTTTCATCGCGGTCGATAAGCTCGAGGGTGAGGGGGATGTAGCCGCCGTATTTGGTGAAGCTGGCAGTTTCGGGGCTATCACCGACGGGGAGTTCGGTGTAGGCGCCGCCTTCGGCAACGGTGGGTAGGGAACCGACGGTGCCGACGAGGGTGCCGGTGATGGGGTGGAGGGTGGCAAAGTGTTCCTGGGTGCTGACGTATTTCCACCAATCGTAGCCGGCGCGGCCAAGCTCTTCCCATGTGTTGGAGATGATTTTGTTGAGGGCGTTCTTGACCAGGCCGGTGAAATCGGCGGTGGTGGCCAGCTGGACGCGCTCGGGGAAGTAGCCGCCGTGCAGGTCGGTATCGCCGGTGAGAGAGAGGTAGAGCTCGCGGATGCCGGTGAGCTTGGGGGCTTTGAGAGAGGCGCGGGCAGGGTCGCGCGGGATGCCGAAGAGGTCTTCCACGGCGGCCTGGATGCGGTCGGTTTCGTCCGTCATCTGGTCCACGCGGGGAGAGGCGGCAATGGCATTGGAGGCGGTGAGGGCGGAGAGGAGTTTGCGGTGCTCGGCGATGGCGGTCTCGAGTTGGTCGAGGGAGAAATCCGTGCCGGAGAACTGGCTTTTGATGTGGTCAATGGAGGGGCGGGGCAGGCGGGAGGCTTCGAGGATTTGGTCCAAGGTGAGGGAGGAGAGCTGGCGGCGGAGGGAGGAAAGGCGGTCAAGCTCCTGTTGGAGGGCACCACTGTTGTGAAGTGCGTTGTTCAGTGGTCGCTCTTCGGCCTCGCGGTTAGGCACTACACCCTCATGCAGTGCATTGCGCGATGTGACTTGAGGACACTCGCGCTTTGACTGTCGCTCTTCGCCCTCGCGAAGAGCATGGTCCAATACGGGTTGAGCCCGTTTGGACTCAGGGGTGGTGTCTTCGGAAAGTGAGATTTCCTGTTGTGTAGTGTCGGGTTGTGGAAGTGGGGTTTCGGTCATTAATTCTCCTTTGTTTATTGATTTTGAGATATGGGGCTGGAAATTCATATTTCCAGCATTCCCAAGGGGATGGTTCCCAAGTGCAGGGTGGGCTGATCCCACCACTGCACAGAACTTGCCGCCGCGGGCAGGGTTGACGACAAGGTCGACGCTGTGGACTTTGACGATTTCTTTGACGGTGTGGTTGGAGCCAAGGAAGGACAGGTCGGCGCTGAAACCGATATGGTAGTCCTTTTGGGGCGGGATAAGGACAGATGCAAGGCTGGCAAGCAGGTCCGCGCCAGGACCGAAGGGCTGGAGCTTGGCGCGGATACCCTGAGAGTCTTCATCAAAGCTGGGATTGATGAGGATGCCAGCGATATCGCGGACGGAACGCTGGGTGAGGGCGTGGTCCAGGAAGCAGTGGACGCCGTCCCACAGAGGGAGGGAGCTCTGCAGGACGGCGGGAGGGAAGTGCCAACCGTTCCCGAGACCGGAGGTGATGGCCAGAATTTCGTATTCACCGGAGGGGGTCGGGGTGGGATTGGACAGGGCGAGCGTCAGACGGATAGGGTTAGGCATGGAGTCGGGTGGAAAGCGAAGAGGAATAGAACATATATTCTATAGTAGCATGGTTTTTGGGCGGTGGAGAGAGGAAATGGCGATTTTTGAGGGATTTGGCGAGGGAGAGAATAGTCAGGAGGAGATAGAAAGGCTTCTTAAAAAGGTAAAAGCCTCAACTTGTTTTTCCTTGAAGAGTTTCGACCGGTAATCTCCCATCGATAAATCAAGTTAACTCTATTAATACCTACACATGTTATGATTATTCGTGCATTCGAAGAGTCCAGAAACTCTATGGAGGATTAAAACTATGAATTGCCCGAAATGTCAGTCAGAAAACATTCGTGTTCAAGTCATCACTGAAACAAAATTCAACACGAAGAGAAAGTCCTTGTTATATTGGATTACTATTGGTTGGCTGGTTGAACTAGTTCTTTGGCTGTTCCTGACATTACCTAAACTCATTTATGAATTGTTTAAGCCGCAAAGATTTAAGGTAAAGGTAACAAACAAGAAAATGGCAGTTTGCCAAAACTGCGGGCACTCTTGGCGTGTATGAGAGAAAACGTTGTGAATTTTTCCTCTTCAGGCTTTGGAAAGTAAACAAACCAAAACTGCGAAGAGATCTCGAAGCTTGTGACAACCACTAATGCGATTCTGAATTTGAAGCAAGGTAAGAATAAACTATTCTCAAAAATGCTTAAAGAACAGATTGGAATAATGACAAGCTAATAGGTTCTAAAACAACGGTTATTGTTTTTATTCTTTTGAGGAGGTAATTGAAAAGAACAATTCTAGTCACCCAAGATCAACGCTTGCTTTTACATGAATTTTTAAATATTTAGATGTATGTAATATTGGGGAGGTCTCGATGCAAAGAAATGCATGGTATTGGATACGATGGATATTAGCTCTTCCATTAAGTATTCTATTAGCTCTGTTTATCGGCAACTTAACGGGATATTTTTGGACAGTTGCACTTCCGGTTAGTTTTGAAGCCATCATTAGCAATTGGTTTTTTAATGCTTTTAGGTCACTATTCCAAAGCTTTTGGTTTGTGTTACTTGTAGGTATTATTGTCCCTGAACACAAGAAGACTGCGTCCACGATAGCTTTTGGTATCTTATTAATATTAATGACCTTCTCTGCTGGTACCATGTTTGGCCTCAATATATCTCAGGATTATGCGATTACTTCCAATGAATATTGGGTATCTCTCGTTGCATCTTTTATTGGAGGGGGAATAGGGCTGATTATTTCACTCCAGATGAAGAAAACAGACGAAGACCTAGACGATGATGAAAACGAAGACGAAGACGAAGACGAAGACCTAGACGAAGACCTAGACGAAGACGAAGACCTAGACGAAGACGAAGACGAAGACCTAGAATATCCTGTCCACATGTAGTGTGTAGGAAATCCTGTAAGATTTTTTGCCTTTTAACTTCACCCGAGGGGGGGGCGATTTAAAGGGGCTGCATAAGGTCCTTCATAGAGGAGCCCTCCATCAGGTAACCACAGGGGGTTACCTCTACAAAGCAAAGGTGTTCGAGGTCAGGCATTACAGGTTCTTATCGGTAATCTCGCCCGTTTCTGGGTCGACTTTGATTGGTTGTTTGGGTTGAGGGTGGGTAATCTTGCGGATATCCACGCCGGTGCCGGCGCTGACTATCTGCTGGGGGTCGCATTCTTCGCCGATGAAGCGGTAGAGGACGCGGATAAATTCTTCCTGGGAGACCGCGCCGAGGTTATAGAGGGTCTCGAACGAGCTGGCGATGTTGGAGCCTGCCATGGCGAGGGCGACATTATCCCTGCCGGAGAGGTCGCTGGGGTGGACTTCAATCTCATTGGAGAGCTTGGCGCCGGTGACGAGACTGTAGCGCGCGAGGGCAATTTTGAGCAGGTCTTTGATGAGCCAGGTGAGGAACTGCTGGCGTTGCTGGAATTTGCGGTAGGTGGGACCGCCGGAGGCTTCGGCGGTGCTGCGGGTGGAGCTCTCGGGCTCGGCGAGGAAGTGGAGGGGAAGACCGGCGCCGGAGGCAATCATCTTTTTGAGGGCAAGTCCATCGCGTTCGGCGTCATCAGATTCCAGCTTTGGGGAGAGGACTTCCCATTCTTCGCTCTGGTCGGTGACAAGGATGGAACCAGGCGTGGGGGGATTGGCGGCAAGCTGGGTCTGACGGGTGCGGCGGGTGGTTTCGTTGGCGTACTGGCTTTTGACAATGTAGAGAAAGGCGTTGCGGTAGCGGTTGAGGCGGACGCGGTCATCGAGGAAGGCGGAGTAGCGGGAGAGCCACTTGAGAATGGGGGCAAGGTCGGATTCACCCCATACGGCGCCGGCAGGCTTGTTTATGGCATAGTGCACAACAGCGTGAGGGAGATTATCAAAGCACTCAGTTTCAGGGCGGTAAGCAGGATAAACAAGAGGGTCAAGGTCAGAACTGCCTTTAAGAATATAGCTTTCTTCCTGTTCAATATCGGACTCTTTGGTTTGGATTTCGTGGATGAGGGAGGCGGGGATTGGGCGGAGGTAGGTCATCCCGCCGGAATCGGTGCTGAGGAGGATGAAGAGGTTGCCGGAGCGGGTGAGCTCGTCGCAGATTTCGATGAGGCGGGTATCGAGGTGGTTGAAGCGGTGGGACCAGAAGTCTTTGAGGAAGGCGTTGGTGACTTTATCGGGGCTGGAGATGGTGAAGCCGCCGCCGACGACGTATTGGCTGGTGATTTCGGTGATACGGCGGGCGAGGGGGTTGAGGCGCCAGGCGTCGAGGCACTGCTGCTGGAGTTCTTCGCGGGAGTATTGGTCGCGGTCGAAATCGGGGGTGTTGAGGGAGACGGC
>ENA-UOWE01002831-UOWE01002831.1-activated-sludge-metagenome-genome-assembly--contig:-NODE-2831-length-18615-cov-4.489278_pt1 | contig 18615 bp, 16 predicted proteins | sample MGYA00249841_ERZ761562 | MGnify/ENA primary metagenome ERZ761562 (study PRJEB28883, sample SAMN05720200) | activated sludge metagenome | isolation source: Anaerobic digester | place: Japan... | reverse complement strand
TGGGCAAGCGCGCCGACCTGGTGGTGCTGAGCAGGAACCTCCTCAAGATCAAGGACCCCAAGGATCTGTTCAAGGCCAGGGTGCTGCTCACCGTGGGCAACGGCAAAGTGCTCTACCACGCACGTTCGAAGCAGTGAAGCGGACCGGGCCGGCGCGCCGGAAGACGGCGCCGGCCCGACGATGAGCCGCAGAGGGGGCGGGGCGCCGACGGCGCCCCGCCCCCTCTGCACCTGTCTCCTCCTCCGCGCGGCGGCCCGCTACAGGATCACGACCAGGTGGAACGGGGAGTCGATTTTGGCGCCGCTTTCGTCGCGGATCCGGACGAACACGGCGCGCCTGTTGCCGGACCTGTCGGCCAAGGTGATGATGACATTCGGCGGAGTGTAGTACTTCCGCCGGACGGCGCTGGCGATGAAAGTGCCGTTCGAGACCTTGCGGCTGAAGGTGACCTCGTACTGGCCCTGGTCGAGGCGCGTGACCTTGGTCCCTTTGCTGGCCCGCGTCACGGTCCCGTCTTCGTCTACCTGGGCGAACAGGATGCCCGAGTCCTTCGGCTTGAGCGAGAAGTCCTTGACCTTGGCGCCGGTGATCGTGTCGTTCTTGAGATCGACGCCGGTCACGGTCCCGTTGACGATGTTGGCCCCCGTGATCCGTATGGCTGCGTAGGCGCCCCCGGTGGTCAGCGCGAAGAACAGCGCCACCGTCGCCACGACGTTCGCGTACGTCAGCCTGGACCGCATCCTGCTCAACATGGCCTCACCTCCGCGCTCGAGTTCTGCATCGAAGACCGATACTAGCCGGTCACTCCGGGACGACAACCGTCAGCACGGAGGCGGCGCTCTCTGCAGAGGCATGCCGCTCACGTCCACGGTCCCGCCCGCCGGAGCGACCGGGTGGACCGGCGGTCCGGGCTAGAATGACGCTTCGGATGCACAGGGAAGACCGACGTCGGGGGAGGCAGGCGATGACCAGGGCACGGGAGGAGACGCGCGCGGACGTGGCCGTGGCGGTCTGGGACGAACTCGAGGACCGCAAGCCGGTCGCCGCCTACGCACGGGGCGTGCACCTCGTCGTCGTGCGGTTCGACGACCGCCATTCGGTGCTCAGCGGGCGCTGTCAGCACCGGAACGCGCTGATGGCCGACGGCGTGGTCCGCGGAGACGACCTGATCTGCGGGGTCCACAGCTGGGACTACCGCATCGACACCGGCATCTCGACCTACAACCCGTCGGAACACCTCCACCGGTTCCGGAGCGAGGTGGTCGACGGCGTCGTGAAGATCTGGTCGAGCGAGCTCGAGCACTACCGCGTCAGGCACGGCATCGCGTCCGACGGAGACGAGGCGCCGAACGAGTACGACGTCCACTACACAACGGCGCATGACACCGAGGAAGAGCCCTTCGTCGGCGAGATCCATCGGCTGGCGCGGCGCGGGTTGACCAGCGCCGGCCCGCACGGAGCCATGACCGCGATGGGCGTGCCCCGGAAGCTGCTCCCCTCCTGGGACGACCTGCAGTTCGTGACCGCGCAGTTGGCGCGGCGGCCGCTGCTCGACGACGAACCCGTCGGCACCGACGTGGTGATCGGCCCCAACGCCGAGAAGCCCCTCCACCTCGAGATCCCGTTGTTCGTCTCCGACATGAGCTTCGGCTCCCTCTCGGCCGAGGCCAAGATCGCCCTCGCCCGCGGCGCCGAGCGGGCCGGTACCGGCATCTGCTCCGGCGAGGGCGGCATGCTGCCGGAGGAACACGCCGAGAACTCGCGCTACTTCTACGAGCTCGCCTCCGCCCGGTTCGGATGGTCGCCCGATCTTCTGGACGGCGTCCAGGCCTTCCACCTCAAGTTCGGCCAGGCGGCCAAGACCGGCACCGGCGGCCACCTGCCGGGGCGCAAGGTGAAGGGCCGCATCGCCGAGGTGCGCGGGCTGCCCGAGGGCACGGCGGCGGTCTCGCCGGCCACCTTCCCCGACTTCCACACGGTCGACGACGTGCGCGACTTCATGGCCGGGTTGCGTGAGGTCGCCGGCGGCATCCCGTTCGGCGTCAAGCTCTCGGCGCAGCGCATCGAGGAGGACATCGACGCCGCGCTCGAGATCGGCGTCGACTACATCATCCTGGACGGGCGCGGCGGCGGTACCGGGGCCGCGCCCAAGCTGCTGCGCGACCACATCTCCGTGCCGACGATCCCCGCGCTGGCGCGGGCGCGCCGGCACCTCGACGCCCGTGGCCGCGGCGACGTCACCCTGGTCGCGACCGGCGGGCTGCGCACCGCCCCCGACTTCGCCAAGGCGCTCGCGCTCGGCGCCGACGCCGTGGCCGTCGCCAACTCGGCGATGCAGGCGGTCGGCTGCGTGGGCATGAGGGCCTGCCACACGAACAAGTGCCCCGTGGGGGTCGCGACGCAGGACGAGCACCTCCGCGAACGGCTGCCCGTGGACGAGGCCGCCGATCGCCTCGCCAGGTTCCTCACGGCCTCGACCCAGCTGATGACCGTGGTGGCGCGTGCCTGCGGGCATCGCCACCTCTCGGAGTTCGCGCTCGAGGATCTGGTCACGTACGACCGCGACCTGCACTTCCTGAGCGGGGTGGACTACGCCGGCGTGCTCGGCCTGACCTGAGGAGCACGGCGCACGGACGCGCGACCGCTGCCCGGGCGGCCCTGCCGCGGGCGTGGCATGATGGGTGTCCGGACCGCAGCGTCGGGAACAAGAGAATCAGTGTGAGTCGCCGGCCAGCGGCGCCCACGTGGAGACGATCGGGAGGGGACTCATGCATGAGAACTGGGTCTGCGTCGACGGCAACGAGGCGGCCGCACGGGTCGCCTACGCCTTCAGCGAGGTCCTCCCCATCTACCCGATCACGCCGGCCTCGCCGATGGGCGAGGCGGCCGACGCATGGGCGTCGAGCGGCCGGACGAACCTTTGGGGCACGGTGCCGGACGTGGTCGAGATGCAGTCGGAGGCGGGCGCGGCGGGCGTCCTGCACGGGACCCTCCAGCTCGGCGCCCTGAGCTCGAGCTTCACCGCCTCGCAGGGCCTCCTGCTCATGGTCCCCAACCTGTTCAAGATCGCCGGCGAGCTCTCGCCGGCCGTGATCCACGTCGCCGCGCGGACTGTGGCCACGCACGCTCTCTCGATCTTCGGCGACCACAGCGACGTGATGCACGCGCGCACCACCGGATGGGCCATGCTCGCGTCGGCCTCGGTGCAGGAGGCGCAGGACCTGGCGCTCGTGGCACATGTGGCCGCGCTCCGTGCCCGCGTCCCGTTCATCCACTTCTTCGACGGCTTCCGCACCTCGCACGAGATCCACAGCATCGCCCAGCTGTCCGACGACGACCTCCGCGCGCTCGTGCCGGAGGACGCGATCCTCGACTTCCGCGCCAGGGCGCTCACCCCGGAGCGGCCGGTCGTGCGCGGCACGGCCCAGAACCCCGACGCGTTCTTCCAGATGCGCGAGGCGCCCAACCCCTTCTACCTGGCCGTACCGGACGTCGTGGCCGCCGCGATGGAGGAGCTGGAGCAGCGCACCGGGCGCGGGTACGGACTCGTCGAGTACGCCGGCTCCCCGGAGGCCGAACGCATCATCGTGCTGATGGGCTCCGGCATCGGTGCAGCCGAGCAGACGATGGAGGCGCTGCTCGCGGCCGGCGAACGGGTCGGGCTGCTCAAGGTCCGCCTCTTCCGGCCCTTCCCCGCCGCACAGCTCGTCGCGGCGCTGCCCCCGACCACGCGGTCGATCGCCGTCCTCGACCGGACCAAGGAGCCGGGGGCGACCGGCGAGCCGCTCTACTTGGACGTCCTGGCGGCGCTCGCCGAGGACGTCCACGGCGAGCGGCGGCATTTCGACGCCGTGCCGCGCGTCATCGGCGGCCGCTACGGCCTCTCGTCCAAGGAGTTCACGCCCGGCATGGTCAAGGCGGTCTACGACGAGCTGGCCGCGGCCGCTCCGAAGCCGCACTTCACGGTCGGCATCACCGACGACGTCACCCATCTGAGCCTCGCTCCCGACACGACCTTCGACTGCTGCCTGCCGGCGGGCGAGGTCCAGGCGATGTTTTTCGGCATGGGCGCCGACGGCACGGTGGGCGCGAGCAAGAACTCCGTCAAGATCATCGGCGAGAGCACCGACCTGTGGGCGCAGGGCTACTTCGTCTACGACTCCAAGAAGGCCGGGTCGGTGACCGTCTCCCATCTGCGCTTCGGACCGGAGCCGATCCGTTCGACCTACCTGATCGAAGAGGCCGACTTCGTCGGCTGCCACCAGTTCGGGCTGCTCGGCAAGATGACGGTGCTCGGGCACGTGAGGGCGGGCGGGACCTTCCTGCTCAACAGCCCCTTCCCCGCGGAGGAGGTGTGGGACCACCTGCCGGAGTGCGTGCAGCGCCAGATCATCGACAAGCGCCTCCGCTTCTGGGTGATCGACGCCGACCGCATCGCCGCGGACGTCGGCATGGGGAGCCGCATCAACACGGTCATGCAGCCCTGCTTCTTCGCCCTCGCGGGCGTGCTCCCCGCCGACGAGGCCCTGGCGCGCATCAAGGAGTCCGTGCAGAAGACGTACGGCAGGCGTGGACGCACCGTGGTCGAGCGCAACCTGGCGGCCGTCGACCGCGCGCTCGAGGCGCTCGAGGAGGTCGCCGTGCCGGCCGAGGCGACCTCGCGTATCCCGGCCGGCATCACCGTCCCCGACGACGCGCCCGAGTTCGTCCGGCGTGTGACGGTGCCGCTGATGGCGGGCGAGGGCGACAGGCTGCCGGTGAGCGCGTTCCCCAGCGACGGGTCGTTCCTCACCGGCACCACGAAGTACGAGAAGCGCGCCATCGCGCGCGAGATCCCCATCTGGGACCCGGAGCTCTGCATCAACTGCGGCAAGTGCTCACTGGTGTGCCCCCACGGTGTGATCCGGATGAAGGCCTATGAACCGGAGCTGCTCGCAGGGGCGCCGGAGACGTTCCCCTCCAAGGACTTCCGCGACAAGCACCTGCACGGCCACAGGATGACCATCCAGGTCTCGCCGGACGACTGCACAGGCTGCGGGGTCTGCGTGAGCGTGTGCCCGGGCCGGAGCCGCTCCGAGGCCAAACGCCGCGCCATCAACATGGAACCGGCCCTGGAGCACCGCGACGTCGAGAGGGTCAACTGGAGGTTCTTCTCGTCCCTGCCCTGGCCCTCACGCGACCTGTTCCCGCACGACACCGTGCGCGGCTCGCAGCTGCTGGAGCCGTTGTTCGAGTTCTCCGGCGCGTGCGCCGGCTGCGGCGAGACCCCCTATCTCAAGCTCGTCTCGCAGCTCTTCGGCGACCGCATCGTGGTGGCCAACGCGACCGGTTGCTCGTCGATCTACGGCGGCAACCTGCCGACCACCCCGTGGACCACCGACCGGCACGGACGTGGCCCGGCGTGGAACAATTCGCTGTTCGAGGATGCGGCGGAGTTCGGGATGGGCATGCGGCTCGGCTCCGACGCGCGGACCAGACGGGCGCGCCTGCTGCTTGAGCGTCTCGCACCGAGGCTGGACCCGGGGCTGGTGGCCGAGCTCCTCCGCCCCGACCGCGACGGCGAGGAGGAGGTCGCGGAGCGGCGCCGGCGCGTCGCCGCCCTCGCCGGCGCGCTGGGCCAGATGGACGACGACGCCGACGTCCGCCACCTGCTCGCCCTCGCCGGGGACTTCGTCGGCAAGGGCGTGTGGATCGTCGGGGGCGACGGCTGGGCCTACGACATCGGCTTCGGCGGCCTCGACCACGTGCTCGCCGGCGACCGCGACGTGAATATCCTCGTGCTCGACACCGAGGTCTACTCCAACACCGGCGGCCAGGCCTCCAAGGCGACCTCGCGGGCGGCGGTGGCCAAGTTCGCCGCCGCCGGCAAGAGCACGGCGAAGAAGGACCTCGGCGCCCTCGCCATGGCGTACGGCACCGTCTACGTGGCACACATCGCGATGGGCGCCAACGACGCGCAGACCGTCAAGGCACTGATCGAGGCCGACGCGTGGCCCGGCCCGTCCCTGGTCATCGCCTACAGCACCTGCACGGCGCACGGCATGGACATGTCGCGGGCGATGGACCACATGAAGGCCGCGGTCAAGAGCGGCTACTGGCCGCTGTACCGGTTCCGCCCCACCGCCGCCGCGGAGGGCCGTCCCTTCACGCTCGACTCCAAGGCGCCGTCGATCCCGGTGAGGGAGTTCGCCGACGCGGAGGCCCGGTTCGCGATCCTCAACCGGACGCACCCCGAGCGTTACGAACAGCTGATGGACATACTCCAGGCGGACATCGACGAACGCTGGCGTTACTACGAACAGCTCGCCGCGATGGAACGCACCGACACGTCGGCGATGGACGACGCACCCGCAGATGAGCCCCGGAACGCTGGGACGGGGAAGGAGGACTCGTGAGCCGTCTGACCACACGCTACCTGGGGCTGGAGCTGCGGACCCCGCTGGTGGCGTCGGCGGGGCCGTACACCCGCACGCCGGAGAGCGCCCTGCGCCTGCAGGAGGCGGGCGCGTCGGCGATCGTCATGCCCTCGCTGTTCGAGGAGGAGGTGGCCCGCGAGCAGGACGAGCTCAGCCGCGCGCTGGACCAGGGCTCGGAGAGCTTCGCGGAGGCGCTCAACTACTTCCCGGCGCTCGCCGCCGCGGAGAGCACCGCCGAGCGCTACCTCGCCTCCGTCGCCGAGATGAAGCAGCGGCTCGACATCCCCGTCATCGCCAGCCTCAACGGGACGTCCCCCGGGGGCTGGGCGTACTTCGCCGGCGAGATCGAGCAAGCCGGGGCGGACGCGCTCGAGCTGAACCTCTACCGCATCGCGGCGGACCCGGCCCAGACCGGGGCCGCGGTCGAAGAGCGGGACGTCGAGGTCGTGAGGCGGGTGCGCCAGGCCACACGCCTGCCGCTCGCGGTGAAGATCTCGCCCGCCTACTCGGCCCTGGCGAACCACGCCGTGCGGCTGATCGAGGCGGGGGCGGACGGCCTCGTGCTCTTCAACCGTTTCTACCAGCCCGACATCGACCCCGACTCGCGCGAGGTGATCCCCAAAGTGTCGCTCAGCGAGCCGTGGGAGCTGCGGCTGCCGCTGCGCTGGCTCGCGATCCTGCGGCCGCTCAGCGCCGGCCGCGCCTGTCTGGCCGCCTCGAGCGGGGTGGCGAGCGGCGTGGACGTCGCCAAGGCCCTGCTCGTCGGCGCCGACGTCGCCATGACGACGTCGGCGCTCCTGCGGCACGGGCGAGAGCACCTCGCGACCATGGAGCGCGAGCTGATGGCGTGGCTGGACGCCAACGAGTACTTCACGGTCGAGGAACTTCGCGGCAGCGTGAGCTACGCCGCCAGCGACAACCCGGCCGCGTTCGAGCGGGCCAACTACCTGCGGGTGCTGCGGTCGTGGAACCCGCCCAACGAACTCACCACGCGGCCGCAGCTGCCTTGAGCCCGGACGCGGACGATCCTGAGGCCGCCCGTCCGCGGTCGGCGGACGGCGGCTGACCCGCCACACTCCGAGGAGATCGGGAGACATGGACACCCTGCGGATCGACCAGGACCTGCTGCAGTTCACCAGCTACCTCGACCCCATCGACCTGTCGTTCAACCAGTTCCTGCTGCTCGGCGCGGAGCCTCTGCTGGTGCACACCGGCGCCGCCCCGTACGCGGCCGACCTGCTCCCGCGTCTCGACGACGCGCTGGGCGACCGCGACCTCGCGTACGTCTTCGCCTCGCACTTCGAGAGCGACGAGTGCGGCGGGCTCAGCGTCCTCCGGCGCCGCTACCCGGACGTCCGCCTCCTCTGCTCAGAGGTCACGGCGCGGGAGATCGCCGGGTTCGGACTGGACGGCGCGTGCTCGGTACAACGCCCGGGGAGCGTGCTCGAGACGTCGGACGCCCGGCTCGAGTTCCTCGCCTACCCCTCCGAGGTCCACCTCTGGGAGGGATTGATGCTCTTCGAGCGCCGTCGGGGCATCCTCTTCAGCAGCGACCTGTTCGGCCGCTTCGGGAGGATCGAGGGTGAGCCGGTGGCCGGCGCGCGGGGGGAGCTGATGGCGTCGCTCGGACCGGACCGGATCCCGTCACCGTCCGCGCTGGAGGAGGTCAGGCGGGCGCTGAGCGTCCTCCCCGTCTCGCTGGTCGCCCCGGGCCACGGGCCCTGCATCCGGCTCTGAGCAAGCGCGGGGGTGACCGCCTCAGCGCATCGCCGGCGGGAAGATCGCTTCGTTCTCGGCGAGATCGGCGCCGGTGCGCGGCGCGCCGGAGACCACGAGCAGCGCGCCGCCGAACGTGACCCCCACTCCGACCACCAGTTGGAGGGTCGGGTGCATCCCCGTGAGGACCACCGAGAAGACGATCGCCCACACCGCGTAGAGCGAGTTGATCGGCATCGCGCGGCTGGCGCCCACGAGGTGGTTGGCGGCGTAGTAGGCGAGATAGGAGGTCGCGCCCGCAGCGGCGGCCGCGAGGACGACCCAGAAGCCGGCGCTGCCCAGAGCGGCAGCGAACAGCCTGAGCCCGCCGACCAGCGGCAGCACCACGGCGATGTAGACCACGGCCGAGGTCGCCATCCGCAGCGTCCCCGCGATGACCGGCTCGACGACTTTCATCGCGTGGATGGCGAGGACGCCCTCGACACCCCAGCCGAACGTGGCCACCGCCGCGCATGCGATGCCGAGATAGAAGTGCGGCATCTCACCGGACGGCGGCGTGTAGGTGGCGATCACGGCGCCGGTCACCGTCACGACTATCCCAAGCCACCCCCGCCGCGTGACGTGCTCACGCAGGAAGATGCGCGAGAGCAGCGCGCCCACGGCGGGATAGGTCGCGCTGAGCGCCAGGGCGTAGGCCGCGCCGGCGTACTTGATCCCGAACAGGTAGCCTGACATGGCGATCGGCCCGCCGATGACGGCGGCTGCGCAGAGGATCAATCCCTGCCTGGTGGCGAGACTGCGCGGCAGCCGACGCAGCCGGCCGGTCACGGCATTGAAAGCCGTCATCCAGCCCGTGGCGAGGGCGTCGTGGAGCGCGGCCGCGGCGAGCGGAGCGGGCAGCGCGGCCGCGCCCGCCAGCGGCGCCGCCGCGAGCGCCACGCCGAGGATGACCCCGTCGAGACCCCAGCAGGCGCCCGAGAGCAGCGCCCACGCGAGCCCCGAGCGGCGGTAGGTCAGCGGCAATGACGACGTCTGTGGGACGACCCCGGGTTCGGCCTGCTCCGCGACGGACGTCATGCCGGACGCCGCGGGCAGCCGGACCCGCAGGTGGCGAGCGCTCCGGTCATGACCTCCTCCACCATCTCCTCACGGCCTCTCACGCACCGTGCCGCCGTCCGGCGGTCGGCGGAGCACGAACGACCGGACGAGTATAGCAGCGCGTCGCCCCGGCCGGCCGCGCCGTCCGGTCCCAGGCCCTGCGGACTCCCCCGCGCAGGCGGACATCGGCCGGGCTGTGACCCGGCGCGGGCCCGGCGACAAGCGAGGGCTCGTGCCCGCGTCCCGGCCGGGATCACCGCGGCGGCGTCGGATCACTGCGGCGCCGGGTCTCCCCTGAACGCTGCACCGTAACGGCGGCGAGCAGCAGCGCCACGGCCGCCGGGACGTAGAAGAGGCCGATGCTGAAACCGGCGAGCAACGAGAAACCGAGGAGGACGGCGGCCGGCGCCCAGACGAGGAGCCTGTTGCGGCGCGCCGCCCCGACGAGCCCGATCGCGGCCAGGGCGACAGGGAGGCACAGCAGCAGGAGCACCCATGCCCCGTTCTGCTCGACCAGCGTCGCGCTGTACGTTCCGGAGACGACGCCTCCCGACGACGTCGCCGTCTCACTGACACCCTGGTAGACGGGAGAGAAGACGAGGAAGAGGCCCGCGGCGGCCGCCATGAGCACACCGGCCAGCGCGGCTCCCACGGGCAACGTCATCCGGCAGTCCACCTGCGATTCCTTCCTCGACCGTTCCTCGCCGGGCGTCACCGGGGATCCTTGCCGGAAATCCGTCGTCCTGAACGCCGACGGCCGCGCCTGGCCGGAGCGACGCTCTACCGCAGTCGTACCCGGAAGCGACGCAGGACGGGCCGCCGCGGCAACGCGGCGGCCAGGCCCTCGAACGCGGCCGCCACCTCCGCGGCGGTCGGCCTGTCGCCGGGGTCCGCGGCCAGGCACCGTGTGACGACTTCGGCGAGGGCGCGGGGCAGCCGCGACGGCAGCGGCTCCGGCGGACGGACCAGCTGCGGGAACCTCGCCGCGGAGGGCGCCGGGGCCGGCGCCGCCTCATCCTGTGTGTCCGCCGCCGCGGCGAACGTGGCCCGTCCGAGAGCCGCGTGATGCAGGGTGGCGCCGATCCCCCAGACGTCGGCGGCAGGCGTGAGAGGGCCGCGGCCCACAGGGTCGCACTGCTCCGGCGCCATGTAGGCGTCGGTGCCGATGGGCCGCACACGCCCAGGCAGAAGATCCGCAGTCCGCGCGATGCTCAGGTCGATGAGACGCGCCGGTGCCCCCATGATGACGTTGCTCGGCTTGATGTCGAGATGGACGACGCCCTCCGCGGCCATGTAGTGAGCGGCCGAGGCGAGCTGGACCCCGAGCGGCGCCAGCTGCTCGAGGTCCAGCGGCCCGTGACGTCGCACCAGCGACGAGAGCCGTGGGCCCTCCAGGTGCTCGAGCAGGAGATACGGGCGCGGGCCGTCGAGCACAGCGCCGAAGCTGCGCACGATGGCCGGATGCGACAGGCGGACCAGGAGCTCCGCCTCGCGGGCCAGGCCGCGACGCGCGACCGCGTCGGTGGTCAGATCCGGTCGAACGACCTTGACGGCGACGAGCGCCAGCCGGCGCTCGTCGTAGGCGAGATATGTCTCGTACCGTTCGCCGCCGCCGAGGAGGCGCAGCGTCGACAGGCCGTCGTCGATGGGCTCCCCCTCGGTGAAACGCCACTCCTCCCCGGTCATGCGCGTTCAGTCACCGCTCGTGGTGTCGTCCCACGACCAGTCTCCGGTGGTCTGGTCGCGCGAGACGTCGCGGGAGACCGAGTGGTCAGACTCGTCGCGTGTCGCGTCCCGCGAATGGTCCAGCGAACGGGAGACGTCCCGGGTGGTGATGTCGCGGGAGCCGTCGGCGGAGGCCGGGGCTCCGCCGTCGTCGTCGCCGCCGTCGTCGCCGTCGTCGCCCGTGTGGACGTCGAGCGGCGAAGGGTCGTCGTCGCGTGCCGCCGCACAGGCCGCGTGAGGGTCGCAGTCTGAGCCGTCTGCGCTGACGTTCGCGACGACGGACAGGGCTCCCCACGACGCCGCCAGCATCACGAGCCCCAGAGTGACCAACCTGACGAGGACATCCATGTGGACCACCACCTTCCGCTCCGACCCCCGGGAGCGGACGGTCCCGGAGGCGCTTCGCCCTCACTGTCTAAGGCGGTCATGGGGCGGCGATGAGCGGCCGATGAGAAAACCCTCATCGCGCCGGGGGCGCGGAAGATGCCCGCGCCGTCGTGATGCGGCGGACGGCCCGCGGGTCAGGCGGGCGACCGCTTGCCGGTCAGCGCCTCGAGGCGGATGCGCACGACCGCGGTGCCCCGCACTGAGGTCCCGGAGAACTCCCAGTCCTCGCGCCCTGAGTACTTGCGCATGAGGGCACGCAGCCCGTGCAGCTTCTCGGTCTCGTCTTCCACGATCTCGGCCGCTCCGAAGCCGATCACCGATTCGTAGGTCGCGCTCCAGTCGTCGCAGGCATCGGGGCCTGTCCGCAGAGCGATGAGACGGTCGACCTCGACGCAGACCGCCGGAGCGGCCCGCAGGCAGTCGATCTTGTGACCGACCGCGGCGCCGTGGAACCAGATCGTCTCGCCGTCGCGGGCGAAGTTCAACGGCACCACGTAGGGACGCTCTCCGTCGAGCATCCCGAGTCGCATCACCAGGGCCTGGTCCAGGATGCGATGCAGCTCCTCCCCGTCGGTGATCTGCTTCTTCACGTTGCGCATTCGGGGCTCCCCCATGGCGTGTCCTCCGGTTTGGTCGGTCGCGTTCGCGTCGCCGAGGATACCGAGCGGCGGCGACGAGCCACAACACACCGTCGAGAGGGTGCGCGAGCGTCGAGGCGCGAGGGACCGGGCTGCGGCGGATGAGGGATCTCTCATGCGCGTCTCATCTTCGCTTCAGTGAGCCCTCGCAGACTGGGCGGTGAGCAACGAGCGCTCCTGCATCGTGCACTCGGCCGCTGTGTGCCGCCGCATGGGGCGTGACGGTGGGATTCGCGGGTAAGAGGAAGGGGACGCCATGATCCGCACGATCCTCATCGCCGCTGCAGTGCTGCTCTGCCTGGGAGGCGTGGTCTTCGCGCTCTCGCGACCCGACATCGGCGCCCCGGGGCCCCCGGTGTTCCTGAAGGCGGACGACCGGGACGGCGCGGACACACTGCCCGCCGCGACCCTCTCCCCGCGCGACGCCGACGAGGTCGACGGCGCGCGCCGCGGTGGCGGGAACGACGGCGCGCGCGCGGACGGCGCCGCGCGCCAGGACCAGTTCGAGGTGGCCGCTCCCAAAGCGGTCAAGGCCCATGGCGACGATTGGGACGACGACCGGGACGACGACGATGATAACGATGACGACGATGACGACGATGACTGAGAGGCGGCCCGCGTCCCCGCCGGACCGGCACGGTCGCTCCTGACGCCCGCGGCCGGCGGGACGGGTCTCACGACGGGGCGACATGAGCACACGAGCCGAAGCCGCAGACGACCCGGAGACGGCCGCGCCCGGAAGCCACGCCGCCACGACGCGCGCCCGCCCGGCCCGCCGGATGCACAGCCTGCGGACGAGGATGCTGATCGTCTTCGTGGGCCTGCTGGCCGCCGCCACCCTCGGGTCCGTCCTCATCGCCCGGCAGGTGATGGAGACGCGCCTCGTCGAGCGGAGCTCGGCTGAGCTCCACCGGGAGGTCGAGAAGCTCCGCAGGCTGGCCGCCGGCGTGGATCCGGCGACCGGCCGGCCGTTCGGCGACGACGTGCGTCGACTCTTCTCCGTGTACTTCGACACCGGCGCCTGGGCGGACGGCCAGACCGTTCTCAGCTTCGTCGACGGCGAGCCCTTCTTGAGGAGCCCGACCTACGACGCCGTCTACCGCCTCGACCGCGACGCCGCCCTGCTGGCCCAGTGGCGCAGCGTGCCGACGCCGCGGCAGGGCAGCGTGAAGACCCCGGCGGGTCGCGTCGACTACCTCGCCGTCCCCGTCCGCCAGGGCGAGCGGATCCTGGGGACGCTCGTGGTCGCCCACTTCCGGGCCGCCGACCGGGGCGTGGTCCGCGACGCCACCATCGTCACAGTCGTGGTGGGTCTCGCCGTGCTGCTCGTCGGCACGCTGCTGGCCTGGCGCATGGCCGACGGCGTCCTGCGCCCCGTCGAGGCGGTCGCGACGGCGGCGCGCGGCATCTCCGAGACCGACCTCACCCGGCGCATCGCGGTCGGAGGCCGCGACGAGGTCGCCGCCATGGCCGCCACTTTCAACGCCATGCTGGACCGCCTCGAAGGGGCCTTCGCGAGCCAGCGTCGGTTCCTCGACGACGCCGGGCATGAGCTGCGCACCCCCATCACCATCGTCCGGGGCCACCTCGAGCTGCTCGAGGAGGATCCGGCGGAGCGCGAGGAGACGCTGGCCCTGGTGCTCGACGAGATCGACCGCATGAGCCGCATGGTGGACGAGCTCATCCTGCTCGCCAAGGCCGAGCGTCCCGACTTCCTCCGGCGCGCCCCGCTCGACGTCGGCACCTTGACCGACGAGCTCCTCGGCAAAGCCGGCGCGCTCGGCGAGCGCGACTGGGTCCTGGACGCCCGCGGCGACGGCGTCGTCACCGCCGATCGCCAGCGCCTCACCGAGGCGGTGATGCAGCTGGCGGAGAACGCGGTGGCGCACACCGGCCACGGACAGGAGGTCGGCCTCGGCTCGGCGCTCGACGGCGGCGTGGCACGCTTCTGGGTGCGCGACACCGGCGACGGCGTGGCGCCCGAGGACCAGGCGGCGATCTTCGAGCGCTTCGAGCGACGCGGGCCGCGCAGTCCTGAGGGCGGGTTCGGCCTCGGCCTCTCCATCGTGCGCGCCATCGCCGAGGCCCACGGCGGCCGGGCCACCGTGGAGAGCCGGCCCGCCCAGGGCGCGACCTTCTCCATCGAGGTGCCGCTCGACGGCGCGACGTATGCGGAGGGATCCCTATGGCACGGGTATTGATCGTCGAGGACGAGACGCGCATCGCCTCCTTCCTCGTCAAGGGACTGCGCTCGCACGGCTTCGCGAGCGAGGTCGTCGGCACTGCGGAGGAGGGCCTCGCGCGGGCGCTCAGCGGCGACTTCGCGATCGTGATCCTCGACATCGGACTGCCGGACCGCGACGGCTTCTGGCTGCTCTCCGAGCTGCGCCGCCGCGACCAGGCCCTCCCGGTGGTGATCCTCACGGCGCGCGACACGGTGGCCGACACGGTGGCCGGCTTCGAGGGCGGGGCCAACGACTACATGACCAAGCCCTTCAAGTTCGAGGAACTGCTGGCCCGTATTCGCGCCCGTCTCCACGACAGCCGGCGGGCGCTCAGAGAGCCGCGGCTGGAGGTCGCCGGGGTGACGCTCGACCTGCGGTCGCGGTCCGTGACGGTCGACGGACGAGAGGTCGAGCTCAGCGCCCGTGAGTTCGCCCTCGCCGAGCTGTTCTTCCGTCATCCCGGCCAGGTCCTGAGCCGCGCGCAGATCCTCAACGACGTGTGGGGGTACGACTTCGACCCGGGCTCCAATGTGGTCGACGTCTACGTCGGCTACCTGCGCAAGAAGCTGGGCGCCGGCGCGATCACCGCCGTGCGCCGCATGGGTTACCGTCTCGAGAAGAGCGGCTGGTGAAAGGACGGGCGCAGGGCGAGGTCCCGCACGGTCCCTCGCCCTGCGCCCGTCCGGGCCCCGTCCGGACGGGGCCCGCTCTCAGTGCCTCTGCTGCAGCTGGAAGCCGTAACGCGCATCGTCCGAGATGGCCCTCAGCCGGTAACGGCGCGCTCCCTTCGGCAGCTTGATGCTGACCGTGCGCCACTTCTTGACGCCCGTGGGACGGTAGTAAGGACCGAAGCTCTTGACGACCTTGCCGGTGTCCACCCGGATGAGCTTGAACCTGACCCAGTCGTACTCCCACTCACGGTCGTCGGCGTCCCACTCACGCGCCGTCCAGAAGCGGAGCCTGGTCACGTGGGCGCGCTTCAGCTTGGTCTTGGTGGGTCCATAGAGGCGGCCGCGGGGCTCGTTGTCGCGCCCCTTGCCCGCGAGCTTCGTGCGCCACTTGGCGGCCTCGGCCGGAGCCGGGGAGAGCGCGGCCAGCAGCAACAAGGTCGCCACCAGCAGAGTCACCAGACCGCCCCGCAGCCACAGGCGGGGTGTCGCGCCGTCTCGTGAGTTCGTCATGAGCCCTCCTCAGGTTCGCGGACCACTCTCGACGAGCAAGATACCGCCGGCCGATGTACCGATGGTGAGGCGGACATGAGAACACTCTCATCTCCGCGGGAGGGCCCGCGGGCCCCGCCTGCGACGGCGTACGCGGCTGGGGCCGGGGCGCTCTCCCGCCCCGGCCCCAGCCGCTTGGCTCGCGTAAGGCCCGCTCAGCCGGGCCGTGACTCAGCGTGCGTTACTTGCTCTTGCCGATCCGGAACATCTTGGTGCCGCACTCAGGGCACACACCCTCCGTCGCGGGCTTGCCGTTCTTCATCGTGACGGCCTTCTCGTTCTTCATCTCCCGCTTGGCACGGCACTTGACGCAATAAGCCTCGGTGGCCATCCGGACTCCTTTCGGGATCGGTCGCGGGGCTGACCCCCGCCCCCCTGATTGCGCGGGCAGCATACTCCCTCGCCCCAGGGTATGCAACGAGCCTGCGTCGAGCCTGCGCCCGCCGGACGCGCACGTCGGGGCCCGGCCGCCGCGGTCCGCGGCCCCCGATCACACCTCAGACCCCCGAGAACACGCTTGAATCATCCTTCGGGAGCAGTCACAATCCGGCCGGCATACGGCCGCCGCGGCCGCCATCTCTCCGAGGCCTGAAAGGACGACTATGAACACGGAGCGCCAGGCCGGCATCGAGAAGCTCGTCAAAGACGAGAACGTGAAGCACATCCAGCTGTGGTTCACGGACATCCTGGGGTATCTCAAGATGATCGAGATACTCGACCGTCAGCTTCCCAGCGTGATCGAGAGCGGCGCGCCGTTCGACGGCTCCTCCATCAGCGGCTACGCCGAGGTCGAGGAGTCGGACATCGTCGCGATGCCCGACTGGGACACGTTCACGGTCCTCCCCTGGGCACAGGGCAGCGAGCGTACCGCGTTCGTGTTCTGCGACATCCACAACCGCGACCACATGCCCTTCGAGGGCGACCCCCGCTGGGTGCTCCGCCGTCAACTCGCCCGCGCCGCCAGGATGGGCTTCGAGTTCTATGTGAGCCCCGAGCTCGAGTACTTCTACTTCAAGGACAACGTCAGACCCGAGCTCACCGACGAGGGCGGGTACTTCGACGTGCTGCCCGCCGACCTCGGCAACGACCTGCGCAAGCAGACCATGCGCACGCTCGACAGACTCGGCATCCCCATGGAGGCCAGTCACCATGAGGTGGCCCCGAGCCAGCATGAGCTCGATCCCCATTACGACAAGGCCCTGATCATGGCGGACCGGGTGATGACGATCCGCATGATCGTCAAGGAGATCGCGGCCCACAACGGCGTCCACGCGACCTTCATGCCCAAGCCCCTGCACGGGCACAACGGCAGCGGCATGCACGTCCATCAGAGCCTGTTCAAAGGCGACACGAACGCCATGTTCAGCCCGACCGACCCGGGCCACATGAGCGAGCTGTGCAAGTCGTTCATCGCCGGGCAGCTCAAGCACATGCGCGAGATCTGCTCCCTGCTCAACCAGTACGTGAACAGCTACAAGCGCCTCGTGCCGGGCTTCGAGGCGCCCGTGTACATCAGCTGGGCGCACCGCAACCGGACGGCGCTGATCCGCGTGCCCCTCTTCATCCAGGGGAGGGAGAGCTCGGTGCGCGCCGAGGTCCGCAACCCGGACCCGGCCGCCAACCCGTATCTGGCCCTCGCCGTCCTGCTCGCCGCCGGCCTCGAGGGCATCGAGCAGGACTACGAACTGCCGCCGAGCGTCGAGCCGAACATCTACAAGCTCAGCGCCGACCAGCGCGAGACCATCGGCCTCGGCTCCCTGCCCAACAACCTCTACGAGGCGATCAAGGAGACGCGCGAGAGCGAGCTGGTGCGACGCACGCTGGGCGACCACGTCTTCGAGCGCTTCATCACCAACAAGCTCAACGAGTGGTACGAGTACCGCGAGCAGGTCACCGACTGGGAGATCGCCAGGTACTACTCGACGATCTGAGCTCTCTCCGCACGCGCCCGCGGGCGCCTCAACCCCGGCGTCCGTCTCGCCGATACCACAGGGACAGACATCCGTCCCGGGGGTGAGGCATGACGCATCGCAACGACCACGACGACCGGGTCCGGGGGGCGCCGCAGGCGCGCGCCCTCGCCGCGCGGCCGGTCCGCCTCGCGGCGACCGGCGTCGCGCTCACCACCCTCGCCCTGACGCTGCTGCTCGCGTGGGCCAGCGTGTCGGAGGCCGCCGTCTGGGTCATCCCGGCGGCCGCGCGCGCCTTCCCCACCACCAAGCCCGGCGCCCGTCAGACCATCCGCATCGACGCCGCCGGCAACGAATACCAGGGGGTCCAGGTGTGCGTACGCGGCGGCGCCCGCAAGGTGCGCTTCAGCTGGACGGAGGACAGCGACCCGCTGATCGTCGACAATGCCGAGCTCTCGCGCGTCTTCTACATCCGGATCGCCACGCCGACCACCGCGCTCGGCTCCCGCCGCGGCTGGTACCCCGACCCGCTCGTGCCGCGGGAGTTCGGCGCCGTCCAGACCGTGCCCGGCGCGGTGAACCCCGGGCCCACGACGCCCTTCTACGTCCTCGTCCACGTGCCGCTCGGTACCGCCCCCGGAGAGTACCGCGCGACCCTGCGCGTCGAGAACGACGTGGCCCGCGAGGGTGAAGTCGTCGACATCCCCTTCGCCATGCGGGTCTGGGCCTTCGGCTGGGAGCGCCTCAGCACGCGTACGGCCTTCTCCGTCAACCAGGAGGCGATGGCGAGCAGCCTGCCCGCCGGCTTCAAGTTCGCCGGCCGGAACAAGGACCTCATCCTCACCAACTTCTACACCATGATGAAGCAGCACGGGGTCTCCCCGATCCACGTGCACTACATGCCCAAGGTATCGAAGTCGTCCGGCAAGGCCGCGGCGGACGCCTGGGCCGACCGGGTGGCGCCGTTCCTCGACGAGGACGAGGGATGCGTGGGCCTGCCCGACAACCGGCTCCCGCTCCTGCGCTACTTCCCCTGGAGCCGCTCGCTCAAGCCGAGCTCGGCCGCGATCCTCACCTATCTCACCGACATGACCCGCGTCTACAAGGAACGCGGCTGGCACAAGAAGGCGTACATCTACATCCTCGACGAGACCACCAGGCGCAGCGAGGAGAAGCAGGCCGAGCGCTATGCGCGTCTCGCGCACAAAGCCTCGGCCCGATCGGGCTACCGCATCAAGTTCCTGCTCACCGACGACCCGCGACCGCGGTCGCTGGGCGGC
>ENA-UOWE01002815-UOWE01002815.1-activated-sludge-metagenome-genome-assembly--contig:-NODE-2815-length-18664-cov-28.344296_pt1 | contig 18664 bp, 20 predicted proteins | sample MGYA00249841_ERZ761562 | MGnify/ENA primary metagenome ERZ761562 (study PRJEB28883, sample SAMN05720200) | activated sludge metagenome | isolation source: Anaerobic digester | place: Japan... | reverse complement strand
CAATCATGAAGGACTCTCACTCCTTCGACTTGGGTTCAAATCCCAACCGGAGCATCATTTTTTGAAAGTTTTGAATACCATTCGGCTCTTTTTATATCTTGGTCAGAGAATTATTCGGCTGCCTGCCTAAAGATCGAGAACGAGGCCACACCCAGGAGCGAGGCCCTGGCCTTGGATCAGATCACTTTATAGCACTGCTTTTTCATAAAGAGCCAGGTAGGTCATTTGCTTTAATTTATTACACATAGCCATTCAACTCTCAGATAGTCGCCATCAAAAGTGGCGATTTTAGAGATCCCATGCTAAAACAAGTTGAGGCGATTAGAAGGGAGATGAAGACCAATTCACCTAAAACCGTTGATGATGTCGCCAGATCAGACTTCATTAAAATGATATCTTGGGCGAATTTGGTGAACTTCGTTTGCACCAAAACGCTGTAAAGCACATTCGCATCTGCAAAGATCACATCTGGGCCACTTCTTCAAACTCTTCGAATTCCTCCCCAGAGCCTTCGCCGAATGCGCCGAGTCTGGGACGGCAAGTATTATGAGTATGGCAACAGCTGCCCGGTTGGCATTGAGGCCTTTTCAGAAACCTCTTCAGCTCTCATCCTCACCGGCTTGTCGATGTGCTTGCGGTCAGGGATTAGCTGTGCCTTTAAAGATGCTCGGCAGCTTCCGCCCGCTCATCAAGAATGAACTGGGACTGATGGCAAAGCTGCCTGCGCCATAACCATTGATTCGCAGCAATCGGAGTGGCAAGGAGCTGAGTCCTGGTTATTGGCACTTTTTAGCCGGCTTTTGATAAACTATTTCCGCTCAGGATTCAATGACGCCTGGAATGTGGACTGAGGAGCAGGCTCACAGCCGCCTTATAGATGGAATGGACACCAGCATATTGAAAGAGCCCCTGATGGTCAGGAGGCTTCAGCCCAGGGACCTGGAGGCGGCCCTGGAGATAGATCAGGAGGTGTTCGGAGGATACGATCCTGCCATCTTCAGTGCCTTCTGCCAGTACCATCCTCACAGCACACTGGTGGCAGAGGTGGGCGGAAGGGTAGCTGGCTTTGTGCTGGGATTCAAGCACACACCCTTCGAGGGACGGATCTTCTGGCTGGCGGTCCGTCCCTGCTTTCAAGGCCTGGGCGTGGGCCTGCGGCTGATGCTGGAGGTTTTGAGGGCTTTCCGGCAATTGGGTGCATTGAGCGCTACGCTGGAGGTGCGGGTGAGCAATAAAAAAGCCCAGTCGCTGTATTCCATGCTGGGATTCCGCATGATCGGGGTCTGTCCTGCCTACTATGCCGACGGCGAGGCGGCGATAATCATGAGGTTGCGGCTGTAAGTTATGGAAATAGATGTTATGGACGGGGAATCCTGAAACTGCCCTTCACTCCACTCCCCTGGCGGTGAGGCGGAAGTCTGCCGTCATCCCCTCCGGTGCAGAGCGGTGCTTGATCAATCTGGCCCGGCGCAGGCCTTCACCTCTCTTCTCCAGGAGGACAATGGTCTTGCACATGTGCTCGAGGCCCTTGCCTCCCAGCGGCCGGAGCGTCTTGCTCTCGATGTCCATATAGACCTGATTGGTTATAACCACCGGAATCCTGTGCCTTCGGGCCATCTCCTGCAGCTCGGAGAGCTGCAGGTTAAGGGTGCGACGAATGGCGCGGTTGTCCTCTGCCTCCAGCATAACCCGGTATAGAGATGTGGCTGAGTCAAGGATGACCAGCCCCAGATCCCTGCCGGCAATGCGGGAGGACTCTCGGATGGCTATGGCCTGCTGCTCCAGGCTCATGGGCTCGAAGACCATGATCTTCTTGGCCATATCCTCTGCACCCGGCCCGGCGATCTGCTTGAACCTCTCCCCGGAGAAGCCCTCTGTATCTATGAAGACCACCCTCAGGCGGCGAGAGACGGCCTGAACCGCAAGCTGCATAGCGATATTGCTCTTTCCCGTGCCCGACTCCCCGTAGATCTGGGTGATTATTCCCGCCTCGAATCCTCCCCCCAATAAGAGGTCAATGGCATTGCAGCCACAGGGCAAGCAGTCGAGCATAAAAGATCATACGGTCGTTTTTATCTCATATGAGAGAAGCTGTCCACCCTTTCCATGAGCCGATCCATTGCCTCCCTCTCTCTGGGACCACCGCAGCGATCGATGATCCTCTGCATCTTCATCAGCTCCTCGAAATAGGAATCTGTACGAAGTGCCAGATACCTGGTGGCGGCAACAGCGGCTTCGATGACCAGGTTCGCTCCCCGGTTGATGGCCCGAAAGTCCTGCCTTATAACCTCTCCCTTGATCGCCTCTAAATCGGCTATGATGATGTCCGAGGCAAAAGCCTGGCACTTAAAGAGCACCCAGGCCTCGGCATCTTTGAGCACTGGCAGCTCCTCCCGGCGGCAGAAGTATTTGGAAGAGAGGTCTTCCAGAGCAGTCTCGGCAAAAATCCAGGCATCATGGGTGATATTGGCCACAAGCCAGCCATTGGCCAGGACATTCTCATAGGTGTGGGTCCCCAGGAATAGCCGGACATAAAGCCGGTCTTCGGTTCTGATTATTCCGATAGGAGCGGCATTTATCCTGCCGTCTGCCTCCGTTGTAGCAATCACCTCATTTATGCCGTCCAGAATTCCCAAATCGTCAAGAGCCTCATTTCCATAGAGCATTTTCAAAACCTCAAGCCCCTCAGCAGGGCTATAAATAAAGATGCCGCGATCAGATCCGCCGTAGAGCCGGGATTGATGTCCCGCTCTAATAGACTCAGGTCCAATAGCCCGGCCTGTTCCAGGGTGGGATCCAGGAGGGCCTGGCCCGCCCGACGGGAGACCTCCCGGGCGGTCTCTATTCCGAACTTGGCCTGGACCAGGCTGTCAGGAACCTCTGTCAGGGCCTCCAAATAGGCTCTGACCACACCCTCGTTCAAGCCCTTCTCTTCGATCAATGCCTTCAGCTTCTCGGAGAAGAGAAAGGAGCGCCGATAATAGGTGGACCACTCACAGGCAATCAGGTCGTGGCCGGCAGACAGCCTCATCAGATCCAGCAGGCTCCTGCCGCTCTCCTGCAGGCTATTTTGCCATTCCTGGTTCTTCAGGGAGAAGCTTTCCACATCCACAACTCTGGCTCCGGCCAGAGAGAAAGCCCGATAAAAGGCCAGGGCATCCTCATTGCTGCTCTGGTCTAAAACTCTCTTGAGCTCCTCCCTCAACTCCCCCGGCCTGCCCGCAGCAATAGCCAGAGGGATCATGAGCACCAGAGATCCGAAATGGGTGTTGCTGGAAAGGTTCCAGGTCTGCCAGGCTTCCACGCCCTTCAGTATCAGAGCTCCGGGAGCTGCCCCGCCCTCTGCTGCCTGGCGAAAGACGGGATAGGCGGAGACGGCGCTGGTCAGAAAGTGATGAAAGCCGACATCGGAGAAATCGTGACAGCGATCCACATTGCCCGGCTTGGGACTGGAGGAGAGCTCAAAGAGCATGGCCAGTAGAGCCCACTGTGCCACCCTTTCAGCGCCTGGTCTGGAGTTCATGGCTCTTAGATGTGGCGAAGCAGATCCTCGGCCAGCTTCTTTTTCATCTGCATATAATCGTGGTCCGAGAGGCCTATTTTCTGCATGGCAGCTTCGCGCAAGTAGCACATCTTGCTGGCCTTGCAGCACCAGACCAGGCTTCCAAAGCAGGTTCCCTCTCCATTCTCCAGGGGGGTTCCCTTGGCCAGAGCCAGCTTCCTGGCTACAAACTCTTCTGCGGTCATGCCCGCCTTCTTCAGAGCTCCCAGAACGGCGCAGTGCTTGACCGGCGGGCAGCAGAAGGCCAGGCCGCGCAGATCCCCCCCAGCGCAGATATGCTTGGGGGCATTGCCCCAGCCGCTGATGGCATCATACTCCTTCATAGCCAGGGAGAGCCATTGGGCAAACTCCGGATCTGCTCCCCGCAAGGAGACCACATCCGCTCCCATGGCCATAAGGATCCTGGCATCCTCAAATTCGCCGACATCTGCGAGGGCCATCACCATCGGTCCCCGGTTGTCCTTGGCCTTTTTCACTATCCTGGGACCGGCTCCGTTCAGGCCCCGCAGATCGAGGTGGATTATATCCAGATCGCTCTCCTGGATCTTTTCCATCAATTCATTGGAAAGGTCCTCTGGCCTGATGCGCAAAGAAAGGGTGACGCCGCAGCGCTTGAGGCGGGGAATAAGCTCCAGCAGGCGGATGGGATCGCGAATCTTGGACAGCCTCAGATCCAGAAGACAGAGGTTGCGGCTGGCCAGCTTGGCCGCCTCCAGCAGCGGCTCGTCTCTGGAGCAGGTGGCGCAAATGCCCAGAGCACCGGCCTTTGGATTGCTTCTTTCGCCTTCGCTATAGCTGTCAATGCACTCCTGCATCTTCTGAAGGGATATATCATCCAGATCAAATCCATCCAGGAGGACCAGCCCGGTAGCAACGCCGGTCTCCGGATGGCTGTGGGGAGAAATAACAGCAATGGGACTGTCAATGTGCAGATATCCTACTTCAAGCATCGCCCTATCGATAAGCATCTTGAAGATATCAGCCTTTCCCCTTGATATGACTCTATTGGCGTATGAAATTTATTATGACAATATAGTATCCCTCAATGGAAGATCGCATGAAATCAGAGCTGGATTTTTGAGATGAAAATGGAGATCTGCAGAGGAAGCAATCTGCAGGGGTCCTGGAGCAGCACTTATGCTGGCCGGGCCCCAAGAAAAAATTATTACCGGGCAGAACCTTATTCCTCTCTCGTGAAAAACCGTGAGGTCGCCGAGATCCTCTACCAGATGGCCGAGCTCCTGGAGCTCCAGGCCGAGAACCGCTTCAAGATAATAGCCTACAGCAAGGCCGCCCGGGCCATAGAGGGGCTGCCGGAGGATGTGGCCCTGGTCTGCCGGGAGGGCCGGCTACGGGGTATACCCGGCGTGGGAAGGGCCATAGCGGATAAGGTGGAGGAGTACCTGCAGACGGGAAAGATCGCCGCCCACCAGGAGCTTCTGGCCAAGACTCCTCCCGGCCTGGCCGAGCTGCTTCAGATCTCCGGCCTCGGCCCCAAGACGGTCTCCTTGCTGCACGACAAGCTCAATGTGACCAACCTGGAACAGCTGGAGATAGCGGCACGGGAGCACCGCATCCGCCGCCTGCCCAGGATGGGACCTACCCGGGAGAGCAACATCATCAAGGCCATAGAGAGATACAAAAAGCGCAGCACAAGGATACTCTACAGCTCCGCCGAGCCGGTGGTAAATCAGATCCTATCCCATCTGCGAGGAATGGAGGGCCTGGAGCATGTCACCGTTGCCGGCAGCTTCCGCCGGGCTCGGGAGACGGTGGGGGACATAGACATCCTGGCCACTGCCTCTCATCCGCAGGAGATCGTCTCCGCCTTCACCCGCCTGCCTCTGGTTCAGGAGGTGCTGGCCAGCGGCCCAACCAAGGCCAGCGTCATAGTCCAGGAGACCATCCAGGTGGACCTGAGAATAGTGGAGCACCGCTCCTTCGGCACTGTTCTGCAGTACTTCACAGGCTCCAAGGAGCACAACGTCAAGCTGCGCCAGATCGCCCTCAGCCGCGGCTTCTCTTTGAGCGAATACTCGCTCAAGCGCTTATCCGACAACCAGGACCTGTTCTTCGACCGGGAAAAGGATGTCTACTCCGCTCTGGGGCTGGACTACATCCCCCCCGAGATGAGGGAGGACCAGGGGGAGATCGAGGCGGCTCAGCGGGGCAGGCTGCCGGATCTTCTAGAGCTGAAAGACATCCGGGGCGATCTGCACGTTCATAGCGACTGGTCCGACGGTCGGGCCTCCATCCTGGATCTGGCTCGGGCTGCCTCCGCCCTGGGATATGAGTACATTGCTATCTGCGACCACTCCCCAGCCGTGGGCATAGCCGGTGGCCTCTCTCCGGAGCGGCTGGAGGAGAAGATCAACGCCATCGAGGCGGCCAATGAGCAGCTGGAGGGGATAGCCATCCTATCAGGGACCGAGGTGGACATCAAATCCGACGGGCGTCTGGACTATCCGGATCGCCTCCTCTCCAAATGCGATGTGGTGGTGGCATCCATTCATATGGGCGGCCAGCAGAGTGAGAGAGCTATCACCGGTAGGCTGATCCAGGCCTTAGAAAACGAGCATGTGGACATCATCTCCCACCCAACAGGAAGGATCATCGGCCAGAGAGATGCTTATGAGGTGGACCTGCCAGCTGTACTGGAGGCGGCAGCCAGGACAGGCACCGCCCTGGAGATAAACTCCCATCCCTCTCGCCTGGATCTGAGCGATGTCAATGCCCGTGCCGCACGGGAGGCGCGCGCCAAGCTGGTCATAAACTCCGATGCTCACGATGCCAGCCAGCTGGATGTCATGAGATACGGCATCAACGTGGCCAGGAGGGCCTGGCTGGAGAGGAAGGATGTGCTCAATGCCCTCTCTCTAAAGGATCTTTTAGCAGCTCTAAAACATTGATGACGACTCTCATGAGCATGGGCATGAAAGGCTTATAAATGTAGGGCGAAGGTAGCTGGGTTCATGAGAATCAACAACCAGGCCATGGTGGGTCTGGCCACGGCTGCCTGCCTGCTCCTCCAGGGATACATATTCACCTATGTCCTTAAGGTAGAACCCAATCCTTTGATATCGATTCTGCCTTTGCTGCCTTATATCGTCTACATCTATGCCCGGGGAGCCAGGACCTGGCAGCACCATAAGCCGATGTACTGGATAGCGGCGATCCTGGCCATCACCATTCTGGATATAATTCCCTTTGTCCTTGCCAGGGGATAGATTGCCTCTGCCCGGAGATTTTCCTCCGGAAATCTATATATTCTGGATCTGCCTTGGGAATGCCCCGTGCATAATCCAGAGATAGGCACCGAGACCATTATCACTATCGCAGGATTCTTAGGGGCGATAATGCTCCTCCTGAACTTAGTGATAATCAAATGATTTGGATTTACAAAATAGTCATTTGATGTGACCTGAATGAGTTGATCATACATATCTCTTTTAGCTGGATGTAAAACCGAGAAAAACGCTCATCCTTCAGGTTCACCCCTGTGGATGGCAGGGCTCCACTCTGCAATAGGTTTAATGAATAGATCGGAATGCAGCTTGGCCAAGGCCTTCGCTTAGACTGGGAGCATTTTCATGCCAAAAAATGCGCCTCTATGCGGCAGCAAATCTCTCAAAACGCTTATCAAAGATGCAGTCGGACCTTTGGGTGAGATAGAATGACCGAGATTGCATTAGTAAACGAGAAGCCTCAGCTGGTTGCAGGAATGAGACGCAAGGGTCATTACAAAGAGATTGCAGAGATGCTTCCAAATCTCTTTGAATATGCCATGAGCCATAATGCAGTAATTTCCGGTCCTCCTCTTTATCTGATGCACGAGATGAACGCAGAGGAGGCCCGAAGAGCGGATGAGGCAGGAAGTGCTGACATAGAGGTCTGCGTTGCCATTGCCGAAAGGATCCCGGAAAGCGAAGAGGTCAAATGCTATGAGATTTGCGGCGGAAAGATGGCCAGGACGGTTCACAAAGGCCCCTATCATGATTGCCCCAGGACTTATGAGGTGCTTCTCTCCTGGCTGGAAGAAAATGGCCACAAGATCGCCGGGCCGATGAGAGAGGCCTATATCAACGATCCCAGGGAGGTCGCACCGGAGGATATTCTTACCATTATCTATGTGCCCATAAGCTGATGGTAGCGGATTGCTGATAATTCATATGATGAGATTAGTCATAAAGAGAGGGTCATCATATCCCAGCCGACGATGGTAGGAATCCCGGAAAGCTCAATGACCTGCTCCGCCATCTGATCCTCGCACCCGGCCGCCTGGGGGTAGATATGGGTGAGCACCACCCTCTTGATGCCGCAATCCTTGATCATACTACCCAATCTCCTGGGAGTGCTGTGATTGGTTACATCAAAGGGCTCCGGAAAAGAGCACTCGTGCATCAGAAGGTCGGCATCCCTGGCCAGGGCAGCCACGCGCTGCGAGGGCTCGGTGTCGCCGGAGTATACCACCACTCCATCCTCCCCCTCCAGCCGGAAGGCCAAAGCGGGAACGCTATGTAGCGCCTCCTCGGCAAAAACGTCGAATCCCTTCAACTCCAAAGAGTCCATCGGATCGATCTCTTGCACTGCCACATCCATCTCTGATAGATTGGGGTAAAGCTGCCGGGCAGAGCGGATATACTCCTCTGTTCCGGCAGGACCGAATACTGTCAAACCGGGCATATCCGCCAGATAGCGACCGTTTGCCAGGGCCATAAGATCCGAGACATGATCCAGATGGAGATGGCTGAGCAGAACAGTGTCCAAGGCCTCTATGCTCGCTCCGATCTGATCCAACCGCAGAAGGGTTCCTGCCCCGCAGTCCAGCAGAAGCGGCTGGTCTGACTCCACCAGGACCGCAGCCTGGGATCGGCCCGGCTGGGGTATGCCCACTCCGGTACCCAGCAATGTGACCTTCAGGCTCATGGGCGTCCTTTTAGCGGCTTATGGTAAATAATTGCCGCGAGAGGACATCCTATCTATATGTTAAAAATTGTAATATAAGAATATCAATAGGGGATCGGCGATCACTTCAGATCGGAGGTGCAGTGGGAGCACTTGACTGCTGCCAGAGGAATGCTCTCCAGGCAGTAAGGGCAGCTCTTGGTGTTGGGCTCCGGAGGTGCGGGCTGTTTCTTGAGCTCATTGACCTTCCGGATCAGAACGAATATGGCCAGAGCCACTATGATGAAGCTGATGATGGAATTAATGAACAGGCCATAGTTTATGGTCGGAGCTGCAGCCGCCTGGGCTTCCGCCAGGCTGGCATAGCTCCTGCCATCCAGGGCATAGAATAGATCAGCAAAATTTATCCCACCGGTGATCATGCCAATGGGCGGCATTAGCACATCCTTGACCAGAGAGTTGACTATGGATCCAAAGGCGGCGCCGATGATTATTCCCACGGCCATGTCCATGACATTTCCCTTTACGGCAAATTCCTTGAACTCGCTGAAAAATCCCATTATTCTCCACTCCTCGCTATTTGATCATAGCCAATGTTAATGGTCGCTCTTGCCATAAATCCCTTGTCCAGCAAGATCAAGAATATGTGATGAATTGGCCGATGAGGTCGGACTTAGCAGATCTTTTGGAAAGATCAATCCTCTGGCCGGGCCTCGGGAAAAGGTGTTTTAGATCTCGAATCTCTCTCCCCTCTCCGGGATGGTCACATTCTCTATTCCCATCCTTACCAGACCGGCAGCCATGGCCGCTGTAGCATCAGGCTCGCCGTGAACCACAAAGATATGCTCCGGCTTTTCCGGTATGGCAGAGATGAATTCGAGCAGCTCCCCTTCGTCGGCATGAGCGCTGTATCCATCGATTGCCTCCATTCTGGCCCTGACCTGGTGCTCCTCTCCATATATGCGGGCCGTCTTGTCTCCCCTCAGGAGCTTTCGACCCAGTGTATTCTCGGCCTGGAATCCCACGAATAGGACCGTGGTGTTGGGGTCGCCGATATTGCGGCGCAGATGATGCAGCACTCTCCCCCCCTCGCACATACCCGAGGCGCTGATGATAATCGCCGGCCGCTTTATGCTATTCAGCTTTTTCGACTCCTCGGTGCTGCGGGTGTACCTGAGCATATAAAAGCCGAATGGATCATCGCCCCCATCTTGCATCAGCAGCTGCTCTGTCTCCTCATCATAGCATTCCGGATGAGCCCGGAAGATGTCAGTTATATTGGTAGCCAGGGGGCTATCCACATAAACCGGCATCTGGGGGATCTCCTTTGCCTGCATCAATTCATGCAGATGATAGACCACATCCTGAGTCCTTCCCACGGCAAAGGCCGGAATGATCAGCAGTCCGCCGGCACCGGCCGTCTCCTTCACAACCCGGGCCAGATTCTTTTGGGCCTCATTCATGGGGCCGTGATCTCTGCCGCCGTAGGTCGACTCGGTGATGAGGACATCAGCACGCTCGAATATGTCCGGGTCCCGTACCACCGCAGCGCCCTTTCGGCCCAGATCGCCGGTGAAGGCAAGGGTGGTAGACCTCTTTTTATTTCCACGGCTCTCGGAGATCTCAAGTGCCACCGATGCCGAGCCCAGGATGTGTCCTGCATTCCTGAAGGTCATCTTGATCTCCGGCAAAATCTCAATGGTCCGCCCGAACTCCACAGTCTGAAAGAGCCGCATGGTCCGGGCAACATCATGAATAGTGTAGAGCGGCTTGATGAAAGGAAGGCCCTGCTTTTCATTCTGCCTGTTGACATACTTTGCATCCATCTCCTGAAGGGATGCGGAGTCGGCAAGCATGGCGCTGCACAGGTCCCTGGTGGCTGATGTGGAGAAGATGCTGCCGGAAAATCCTTTCTTGACCAGCATGGGCAGCTTGCCGCTGTGGTCCAGATGGGCATGAGAGAGCACCACGGCATCGATCTTCTCGGCGTTGAAGGGAAGCTCTGAATTCAGCCGATTGGCTTCCTGTCTTCTGCCCTGTGCCATTCCGCAGTCCAGAAGCAGCCTGTGCCCATTGGCCTCAACCAGATGCATCGAGCCGGTCACAGTCTGGGCTGCGCCCCAGAATTGAAGTATCAATCTAATCCCACTCCGTTCTCCAGATTTGCTGTTATCTAAATTTGGCCCGGTTGAGATAAATAGACTGTGGATGATTTTAAAGACGCTATCACATTCGCCCCGCGCATTCCTCGACCTTATACCCTGCCGGAAGCATTCTGTCTCTCATGGACCTCGAGCTGCATCCTTCCATTACCCTCCAGGACAGGGCCTGGCATATACTGGTGGCGCCTCTGCCCATGCTCACCGCAGCCCTGAACCGGCACCTGGACTTGCAGAGGTTCGAGGTCCTATTTGTCTGCGGCAACTACTCCCGGATCCTGAGCAACCTGGACCGCAAATTCACCTCCCTGCAGATCCGCCGGGCCTTCACCGTCTTCCAGCTCATGACCGTGCTGGAGGAGAGCTGCCACAGCTTGATGATCATAGAGCACGATCCGTTTCTGTATCAGGATGCAGAGGAGATGACCGAGTACCTATCCCAGGCCATGAAAGCGGCGGCCAGGGAGAGCACAGTTCTACTATACTCCCCCGCATCCGACCCGTTTCTGGAGATGATGACCGACTATGCCGATAGAGTATTCTACTTTGGACGAGTCCCGGACGGCGCGCCGAGGCCTTCTGCTAAGAGCTGCAGAAAGGCGCAGGACAAGGCAGGCCAGAAGACCCTGGAGGCCTTCTGATGGGGCGCAGCTTTGAGAGCGTGCGCCAGGGTGCGGCAGAGGTATCCGCCCGCTGGGCCAGAGCCGGCCGGGCCATGAAAAAGGAGGACCAGGGTTATGCAAAGGAGCTGGCAGCAATGGCCAAGAAGCACTCCAGCGAGGCCTTTTATGCCCTGGATGATCCCCTGGAGGCGGCGGTATTCTCCGCCCTGATAGAGCTGATGAAAAAGATGGAAGGGCAGAGCGCGGGCAAGAAAGATCCCGATCCGGGAGGAAGTTAATACAATGCTCGGAGAGTCGATTTCAATTCAATCCCGACCCGCCGTGGCCCCGACATCCCTTCCATCTCCGGCCCGGAATCATGCGCTGCACCTCCTTTTTATAAGCCGCATACTCCTGCCCGAACTGGTGTGCCAGCCTGCTCTCCCAGTGTAGTGATCCCAGGAATAGATAGACCGTGGCCAGGAGGTAGACCGGAAGCATATTCTCGGTCATAAACGGCGTCAGCCAGAGGAGAAGAAATCCGGAGAGGAGAAAGGGGTCCCGGATCCAGCAGTAGATCCCTTTTATCCCCAAAGCAAATGCCTGGGAACTTTCCGGCCCGGCGAGCTGGGCCCGGATCAGAAAGCGATGCGGCGCATCCAGAAAGGCCCTCAGGGAAGCGAGGCCTATGAGGAGCTGCAGGGCGAAGAATAGCCAGATCCAGGGGCTGGGCAGGATGTAAAGCAGCGGCCCCGGCCGGTAAATGATCAGGGCGACCAGGGGAAGAAGGGTGATGGCGGCTGTGGCGGAGAAGAATACGGGATACCAGGGGTCCACCCGGGGGCCGAAGCGCCTGCGAGCCACGTTCTTGACCGGCAGGCTGGCCAGAAGGCTGTGCAGGGCGGCAAATCCGACCAGATAAAGAGAAGCATAAACTGTGAAGCTATCCATGAGCAGGCCCTCCTATACGATGAGGATCTATTCCTCTATTACAGTTCCGCCATGACCGCTCCATCATCTATCCCTCGTTTATGACATCTGCCGGCGTTTCTGATAATTCTCTGAGCCTTCATGGCGCTGATGTTCTTGTCCTTTATCTCCAGCATCAGATCATAGTCCCGTCCGGCGGTCTCCCGGATGAAATCCCTGAACTGCTCCTCATTGATGGACGGAGCATGCTTTCCCGGTCTCTCTCCCGACGCCTGGCTGCTGTAGTCGACCATGGGCAGGCCGTCGGCTGGGCCCCAGGTCCTGCCGGCGGCATCGAGGGCCAGGGAAAAGCTCTCTTCGTTATTGAGGCACTGATGGTGCAGGCTGTCAAAGACCACCGGAATCCGGATATTTTGGCTTATATCCAGGCAGTGCTTCAGGCTGAAGAGCCGGTCGTCGTTTTCTATCACCAGCCTCTGCCGGATGGATCGGGAGAGCTCCTCATATCTCTCCATGAACCTCAGAGCAGCTTTTTTCTTATCTCCATAGGCTCCGCCCACATGAATCTGTATCTTCGCCTCGGGCGAGAGACGCATAGCATCGAGCAGCCGGCAGTGATAGTCGATCTCGGCAATGCTTCTTGCTGTCACATCCGGGTGGGGGGAGTTGAGCACAATGAACTGATCCGGATGCATGGAGATCCTGAATTGATGCTCCGACAGAAAGCCGCCTATTCTCCTCAGCCGCTCGGCAAATAGCTCCTCCCAATCCAGATTGCATATGGGATGGGAGGCGAAGGGCACCGTCTCCGAGCTGATGCGAAAGAACAGCAGATCATGCTTCAGATTGTAGGCCAGGATCCTTTCCAGGCAGTCCAGATTCCGGGCAACTGTCTTCTTTAGCCGCTCATCAGAGTAGGAGGCCAGGCGGAAGGTGTGGCTGGGGGTGCAGCCCAGCCCCAGGGTGATCGTGGGATAGCCTATCTTCATTGCCGGCCCGAGAAAAGCTCCTCTCCCGCCCACTCGCATTGAGAGTCCTGACACAGCTCCACCAGCTCCTCCGGAAAGGGCTGGAAGATGCTCTGATTGATGAGGTACTCCTGGCCATAGCCCTCCGCCCAGGACTGGATCATGACCAGAAGGGCCCGGGAGGGGATCTTCTTGCTCTTGTATCTCTGGATGCTCTGCAAAAAAAGCTCCTTCTGCCGGGCCGTGAGATTCTGCTTGAAATAGCCCATAGCATGCATGAAGACATTGGCCTTGGATGAGGCTCTAGGCGGTCTGGCTAGGGCTCTCGTCAGATGCTCCTGGTATTGATCTGAGATATCGGCCAGGTTCACCCCATCATGGTTGGACAGGATATTTCCCAGCATCTTGGTCTCCTTCTGGCTGTGAGATGAGAGCAGGAGCTTATTGGCCTCGTGGAAGCGGAGCAGAGATGATAGCTCACCCTCGCCTCTGGCCTCCCGGAAGGCGGCCAAAGCATAAAGCTTGGTCAGGAAGTGCTCCCGGATATTGTAGTTTCGCAGCCTTCCCTCGTCCTCCACCGCAAGACGGGAAAACGATCCAACAACTGCCCCCCCAAAAAAGCCCATGGCCTTGGACACGGCGCTGGATTTGGCGGCCCCGGAGTAGACCCGGATATCCTTCATGCCGCAGGAAGGGGAGCGGAACTTAAGTATGAATCCGTCCACCTCCGGCAGGGAGGATAGAAAGCCATTGACAAAGCGGTTCATCCTCTCCGTCAGATCCAGGCCGGTGGCGGGCTGCATCAGCCGGATAGAGCCGTCAACGGATACCAGCCTCAATGTCTCTCTGGGGGCGCCGAGACCAATCTCCATCTCCGGGCAGACGGTAATATAGTCCACATAGGGCTTGAGGGCCTTTACGAAATCGCTGGGAATCATGCTGCCGTCATAGCGACAGTGATCGAATTCGATGCATCTGCTGATGACGACCTTGGGCCTGGAAAACGGTCTCATAAAAATCTCTCTTTTGTGGGATGGTGTATTTAGGACTGGCGATGAAAGAGGCTGCTGCCTGGCGAAAACGGTTTTTATAGAAGCGGCAAGAGCGGCGAGAACGAGAAAAGCTGATATAAGCCGTATGACATCGGCTATTGATGAAAAATCCCTATGTTCACGGCTACCACTCCCGGGAGAGCGCCAGGCTGCAGGATCAGGCATCCACCCTGGAAGGGCTGTTGCACTGGGATACCTGCTTTGCCCCAGGCTCTCTTATTCTGGAGGCAGGCTGCGGGGTGGGAGCTCAGACAGTCCCTCTGGCAAAAAATAGTCCGCAGGCCCTGATCATAGCTCTCGATATCTCCAGCGCCTCCACCAGAGAGGCCTGCAAAAGGGTGGCTGAGGAGGCTCTGGCCAATGTCAGGCTCCTCCAGGCGGATATATTCCATCTGCCCTTCCGGGAGGCGTCATTCGATCACCTCTTCGTCTGCTTCGTCCTGGAGCATCTGCCCCGTCCGGTAGAGGCGCTGATAACTTTAAAGAAATTCATCAAGCCGGGGGGAAGCATCACTGTCATAGAGGGCGATCATGGCTCGGCCTACTTCCACCCGGACAGCGATGCCGCCAGGAGGGCCATAAACTGCCAGGTACAGCTGCAGAGGAGAGCGGGCGGCAATGCCATGATCGGCAGAGAGATGTACCCTGTTCTCAGGGCGGCGGGCTTCTCGGCCGTCTCCGTCTCCCCCCGCATGGTTTATGTGGACTCCAGCCGGCCGGATCTGGTGGAGGGCTTCACCAAAAAGACATTCACGGCCATGATCGAAGGCGTGGGGCCGGCGGCAGTGGATGCAGGGATAATTGATAAGGAGGATTTTGAGGCAGGGGTGCGGGATCTGTACCGGACGGCGGAGGAAGATGGGGTCTTCTGCTATACCTTCTTCAAGGGCAGGGGGAGAAAGGATGCATGAGAAAAAGGACCCATTGGACTGCTGAAAATCCTCTTTTTCGGCTGCAAGCAGCAGGAGAAAACCTATTTTAAAATCGGCGAGAGAAGAAAAACAGAATAAATCAAAAATTAAAAATATTTAAAAGTACACGGCATATCCCTGGTCTAGGTTAATGATCTTCAAGACGCCTCTCTGGAAGTACATGCTCTTGGGATAATTGAACTGGCCGTCATAGACCCTGATGTTATGCTCTTGGTTTCCCACCACGTGGAAGCTGAACTTGCCGTCCGGCGCATCTCCGGCCGTTCCCTCGGCTCCAATCAAGACCCCATCGAGATAGACCTGATAGCTCCTCATTGTCGGCGACTGGATGGTCACAGGAGTGTCTCCGGATAGGGCTGGCTGGGTGGGTTGGGACGGCCCGAGCATAGTGGGCAAGGGTGTAGTGGTGGCAGCAGGTGCAGTGGATGGTAGCGTGGTGGTGGGGGGGAAGGTGGTGGTTTTTGTGGGCTGTCCGAATCCTTCCACAACGGCATCGGTCTGGCCGAAGGCAGGCGGCATATCGGAGCCGGGCTGCATCTGTGATTCAGAGGGGGCCGTGGGTGGCTGGCTGATCACATCGATGATTATGGCATTGCTGGGCTGGTTATTGAGAACGAAGAGGATTATGTGTCGGCCCATCTTGTCCGCCAGGAAATTGAGGCTATTGTAGCCGGCAAAGAAATCAAGCTGCTTGGCGGTTATCTTCTGGACGCCGGTCTCCTGTATCTGATAGTAATCGGCCTTTCCTCCCGCCGGCGCGAAGGCTATGAACTGAATTCCTGCTCCCTGGGGGACTATGGCATACTGGGACCAGTCCATGTGCTTGTCAATCCACAGCTCGTTGCCCCTGGCGGGGGATGTGGCCGACTGGTATGCTGTGAAGGCGATCTCCTTGCCACTGCCGAAGTAGAGCTTGCCCGGAAGCTTCTTGTTGATGTCGATCTTCACCGGGGCGAATCCGCCCGAGACAGGCGTGCTGGTGCTGATGTAGAACTGGGAGAAGAAGGAATAGGCGCTGCCGGCGTCCTCGAACTGGGGTCCGAACCACCCTTGGCTCAGTTCGCTCTCAGTTCCTCCGATCCCGAAGAGGCTTTCCACAAAGCTCTGGCTGAAAGCCCCCTCGCCCATATCCATGGACGGATCGGCAGCGTATTGATCTTCTGCGGGCTGCCCTCCCATGAACTGAGCCTCAAGGGACTGATCCAGAGGAAAGCCATCCGTCTCTGCCGCTCCTGACGATCCTGCGGAAAGGATCAGAGCCAGGAGACACAGGCATAAGCTATTGAATTTCATATACCACTCCTCATCGGATATCCTCCGCCGAGGTATTATTTAGATTTAAGTAGAGAATAAAGCAGTGTCATTATATTGGCAGCAGCAGGCGTTTCGTTCTTCTTTTGCAAGATTAAGCGCATCTATGAACCGTTGTGAACCATTCACATCCCTTCTCAATTTATATCAAATACCCTTTTAAATTCCCAGTTGCAGCCTTCTCTCAGCCGATGCCGGATAGCCAGCCGGGCATGATCCGATAAAGGCAGCGCATTAACCGTGAAATAAAAATAAGTCAATTCAGCTTTCATATAAATTCAAGGGTGATTCAGTTGGAAATTAACAGCGGTGACACAGCATGGGTTTTGGTCTCAGTGGCCATGGTCATGCTCATGACCCCGGGCGTGGGCTTATTCTACGGCGGCCTTGTCCGAAGCAAGACCGTGGTCTCTATGATCGGCCTGTCCTTCCTGGCCTTTGCTTTGGCCAGCATCCAATGGGTCCTGTTCGGCTACAGCCTCTCCTTCGGCACCGATGTGGCCGGGATCATAGGAGGCCTGAACTACTTTGCCCTCGGCGGTGTGGGACTGGGAGCGGCTCCATTGGCGGCAAACCTGCCCCATCTCCTATATGTGGCCTTCCAGCTGGTCTTCGCTGCCGTGACCCTGGCCATCCTAACATCGGCGGTGGCGGAGAGGGTCAAGATCAGCTCCTTCATCGTGCTGGCCCTGCTCTGGACCACACTGGTCTATGATCCCCTGGCCCACTGGGTCTGGGCGGGAGGATGGCTGGCCCAGATGGGGGCTCTGGACTTCGCCGGGGGTACGGTGGTGCACATCAGCTCCGGCTTCTCCGCTCTGGCCATAGCTCTGGTCATAGGCAAGAGGGTAGGCTATGGATCATATGTCATGGAGCCGCATAACATCCCCATGGCCATGATCGGAGCGGGGCTGCTCTGGTTCGGCTGGTTCGGCTTCAACGCCGGATCCGCCCTGGGGGCCAACGCTCTGGCCGCCAACGCCTTGGTGGTGACCAACACCTCTGCCGCTGCCGGGGCCCTCACGTGGCTGTTCGCCAGCTGGCTGAAAGGAAAGCCCTCTGCTCTCGGAATGGTGAGCGGCGGCATAGCCGGCCTGGTGGCCATAACTCCTGCGGCGGGATATGTCGACGTGCCCGGCGCCATAGCCATTGGCGCGGTATCCGGCGTGATCTGCTATATGGCTCTGCTCTTTCGGGTGGGCCGGGGACTGGACGAGAGCTGCGACGCCTGGGCGGTGCACGGCATGGGCGGGCTGTGGGGCGCTATTGCCACGGGCATATTCGCCACCACCTCCATCAATAGCTATGCCGGCCTGATCGAGGGCAGCTTCCATCAGCTCTCGGTGCAGATAATGGCCGCCGGCGCATCCGTAGTGTACGCTTTCGTCATGACCCTGATCCTGGCCAAAATCGTGGATAGGGTCATGGGGCTGCGGGTCAGCGAGGAAGAGGAATATGTGGGACTGGATATCTCCCAGCATGGGGAGAAGGCTTATGCTTGAGGGCAGTCGAATGGGCGAAAAAGAGATGCGTCGGGGTGATAGGAGATGAAAAAGATCGAGGCCATCATCCGGCCGGAGAGGCTGGAGCAGGTTAAACGAGCCCTGGAGGAAAAGGGTGTTGTGGCCATGACGGTGATCGAGGTTCTGGGCCGGGGGGAGCAGAAGGGGATCAAGCTGCAGTACCGGGGCGGGACCATGGATGTGGACCTGCTCCCCAAGCTCAAGATGGAGATATATGTGGAGGACGGGGAGGTGGATACAGTTATGAAGACCATCTGCGACGCCGCCCGGACGGGAAAGTTCGGGGACGGCAGGATATTTGTCTCTTCCGTGGAAAAGTCGGGGAAGGTGAGGACGGGAGAGGTCTTCACCTGAAGCCAATTTTTTCCGCATTTTCTTTTGCTTCTGATGCTCTAATCCCTGCTCTCTTAGCAGTCCTCCATGCCTCCTTTCTTTACCCCACCAGATCCTCCACTGGAGATAGATCCACGTTTATCCCTGTCCCAATGCCTTCAGATTCCAGTCCGGCAGCTGTCAGCCGAGAGATCTGTTTAGTGCGGGGGATGAGATCCCCGAACGAAGAGTTATCTTGCTTGCTCTGGCTTCTTCAATGAATTTCTCAATTGATCTACATATAGCCAAAGCCTTTTTGTATAATCCGTGATATACATGACAAATAAACAGTTAGGAAAGGAGGAATCGCATATGAAATTTTACATACTATTTGGATTCATTTTGGCC
>ENA-UOWE01002812-UOWE01002812.1-activated-sludge-metagenome-genome-assembly--contig:-NODE-2812-length-18669-cov-12.097131_pt1 | contig 18669 bp, 21 predicted proteins | sample MGYA00249841_ERZ761562 | MGnify/ENA primary metagenome ERZ761562 (study PRJEB28883, sample SAMN05720200) | activated sludge metagenome | isolation source: Anaerobic digester | place: Japan... | reverse complement strand
CCAATTGTATTTGTCCAACATACCTTCTTATAGAATTAATCAAACTATCTTCTATCTCTGTTTTGAAAATGTATTTGTCTTTTGTCTTATTTATTGTTTCCATTTTTAAACTCTACGGCCTCTAAACAAATTTATTTGTTTTGCCGTTTTTAAACTCTACGGCCTCTTCTTCCTCCCTTTTTCTTTGGACCACCATGTGGAACTCTTGTTGTATCTAAGATATTTATTATTTTAAATCCTTCTCTTGATAAACTTTTTATTATTGCATTTGCACCAGGTCCAGGTCCTGTGCTTCCTGTTTTAGCTCTTATTCTAACATATAATGATTTTATTCCTTTGTCTTTCATATTTTCAGATATTCTTTTTGCTATAAACATAGCAATAGTTGGATTTGCTTTAAGTCTACTATGTTTAGTCACCATTCCCCCAGTTACTTTAGTAATTGTTCTTCCAGAAGCATCTGTTACATGTGCAATTGTATTATTAAAAGAAGTATAGATGTTTAAAACAGCTTCTACATCTTTATCTTTTTTCTTTACTGCTTGTTTTTCTTTACTTTCTTCTATTTTTTTATCTGATTCTTCTTCAGTTATTTGCTTTTCTTCTATTTCTTGTTTAGACATTTTATTCTTCTACCTTTTCTTTTTCTTGTTTTTTCTTTGATACTTTCTTATCTTTTAAAGTTATTTTATTTTCTAATTCAACAGGAACAATGTATGAAGGAGTGTTTACAACTTTTCCATCTACTAGTACTTTTTTATGAACTATTAATTGTCTTGCTTGTTTAAATGTAGATGCAAGTTTCTTTTCAACAACAATTGTTTGAAGTCTTCTTTTTAAATAATCTTTTTTATCTAAAGACAAAACAGATGAAATTGAATCTACTTTCAACCCTCTTTTATTTAGTTTATCAAATAATGCTTGCTGTTCTTCAGGTTTAGCAGATATCAATTTTTTTGCTTTTTCTCTTATTGTCTTTATCTTTGCATCAGCTTTCCATATCTCTTTTTTATTTTTTAATCCAAATTCATTGACAATTTCACCTTCTTCTTCTATCCTTGCCTTATCAAATGGTCTTTTTGGTCTTGAATATCTTTTATGTTTTCTCTTCATTTTATTTCTTCACCCCCACATAAGTTTTTTTAACTGCACTCTCTCCACCTTTCTTTTTAATTCCCGATCCTTTCTTCCTATTATATCTGAAATGGGCTTTTGTTCTCTGACCTCTAGTAGGTAATCTGGTATTATGTCTTAATCCTCTATAACTCTTTATCTTTCTTAGTTTCTTGATATCAAAGTCTTTTCTTAAATCCAAATCAGTTCCAGTTAGATGTCTATCATCTCCTGTTTCAATATCCTTTCTTCTATTCAAAATATATTCTGGTAATTTTGGATTTTTTATGAAATCAGAAATCTTTTGTATTTCTTCTTCAGTGAGAGATCCAATTGTCCTGTTTTTATCAATATTTAATGTTTTACAAACAGCATTTGAAAAAGCCCAAGAAACCCCCTTTATTTTAGTTAAACCAGGGTAGACTTTCATTTTACCTTCAATGTCTTTTGATAAAATTCTAACTAATCTTTCTTCTCGTTTTTCTTGTTGATGCATGTGACGATTTTTATTTTCTGCCATTTTATTATGTTTTGTTTGTGAAAAGATTATATCTTTCTATATTTGTTAATTCTTGGAATATTCTTTTTTCAACAGCCTTCTCTGGGTCTGGAAGATTTTGTATTCTTTTTTTCATGTCCTGAAATGATTCAAACTCCATTTCTTTTCTTTGTTTCAATATTTCCTGCATATGTTTCTTACCTAATCCAGGGAGTAATTCTATCTGATGTATTCTTTTATTTATTGCATCAGACTTGTTGAAAAATTCAACAAATTCCTTCTCTTTTTCTTTAACAACCTGCTTTATAAATTCTCCTAATTGGTGCTTTGCACTTTCAGTAAGTTTTTCTCTATGTAATCTTCCAAGAATATAATATACTTTATCTCTTTTACCCTCGCCAATATATACTTTTTCCCCTATTTTTAAACCAACTCCTCTTCTAGGGACAAGTTCAAGTAAAACTAATGTTTTCTCCCCTATAGCTTGAGCTATAGGCATCATTTTCTTTTCTAAAGGATATCCATGTGGGAGATATTCTAAGATTATTGCATATTCTTCTTTTGCCATTTTTTTTATTTGAATTCTTTAACTGTATCAAGTATTCTTTTTGTTTCATTCTCATCTAAACTGATATCAACAAAAATTTTATTTATTTCTTCTGCCTTTTCAGGTAAGATATCTATGATTTTAGAGATGTTCGTATCATTAAGTTTTATTATATTTAATGCTTCTAGTTTTTTTCTAAGTTCTTTAGCTTCTTTAGGAGTTATTTTTACAAATTTTTTTATAAATTCAGCAACAGGCTTTTCAACTTTCTTTTCCTTTTCAATATATTCCATAGATTCTGCCATACTTAGTGGAGTTGTATTCTTTATCATTCTATTCTTTATCCTTTATCTTTTTTAAGTGTATTGGAGAGATTATAAATGTCTTCTCTTTTGTAGGATATTTTATTTTTACAGCATAACTTCTTCCTATTTTTTTGTCTATTTTACCTGTTCTTCCTTGTAATCTTTTTGGAATTGAAGGATTTAATGACTTTTCTATAACAATACTAACAGAATCTCCTTGTTTGAATCTTTGAAAGTATCTACTAAGCTGAAGCTTACCTCTAGTTCTCACTAATTTTCTCTTTACCATATCTTACCCAGAAAAATTCTATTTAAAAAACTATCTCTTACATGAAACTTATCCGAGAGTTGCCCAATTTAGCAGGTGGTTCATTTGAAGAAATATTTGAATTACACAAATCACCTTTATCATTTGCTTCTCCCATGTTTCTTAGAATAGCATTGAACATCTTTTCACCCCAAACCCCAACTCCACATCTATTACATACATCTAAAACCCTATCGTCATGAATGTCTGCTTTACAATAAATACACTTTTTCGCCATTTCTTCACCTTTTTTTTAAGTTAATCATCTTCTTAATAAAAATTAGTTTTTAAATTTTTGTGTAATTCCATATACCCTTTTTTTGATTTTTACAATATTTTCTTTGAAAAATCAAGATAGTAAGTTTTAAAAATATCCTTTCAGCATTAATTATATGATAATCCCAGTTAGATGTTTTTCCTGTGGTAAACCAATTGGTCACCTCTGGGAAGAATATAAAAAACGAGTAGCTCAAGGAGAAAGTTCTAAAAAAGTACTTGACGAGCTAGGACTTGAAAGATTTTGTTGTAGAGCAATATTTCTTGGACAAGAAGATCATTTAGAATTGGTTGCTAAATTCAAGAAATCTTAAATGAATAAAAAACTATTATATATTATTTTGTCCTTGGCTATAATTTTATTAATTCCTTTTGTTTTTTCTTCTGAAGAGAATATGCAAAAAACAATAAATATTTCAGAATTAAGTTTAGATGAAAAAATAGGGCAATTGATGTTTGTTAAACCTTCTGGAAAAAATATTAATTATTTAAAAGAACTTCATGTGGGAGGTATTTTTCTCAATAATCTCAATTCCAAAGAAAATTATATTGATTCTATATATTTTTATCAAAATAATTCAAAAATAAAACTTTTTGTTGCAACAGATATGGAAGGATATTGGAATCCTTTTAATAATTTTTATAATTCTTCTTCTTTCGGAGATATAAACTCCAGAGAAGAATCTTATAATCTGGGAAAAGAACATGGGAAGATTTTAAATGAGTTAGGATTTAATTTAGATTTTTCCCCAATAGTTGAAACAAAAAATAATGTATGGCCTTATAGAACATTTACTGGAACACCAGAAGAAATTAAAGGAAAAATTTCAGGGTATATAGAAGGATTACATTCAGAAAACATTCTTACAACAGCAAAACATTATCCAGGAGGAAGTTTAATCAAAAATCCACATTTAATCAAATATAAAGCGAATATCTCTCTAGAGGAATTATCTTATTTTGATTTTGCAATTTCTCAAGGTATTGATTTCATCATGGTGGGACATCCTATTGTGTATGGAGCAATAGATTCTAAAGGAAAGCAATCTTCTATTTCTCCAGAAGTTATAGGAGAACTAAAGAATAAATTTAATGGTGTAATAATAACTGATGCTGTTACAATGATGGGCCTTAGAATTTCTTACTTGTTTAATTTTAAAAAAGTTTATCCTGATTTGATTTTAGCAGGAAATGATATTATTTTAGATACTCATAAAAACTCTAAATATAATTCTTTAGTAAAAAGAAGAAATGAATTAAAAAAAGCAGTATTAGAAGGAAGAGTTTCTCAAGATAGAATAGACAAATCTGTTGAAAAAATATTGAAGATTAAAGGATATCAAGTTGTTTATTGATTATAATAAAAAAGTTAAGACAGCTTGTTATTTTCCCATCTTTCCGGACAGTACCGATAACAACATAAGTTGCTTAACTTCTGTGTTCGGAAAGGGAACAGGTGTTACCAACTTACTATGGCCGTCTCAAAATTTCAATTCTTTTTTGGTTTATAAACCTTTTTATATCCATAATCTTTTGATTTTTTGTCTTATTTGCAGGGATGCCGGAGCGGTCAAACGGGCGAGATTAAGGCTCTCGTGACTTATGTCTACGCAGGTTCGAATCCTGTTCCTTGCATTATTTTTTTGATTCATCAATTATATTCTAGATAAGATATAACTTTAAAAGAATCTATTTTTTGTAAAAAGTATGAGGATACTTGTAACAGGAGGAGCAGGGTTTATAGGAAGCCATCTTTGTAAATTTCTTTTAAGTCAAGGTCATGAGGTTATTTGTTTAGACAATTTTTTTACAGGAAAAAAAAGAAATATTTTCCATTTATTGAAAAACCCTAAATTCCATATAATTCCTCATGATATTACAGATACTCAAATAAGATTAGATCAAAAAATCCCCCATGGAGTTGACCAAATCTATAATCTAGCTTGCCCAGCTTCACCAGTACACTATCAGTTTGATCCTATAGAAACAATTAAAGCAAATACAATAGGAGTAATAAATATATTGGAATTTGCAAGATTAAATGGGGCTAGAGTACTTCAAGCTTCAACTTCAGAGATTTATGGAGATCCTCTGGAGCATCCCCAAAAAGAATCGTACAAAGGGAATGTTAATACTCTGGGACCAAGATCTTGCTATGATGAGGGCAAAAGAGTAGCAGAAACATTATTCATGGATTATCATAGAACATATGGGCTTCCAATAAGAATAGCAAGAATCTTTAACACTTATGGTCCTAATATGGATAAAAATGACGGTAGAGTAGTAAGCAATTTCATAATTCAAGCATTAGAAAACAGACCTATAACAATTTATGGAGATGGAAACCAAACCAGAAGCTTTTGCTATGTTGACGATTTAATAAAAGCATTATATATCTTGATGAATCAAAATGTTTCTATCGGACCTATTAATCTTGGTAATCCTGGAGAATTTACTATAAATCAATTAGCAAAAAAAGTTTTAGAATTAACAAATTCTAAATCAAATATAATTTATAAAGAGCTTCCACAAGATGACCCTGTCCAAAGAAAACCCGATATAAATTTAGCCAAAGAAATTCTGAATTGGAAACCTTTGATTAATCTAGATCAGGGATTATCAAAGACAATTCACTATTTTATTTCTATTAATAAAAGAAAATAATCTTCTATAGTAGTTTTTTTAAAGAATAATCCTTATCAATAAATATGCGTCTGTAACTCAGCCCGGATAGAGTACCTCCGTCCTAAGGAGGGAGTCGAAGGTTCAAATCCTTCCAGACGCGTTTTTCTAAAACAAAAACCTTTAAAATACTTCTAAAATAAGAATATAATATGCGTGGGTAGTTCAGCGGCAGAATCTCTGGCTTCCAACCAGATGACCCGGGTTCGAATCCCGGCTCGCGCATATAACATATAGATATAAAAAATGGAAGATTCCAAAAAACAGAAAAAAACTTTTGCAGAATGGCATGATAAGAATTACAAGAAATTACTAATAATTCCGGCAACACTATTTTTATTTTGCTTAATTTATTTGGGAGTTTTTTATTCTCAGCATCATGATATTTTTTTAAAAGATATTTCTCTTTCAGGAGGAACTTCTGCAACAATAAACGGACAACTAGATGTCGCTTCACTTGAAAAAGCATTAATTGAAGAATTTGGAGATGCAAACACTAGAATAATTTCAGATTTAGTAACAGGAGAACAATTAGCGACAATAGCAAATGTGGGAGCAGGAACAGAGGAAACAAAAGCTTTTCTTGAAGAATATCTTGGTTATAAATTAACTGAAGAAAACAGTAGCTTTGAATATTCAGAACCTTCTTTTACACAGGATTTATACAGGCAATTAATGATTTCTCTTTTATTAGCATTTTTTCTTATGATAATTGTTATTTTTATTTTATTTAGAGATTTTGTACCTTCAATTACTATTGTTTCTTGTGTTTTTATGAATATTATTATGACCATAACTGTAGTCAATTTATTAGGAATAAAGATATCCACAGGAGGGATTATTGCATTCTTAATGATTATAGGTTATTCTGTTGATACAGATATTTTGCTTACAAATAGATTATTAAAAAGAAAAGATGGAACAACAAATCATAAAATTTTTGGAGCATTTAAAACAGGTATAACAATGACATTTACTTCCTTATTTGCTATTTCAGTTTCACTTTTAGTTGTTAAATCTTTTTCACCAATTTTAACTCAAATATTCCTTATAATTTGTATAGGTTTACTTTTTGGTATGATTAATACATGGATTACAAATGTTTCAGTTCTTAAATGGCATATTCATAATAAGGAGAATAAAAAATGAAAAAATTAGGTTTCAAAATTTGGCTGTATATAATAGTTTTAGTATTAACAATAATGTCTATTTTTATCTATGCTGGAGAAATAACCTTTTTCCAGAAAGGAGTTTTAATAACAAGTGTAGAACAAAATTCCAGCACATTTAATTCAGGTTTGAGGCAAGGTCAAATAATTACTGCTATTGATGGAGAAAAAATAGACAATCTTGAAGAATTTTCAAATTACATACAAAAAAAATTTCCTTTAGAAGAAGAAGCTAAAATAATTATAACCACAAAAGATGGAGATTTTATTTTGTATACAAGTTCTGAACCAGAATTAACTGTATCTAAAATACCAAAAACAAGCATAAAAACAGGTTTAGATTTATCAGGAGGTGCAAGAGCTATCATAGGAGCAGAAGGAATAAAACTAACAAGCCAGGAAGCAAGAGACTTAGCAGAAATAATTGCTAATAGAGTAAATTATTATGGACTTAAAGATATACAAGTTGCTCCATTTTCAGATTTATCTGGAAATAATTATATAAGAATAGAAATTGCAGGAGCAACCCCTAAAGATTTGTCTGCTATGATTGAGAGTCAGGGTAAATTTGAAGCTAAAATAGGAAATGAAACAGTATTTATTGGAGGAGAAAAAGATATTGCTTCAGTATGTAGGAATGACGCTACTTGTGCAAGAATTGAATCTTGTCAGAAAGATTCTTCTGGAACTTACTTTTGTAGATTTGTATTTTCTATTTATTTAAGTGAAGAAGCAGCAAAAAGACACGCAGATATAACAAGTAAAATAAATGTAAATGCATCAAATCCAGAATATCTCTCTAAACCACTTGATTTATACTTAGATGATGCTCTTGTTGAAACTCTATTGATAAGTAAAGACCTTAAAGGACAAGTTACAACTCAAATAGCAATTTCAGGTTCTGCTTCAGGAACAACAGAAGAAGAAGCATACAATGCAGCAAAAGAAAATATGCACAATTTACAAACAATACTTATAACAGGAAGCTTCCCATATAAATTAGAGATTTTGAAATTAGATACAATATCTCCTAATTTAGGAAGTAATTTCACTAAAGCTATTTTTCTTGCAGGATTTGTAGCTCTTTTTTGTGTTGCAGTGGTTGTATTCTTTAGATATAGGAAAGTAAAGCAATCGTTTGCAGTTTTAGGAATAGGGACATCTGAAATAATAATAACTCTTGGTGTTGCTGCATTTTTAAACATTAATCTTGATTTGTCAGCTATAGCAGGTATTTTAGCAGCAATAGGCACAGGAGTTAATGATCAGATAGTTATGCTTGATGAAGCTAGGAGAAAGACTTCTGATTCAAGTATAAAATCTAGAATAAAGAATGCATTTGAAATTATTATGGGAGCTTATTTAACATTGGTTGCAGCAATGATTCCTCTTTATATTGTAGGGGGTGGTTTATTGAAAGGATTTGCTTCTACAACAATTATTGGATTAACTATAGGTATACTTGTAACAAGACCAGCATTTGGAGAAATGTTGAAGAGAATGGAAAAATAATAAAATATTTTTATTTATCTAATCTTGATTTGTCCGATTCTAACATCCCATATTTTGATAGATTATTTAAATCACTTTCAACCATCATCTTTACAAGTTCTTTGAATTTTACTTTAGGATTCCAGCCAAGGACTTTTTTTGCTTTTGATGGGTCTGATAAAAGTAAATCTACTTCTGCAGGCCTGTAAAATTTTGGACTAACTTTTACAACAACTTTATCTTGATATTTCCCAACTTCATCTATCCCTTTACCTTCCCATTTAATTGGCATTCCAGCTACTTTAAATGATTCTTCTATAAACTCTCTTACAGAATGAGTTTCACCTGTTCCTATAACATAATTATCTGATTTTTCTTTTTGCATCATTAACCACATAGCTTCAACATAATCTCCTGCATATCCCCAGTCTCTTTTAGCATCCATGTTTCCTATCTCAAAAAAATCCTGATATCCTAATTTTATTTTTGCAACAGAATGTGTTATTTTTCTTGTTACGAATTGTTTTCCTCTCTTTGGAGATTCATGGTTAAAAAGAATTCCATTACAAGCAAAAATATTGTAACTTTCTCTGTAATTTTGAGTTATGTAATAACTAAATGCTTTAGAAGCTGCATAAGGACTTCTTGGATGAAATGGAGTGTTTTCATTCTGTGGAGTTTCTTTAACTTTTCCAAACATCTCAGAAGTTGAAGCTTGATAGAACTTTATCTTAGGATTTAATATTCTTATAGCTTCTAAGATATTAATTACACCGAGAGCATTTATTTGCACTGTTGAAATTGGCTGAGTCCAAGAATCAGGTACAAAAGACTGTGCAGCAAGATTATATATTTCATCTGGATTAATCTCCTTTATCATCCTTATTATAGAACCAAAATCAGTTACATCTCCTGCAACTAATTTTATTTCCTTTCTTAAATTACCAATTCTATCAAAAACATCCATGCTTGTTCTTCTATGTAAACCATAAACTTCATATCCTTTATTTATTAAAAGTTCTGCAAGATATGAACCATCTTGACCAGTTATACCTGTGACCAATGCCTTTTTTTCAAGGGATTTTTCTTTCATAATCATGTTAAAAATGAGAGGTTTATAAAATTATATATAAACAAACCTATAATATTATTGATTGAGATATATGCGTTCTAAAATACCTTATTCTTTTAGATTAATATTGTTTCTTTAAGAGTTTTCCAGTTTTTGTCTTTTTCAGACAATATAGGATTATTAAAAGGCCAGTTTATGTTTATGGTTGGATCATTCCAAATTATCCCTTTTTCACTACTAGGACAATAAAAATTATCAATCTTATATATTATTTCTACATTATCACTTAATGAGGCAAACCCATGTCCAAATCCTTTTGGGATATATAGTAGATATTTATTTTTTTCAGAGAGAATCCGGCTTACATACTTTCCAAAAGTAGGAGAATCTTTTCTTAAATCAACAGCAACATCCAGTATTTCCCCTCTTATACATCTCAATAATTTTGCTTGAGAATGCTCTCCTTCTTGAAAATGAATTCCTCTAATAACCCCTTTAATTGATTTTGAATGATTTTCTTGCAAAAATTCCCCCTCGATACCTGCCCTCTTGAATTCATTTTTATTATATGCTTCTAAGAAGAAACCTCTATGGTCTTCAAAAATTTTGGGTTTTATTAAAATTACTTTCTCTATCTCAGTATTTTTAAATTCAAATGACATTTTGTATAATATTTTTATTGACTATTCTTCTTTTAAAGATTACGCTGATTTAAGATAATCTTCTTTATTTTAATCTCTTAAACAGTTTTAAAAATGATTGTTATCTAATTTTATCATGAGAAAAGGTGTAGACAATAAGAACTTATCTAAGATAGCAATAAGAGGTTCTGCTTATAATCTTCTTTCTTTATTAGTATCTAAATTTGGAGGCTTAATTTTTACAGTTATAATAGCAAGAGTTCTTCTTCCAGAATTGTTTGGGGTTTATTCATTGGTTCTTTCAATAGCAACAATTTTTTTAACTCTTACTGATTTAGGATTAGATAATACTTTTTTAAGATATCTTTCTGAATCAGCAGGTAAGAGAAATAAGAAGCTTTCAAGAGGAATTTTCAAATATATCTTTAAGATAAAAGGATTACTTATTTTGTTCTCAGTTATTCTATTGTTAATAATATCAAAATACCTTTCTTATTCGATTTATGAAAAACCACTTTTATTTTATCCTTTGCTTTTTTCTTGCTTGTGGATTATATTTGATTCATTGAGGACTTTTTTTTGGAATATTTTTATTGCAACGAAAGATTTTAGACCTCCTGTATTTTTTGATGTGTCTTCTCAAATTTTAAAAATATTATTTTCAGTTTTTGCAATATTAATATTTACAGACTCTATGAAGGTTTCAGGAATTTTTATAGCATTTTTTGTTTCAAGTTTTTTTACTTTAATTTTAATATCTTTTGTTTTACTGAAGAAACATAAATCTTTTTTATTAGGTAAGAAAGAAAATGTTGACAAATCAAAGATAAATTCTTATTGGAAATTTATGGTTTTTACAACAGTTTCCTTAGCATTATTTGGATCTGTTGATACGCTTATGCTAGGTAAATTTGTTTCTTTAGAATATCTTGGATATTACAGATCTGCTATGAGCATTGTTCTTACATTAGCATCTGCATTCTCTTTATCCTGGGCATTCTTCCCTATTTTTACTCAAATAAAAGGAGCTAGGTTTCAAAGAGGATTTAATAAAGTCTTAAAATATATTTTAATATTTTCAATCCCTGCGACTGCAGCAATAATCTTCCTTGGAAAATATATCATTAAGGTTATTTACGGTAACGAATATCTTCTTGGAGCAACTTCAATATACTTTTTATCTCTTTTAATCATTACAACCCCTCTAATTGGATTGTATTCTGTAATTTTCCAATCAAAAGAAAAACCACAAATATTGAGCAAGTCCGTTCTTTTCTCTTTAATTATTAATATTTTATTAAATCTTTTAGTGATATTTTTATTTAATGATAATCCATTATTTATAACTGCAGGAGTAAGTTTAGCAACTTCTGTTAGCAGAATATTTTTATTAGGCTTACTTGTATTTTATGCAAAGAAAGAATTTAATTTCGGAGTCAGGGGTATTGGTTTAAGAGCACCAATATTTGCAACAGTAATAATGTCTTTATTTTTAGTCACCTTTAATTATTTTGTAGATATAAATATTTGGTACGGCATATTGGAAGTTATTTCTGGAGCGATAATCTATTTCATTTTTTTAATGTTAGGAAAGGGATTAGATAAAGATGACTGGAAATTGGTTAAAGGCATTATTGAAAGATAATTTTATAAATAACTCCTACCATCCACGTTAATGAAGATTTATGACTGTTTTACTTTTTATAATGAGCTTGATTTGTTGGAATTAAGATTAAATGAGCTAGATAATTCTGTTGATTATTTTGTTTTGGTAGAAGCTACAAAGACACACAGATGGAAAGATAAATCTCTTTATTTCCAAGACAATAAAAAAAGATTTAAGAAATGGGAACATAAAATAATTCATGTAATTGTTAGGGATTTGCCAAAACCAGGAAGAACATACGGTAATAATTGGAGAATAAATTCTCTTCTAAAAGGGGGAGCATGGAAAACAGAATCTTTCCAGAGAACCGCAATTGTAAGAGGTTTAACAAATTGTAATGATGAAGATATAGTAATGGTATCTGATTTGGATGAAATCCCTAGACCTAGAAAGATACCTGAGATGGTTAAAGCTTTAACACTAAAAAATGAGAAAATTGTTTCATTTGACCAAAGTTTTTATAATTTTTTTTTAAATGGTTTTACAAGTACAGGGTGGACTGGAACAAGGGCATGTACTTTTAGAAATTTTAGAAAATTGTTTAATAAAGATATGAATAGGGTTAGACATCTTCGGAATCTTCCTTTGCGCCTCCAAATGATTCTGGGTAAGAAACTTTATATTATTAAAGATGGAGGATGGCATTTCTCATTTTTAGGTAATGTAGAAACTATAATTAATAAAATTGCTTCTATATGTCATTTTGAGAAAGATACTCCAGAAAACAAGGACCCCAAAAAGATTTTGGAGAAAATAAATAGCGGGAAATTTTTATATGATAATAAAACAGTAACATATGTTCCTATAGACGAATCTTTTCCAAAGACAGTATATAAAAATCAGAAAAAATACAAGAAGTATATTATGCCTATAAAATAAAATTCTTAATTTTTTCCCAACCATTTCTTTCTCTTCTTTTTTGTCTTATCTCTTTAATATCCTCGAGGTTTTCTTTATATGCTTTAATAAGCATTTTTATCTTTACAAAAGGATTATTTGCAAATAAAGCAGAACCAATATGAATAAAGGTGTATCTGATTATATTAAAATAACTGTAATTTAACCATTCTAATCTTATTGCATTTCTTTTTTTTATCTGCCATATCCCATCTTTAATATTTTTTGTAGAAGAACCTCCTTTATGAATTAATTTGGTTTTACCAAAATAGACTATTTTGAATCCTTTTTTTCCTGCCCTGAAACAAAAATCACTCTCTTCACGATATGCTGGATTAAATTTTTCATCAAGTAAACCAATTTCTTCAATAACTCTTCTTTTAATTAATATGCATGCTCCAATCACTTCTTTTAATTCATAGATTCCAAACGTGTCTTTTGTTTCTTTAACTTCATTTCCATCACTTAGAAAATGTATTCTTCCATTCTTGAAAAACCATTGGAGATTTCCACTAGGATAGATTATTTTACATCCAATAATACCCACATTTTTATTTTCTTCTCCAAAATTAATCATATCTCTAAGCCAATTTTTATCAATAACTTCTGTATCATCATCTATATGTAAAATATAGTCTGGATTATATTCCTTCATTGCTTTTTTTATTAACAAGTTATTAGATGTGGAGTATCCCTCATTTTTGCTATTTGCAGATACATCCACCCAAGGGAACTCTTTTTTTATTCTTTTAGAAATTTCTCCTGTTCCAGAATCGTCCATAAAATACATCTTATAATTTTTGTAATTTGTATTATTTTTTATGCCTTTAAGACACTTCTTTAGATTTTCTTCCTGATTAAGTGTAGAAGTTATTATAGCTACTTTGGGTTCTTGCATATTGCAGCGAAGAGAATCTCCTTTAAAACATTTAGTATACTCTGTTCAAATAATATTTATAAACGAGCTAATAATTGTTGATTTATGAAGAAGATTTATATTGCAGGATGCGGAGGAATGCTTGGAGAAGCTTTTTACGAAAAATTCAAACAAGATTTTCAGTTGAAATGTACCGATATAGATGTTAATGATTATTGGCTTTCTTTTTTAGATTTTAGAGATTTTGAAAAATACAAAAAGGATGTTGTTAATTTTAAACCAGATTTCCTTTTTCATCTTGGAGCATATACTGATTTGGAATTTTGTGAAAAAAATCCAGAAGATACCTATAAAACAAATACCGATTCTGTAAAAAATGCTGTTAATATTTCTAATTCATTGAATATTCCATTATTATATATAAGCACAGCAGGAATTTTTGATGGGAAAAAGGATTTGTATGATGAAGAAGATGTTCCCAATCCTTTAGGAGTTTATGCTAAAGCAAAATATATGGGAGAGAGATTTATAATAGAAAATTCCAAAGATTATTTAATTTGCAGGGCAGGTTGGATGATGGGTGGGGGACCAAAGAAAGATAAAAAATTCATTCAAAAGATAATGGGGCAACTTAAAGAAGGAAAAAAAGAATTGTTTATAGTAAATGATAAAGGCGGTACTCCAACCTATACACACGATTTTGCAAATAATGTTAAACTTCTCCTTAAAAATAAAAAAAGAGGACTCTACAATATGGTGTGTGGAGGAGAAACAAGCAGGTTTGAAGTTGCTAATGAGATGATAAAACGTTTAAAATTAGAAAATGATGTAAAATTAACTCCTGTTTCTTCAGAATATTTTAAGCAAGAATATTTTGCCGAAAGGCCTCCTTCCGAGAGATTAATTAACAAAAGACTAAATTCAGAAGGACTTAATATAATGAGAAATTGGAAAGATGCACTAAAGGAATATTTAGAAAAGGATTATAAAAATTACTTAAAATAGATTATTTCTCGTCTAATGCTTTCTTATAAGCTTCAATAACTTTTAAACCATAGTTCTTCCAAGGATACTTTTTTGCAAGTTCAATACTATTTTTAGCCATTGTTTTTAACTTTTCAGGGTGATTGTATAAATATTTAATTTTTTCTTCAAATGCCTTAGAGTTTCCAGCAGGTACAATAAACCCTTCCCTTCCATCTTTAATAGGAGTACCAGAATTTTCAGTTGCTATTTGTGGTAATCCCATAGCAAGCGCTTCATAAGTTACTAATGCAGAACCTTCAGAAAGTGTAGGGAAGACAAAAATATCGGATTTTTTATAATATTCTAAAGCATTTACAGCACCAACAAATTTTATTGTCTTATTTTTTTGATATTTTTTTACCATATTCTTCATCTCTTTCATAACCTTTCCTACCATAATAAGCTCTGCATTTTTCAGGTTTAGATTTTGCCAGGCTTCTAACAAATAAGGAGCACCTTTTGTAATAGACACTCTTCCTACAAAAACTGCTCGAAATATTTTGTCTTCTTTCTTTTTTTTAATATCATTAAATTTATCAAGATTTATTCCGAAAGGAACAGGGATTAACTTCTCTTTTGGAAAGTTATTCTTTATAAATGATTCATATGCAAAACCTTGTGGAACTACGACGTAATCTGCATTATATAATTCTCTTAGCTGTATTTGTAGATAACTTTCCGTACATTCATTTTGTCTTAATCCAAATTCACTATATGCTTTCTCAAGTATTTCTTTATGAGTTTTAGGGTAAACAGAGGCATGCTCTACAAATATTTTTGCTCCAAGTTTTCTTGCCTTTTTTGATGACAAATAACCATATTGTCTCCAATAATGAAATATATCACACTTTTCAATTTTTGTTCTAGCAATTAAATCATAAATATAATCTACCCAGTATGGAGAATTAAAATTCTTAAATAAATATTCTTGTATTCCTCTAAGAGGATACCTAAAAATATATTTTGCCCATTTAAATGATACAACTTTGTTTTTTGGAAGTTTTTTTTGTTTATTTTCAGCGCAAATAACCTTTTTTAAAAATCCATGTTTATAGATTTCTTCTATAGCATTATAAGAAGTATTCCCCAAACCTCCACCGCCCAAAGGAACTCCAACCGAATAAATAACTTTCATTTTTCTACATACGCAAAATAGTTATTTAATTCCCCTGTTTTTTCTATTTTATAATTAAATTCATATAATACATTTTTTACTTCTTCAAGGTGTTCTATATCCCACGATTCAAAGATAATTTTTGGATGAAATTTTTTTAATGTATTTAAAGCTCCCATTAAGACCTTCGATTCATGACCTTCAACATCAATCTTAATTAAATCTACTCTATCTATTCCCAATTCTTTAATAATAGAATCAATCTTTTTTGATTTTATAAAAATTTTCTTCTTTGTTTTTACTTCTAAGGAATGTCCCCCTATACCTTCATTAATATAAAATGGTAATTCTTGTTCAACATTAGAACAGAGATATTCAAGAACCTTGATATTCTTTAATCTATTTAGTTTAATATTTTTTTTAAGAATATCTAAATTATTCTTTTCTGGTTCTATAGAAATTACTTGGCCACGATTAATTAACTTTCTTGCAAATCTTATAGAATAACTCCCAATATTTGCCCCTACATCAATAAAAACTCCCTCATCTATTGAAAATTTTTGTAGTGGTTTTTCATATCCTTCTAGAGAAGAACAAAATACCTCATAGTCATTTGAACAAAAAAATATTCCTTGTTTATTTTTAACATATATCTTTTTTATAAATTTAGGATGTTTTTTTGAAATCTTGATTATTCTTAAAATTTTACTAGTCGGCATCTGAAACAAGAAATAAAACAGTATGGCAAATTTGTCAAAGAAGGTTATTCCTTGTTTATATGTGCCTATCATCCCCCCCCCAAGATAAAATAATTTCAGATGTTCTTTTATTCATTTTTCTACATACGCAAACAATTTTCTTTCCTTTTGTATGATTTTATAGTTAGGATTAGCCTTTAATATAATTTTCTTTAAGACTACTGGATCATCTTTAAGATGATAAGTGCAAATTGAAAGAAGAGGAGCGTCTTTCTTCAACACTTCTTTTGCTCCTACCAACATATTCCTTTCAAATCCCTCAATATCTGATTTAATAAAATCTATTCTTATTTTGTTTCTTCTTGCCCAGTTATCCAGGGTAAACATTTTTATTTTTTCCTTGCCTTTTTTATCAAATTTGTTTGCTGCATCATCTCCAGAGCTTTCAAAAGGAAAAATCCCTTCTTTATCTCCTAATCCCGCTGGAATAACTGTAATTCTACCATTCATTTCTGCTGTTTTTCTTAACCATTTTACTGATTCTAGAGAAGGTTCAAATGCATAAACATTAGCTCCTTTTTTAGAAGCATACGCAGCAAAGTCACCAATCCACGCTCCAGCATCAATAACATTCATTTTAGGTTTAATTGTTATATCTCCTCCGTATTTTCCAACATAACAATAAGGGTCTTCTCCTAGAGAAGAATCAAGCTTGTCAAAATTATTATGGCTGTAATTATCATCATATTTTAGAAAAATCTTGAATATCTCATCTGGAATAGATCTGCCTATATCTTCTTTGCTTATTATCGGAAGATATATTCCCTTAACATTAACTCTAGTTCCTTCAACATATTTCTTAAATCGTTTATTATTAGTCTCTATAACTTTTCTTTTAAAATACTTATAAAAAGGGTTCTTTTTCTCATGGAAATCTTTTGTTTTTTTAATATCTCCTACACTTATTAAGAAGTAAATCCCATCTAATAAATAAGCAATAGGTTTTACAAATTCTGCTAATGGGCTCTTTTCTCTTTGGAGTATACCTTTAAAATTAGGGAAAAAATGTTTTATTACATTGTAATTCCAAGAAAATTTTCTTATTTCTAAGTCAGGTTTTATTAATAACTCTTCCCAAGATTCTTTAATAATTTTATCCATTGTTTAATACCTGAATTTTAAATGTCGATCATTTTTAAGGATTATCCTGGTAGAATGCTTATTAATTAACACACTACACTTATTTTATTTAAAATACCTGCTCTTTTTTTGATTCCAAGTAAGAAATATAATAATGCTCCAAATCAGTTTGGACGTGAATTGTATCTTACCTTTAAGACTTTAAATTTATATTATTATAAGTTAGGATATTTAGAGATTACATTTTAATTGAATAATATTTTAAGATATTTCTTTCCCCATTTTTCAAGGGAGAGTTCATTTATAGTTTTTATTGAGTTTTCTATTATTTTATTTTTAATTTTTTTATTATTTAGAATTTTTATCACTTTATTGGCATCATTTTCATCGAACTTTTCAATTATTATTCCATTTTTATTATCCTCAATTATTTCTTGTTCTGAATCTTTCGAGCAAAACAATAAACAACCAGAAGCCATCGCTTCTGATGTTGTCATAATAGGAGCACCTCCCTCATATCTCGAAAAACAGAAGAATACATCTGCAGCATTATAATATAAAGGGATGTTCTCTCTTGGAACTTTTTTTTGAAAATAAGTCAAGAATTCCTTTCCATCTATTGTTTTTCTAACTTTCTTATAATCAGCCCCAATAACTAATAAATGATAATTTTTATTCTTTCGATATATTTCTTCAGATATTTTTACTGCCCTATCTAATCCCTTTCTCCAGTATCCTCCCTGCCCGATATATAAACCATAAATTTTATCTTGTTCAAGATTAATTTTTTTCCTTATCTCTTTCTTATTTTTTGCATTGAAATCTTTTAAATCTACACCAGTTCTTAAAACATCCATGTTTCTATTTGTATTATAAAGTTCTTCTAATTCTCTTTTAACCTTCTCAGACACACATATTATTTTATCTGCTTTTTTTATTGGAGGTTTTTCTATTAAATAACTAAATAATAACATAGGAGATATGAGGACCTTCATTATAAAAGAGAACCTTAACATATGTACTCTAAAGAAATTATATGTAACCCCATGATAAGTATGTATTAATGTCTGATTTATATTTTTCTTATATCTTCCCATCCATCTTCCCCAGACAGCATGCGAGTTTATAATATCAAAATCATTTTTTTTA
>ENA-UOWE01002810-UOWE01002810.1-activated-sludge-metagenome-genome-assembly--contig:-NODE-2810-length-18670-cov-7.818963_pt1 | contig 18670 bp, 15 predicted proteins | sample MGYA00249841_ERZ761562 | MGnify/ENA primary metagenome ERZ761562 (study PRJEB28883, sample SAMN05720200) | activated sludge metagenome | isolation source: Anaerobic digester | place: Japan... | reverse complement strand
GGGACGCCGGTCGAGGCGAACGCGATCCAGGCCTCGTTCGTGGCACGAGCGAGCGACCGCGGCGCGTCGGCGCCGACGAACACGTGCAGCCGGTGGTCCTCCAGGAGGTCGAAGACGAAGGGGATGTCGATCGCGTGTGCGGCGCCGATCATCCCGCCGAACGCGTCGCTCTTCCAGTCCCAGAGGTACTGAAAGGTCGGAGCGTGCGCCGACTGGGCGTCGACCAGGCGGACCGTCGGGATGCGGAACACCATGTCGGTGAGCAGCGCTCCATCGAGGTCGGCGAGCGACGCGCCGGGATACTCGTCGCGGTAGGCGGCGAGCGCGGCATCGGGATCGTCGACGAGCAGCGCGAACCGATCGCGGAGCGCGTCCTCGTCCGCCGGGCTCGGTGTCATGAGGGCGAAGAGTCGCCACTCCTGGGAGGTCGACCCGGCGAGGAGCGTCACGCCGGCGGCAGAGCCGGCGGCGATGGCGGCGAGCGGGTCCGACGGCACGACGACGCCGTCGGCCACGGGGCGGAACGCCAAGAACCCGAGCGGTGTCCCGGCACGACGGATGAAGGCCTCGGGGTCGGCGACCCGCGCGCCCGACAACGATGCGTGGGCAGCGAGGAGGTCGGCGGTCGGTGCCGCCCGGACGTCGGCGGCGGACGACCAGCCGCCGGCGGCGAGGAAGTCGTGGGTGTCGCCCTGCGCCGATTCGACGGCGCGAGCGGCGTTGGCCGCACCGGACTGGGTGATGGCCCGGCGGAACAGCCCGGTCGCCCGCGGCGACGCCATGAGCAACGAGATGCTCATGGATCCCGCCGACTGCCCGAACACGGTGACGTTGGCAGCGTCGCCACCGAAGTTGGCGATGTTCGACTGCACCCACTCGAGCGCAGCGATCTGGTCGAGCAGCCCGGCGTTGCCGGACCCGGACAGGTCGGCGTCGAGGTGGCCGAGCTCGAGGAACCCGAATGCGCCGAGTCGGTAGTTGAGCGAGACGAGCACCACGCCGGAGCTGGCGAAGTGGGTGCCGTCGTAGAGCGGTGACGAACCCGAACCCATCTCGAACCCACCACCGTGGATCCACACCATGACCGGCAGCGGGCCGGTGGCGGCCGCCTCGGGGTCGGGTGTCCACACGTTGAGGTACAGGCAGTCCTCGTCCCACCGTTCGGAATCGCCGCCGAACAGGGCATCCATCATCGACGGGTTCTGGGGACAGATCGGGCCGAACGCCTCGGCGGACCGCTCGCCGGTCCAGGGTTCGACCGGCGCCGGCGCACGGAACCGGAGATCGCCGACGGGTGGTGCTGCGTACGGCACCCCGGCAAAGCGTGCGACCCCGTCCTGCCAACGGCCGCGGAGCGCGCCCGCTCCGGTGGTGACGACGACGGGCGTGCCGTCCTCGTGGGCGCTCACGCGACGCTCACGAGGATGCGCTCGCTCGCGAACTGACCGATGGTGACGGTCTGGCCGTCGATGGTGACGATCCGTTCCCCGGAGGGGACCAGCTCGTCGACGACGCCCTCGAACCCCGGACGCAGCAGGTTGTCCTCGAGGAAGTCGAGCATGCCGTCGGCGAACTCGAGCTCTTCGGGGATGCGACTCACCGTGAACTCGGCACCACGGGGCAACCGGCTCAGCGCAACGGTGTCGGGTGCCTCGTAGTCGGAACCGGGGATCGGGTTGCCGTGGGGGCAGGTGGTGGGTTCGCCGAGCACCCGGGCCAGCGCCGCCTCGACCTCGGCGCTGATGACGTGTTCCCACTTGCCCGCCTCGGCGTGAGCGGTCGACCACGACAGGCCCAACACGTCGGTGAGCAGTCGCTCGGCCAGGCGGTGACGGCGGACGACGGCCTCGGCGAGCGACTGGCCCGCCGGTGTGAGCTTGATGGTCTCGTCGACGGTGATCAGCCCTTCGGCGGCCATGCGGCGGATCATCTCCGACACGGCGGGGCGGGAGATCTCGAGACGGTCGGCGATGCGCGCCTGGATGACGTTGACCGCGTCTTCCTGCAATTCGAAGATCGCTTCGCAGTACTCCTCGAACGCCGGGTGGAACTCCCCGGACTTGTGCGACTTGGACGTGGTGGGGACTGCCATGGCGGGATTGTACGTGGCCGGGCGACCCCGAGGTCGCCGGCAGGGCTCACTGTCACCGGCCCTGGGTAGCCTGCGCCCATGGCGACCCCCGGCCTGGACGAGGCAGGTTTCAGCGAACCGACGGCGGCATGGTTCCGCACGACGTTCGGCGAGGCCACGCGGGCCCAGGCCGAGGCGTGGCCGGCGATCGCCTCCGGCGCGCATGTGCTGTTGTGCGCGCCGACGGGCTCGGGCAAGACCCTCGCCGCGTTCCTGTCGGCGATCGACGCGCTCGCGACCGCCCCGATCCGGCTCGACGACAAGGGCAACGTGGTCGAGTCCACCACCGTCTTGTACATCTCACCGTTGCGGGCACTCGCCGTCGACGTCGAGAAGAACCTGCGTGCACCGATCCGGGGGTCGATGCTCGCCGCCCAGCGGTTGGCGACGGATCCGTCGTCGGGTGACGCCCCACCCGTGCCGTTCCGCGAACCGACCGTCGGGGTCCGCTCGGGCGACACCTCGGCGCAGGATCGTCGCCGCCTCGTCGCCCATCCCCCCGACATCCTGATCACGACCCCCGAGTCGCTGTACCTCATGCTCACGAGCGCGGCGCGTGAGACGCTGCGTTCCGTCACCACGGTGATCATCGACGAGATCCACGCCGTGGCCGCCACCAAGCGCGGGGCGCACCTGGCGGTCAGCCTCGAGCGCCTCGACGTGGTCGCCGACCGGTCACCCCAACGCATCGGGCTGTCCGCCACACAACGGCCGCTCAGCGAGATCGCACACTTCCTCGGCGGCAACGTGGTCGATCCGCGCTCGGGCGACGTGGTCGGCCCCCGGCCGGTGACGATCGTCGACGCCGGCGTCCGCAAGCCCCTCGACATTCAGGTCATCGTTCCGGTGGACGACATGGGGGCGCTCGGCGAGATCATCGACGAGTCCGGTGGTGACCTGCCGAGCGGCCCCACGTCTGCCGGGCCGGTGCGGCGCAGCATCTGGCCCGCCATGCACCCCCGCCTGCTCGAGCTGATCCTCGAACACCGCTCGACCATCATCTTCGCCAACGCCCGCCGACTGGCCGAGCGTCTGTCGAGCCGACTCAACGAGCTGGCCGACGAGCAACCCTCGCGGGGCGCAGAGAACGTCGGCAGCCCACCGGCGGGAGGCGAACTCGTCCGCGCCCACCACGGCTCGCTCAGCCGCGAACAGCGGCTCGTGATCGAGGACGATCTCAAGTCGGGTCGCCTGCGGGGCCTCGTGGCCACGAGCTCGCTCGAACTCGGCATCGACATGGGAGCGGTCGACCTGGTCATCCAGGTCGAGTCGCCCGGCTCGGTCGCCAGTGGGTTGCAGCGCGTGGGTCGCGCCGGCCATCAGGTGGGCGCCGAGAGCCGGGGTCGGTTCTTCCCGAAGCACCGCGCCGACCTGGTCGAGACGGCCGTCGTCGTGCAGCGGATGGACGCCGGCGAGATCGAGACGACCCGCTTCATCCGCAACCCACTCGACGTGTTGGCCCAGCACATCGTCGCGATGTCGGCGCTCGACGAGTGGACGCTGCCGGAGCTGCGCGCTGCGGTGCGGGCCTCGGCGCCGTTCGGCGAGCTCTCGGCCGACCTGCTCACCGCAACCCTCGACCTCCTCGACGGTCGGTACCCCTCCGACGAGTTCGCCGAACTGCGCCCCCGCATCGTGTGGGACCGTACCGCCGACGTCATCCGTGGCCGTGCCGGTGCGCAGCGTCTCGCCGTCACCAACGCCGGCACCATCCCCGACCGTGGGCTGTTCGGCGTGTTCCTCCCCGACGGCGCGCGGGTGGGTGAGCTCGACGAGGAGATGGTCTACGAGAGCCGGGTCGGCGAGACGTTCCTTCTCGGCGCCACGACGTGGCGCATCGAGGACATCACGTTCGAGCGGGTGATCGTGACCCCGGCGCCCGGTCTCCCCGGCAAGATGCCGTTCTGGCACGGTGACGGTCCCGGTCGGCCGATCGAGCTCGGCCGTGCGATCGGTGAGTTCACCCGTACGATCCGTTCGGTCCCGCCTGCCGAGGCGTTGGTGACCCTCGGCGAACGCCACCACCTCGACGAGCGTGCCGCCACCAACCTGCTCGCGTTCTTGGAGGAGCAGGCGGAGGCGACCGGTGTCGTCCCCGACGACCGGACGATCGTGGTCGAGCGATTCCGCGACGAGATCGGCGACTGGCGCATCTGCGTGCTGACGCCGTTCGGTGCCCGGGTGCACGCCCCGTGGGGCATGGCCATCCGTGGCCGCCTCGAGGCGGCCGGCGCCACCGACGTCGAGATCATGTGGTCCGACGACGGCATCATCTTCCGCCTCCCCGAGTCCGAAGACGCCCTCGACATCGACGACCTCCTGATCGATCCCGACGACGTGACCGAGCTGGTCGTGTCGATGCTGCCGAACTCGGCGATGTTCGCCGCCCGGTTCCGTGAGGCCGCGGCGCGCGCCCTGTTGTTGCCGCGTCGCCGTGTCGACCAGCGCACACCGCTGTGGCAGCAGCGCCAGCGGGCGGGCAACCTCCTGACCGTCGCCGCCCGGTACCCGACGTTCCCGATCCTGCTCGAGACCACGCGCGAGTGCGTCAACGACGTGTTCGACCTGCCGGCGCTCATCGACCTGATGACACGCCTGCGCGACCGCCGGGTGCGGGTCGTCAGCGTGGACACCCCGGTCGCGTCGCCCTTCGCCGCGTCGCTCCTCTACGAGTGGATCGCGGTCTACATGTACGAGGGCGACGCGCCGCTGGCCGAGCGCCGCGCCGCCGCGCTGGGTCTCGACCGCAACCTCCTGCGCGAGCTGCTGGGCAGCGACGAGTTGCGGTCGCTGCTCGACGGCGACGTCATCGACCAGATCGAATCCGAGCTCCAGCACCTTGCCGAGGGGCGGCGGGCGCGGAGCGCCGAGGAGCTGCACGACCTGTTGCGGGTGCTCGGCCCCCTCCCGACCGATGAGCTCGCCGTACGGTCCGAGGTTGCGGTGTCGGTGGTCGACGAGTGGGTATCGACGCTGACCGACCAGCGCCGGGCCATCGAGGTCACGGTGGCGGGGCGCCGTGAGATCGCCGACGCAGCCGATGCCGGGCGCCTCCGCGACGCCCTCGGCGTCGCGCTGCCCGTGGGGCTGCCCGCTGCCTACACCGAATCCAACGACGCACCGCTGCGATCGCTCGTGGAGCGGTACTCCCGGACCCACGGCCCGTTCACCGCCGCGGCCGTCGCCCACCGGCTCGGCGTCCCGGTCGAGACGGCGCAGTTGGCGCTTGCGTCGCTCGAGGCCGACGAACGGGTGCTGCGTGGAGAGTTCCGTCCGGGTGGGTCCGGCACGGAGTTCTGCGATCCCGAGGTGTTGCGCATGATCCGGCGCCGCACCCTGGCGGCGCTGCGACGCGACGTGGAGGCCGTCGATCCCGAAGTGCTGGGGCGGTTCCTCCCGGCCTGGCAGCGGGTCGGTTCGACAGCCAAGGGGCCCGAGGCCCTCGCTGACGTCGTGTCCCAATTGGCCGGTGCGCCACTCGTCGCGTCGTCACTCGACGTCGAAGTCCTCGCGCCGCGCCTCGGCGACTACCGGCCGGCCGACCTCGACGCGATGTGCACCGCTGGTGAACTGGTCTGGGTCGGAGCCGGAGGGATCGGCACCAAGGACGGCCGGGTCCGCCTCGTCTTCCGCTCCGACACGGCCTTGCTCAGCGCAGCGCTGTCGTCGATCGACGCCGAGGCCGCTCCCGGAGATCCGCACCATGTGGCCATCCGCGAGCGGCTCCGCGACCGAGGTGCATCGTTCTGGACCGACCTGCTCGCCGCCGTCGCAGCGGCCGACCTGCCGTATGACGACGCCACGGTGCTCGACGCGTTGTGGGATCTCGTCTGGGCTGGTGAGGTCACGAACGACTCGTTCGCCCCGCTCCGGGCCAAGGTCGTGTCGACGTCCAAGCGTTCGTCACCGCGGCGCACCCGGTCCCGGGGGTTGCGATCGATGAGCGCTGCGCCCCCGGCGGGGGCCGGCCGGTGGTCGCTCGTGGCCGACCTGGTGCCGGTGCCGCCGACCTCGACGGAGGTGTCGCACGCGCAGACGCTGCAACTCCTCGACCGCTACGGCGTGCTGACCCGGGAGATGGCCCTCGCCGAGGGCATCGTCGCCGGCTTCGCCGGTGTCTACCCGGTGCTCAAGGCGATGGAGGAACAGGGCCAGATCCGCCGTGGTTACTTCGTCGCCGGGCTGGGCGCAGCGCAGTTCGCGACCCATGCCGCCGTCGACCGACTCCGCCAGTTCCGCTCCGTCTCCGACGGCACGGGGTCCGATGCCGCCGTCGGGTCGGCGTTCGGCGCAGCCTCGGAGCCGACGGGTCCGCCGTTCGTCCTGGCCGCCACCGATCCGGCACAGCCCTACGGTGCTGCGCTGCCGTGGCCCGACAACGCCGGCCGCCCGACCCGGTCCGCCGGCGCCCGGGTGGTGCTGGCCGACGGTCATCCCGTCGCCTGGCTCGATCGGTCGGGCCGCAATCTCGTCACGTTCCCCGCGGCCGGCGACCACCCCGAGTGGGTGGCCGCAGTGGCCGGTCTGGTGCGCTCGGGCCGGGTACGGCGGCTCGAGATCACGACCGTCGACGGGGCACCCGTGTCCGAGTCGAGCTGGGCAGATCCTCTGCGCGAGGCCGGCTTCCTCGACGGGTATCGCGGGTTGATCCTTCGTTCGTGAGGTGAACCGGCGCCGCGACGTTGCAGTCTGTTGACGATCTGGTCGTCCGCGCCGGACTCGTGCCCGACGTTCGCGAGGATGTCCTGATGCGATCGAATTCCCGCCCAGCGACGGTGGTGCTCGCGGCGCTTGCAGCGGTGGCCGCCGTCTCACTGCTGGCGAGCTGCTCCTCCGACGACGCCATCTCCCCCTCCGAGACCACAACGGGCATCGCCCCGGAGACCACGACCACGACCACGATCGACCCCGGCCCGACCTCGGTGCCGGAGCCAGGTGCCGAGCTCCCGGGTCTGTGGTTGGCGACGTCGGGGGGCATCGTCGACGAGACCGGTGAGGTGTGGGCCAAGCCGCGGCCGGGTGAGACCCTTCGCTCCCCGCTGTCCGACGGGGTCGGCGGCGTCGTCTACCTCCGGTGCACCGGCGACACCTTGCCGTGTGTGGTCGAGGACCAGCAATTGAAAGGTGTGTCGCCGTTGGCGCTCGGCGAAGCCGACAATCTGATGGCGATCGGCACCTACCAGGACCATCGCGTGCTGCTGACGGGCTGGACCGACACGACCGTCGTGCCGAGCTTCGAGGAGGATCGCAGCGGTCTCGTCGCCCGTCTGATCGACATGGACACTCAGCAGGTGACACCGCTCGACGGGTGGTACGGCTGGGAGAGCGGCCCCTTCGCCGCCGACGTCGAGAACGGACGGTTCGCGGTGTGCTTCGGCGAGGGCGAGTCCTGCACGTTGTCGACCACCGAGGATCCGAGCGATCTGCCGCCCGTGCCCGACGTCGATGCCGCAACCGTGCTGTCGCTGGCCCTCGACGCCACCGGTGCCCGCCTCACCTGGATCGAATCGGTGCCCATGAGCGGCGAGGTCAAGGTCGGGACGCTCGACCTCCCGGGCGGCGCTGCCACGACCGTCGACATCCAACCGGCGAACGCCCCGGCGTCCGATGACGCGGTCACCGACGGCGCGTGGGTCGCCGTGAGGGTCGGCCGGCAGGTTGCGCTGAGCCAGCTCGCGACAACCGGACCGGCGGCGCTCACCGGGGTGACGGGCACCCGGACGGTTCCCGACGGCGTCACCGAGATGGCGTTGCGCGAGCCTGCCGGTGGTGGCGGGGGGAGCTCCCCGCTCTAGGCCCTCGAGCGAGCGGCGCTCAGCACCGACCCATCATCCGGTCGACCGAGATCTCGATCGCCACGCGGTCGTCGCGCTCACCGGGCTGCCGGTACCGGTGGGCGTACCGTTCGACCGCCTCGGCAACGCGATCGGATGCGGCGGTCACCTCGGCCGGTCCATCCAAGCTCAGCCAACGGCCCCCGTCGACCTGGCACAGGACCACGCGGGACCCGGGGTGGGCGTCGATGTTCGCCACCTTGCGGGAACCAGACCGGGTGATGATGCGGGCGAGTCGCCGGTCGGGGTCGTAGGTGAAGCCGACCGGTGCCACGTGGATCGTGCCGTCGGGGCGGTGGGTGCTGAGCGTGGCGAGGTGCCGTTCGGAGAGGAACTCCAACACCTCCGCGGATGGGTCTGAGGGATCGAGCGGCATAGGGTGACATCATGCCCGAAGGCGACACCATCGCCCGCTCCGCGACTCGATTGCGGGCGGCGATCGCCGGCGCCGAGTTGCATCGGGTCGAGGCACCGCGGTGGACGGGTCGGCTTCCGACGGTCGGGGAGACGGTGCTCGACGTGCGGTCCGTCGGCAAGCACCTGGAGGTGTGGTTCTCCGGTGGTCTGGTCCTCCGGACGCACATGCGGATGACTGGAAGTTGGCACATCTATCGCCCGGGCGAGCGGTGGCGTCGGCCCCGTCGTGAGCTTCGGGTGCTGCTCGTGACGCCGGAGTGGGAGGCGGTGTGCTTCTCGGCACCGGACGTCGAGTTCGTGACGCCACCACCGCCGAGCGCGATCGGGCAGTCTCGGCCCCTGCCGGCGACCGCCCACCTCGGACCGGACCTGTGCCTTCCCGACGCCGACCTCGAGGCCTGCGTTCCCCGATTCGCTCTGGTCGAGCCGACGACCACGATTGCAGAAGCGTTGCTCGACCAGCGCATCTGCTGTGGTGTGGGCAACGTGTTCAAGAGCGAGATCTGCTGGGCGGCCCGGCTCGACCCGTTCACGCCGGTCGACGCCGTGCCCGTGTCGCTGCGGCGCGAGCTGGTGCAGATCGCGGCGCAGCAGTTACGGGCCAACCTCGACACAGCGCGGCGCACGACCGTGCCCGGCGGTGTCGCCGTGTACGGGCACGCCGGCGAGCGGTGCCGCCGGTGCGGCGCCTCGATACGGATGCGCCGCCACGGCGTGCACGCGCGCAGCACCTACTGGTGTCCCGGGTGCCAGGTACCGCCGTCGCCGCCGGACACCGTCGAGGTCGGTCAGGCGATCGACCAGTAGCCGGGCACGTCGCCGAACGGGGTGTCGAGGTACACCTTCGCCTCCGGTGGTCCGCTGAAGCGGCCGTGGCTCCACCTGATCTCCACGTGACCGTGGACCTCTCTCGCCGCGCCGTCGCGTTCGGTGAACTCGGCCCGCCACCCCACCATCGGCTGCCCCCCGCTCATCGGCGTGATCTCGAGACGCCGGAACGTGAAGTGTTGACGCCAGTCCCAGGGCGACGCGACGCGAAGGCGCAGCGGCGCGGTGGCGGCGCCACCCACCCCCAGCACGAAGTACGGCGCGCTCCCGATACGGAGGAGGCGCCAGAGCATCGCCTCGGCGGCTCCCGACGGCGCGGTCGAGATCGATTCCTGCCAGGCGAGCGCGCTGCGAACGGAGACGGCGGCGCACAACTCCCGGTAGGGGTCGAGCAGCTCTTGTGGCCATGACTTTCCGCCGTCGCGCAGGAGTTCGCTGACGACCTTGCGGTCGGGTTTCGACAGCGTCGCCGGGTCGTCGGGAACGGCGACGCCGTCGTGGTGTTCCGTCAGCCAGGCGGCGCTCGCCGACCAGAGGCGGTCGAATTCGGCCGCGGCGACGTGGCGGTACCAGTCGACGTTGCTGCGCCGCCCGTGGCCCCCGGTGAGCAGCCGCTCGAAGACGTGGGCGGGCGAGGCGTTCATCGTGATCTTCGACAGGTACTTGCAGCTGACGAGGTAGACGTGGTCGACGCGCAGATCGACGGGGGCGACCTCGTCACCGGGCGAGCGCTGGGGGCCGGTCCACTCGACGGTGCGCGGGCGCCGTCGGCGAAGCGCGTCGGATGCCTCGAAGAAGAAGCGGCCGTTCTCGAAGGCGGCATCGACCAGGGGTCGGAGGGCGGGGTCGTGCCAGCTCTCGACGAGACCGTCCCAGGTCGCGGCGTCGACGTTGCGAAGCTCGCCCGGCGCGACGGGCAGCATCGTGAGCGGGTGATCGCCGCCGAGCATGCCGAGACCGGTCACGAGCTCGGTGATTCTGGTGGTGTCGCTCACGGCGGGACAGATCCTACCGGCGGCTGCTCGGCGGCCGGTCCGCCCGGCATGCCGAGCTATGGTTCGCCGCCATGACCGACGCAGCGCACATGAAGTCAGCCGTCGAGGCCTATCTGGCCCGCCATTCCGCCGGAGACGTCGACGGCATCGTCGAGCTCTTCGCCGCCGACGCCACGGCGTGGGATCCGGTCGACGCCGATCCGCACGTCGGCGCCGAAGCGGTTCGGGCCTTCTTCACGGGCACCCACGAGATGGTCGACCAGCTGACGCTGACCCTCACGGGCCCGATCCGCTGCGCCGGCAACTTCGCCGCGTTCCCGATGACCGTCCAGACGAAGATGGGCGACATGACCCTCGAGATCGACATCATCGACGTGATGACGTTCGATGCCGACGGCAAGTTCAGCGAGATGCGCGCCTACTGGAACATGGACGACGCCCGCTACAGCTGACGGCGGGGGCGCTCAACGCTTCCGGAGCTCGCGGCGCCACACCACGCGCAGGCCCGACCAGGTCGCGTCGATCGGTGAAGAAGGCCACGACGACGTCGTGCCGGTCGCCGAGCGACCGGCTGACCGTGACGTCGTCGGGCATCTGGGCCGCGCCCGGGCCGGTCAGACCGAGCGTCTCGTCGAAACCGGTGGGTGCATCGATGAGCGCGAGCGCGCACCCGGCCTTGATTCCGAGCTTCTTGGGGAGCGGAGTCCCGGAGTAGCCGGCGGTGGGCATCGGCTCAGCCCCGTCCGGCCGAGATCGGTGCGCGCAGCAGCGGGGGCAGTTCGGTGACGACCCGGGTGCGGGCCACACGGTCGTGGATGCCGCGCCGCTGGTCGTCGAAGGGGATCGGCAGGTACACGGCCGCCATGAGAATCACCTGGAGCACCTCGAGCGCGGTTCTGCCGGCACCGGCGGGGGCCTGCCGGACGATCGGCCCGGTGAGGAACGGGGCGAACGACACGGCGAACCGCACGATCGATGCCAGCCAACCGGCTGGTCGGCCGTCGGCGCGGACGACGCGCAGGCTCGTCGCCCGCTTGCCGATCGTCTGGCCGTACCGGGCGATCGAGATGACCGGGTAGCCGACGATGATCGCGAGCGACAACCAGTTGGCCGGCCCGGTCGGCACCTTGGTGGCGTCCGGTTCGAAACTCTCGTAGTGCGTCCAGAGCAGCTGGATGGGGAGCACCAGGACGACGACGATCGTGAAGTCGACGATGGCTCCGGCGAGCCGCGCCACGACGGGGCTCGGCCTGATGCGATCGTCGTCGGACTCCTCGAGTTGGCCCGAGGCGTCGTCCCGTCGCTGCTGCTCGGCGGTCACCGCGTCACTCTGTCAGACCGAGGAGATGGCGGCGAGCACGTTGACGCGGGTCGCCCGGAGCGCTGGGCGGATGGCGAGGAACACGCCGGCTGTGGCGCCGAGCACACCGATGACCGCGACGGTCACGGTGCTCACGACCGGTTCGACGCCCTGCTGGTCGATGCCGTCCACGAAGATCGTGCCGAGGACGACGCCGATCGCGAGGCCGATGACGGTGCCCGCAAGGGCGATGATCACCGACTCCCAGACAACCGATTCGGCCAGTTGGCGGCGCGTCATGCCAACGGCGCGGAGCAGGCCGAGTTCACGCGTCCGTTCGTGGATGGAGAGCGAGATGGTGTTGCCCACGCCGACGAGCGCGATGACGATCGACAGGCCGAGCAGCACGTAGATCAGGTTGACGACCGAGTCGAGGATGCCGAGCCGCTCGCCCACGTAGTCGCCGATCGTGTTGACCCCGGCAGTCGGAGCGAGCTTCTTGAGCTCCGGTTTGAACTCGGCGAGCGCGGTCTTCGGGTCGACGCCGTCGTTGAGCTTGACCCAGATGGTCGAGTCGACGTCGAACTCGGGCAAGGCGTTCTTCGACTGCGTCTCGTTGTTGGTGATGTACTCCGCGCCGTTGCCGATACGCGAGCCGAACGTCGCTGCGATCTTCCAGGTCTGCTCGCCCGACTTGGGGAACCACACCCGGATCCGGTCACCCGGCTTCCAGCCGTTGTCCTCGGCCGTCTTGGCCAGCACCATCACCTCGTCGTCGGGCAACTCGGTGATCTTCGGTGTCAGGTCCTCGATGGCGGCGATCTGGAAGATGGCGGTCCGGTCGACGCCGATGACGAAGTCCGACTCGCCGACGGGAACGCCGTTGTCGGTTTCGCCGCGCGTTGCCTGCTCCTCCTTCGCCCCCTTGCTGTCGAGCAGCGTCGCCTGGTTGAAGCGGATGGGGTTGATGAGGTCGACCTCGGGCTGGTCCTCCAAGAACTGCCGCGGCTCGGGACCGAGCCCGGCGAAGCCGGTGCCGGAGTCGACCACCAGGTCGACGTCGGCGAGCTGATTGCTGAGCTGCGACTTCACGGTGGAGCGGATCGACGCCGCGAAGATCGCGACGATCACGACGAGGCAGACGCCGATGCTCAGGGCCACGGACGTGATGGCGGTCCGCTTGGGGTTGCGTCCGGCGTTCTCCTTGCCGATGCGGCCCGACACACCGCGCACCCGGGGAAGTGGGGCCCCGAGCGTGCGCGCCATCGGTCCTGCGAAGACCGGACCGAGCGTCGTGATCGCGAGGAAGAGGAGGCCCGCCCCGATGCCGCGACCGGCGAGCCCCCAGTCGAGGGTGCCGGCGGACACGAGGCCGATCAGCCCGATGCCGGCGAGGAGCATCAGGGCGCCGATCACCTTTCGGCTCGTCTTCAGCGCGGTGCGGTCGATCGCCGTCTCGCCGAGCGCGGCGACGGGCGGGATGAAGGTGGCCCGGAGCCCGGGGATGAACGCCGAGATCATCGTCGAGCCGATGCCGATGATGAGGCCCGTGATCACGGCCTGCAACGTCAGCGGGGGCAGGCCCGCCGGCAGGCTGAATGAACCGGACAACGCCTGCTTCAAGCCGTACGACAGGCCCCAGCCGAGGAGGATGCCGACGGCGGAGCCGACGAGGCCGACGACCACGGCCTCGACCATCACCGAACCGAGGATCTGGCGACGCCCGGCGCCCACCGCCCGGAGGAGCGCGAGTTCCCGGGTGCGTTGGGCGACGACGATCGAGAAGGTGTTGTAGATGACGAAGGCGCCGACGAACACGGCCACGAATCCGAAGGCAAGGATGGGTTGGGTGAAGAGGGAGATGAGTTTCGAGATCGTCGCCTCACTCTCGGCGATGAACTGCTCCCCGGTCAGCACCTCCTGGTCGGGCGGGAGGATCTTGGAGAGGTTCGTGGCGATCTCGGCCTGGGAGACGCCCTCGGCGGCCGACACGGCGATGTAGTCGAACCCGTCCTTCTTGAGGAGTTCGTGCAGACGGTCGAGCTGCATGAGCAGCACCCGCGGCCCGGCGACCAACTCCTTCTGGCCGTCGACGGGGATGCCGCCGATGCCGACGATGTCGAGCGTTTCGAGGCCGGACGGGAAGCCGGCCTGCACCTGGTCGCCGACCTCGAATCCGAACTCTTCCGCCGTGCGGACGTCGAGGACGACTTCGTTCGGGGCGGTCGGTGCCCGGCCGCCTGGAGCGAGCTTGCCGCCCTGCAGCGCCGGGTCATCGATCCAGTTGAAGGCAATGGTCGGCGGACCCGCGAGATCCTGGATCCGGTCGCCGTTCTTGTCGATGATGGTCGGGAGACCCTGGACGACACCGTCGGCAACGCGCACGCCCTTCGTGGCGCGGGCGAGGTCGAGCGTGGTGTCCGGGACCGTCGGCCGGATCGGTGGACCGAAGTTGCTCTCCTGAGCGTTGGCGCTCCGGACGATGGCGTCGATGCCCTGGTACGACGACCCGATCAGCGAGTCGAGCGTCGAGTTCATGAGCGCGGTGATCACCAACGTGCCCGAGATGAAGGCCACCGACAGGACGATGGCGAACCCGGTGGTGAGGAGCCGTCGTTTACGCGCGAGGACGGATTTGAGCGCGACCCTCAGCACTCGGTCAGTCCCCGAGCGCCTTCATCTTGTCGAGGACCTTGGCAGCGGTGGGTTCGTACATCTCGTCGACGAGCTTGCCGTCGGCGAGGAAGAGGACTCGGTCGGCGTAGCCGGCGGCGTTGGGGTCGTGGGTCACCATCACGATGGTCTGGCGCAATTCGTCGACCGCCTTGCGCATGAACGTGAGGATCTCGGTACCGGTCCGCGAGTCGAGGTTGCCGGTGGGCTCGTCGGCGAAGATGATCTGCGGCCGCGACGCCAGGGCGCGAGCGACCGCCACACGCTGCTGCTGCCCGCCCGACAGCTCCGAAGGGCGGTGTGACAACCGGTCGCGCAGGCCGACGGTGTCGATCACCGTGTCGAGCCAGCCCTGGTCGGGCTTGATGCCGCCCAGGTCCATCGGGAGCGTGATGTTCTCGAGAGCGGACAGGGTCGGGATCAGGTTGAACGCCTGGAAGATGAAGCCGATCTTGTCGCGTCGGAGCAGCGTGAGATCGCGTTCCTTGAGCTTCGAGAGGTCGTCGCCGCCGATCAGGACCGAGCCGTCGGTCAGGAGGTCGAGCCCGGCGAGGCAGTGCATCAGCGTGGACTTGCCGGAGCCCGACGGGCCCATGATGGCGGTGAACTGGCCCTTGTTGAACTCGGCGCTGACGTGATCGAGCGCGACGACCTGCGTGTCGCCCGAGCCGTAGACCTTGGTGGCGCCGACCGCGGCGGCGGCGACGGTGGTGGACCACGTCTGGGTGTCGGTCACTGCTTCCTCCGGGAACTGCACTCGAGCGCGCATGTGAATTCGTGCACGCTACCTGCCCCAGGGGCTCCGGGGGAGGCGGGGTGCCGGGCGCCGCGGACGTCTAACTTGGCCGCCATGACGACCGACACGACGACACCGCCGACCGAGTCGGGCGGCTCCAATCTGGGCACGACCGCAGCGCTCGTCGGCATCTTGGGCGGTGCCGGCGCGATGCACTTCGTGAACCCGCAGTTCTTCGACCAGATCGTGCCCAAGTGGATGCCCGGATCGGTCCGCACCGTCACGTACGTGAGCGGTGTCGTCGAGCTCGTGGCCGCAGCGCTCGTGCTCAATCCGAGGACCCGCCGTCTCGGCGCGCTCGTCTCGCTCCTCACGTTCGTCGGGGTCTGGCCCGCCAACATCCAGGCCGCCCTCGACGGTGGCATGAAGGGTCTCGACCCGCCCATGGATTCGGCCGCCGTCGCCTGGATCCGCGTGCCCTTCCAGCTCCCGCTGATCTTCCTTGCGTACCAGTTGGCGCAGTCGGTGACGTCCCGCGAGTCCGCCGTCTGAGGTTCCGAGGGCTGTACGTGGTCAGCCGGCCAGCGCCCGAATGAGCGCGGCGGCACCGGCCGCGGCGGCGAAGTACAGGATCACCGTTCGGAGCGACCTCCCCGCGAGCCGGTGGGCCAGCGGTCGGCTCAGTGCCAGGCCGATGGCGAGGAACGGGATGAGCGCGAGGGCGACCAGGAGCTGCCAGCCGGCGACGTTGCCACCGGCGAGGAGTCCGACCAGGGACATCGCGGTGCCGACAAGGAAGCTCGTCGCCAGGGTCGATCGCACCTCCGGCGCCGGGCGGTGCTGGTAGAGCAGCGCCAATGGTGGGCCTCCGGTGGCCGCGACCGTGTCCATGAATCCGGAGGCCCCTCCGGCGGCGAGGGAGTTGGTCCGGCCGATCTGGTGCTCGTTGGCCCGCGTGGCCACGACGCAGGCCACGATCACTGCCGCGCCGACGATCCCGCCGAGCGCGCGGACCGACACGAGCGTCACGACCACCGCGCCCACGATGGTGCCGGGGATCCTGCCGAGCGTCGTCCAGCGGACCCCCGCCCAGTCGACCGACTCTCGGTCCCGCACGGCGATCATGGTGGAGAGCGGGACACCGACCACCACCATGGTCGCCGGCAGGAGTTCCGGCGCGACGAGGCCGACGACGGGCGCGGCGACGAGGTTCAGCCCGAACCCGAGGAGGCCCTGGGCGGTTGCGCCGAGCGTGACGATGAACGCGACGGCGGCGAACTGGCCGATCGAGATGTGGAGCGCGGCGACGGCGGGACCGACTACTTCGCCGTCGCCTGGGCGGCCACGGCGGCCGCCTTCGCCGCGATCGCTTCGGCGTCGCCGAGGTAGCGGTCGGCGGTCGGCTTGGCCGTCACGGGCCGGAAGTCGGCGCCGATCTCGTAGTGCAGCGGGATGCCGGTCGGGATGTTGAGCTCGGTGATCGCGTCGTCACTCACACCGTCGAGGTGCTTCACGAGGGCGCGCAGCGAGTTGCCGTGGGCGACGACCAGCACGGTGTGGCCGGCGGCAAGATCGGTGGTGATGGCGTCGTACCAGTAGGGGAGCATCCGCGTGACGACGTCCTGGAGGCACTCGGTGCCGGGGATGACGTCGGGCGGCAGGGACGCGTACTGCGCATCACCGTTGGGGTTCTTGGCGTTGTCGGCGGCGATCGGGGGCGGCGGGACGTCGTAGCTGCGGCGCCAGATCTTCACCTGGTCCTCGCCGTACTGCGCAGCCGTCTCGGCCTTGTTCTTGCCGGTGAGGTCGCCGTAGTGGCGCTCGTTGAGCCGCCAGGACCGGCGGACCGGGAGCCAGAGGAGGTTGATCTCGTCCAGCGCGAGCTGTGCCGTGCGGATCGCCCGCTTCTGCAACGACGTGTGCAGAACGGTGGGCGAGAACCCGGCGTCGGCGATGGTCGAGCCGGCGGCCGCCGCCTCGCTGCGGCCGGTGTCGGTGAGATCGCAGTCGTACCAACCGGTGAACAGGTTGAGACGGTTCCACTCGCTCTCGCCGTGGCGGAGCAGGATCAGATCGGACATCGTCAGTGGCCTCCTTGCAGCAGGCTCACATCTTGGGGGATTCGGTCGGTCTCGACGAAATCCGGGTCGGGTCGCTTCGCGACGATGCTCGGCAGTGCGACGACCGTCGCGATGCAGAACGCCACCATGGCCCATCGCCCGGGGGCACCCTCGCCGGCGGTGGGGTCGAGCAGTGCGAGGAGTCCGGCGACGGCCACGGCCCGCTGCCACGACGAGGTGGATCGGGCTGCCCACAGTACGAGGGCGATCGTCGCGAACGTGAGGTGATGCACCGAGCTGAACGGCGACACCACGGTCGACAGGCACATGCCGACCGTGACCAGACCGACCCCGTCGGGGCGGCCGGAACGCCCCAGCCGTGCAGCGGTGCGCAGGGCCGCGGCGACGAGCACGACGGTGGCCACGAGCCAGACGGCGTCGGCCACGGCGCGTGCGTCGATGACCGATCGGAGGAGCACGCGTAGGTCGACCGACGTCGTCGCCGCCCGGGTCACGGCTCGACCGCCGAGTCGCTGCACGAAGTCCCAGGTCGCTCCCGGGGCGACGGCGGCGGTCGCTCCTGTGACCACCACGAACGTCGTCGCGGCGCGCCGTGCCACGACGTGGTCGTGGCGCCGCAGACCGACCCACAGCACCGGAAGGACGGCGAGGGGCGTGACCTTGATCGCTGCGGCGAGCCCGATCCCGAGTCCCGACCATCGGGAGCGACGGGCGATGGCGACGGAGTCGACGCAGAGGAGCAGCGCGACGAACGCGTTGACCTGGCCGAGTCGGAGCGTCGAGATCGCCGGCACCAACCAGAGCGCGGCGGCGCCGCCAACGAGCGCGACCGTCGGAGGGACGGGCCGGGTGCCTCCGGCGTTGTGGATCGCCAACGCAGAGGCGACGACGAAGGCCACGACCGACAGGGTCAGCCACACCCTCGACCCGACCGCTTCGTCGAGCCACGTGAACGGCCAGACGAGCACCGCGGCAACCGGTGGGTAGGTGAATCGCAGGATGCCGGTGCCGTAGTCGTAGAGCCCGGCTCCGTCGATCGACGACACGGCGCGGACGTAGATGCGGTAGTCGATTCGTCGATTGCCGTCGATGTTCCACTGAGCGGCGAGGTCGGCGGCCGCGAGGAGCACGGCAACCACGGCGAGGCTCGCAGGCCCCGAGGGCGACTGTCGGCGAGGAGATGTGTCGTCCACACCGACCTATCGGCGCACCCGCCGTCGTTCGTGAGGCGGTGGCGTCAGCGGCGGCTCCCGGGCCCGATGCTGTGAGTGGGCTCAACCATCACCGCAACAAACTTGATAACAGGACACTCAAGGAATATGCTTGCCTCATCCCACGAAGGTGCTGGTGGGCCCTCGGCCCCGTAGAGTCGAGGTCATCAGCGAATACACCGTCCCCGCCTGGGGGCGGTCGAACATCACGAACCGCGGCCCACGGTGGTCGCACCAGGAGGCTCACATGCCCAAGGCAGTCGGAATCGATCTCGGAACCACCAACTCGGTCGTTGCGGTGCTCGAGGCGGGCGACCCCGTCGTCATCCCCAACAGCGAGGGTGCCCGTACGACGCCGTCGGTCGTGGCGTTCACGAAGGACGGCGAGGTGCTCGTCGGCGAGGTCGCGAAGCGCCAGGCCATCACCAACCCCGACCGCACCATCCGGTCGGTCAAGCGCCACA
>ENA-UOWE01002790-UOWE01002790.1-activated-sludge-metagenome-genome-assembly--contig:-NODE-2790-length-18749-cov-4.630309_pt1 | contig 18749 bp, 14 predicted proteins | sample MGYA00249841_ERZ761562 | MGnify/ENA primary metagenome ERZ761562 (study PRJEB28883, sample SAMN05720200) | activated sludge metagenome | isolation source: Anaerobic digester | place: Japan... | reverse complement strand
TAATAGTAATAATATTCTTTTAAAATTTCAAATCATTTATTTAAGACATAAAAAAAGGGGGTAAATTTACCCCCTTTTACTTAAATAAATATTATTTTTTATTTTACAGGGTTTCCATCAGGATCAATGATATGAACATTACCAAGGTTTAGCTCTTTTATACCTGCTTCAATTTTCTTTACATCTCCCACAATTACCCATACCATATTATCTGGGAAAACAGTAATTGAAGCAGCTTTTGATAGTTTTTCTATAGTAGAATTTTTTATTTCAGTCACATAATTATCATAATAATTATCTGGTAAATTATTCGTTACTATATTAACTAATGAAGACATCACTGCGTTATTAGTTTCCCAAGAGCCAGGCATACTCAAAAGTCTATTCTGCTTTACTTTGTTCAATTCATCTTCAGTAATTGGTTTATCGCTAAGAATACCTTTTAATTCCTTATATATTTCGAGAACTGATTCTTTGGTTTTATCACCCTGAATAGGAGCGCCAACTAAAAATGGACGTTGAGCTTTTGCACCAACTACACTACTTCTTGCACCATAAGACCAATGTTTATCTTCTCTAAGGTTCATATTAATTCTTGAAGTAAATGCACCACCTAAAATATAATTCATCAGTCCAATTGAAATATCATTTGGGTCATTTGAAGGTGGAGCAAGATTTACGGCATAAATTTCAGATTGTTGAGCACCAGGTTTATCAATCAAATAAAATTCCGATTTAGGTTTATTACTAACAGTTGAAATATTTTTCTTTGGTACCTCACCAGCTTTCCAATTCTTAAGTAATTTTTCAAGTTTCGGTACCAATTCATCCATTGTAATATCACCCACTACCACCAGAGTAGCATTATTTGGTTTATACCATGTATTATAAAACTTAATCAAGTCTTCACGAGTCATTTTTTCAACAGATTCTTCATAGCCACTACCGGTAAATGGGTTAGCATAGGCATGACCCTCTCCAAACAAAATTTTCGGGAAAACACGTAAAGCTATCATTCTTGGAGTGGTTTTTTCTTGTTTAATTTGGGCTAATTGAGTTTTCTTCAATCTATCAAAATCAGATTGTGGGAAGGAAGGATTTAATAACACATCAGTAAAAATTTCTAAAGATTTATCAAGATTCATCTTTAAGGCTGAGAGGGTTAAGGTTGAAAAATCGAGACCTGCTGAAGAGCCTAAAGATGCACCAAGATTCTGTAATTCTTCACTAATTTGTAAAGAGGTTCGGGTTTTTGTACCTTCGTCAATAACTCCACTTGTTAGACTGGCGGTACCTGGAGCTGCAAATTGATCTGCAGAAAAACCTGCGTCAAAAATTAAATTAAAATTCACAACTGGTATATTATGTCTTTCAGCTAAAACAACTTTCAAACCATTAGATAAAGTTTTTCTTGTAAATGAAACAAATTTTGGTTCAGGAGGATTCGCTGTTTCGGGTAATTTACTTCTATCAACATCACTTTTTACAGCTTCTAATTTTGGATAAGGATAAATCTCAAGATTATAATCACCATCAGTTAACCATTTTTTAGCGGTTTCTGTAACTTTTTTTGGAGTAGCGTTTAACATCCATGACATAGTAGTTTTATAATAATCAGGAGTGCCAGCATAGGTTTCATTCATAGCTAAAATATCGGATTTTCCGCCAAAGCCACCAATACGTTCAACACCCCTTACAAAATTCGCATATCTGTTTGTTTGGACTGCAGAAAGTTCTTTTTCGGTTACACCTTCTTTGAGCAATTTTTCTAACTCTTCATTAACACCTTTTTTAATCTTTTCAAGATCCATACCTGGTTTTGCCATAACCTGAATATAAAATTGTCCAGCTATTTCACCAAGGCTTGCACTACAATTTACATTAGTTGCAATTTGTTCATTATAAACCAATCTTTTATATAATCTTGAAGTTTTCCCATTTCCAAGAATATCAGCAAATAATTGGAGATATACCCCTTCTTCTGTACCCCATTGTGGAATATTCCATACTCTAATTAACATAGCTTGAGGAACGCGATCTTGTGCAACCTGTGTTTGAGAGCCAGTTCTTTTTGCAATCCATGCTTTAAATTTACTTACTGGAGGACCAGGAGGAATATCACCAAAATATTTTTCAACCTTTGCTTTAACTTCTTCTGGATTTACATCACCAGCGATACATAACACTGCATTATTAGGACCATAATAAGTTTTAAACCATTCGTGAACATCGCTCAATTTTGCTGCATCTAAATCTTCCATCGATCCGATAACAGTCCATGAATAAGGATGGCCTTTTGGGTATATAGCTTTTGTTATTAATTCATCAGCTATAGCGTAAGGTTGGTTTTCTCCCTGTCTTTTTTCATTCTGAACAACTCCACGTTGCTCATCAAGTTTTGCTTGAGTTATTGCACCTATTAAGTGCCCCATTCTATCTGATTCCATAAATAAAGCTAAATCTAAAGCCGATGTAGGTACATTTTGAAAATAGTTAGTCCGGTCCTCACTGGTAGTTCCGTTTAAATCTGTTGCACCAACTTTTTCTAAAGGTTTGAAATAATCATCATCATAATGTTCACTTCCATTAAACATTAAATGTTCGAACAAATGAGCAAAACCTGTTTTCCCTTCTTTTTCATTTTTAGAACCAACATGATACCAGACATTTACTGCTACAATTGGTGCTTTGTGATCTTCGTGAATAATAAGAGTTAAGCCATTTTTCAAAACATACTTTTTATTTGGTATGTCTATTACGTTTTTTAAATTTTTGTTTTGAGCAATAGAAACTACTGCCACAAAAAAGGTTAGTGCTAATAGTAAAACAGAATGAACTTTCATTGATACCTCCTAAAATTGTGATAGGTAAAATTTATGGAAAATATTTTACAGATAAAAGAAAAAAAATATTTCAAATACATTTTATTCAATATATAATTATTTATTTATATACGAAAAAAATTATAAAAAGTTACAATAATACAACATAAACAACAAAAAAATTACATTGATTTTTTGACAATACATTATTATTATTTTACATCTTATTTATGGAGACCTATGGCAATTGAGAATTTAAAGAACCAGGTGCAAAATATTATCAATCTTCCACCTTTACCTAATATAACAATGGAAATAATTGGAATGATTGATAATCCAAATATTAATGTACAAACATTAAGTAAAGCAATTGCAAAAGATCAAGTAATCACATCAAAAGTATTAAAGGTTGCTAATTCACCATTTTTTAGTTATCCAAGAATAATTTCTACGATAGATTTTGCAATTACTATTTTAGGTTATGAGGCTGTTAAAGAAATTGTACTAAGCGCTTCTTATATTGGTCATTTCAAAAATTATAAAAACGATCAATTTAATACAGAGAGCTTTTGGTTACATCTTACAAGCTCAAGCGTAATAAGTCGCGAAATTGCTAAATCGATAAAATACCCATTGGTTGGTGAAGCATTTATTGCTGGGTTGATTCACGATATGGGTATCTTTATAATGAGTCAATTTTTTCAAAAAGAATTTAATCAACTTTTAGAACTAACCTCAAAAGAAGATAAAAATCTACTAGATATTGAAAACGAAATATTTGGTGCAACACACACAGAAATTGGTTCCTGGTTACTTGAAAAATGGAATTTTCCACCCCAATTAGTCGAAGCAGTAAAATACCATCATACACCAGAAAAGGCATCTATAAATCCAAAATTAACTACAATAATACACTATACAGAATATCTTTCACAAAATTTAAAAATTGGTAACTTTCAATTAGAAGATAAAATTGTTACCAATTTTGATAACTTAAAAATTATTGGTATTGATAATGAACAGGAATTAATCGGTATTTACGAGAATAATAAAGAAAATTTTGATAAGGAATTAGACAAAACAAAGTTATTATTATAGTACAATAAATGTTCTTGAATTATATGAAAAATATAATTATTTTTGTTTAACAATGCGCCCGTAGCTCAACTGGATAGAGCATCAGTCTACGGAACTGAGGGTTAGGGGTTCGAATCCCTTCGGGCGCACAAAATCTTAAAATTAATTCTTATCTATTTAAACCAATCGATACTTCCAGCACCTTCACGAATGATTTCAGGAGAATCGTTAGTTAAATCGATTACTGTAGATTGCTGTGGTTCAATAATTCCACCATTAACAACTAAATCGACTTTATTTTCGAGCTCTTTATCTATCAAATCTGGGTTGAATATTCCTTCATCTTTTTTATCAAGCAAAGTAGTATTAACAATTGGATGGCCTAATTCTTTAGCAATTGCTGTAGAAATTTTATTATCAGGAATTCTTATTCCAACTGTTTTTCGTTTACTCCACAATTTTTTTGGTATAACTCTAGAAGCGGGCAATATAAAAGTATACGGTCCCGGCAGATGATATTTTAATGCTTTGAAAGCATAATCAGAAACCATGGCATACTCACTAATATTCTTTAAATCCGGAAGAATAAAACTATAAAACTTGTTTTTCTCCTGTTTTTTTAACTTATATAACTTATCAATAGCATCTGAACTCATCAAACTTGCACCAAAGCCATAATAAGTATCTGTTGGATAAATTATAACACCACCATTCTTCAATACTTCAACAATCTTATCGAGATGTCTTTTTTGTGGATTCCGGGGATTAATTGAGATAACCATGTCAGACTCCTTATAAAATTTAAAAAGCTTATAAAATATTATTTAAATTGATAAATTTTATTACATCATTAGGGGTAATCAACTTCATGCAAGGGTATTTATCACACCCATATTCAAAACCGAGATTCAAACAAGGAGAGCAATGAATTTGAGATTTTATCACATAACTATTCTTACCTAAAGGACCAAACCTTAAGGGATTAGTTGGACCGTGTAAAGCAATTAAAGGGATATCGAAAGCAGAAGCAATATGCATGGTGCCAGTATTGCCACTTATAAACAAGTTAGCTCTTTTTATGAGTTCAATAGTTTCATATAAATTTGTTTCTCCTGTAAAATCATACACTTCATTAGCAAGATGTTTCATTATCACATTGGATACTTCTTTTTCAGATTTACTACCAATTAAAATAATATTACATTCTACTCTTGTTTTTAAATATTTTATTAATTCTATGAAGTATTCTTCAGGCCATTGCCTTGGATGATTTACACCCCCTGTAGAAGGATGAATTACAATTAGTTTTTCTTTATTATTTAAAGAATTGAGTTTATCTATAACTTTTCTTTCACTTTCAGAAGTTGTCCAGAGTTCAAGGTCTTTATCAAAATTATTACAATTTATCAATGATATTAATGAGAAAAAATTATCAATTTCGTGTTTATCGTTAGAATGGTTTACATAAGAATCAAAAATTAAGTGTTTATACTGATTTTCAGTATTATAACCAATTGTAAAATTACCTTTCAGAAAATAGGAAATAAGGGCGGTCAATCTAACAAAAGGTTCAAAATCAATAATAAGGTCATATTTATTTTTGCGAAGCATTTTTATGAGGTAAAAGTTCTTAATTAATTTATCTATTTTTTTTGAAAATTCAAATCTATATTTATAGTCTATATAGGGGCATAAATTAATAACATCATAATTAATATTTGAAGCAAAAAAATCAATTTCAGCTTCAGGATTTTTTTTTCTGATAGACCTTATTGCAGGAATTAAGAGAACTGTATCCCCCATTGCAGCAAACCTGATTAAGAGAATTTTTTTGAATTCACTAGCCAAATTTTCTTTCTTCCTCTTAAAAATAGAAAAAAAGAATAGTAGAGTGACACCTAAAATACGGTCTAGTTTTCTAACTAAAGGATTGCTTTTTAATTTTAATCTCATTATTTTTTAATATAAAAAAAATTTACAAATTATCAATGTTTTATTGTTATCCTAAATTTTAAAATGGATTACCAATTATTTTACGATCAATTTGCATCTCAATATGATGAGATGACCTTATTTGAATCACGAATTGAGAAAGAAAAAAATTTTTTTGAAAACTTAAAAAACAAGTACAATTTTAAAAGTGCACTTGATGTTGGATGTGGTACAGGTGCACATTCTATTATACTTTCTTCACTTGGTATAGATACTATTGGTATAGATCCATCATTAGGAATGATTGAGAAAGCAAAATTGAATGCAAAAAATTATAATAATATAAAATTTTATCAGGAGACATTAGAACAACATTCTGAAAGAAACCAAAATAAATATGACGCAATTTTTTTTATGGGTAATGGTCTTGCCCATATTACTGAAAAAACAAAATTGAATAACTTTATTAACTCATTAAAAAATATGCTTTCAGAAAATTCAATTTTTGTCTTCCAAATTTTAAACTACGATAAGATATTTATCGAAAAAGAAAGAATTATCAATATAAGAGATGTGAAAGATAAACTATATATAAGATTCTACGACTTTTTAGATAACAATAAAATAAACTTTAATATACTAATTATTCAAAAAGAAAATTCAAATATTCTAAAGCACAAACTAATTTCAACGTCATTATACGGTTATACATATTCAGAAATATTAAAATTATTTACTGAATTTGGTTTTGAAATATTAAATGAATATGGCGATCTGAATATGAATGATTATTCTATTAAAAATTCACAAAATTTAATATTAGTTTTAAGAACAATAAACTGAAGGGATGTAAAGATGAAGAAAATTTGTTACACTTTTTTTGTATTAATAATTTTTATTTTTGGTTGTTCTGTTGGTGATAAGTTTCTTGGTACAGATAACTGTACTGATGAAGTTGATATTATTGCTTCAACTTTTGAAACATATAAACATAAAGTACAGGATATTAGCCCACTAATCCAAAAAAGTGGAGTGCTAAAGGCTGCAGATAAATCTTTAAGTAATAATTACTCAAAAGTAACATCATGGATAGGTAATATACCTCGATTTGATATGGTTCACAAAGAAGCAACGAGGTATTTAGTATCTTCTAACACAAATTTTCTTAATGCGGTTGGAGAAAAAGATTTGTTAGATAAAATCGAGATTGAAATAGCACATCTTTCTAAAACCGCTACTGAAGATGAGAAACAAGCTAAATATTTGGAATTATTAAATGACCCTCAATTACAAGCTAAAATGAAAGAACTTACAGAAATGAATCAGAAAATATCATCTGAGAAAAAAAGTTTTTTGGATAAAGCATATATACATCTTACATACGCATTAATTTATGATGCCGCAACTGTAAGTTTATCAAGTTTAATAGTTACTCAAGGGAAATCACAAATAGACAATGTAAAATCATCTATAAATGATCCACTGAGTGCAGCAAAAAAAACCCGTTGTTTACAAAAATCAATAACCAGAGCAACTGATATTTCATCTGAAGCAAGCAAATAACACCTGCTATTAATATCTATAACTCTATAGTAAAATTATATTCAGATAATGGGTATAAATTACCTGAAGTAGCTTCGGCAAATGGTCAACCAATTACATCAGATTTACCTTAAAATTTATGAAAAAATATTTTTATATCTGGCTAGTTATTTTTATTTTTTTTTCTTGTAGTGAAACCAAAAAAAATAGAATTATAGGCATAACTTTATTAGCGTCAGATCCACCTACGGAGCTTTGCAAAGATGGCATAATAAAAGCTCTTGAAGATAGGGGCTTCAAAAAAGGTAAAAATATTACTTTGTTAGAAAAAAACGCAGAAGGAGATTTTGCAGCTGTAAACAAAATAACAAAAAAATTTGTCGAAGAAAAAGTTGATTTAGCAATCGCTCTTTCAACTATTAGCTTAAAATCATTAATAGATGAAAAAGTAACATTCCCTGTTATTTTTTCTTCTGTTGCTAATCCATTTATAATTGGTGCTGGAATTACTGACTCTATGCATCATCCACTGGTAACAGGTGTGCCCAGCACAGCTCCTATAAAAGAGACCATACAGATAATAAAGGAATTATTTCCTGAAGTAAACAGAATTGGAACACTTTACACACCATCAGAACCAAACTCAGTCTATTATGCGAGTGTACAAAAAAACGAAGCATTAAAAAATAAAATTTATGTAAAACAAGTTCCTATAAATGATGTCTCTGATATCTCACAAGCAATGGACTCACTTATTAATAGCGGAATAAAAGTAATATATCAAATTTCTGATGTACTTACTGCAAGCTCTTTTGACTCAATTGTCATAAAAGCTAATAGCTATAAAATCCCTATAATATGTAATCAAATCGTTCAGGTAAATGCGGGTGCAATATTGGGGTTATGTTTAGATTTTTACAAATTAGGTTATGAAACAGGATTGATAACTGCAGATGTATTGGAAGGGAAAAACCCTTCATCAATACCATTTAAAAGACTAAACAGAATGATACTTTCAGTTAATACCAAAGCTGCTAATAAGCTTAACGTTAAATTATCAGATGAATTTTTAAGAAAGGCAAATAAAATAATTCATTAAAAATAATTGGGGTTATTCAAAAAAGTTTTTATTTTTAAATAACCCCAAACCTGAAAACTACTCAACGATCTGAGAAGGAATAAGCTCCTGTTTAAGCTTATTAAGTGTTTTTTGAATGCCTTGCATATCAACCTGCAAGTCCGAAGACTTAGAGGCAAGCATGGTTGATTTTTCATTTCTTTCAATATTAACTACTTCTTCAAGATTGATCTTTGTATCCCGATTTCCTTCTCTCAACAGACAAAAACCAATTACTTTGCCGTACCGCATTGACCAGTTAACTCTGATTAATGCCCCCTCTTTGAAAAATCCCCCCTTTAAAAATACCTTAAAGTTCTGCCCCCAGAACTTCGGATTTCCAATTTGAAGCAGCTTTTCAGTCAATGAATTTTCGTTTTTTTTCATATGGAAATCTCTCTTTAAATGAATTGTAAACAAACTGATTTAAAGTTAGTCAATATAATTTTAAAAGCAAGTATTTTTTATAAAATTTAAAAAATTTTTTTTATACTGATTTTATTAGCTTTTTTCAAAGTCAAAAAACAAAAAAATTAAAAATAAAGAGAAAAATTTATGACCTTTTTATCTAATAAATTACGATTGATCTAAATATAGAAAAAATAATTATATATATTAATATTTTGAAAAAACTAATTAATATTTTATAATTTATTTTATTATTTTTTTATCATTATTAATAAATATCATTGATTTAAATAATTATTTTTCATAATTTAAAGCGAATTATAAAACAATGAGGGATAAATGAAAAAATTATCACTAACTATTTTACTAATTCTTTCTTTTACTTTTACCGCGTTTACTCAGATAAAGGTAATTGATATTGAGAGAATTAACTTATCAAATACTACAACTGCTTTTCAAGCTAAATTTTCCCCAGATGGTTCTTCATTATTCTTTACTAACATCAATTATGATGGTATATGGAAATTATCTCTAAAAGACAAAACTCCTATTTTAATCACAAACGATAAATTTTCGGGTTTTGATTATGCAATAGGTGATTCAACTATTACTTATAGAAGAAGTATATATAACGGGGTAAATCGCTACCAGGAAATAATAGAAGTAAATTTAAACAACAACAAGTCATCAATAATTGAAACCGCAGAAGAGCTTTCCACCCCTTTTTTACTTTCAGGTAAAATACTGTATACAAAGAATAGAGGTAAGTTAAATATTGAACCTCCGAAAACCAAAGATGTAAAATTACTTGGTATTGAAAATACAAAAATTATAATATTAAAAGATGGTAAAAAAGAAATTTTTGATCCTATAACAAATGGTAACTATATCTGGCCTTCAATTTCTCCAGACGGTAAGTTACTATTAGCTTATGAAATGTCAAAAGGAACCTTTATTTGTACTTTAGAAGGAGAAATCATTTCTTTTCTTGGAAGAAAAAACTCACCCTGTTTCACAAAAGATGGTAAATGGGTAGTATATATGAACGATAAAGACGATGGTTATAATATTATATCTTCTGATATTTACTGCACATCAATAGATGGCAAACAAAATATACAACTTACAAACGATAAAAATGTAATCGAACTAAATCCAATATGCTCACCAACTGAGAACAAAATTGTTTTCTCCTCACTGGAAGGGGATCTTTATATATTAACTTATGAGGAGATGAAATAATGAAAAAGATATTTTTTCTATATATAATTTTTACAATAACACTTCTTGCTCAGAGAACAGATCTCTCTGGTTTAAAATTTTGTATTGATCCGGGACACGGAGGTAACAACCCTGCAAACGATAGACACTTAATTCCAGATCCTGGTACAGATTTTTGGGAATCAGAAAGTAATTTCCAAAAAGCCCTGTTACTTGAACCAATGTTAAAAGAGCTTGGAGCCTGGGTTATTCTTACAAGATATACTAATTACTACCCAAACGATGAAGAACCATCTTTAACAGCGAGGTGGCAATTAGCTAATGCAAACAATGTAACATGGTTTCACTCTATTCATAGTAATGCTACTGGTTGGGCAGTTAATAATACTGTTAATTCAACAATGATGTTGGTAAAAGAGGATATTCCAACGAGAAAAGCAGCTTTCCCTGAAGCTGTAACTATGAGCAATATTTTAGGTAAACATTTTGTAAAAAATCTACGCACATCTGGTTCAACAACTTATTTAGATTATACCTTTTATGGTGGTCCAAATGGAGGTTATAATCTTGGAGTATTAAAGGGTCTTGTAATGCCAGGTGAGCTTTCAGAAGGTTCATTTCACGATTATTTTCCTGAAACAAGAAGATTAATGAATAATCATTATAGAAAAATGGAAGCTTATGCCATTCGAAATGGAATAATGGAATATTTTGGTGTTCCGCCCGATACATTATGCATAATAGCTGGCATTATTAAAGATATGACTTCGAATAATCCAATAAATTATTTGAATGTAAAAATATTACCAATTGACTCAACTTACACAGGTGATAGATATAACAATGGTTTTTACATGTTTGATAAATTAGTTGCTGGTAACTATAAAATAATATATGAAGCTCCAAATTATTTACCTGATTCAGCCTTTGTAACAATAAATAAAGGCGAAATCAAATTTATAGATAAAACTTTAATTAACTTTATTCCTCCGGTTGCTACATCAAACTTTAAAACTGGTGATACTACTGTTTCGGTTACTTCATATTTCGATTTTACATTTACAAAACCAATGGATACTGCATCTGTAAGACAAGCATTTAAAATTACACCAAATGTTGAGGGTTCTTTCAGCTGGTCAAACTCTAATATGAGTTTACGTTTTACTCCAATTGCCCCGTTAAACTCAAAGACTATTTATACTATTCTTATTGACACAACGGCAAAAGATATTGCAGGTTTTTCTATTGATGGAAATGGGGATGGAGTTTCGGGAGATCCATTTATCCTTACATTTAAAACATTGATATCTGATGATGAGAGACCATTTGTTCTATCCTCATACCCTGCCAAAAACTCAACATTAAAAGATTTTAGTACATTGGGTACAATTACATTTACTTTTAACAAACTAATGGATACAACTTCACTAAGATCTTCAATTGCATTGAGGAAGAATTCTATAGACCAACCAATAGATATGATGTTTTATAACCTTGATAATAAAACCAACGTTTGTGTTAAGATGAAGAATCAAATGGATACAAGCTCTGTTTATGTACTTCTGATATATAATACCGCAAAAGATATTTTCCAAAACACAATGAAATCTATTTATTATTTTTATGTTAACACAAACAACAGAAAATATAAATCAGTAACAACACTTGAGGATTTCTCACAGGGTATAGATAATTGGTGGCAACCAACAATGAGTGGTAGCACTATTGGGGTTTACCCGGAAAAGACGAAATTATCATTAGATAGTAATATATACTATCCGTTTTCACAGGATAAATATTCTGCAAAATTAGATTATTCATTTGTGAAAGATGGAACTCAAAATTTAATTCGTGTTTATCTTTCAAAAGGGACAGCTTATAATAAAATGATAGACACATCACTTGTTTTACAATCTTTAGTATTTGGTGATAGCAGTAAAAATCAAATTAGATTCTGCGTTGATGATAGCTCTACATTAACAAAACATAGAGTAAGCAATTGGGTTACTATTGATTGGTACGGATGGAAACTAATAGAATGGAAATTTACAAATTATAATGAAATGGGCTCATGGCTTAATCCTGGACCCGTTGTAGGACCATATTTAAGATTTGACAGTTATCAACTAACTTATGACCCTTCAAAAGGTAAGCCTGAAGGTTCAATTTATCTCGATGAGCTATCGTTAGCTGAAATTGATAAACCTCTTACTTCAGTACAAAATACAAATTACGTGCTACCAGACGAGGTTTATCTGGCACAAAATTACCCGAATCCATTTAATCCCTCAACGACATTAAAATTCAACTTACCAAAATCCAGTAATGTAAAACTAATAATATATGATTTACTTGGAAGAGAAGTAACAGTACTAATAAAAGATTATTTACCTCAGGGTATTCATATTATAAACTGGGATGCTTCTAACTATCCTTCAGGAATCTATTTTGCGAAATTGTACACGGATTCAAAAATTACTTCCATAAAAATGGTTTTAACAAAATAGATTTTTTATTCTGGTTTTTAAAAGGCTGTCTTTAATAAGGCAGCCTTTTTTGTTTTATTGCATTTAATTATTTTCATATTTATATTATTAAATAATCTATTTTAATCCACAGGTGTTACAATGATTAAAACAAGCATTAAAAAAGTTATATTTTTAATACTCGCTTTTTTATCATTTTTTATTCTCTCTGCCTTCACCAATAGAAATTCTGATAACAATAAAAACAAAATTTCTTCTGAAACCGAAATGTGTATTGAATGTCATAAAATATATACTCCAGGTATAGTAACATCATGGGAACAAAGCAGACATTCAAAAACAACTCCATCGGAGGGATTACAAAAGCAAAAACTTGAAAGAAGAATATCTAATGATAACATCGAAGAAAATCTTTTAAATAACATTGTTGGTTGTTATGAATGTCACTCATTGAATAAGAACAACCATAAAGATAATTTTGAACATAATGGTTTTGAGATAAATGTAATAGTTTCACCTGAAGACTGTAAAACCTGCCATTTAAATGAGGTAAACGAGTATAACATAAGCAAAAAATCATACGCTTATCACAATTTAGAATCTAATCCTGTTTATTCTCTTTTAGTTAATACAATAATAAGTAATAAAACTTTTAAAAATGATATAATTGAAAACACTAAACCTTCAGATGAAACAAGAAGTGTAACTTGTTTTGGTTGTCATGGATTAGAAATAGTTGTTAATGGAAGCAAAAAAATTGAAACAAAACTTGGCGATATGGAAATACCAAACTTAAAAAATTGGCCAAATCAAGGTGTTGGTAGAATCAATCCAGATGGAAGTAGGGGTTCTTGTACAGCTTGCCATCCCCGTCATTCTTTTTCAATCGAAATAGCAAGGAAACCATATACCTGTGCTCAATGTCATCTAGAGCCAGACGTGCCAGCATGGGAGGTTTACAAAGAAAGCAAGCATGGAAATATTTTTAGTTCAAATGAATCGAAATATAACTGGGATAGTGTACCTATTAAAGCAGGAGTTGACTTCCCTACTCCAACCTGTGCTTACTGTCATAATAGTTTAATAGTTAATAATGAAAATGAGATAATTGCAAATCGATCGCATGATTTTGGAGCAAGACTTTGGGTTAGAATTTTTGGGCTCATTTATACTCATCCACAACCAAAAACAGGAAAAACTTTTGAAATAATTAATAAAGATAAATTACCTTTACCTGCAACTTTTAACAATGAAATAGCCAAAGAGTATTTAATAGATTCACTTGAAATAAATAAACGTAAAGAGCTTATGGCATCTATTTGTAATAACTGCCATAGTTCAACTTGGACGAAAAATCATTTTGCTAAGTTTGATATAACTAATTATGAAACAGATAATTTAATTAAAACATCTACAAAATTAATGCAAAAGATTTGGGATAAGAAAATACAAAACAACAAAAATCCTTTTGATGAAACTATTGAACAAGAGTGGATAAAAGGTTGGCTTTTCTACGCAAACTCCATTAGATATTCAGTAGCTATGACCGGTTCATACGATTATGCAAGTTTTAAAAATGGATGGTGGAACCTAACTAATAATATAGGATTACTAAAAGAAAAATTACTTCTAAAAAAATAATCTACACAATTATTAAGTAATAATTTAGTAATATTACAACATTTTGTTATAATTTTATAATACAAAAAGAATAAAGTAATTATTGAATCCTTTTTTTCATATAAATTTATTAAAATAAAAAAAGAGGGAATTAAAATAATATCAAGCATTTCTAATATTACTACATAGCTCTTAAGCTAAAAGCAAAATAATAATTCGGATTAATTAAAAATATATTTATAAAAAATTAAACAAACGATTAATTTTATACTTCTTGCAAATATCAAAAAAATCAATTAAGTTATTATGTAAATATTATCAAAGGAGTAAATTATATGAAAAAGTTTTTTACTTTTCTATTTATTCTTTCCCTTTCATATTCATTTGCACAAGATAAGCTTCCTGATAAAATTCCTTGCAGAATAAATGACGAAAATAAAAATATTATGTTTATGACTTTAGGAAATCCAACAGTTGAAATCAATCAGGGATATTTTTTCCCTTATGAAGACAAGGTTGTTTTAAAAACAGGTGAAGAAATAAAAAACTACTATAAAGAAAATCTAAAAATTACTTTCTATAAACCCATTGATAAATCAATTTTCTCTTTACCTCCATCAGGTTGGTGCTCATGGTATTATTATTATCAAGAAATATCTTCTAAAGAAGTAATGTTAAATGCAGATTGGTTATCAAGTAATTTAAAAGATTATGGTGCTGTTTATTGTCAGATAGACGATGGTTGGCAAGGTATAGGACACGGTACAAATTCCAACAGAGATTGGACTACAATTGATAAGAGATTCCCCGAAGGAATGAAATATCTAACAAATTATATTAAAAAGAAAGGTTTAATAGCTGGTCTTTGGTTAGCACCTCATGGACAGAGTAATAAAAAGGTAGTTGATGAATGGAATAATTTTTTAATGGATAAATCTGGTAATACTGCTTCTGACACATGGGAAGGCACATATCTTGTTGATCCTTCTCACCCAAAAACTAAAGAATATTTTTCAAATTTATTTAAAACACTATCTGATTGGGGATTTGATTATTTTAAAATTGATGGTCAACCTATTGTTGTCAGTGAATATAAAAACAAAAAGGGGGTTATGTATGACTCAACTGGAGATCCTATTGAACTCTACAGAAATACATTGAAAACAATGAAAGAGACAATAGGTCCAAAAAGATATTTGCTTGGATGTTGGGGTATTCCTCTTGAAGGTATTGGTATAATGAACGGTTCAAGAACTTATGGAGATGTTATTTTAGATTGGGAAACAGGTTTTGGTGTTTCCTTTAATGCAACAATGAAATACTATTTCTTACATAATATAGTGTGGTATTGTGATCCAGATGTTATGCTATTGCGACATCCTCTTACTATCGATATGGCTAGAGCATGGGCAACCCTACAAGGTTTAACCGGTCAAGCACTATTAGCAAGCGATAGATTACCGGATTTAAATAATGAAAGGGTTGAAATTTTGAAAAGAGTATTCCCTGCTGTTGATATTAGACCTATAGACTTATTTAATCATAAAATTCCAAAAAATATTTGGGATTTAAAAATAAAACATCTGAATAAAGAATATGATGTTATAGGTGTATTTAATCTTTCAAAAAATAAATCGGATATTTTCTATTTAAATTGGCAGGATCTTGGATTAAAAGGAAAATATCATATTTATGATTTCTGGAACAAAGATTATCTTGGTGCATGGGATGACGGATATTTCGTTGATGTTAATAATGCTGCTTGTAGAGTTCTTACTTTATTACCTGTTAAAAATGAACCTCAACTAATTTCAACAAATAGACATATAACACAGGGTTGGATAGATCTACTTGAAGAAAAGTACGATCCAAAAACTATGGTATTCAATGGGAAAAGCAAAGTAATAAAAGGAGATGTATACGAGTTAACTTTTGTTTATCCACCGAGCAAAGAAGGTTATGAAATTGTGGAGTGTAAAACAGATAAATTAAAAAATGAAATTATAAATCATGATAATTTTAGTGTTGTGAAAATATATCCTGAAAAAAATAGTATAATATCCTGGAAGGTAAAATTTAAAACAAAAGAGAACTATTATTATCCACCATTTAACCCAGATCCAATTACCTATTCAATCAGCAATATGAATACAATAAATATAAAATGGAAAGCAAATTATTTCTTATATGCCGGTAATAGAATTTATTTCAATGGTAAAGCATTAGGAATTACACAAACAAATGAAGCCAAAATTGAGAATTATGATTTGCAAGATGAAAATACTATTGAAATAGCTACTGTATGGTATGATGGTTCTGAAAGTAAAAATAGAGATACTTTAAAATTAAAAAAGGAAGATTGTTTTTCAAATGAAGTGTATTTATCTGATATAATTCCAATTTATTCCAATATAGAATACATAAATTACCCTTATTCTGATAAATCAATAGTAGGATCAAAAATAAATATTGATGGTAAATACTATGATAAAGGATTGGGCACTCATTCAAACGCAGAGATTGTATATGATATAAAAGGTTTTTACAGCAATTTCTATTCTATTGTTGGTTTAGATAGTTATGTTACAAAACAGAAAAAAGGTAGTGTTATTTTCGAAGTATATGGTGATGATAAACTTCTATGGAAATCAGGTTTAATTAAATATGATTCAAAACCAGAAATTTGTGATATAAATATTAATGGTATTAAGAAGCTAAAACTAGTCGTGTTAGATGGAGGAGATAATATTGATTATGACCATGCTGATTGGGGAATAGCAAAAATTAAAAAATAAACTAGATAATAATGATATGAAAAAATTTCTAATAGTATCAGTTATATTATTTTTCTCTTTTTTTCATCTTATAAGAGCACAGGTTAATGATTCAATAAAAATTATTACTTGTGATGATCTAAAAAAAGAGCTGTTTAAAATTTCAGAAATAAAAAAAGAAGAAGACAGAGAATCACAGTTAAATCAATTGTGGAACTATTTAAAAAACAATAAAAAGATTCCTTTTACTCAAAACAATCAGGCAATATTTTTATACAAAGGTAATGCAAAAAAAGTATCATTCGAAGGTGATTTTAGTGGATGGGGTCGGCATAATCAAGATAACTCAAATGCTGTGAAGATAAAAAATATTGACGTGTGGTATCTAGAAAAAGAGTTTCCTTCTGATGCAAGATTAGATTATAAGATTGTTGTCGATGGTAATTGGATTCTAGATCCTGATAATGAAAATATTCAGATGAGTGGTTTTGGTCCAAACTCTGAACTAAGAATGCCTGATTGGGAACCATCTCCTTATGTGATTAGAGATTCAAGTATTCAGAGAGGAAAATTAATTGAAAACATTCGCATTCACAGTAAAAATCTTGGATACAGCCTTCTTTATCACGTTTATCTTCCATACAATTTTGATAAGCTAAATGATATACCTGTTATTTATGTTACTGATGGACATGAATATATGGATGATCAGAAAGGCAGTATGGTTATTGTTTTAGATAATTTAATTGCCAAAAATCTCATTAGGCCAATTATAGCAATATTTATAGATCCTCGAGATCCGGACTCTTTGCAAATTAATAAAAGAGAAACTCAATTTTTGCTAAACGAAAAATATTTAAAATTTGTTTCAGAGGAATTAATTCCAATTATAGACTCAAAATATAAAACCAGCAACTCACCCAATAATAGAGCAATATTAGGGACATCTTATGGAGGAGTATGTGCAACTTACTTTGCATTAATGAGACCTGATATATTTAAATTAATAGCCATACAATCACCTGCGTATAGCGGAGCTCCGAGGTTGGAAGAAATCTATAAAAACTCTGAAAAGCATAATCAAAAAGTATTTCTCACTTCTGGCACAATCAATGATGGAGTTGTTTTAACAAGAAGAGTCAGGGATATTTTAAAATCTGATGGTTATGAAATAATGTATAAAGAAGTAAACGAAGGACACTCCTGGGGTAATTGGAGAGCTTTATTAGATGATATACTAATTTATTTTTGGGGTAAATAATATTTATATGGAATACTATCGTAGATGGATATTGCTTTTTTGTATAATTACAGGAGTGTGGTTTTTCTTTTTCACTTATATTACTTCATATTATCAAGTTTCGTTGTTCAATGCAGAAAATGAACAAAAAAAATCAAAGGAAAAATTATTTTTCAAAACAGAAAGCTCATACATTTATGATTTACCAATTAATGATTACATAAAAGAAATAACAAGAAATAAAATTTATAAAAAGGAAAGCCCTGAATGGATAAACTTTTTAAGTGAACTAAAAGACAATAAGTTTGAAGAGAATAAAGGTGAAATCGGAAATTCATATTATTTCAGCGATAGTGATCCTCTTTTAAATCAAATAAAGGATAAATTTAATACAAACACAAAAGAAATTTATATCCATATACCTAAAGATACCACATTACTAATAAAAGTTTAATATGAGATAGCATCATATAATGATTTTTATTTTTGGGAAAGTATAAAACTGAAAAT
>ENA-UOWE01002779-UOWE01002779.1-activated-sludge-metagenome-genome-assembly--contig:-NODE-2779-length-18782-cov-15.086987_pt1 | contig 18782 bp, 23 predicted proteins | sample MGYA00249841_ERZ761562 | MGnify/ENA primary metagenome ERZ761562 (study PRJEB28883, sample SAMN05720200) | activated sludge metagenome | isolation source: Anaerobic digester | place: Japan... | reverse complement strand
AAGGGCAAGAATCGCGGTTACGTTGAGCGGCAGGAGGTCACGGGCGCGGATGGTGCGCCTCAAAAGGTGGAGGTGGAGTATATCAATTCCCCGATTAAAGCTGCCGGGTTACCATCCGAGCCAGTTAGAAATACGGAATAACCTTGGGCGGTTCAATGTCTTATGCAACGGGCGGCGCTGGGGCAAGGACATTTTACAGCGCAACGTGGCTATTGAGAACCTGCTACAAGGCAAGCGTCATGGGTGGTACGAGCCGGTTTACAAAGACACAATTGAAAACTGGGACTGGATTGTAAGCACACTAAAACCGATAACAAAAGACAAGAGCGAACAGGAAAAGCGGATTGAGACCACAACGGGAGGGATTATTGAGATGTGGTCGCTTGAGGACAAGGACGCGTCGAGAGGGCGTTATTACGATTACGTCACCATCAACGAAGCCGCTAAAATCCGACACCTTGAGTATTCATGGAACTATGTTATCCGCATGATTCTCATGGACACACAGGGAAGCGCCTTGATTTGTTCGACTCCGAGGGGGTACGGCTTCTTTCACTCGCTGTACGTGAACGGTCAGGATAACCAGCGTAAAGAGTGGCGGAGTTGGCAGCGTTCCTCGTGGGATAACCCGTTTTTAGCACGTGAGGAACTGGAAGAAGCGCACCACACGTTACCCGAAATAACCTACCGCCAAGAGATCATGGCGGAGTTTATCACAAGCGAGGGCATGGTGTTCCGGCGGGTACACGACGCGGCGATACTAGAACCGGTAGAGCCGGGTGATGGGCAGTACGTGGCTGGCGTAGACGTGGCGGCATCGGTGGATTACACGGTGATCACGGTACTCGACGCGAAGACGAAAGAGATGGTCGCCATTGACCGCTTCAACCGCGTGGATTACCCGGTGCTCGAGGACAGGATCGCGGCGGCGTATTCCAGGTGGAATCTCACCGGCATGGTGATCGAGGCGAACTCGATCGGGCAGGGAGTCATTGACCACTTGCAAAACAGGGGCATGAACATTATCCCGTTCACCACGACCAACGCAACGAAGCACGGCATTATCCAGAGCCTGCAATCCGCGTTTGAACACGGCCAGATAAAGATTATTGACGATCCCGTATTAGTGGGGGAACTCTTGAGTTTTGAGAGTAAAAAGACAACGAGCGGGAACTTTACCTACTCCGCGCCGGAAGGGCAGCATGACGATTGCGTTATGTCGCTCGCTTTGGCGTGGTACGCGCTTGACAGAGCGCAGCCCGTGATTCTATTCGGAGCTTGAGATTATGAAAATATCAACGATGGACAAGGCTTATAAGGCGCTGGTAACGATTCCGGCGTGGCAGCAGAAACTACTGTCCGATAGCGGTAACTTCACGAACAGCATTGATTCTGTGGCCGCCGCGTATTCCAACGTGCCCATGATTTACCGCGCAGTCAAGATGCGCTGTGACGCGTTATCGAGTGTACCTATCCACATTTACAAGAATGACAACGAAGTGGATTGGCCTTTCCCGTGTGATATGTGCGATCTCATTTGGCGCATGGAAGCGGACTTGTTAGGGGCTGGCTTTTCAACTGTGCTGAAGTTACGCAACCGCGTGAGGGTGCTTGATCTGCAACGGCTCAACCCATTCACCGTCGCCATCCACTACGACAATGCCAACGGTCTGACATTCTCGCAGGCGGGCAAGGTGTGGCCGGAATCCGACATGGTTTACATCAAGGAATTCAGTTACTCCGACGACCTGACAAGCGGGATCTCAACCGTGCAGGCGTGCTTGAATGACGCTGGATTGATGAACTACCAGACGCGATTTGCGTCCAGGTTCTTTGAGGCGGGGGCAATGCCGATTGTGCTGGTTAGCGCGGATGGTTTGATTGAGGAGGAGAAGCAGCGCATCCAGAATTTCTTCAGCAAACTGGCAAGCGGGGTTGGTAATGCGTGGCGCGCGCTGGCAACACGCACGAAGCTAACGCCGGAGGTGGTAAGTCAAGACCTGGACAAGATGACCATGCCTGAATTGTACGCGCAGGCGACAAAGAATATAGCTAACGCGTTTGGAATTCCTGTCAATATGTTCAGTGGTGACGACAATTATGCGAGCGCGGACTCACACCGGATGCAGTTTTGGCAGGATACGGTAAGACCTCGCGGGCGCATTGTTGAGGAGGCGTTGAACCGCCAGGTATTAAAGCCGATGGGCTTGCGCATGGAGTTCGCGTTTGATGAGATGGATATATTCCAGGAGGACGAGACACAGCGGGCGCAGGCGTTCAGCCTGTACGTTGAGGCTGGGGTCAATCCGATGGTGGCTAAGGAAATGCTGGGCATTGAGAGCAATACCGATATTCCGTTCATGGCGCCGCAACCGGAGCCGATTGAAACTGAGAAGCCTTTGGATGTGACGGTGGATGTGACGGCTGAATTTGAGAAGTGGGAACGCAAGGCGCTGAAGCGCATCAAGGACGGGAAGAGCGCGGACTGCCAGTTTGATAGCGAACTGATACCGCTTGCTATCCAGGACGAAATACATGCCGCGCTGAAATTGTGCGTTGAACCTGATGAGGTCAAGCGGGTATTCGGTGGCGAGTATGAGTCACCGCAGGACATAGGGCTATACAAGGAACTCAAGCGGGCAAATGAGTTACTGGAACGCTCTCTCATGGATAAGCCGGAATTTCATATCACGGTAAACACGAAGGACGTGGATGAACCCATTACAGAACCTGCGTGACGTGATCGGGCGAATAGAACGCCAGCTCAAAGCGCCGGTTGCACAGCGAGATAAATTCGAGCGCGAGATGGAGCGCAAACTTGGGCGTATCTGGAAGGAACAGCGTGACGAATTGATGCGCTTACTGGGTGACCCTCCCTCTCTTTCCAACGTGCCGCAATCCTACTGGAATAATGGCAGGGCGGCGATTCGCAAGGTGATCGCGCCTATATTCGAGGAAATATTTAGAGAGCAGGCAACCGCGCTGATAACGCAGGTTGGTATTGGTGTGGATTGGGCGCTGATAAACAGCCGGGCTGCTGATTGGGCGATTGAGAATACCCGCCACTTCTTAGAGGGTTACGAAAAGACTAACCAGAAGCTGATCAGCGAATATATCAATAAGTTCTACACAGAGGGCTGGACGCTTGATGAAGTGACGGCGCATATAAACAGCGTGATATTCGATGAACGCCGCGCCTCGATGATAGCGATAACAGAAACAACGCGGGCAGCGGTTCAGGCGGAGGTGGCAACGGTGAACGTGTTAGAGGCTGAATACCCGAACCTGCATTTCAAGCCGATTTGGATCACGGCTAACGATGATAGAGTGTGTGACATTTGCGGGCCGATGCACGAAAAGGTTATCGAGGGCGAGGATTTTCCTCCGGCACACGTGAATTGCCGGTGTGAAGTGATGTACGACATGGTGGTGGATAAATGAGCTACGGCGTGCAGATAGAGGGAATTGACGAATTGCTGAAGCGACTGGACGCGGTCGGTGATACTAAGACGCTCAGGGATGGAATGACTTCTGTGGCAGTATCTCTCACCACGAAACTAAAGCAATACCCGCCCGCGCCAGCCAGATCAACTTACCGCAGGACTGGAACGCTGAGGCATCGCTGGACTTATGCGGTGGACGATGACGGTTCAGAGGTGGTAATTGGCAATGTCACGCCGTATGCGCCTTATGTGCAGGGGCGGGAATCGCAGACATGGTATCACAAGCGCACGGGCTGGCAAACCGCAGAAAACCTGCTCGATGGGAAAAAGGAAGACATTGTTAAAGTGCTAAGGCAGTTTATTCAAAAAGCGCTTGACGGTAGGGGGTAGATTATGCAGCTAAAGATCATGACGAAATTACCTGAAGGGATGAAGGCGGAGAAGCGTGAACCAGCGCAGACCGTGAAACGTTACGAGGAATTGCCTGGCAACGAGTACCTTGTGTTGGGAATGCCGTTCGGCGGGCAATTCAATGGGCGTGATTCAGACGGGCAAACGTTCACCGCGAATACCGATGCCTGGTTATCACCTGAGAAGGAGATACCCGTCACGTACTATCACGGATTTGGGCCGGACTCGCCTGATACCTGGCAGGATGTACCTGCTGTTATCGGTGTGGCTAAATTTGATCACACGGATAGTAAAGGGTTTTGGTTCAACGTGAAACTGGACGAAACAGAAACGCTGACCAGCCGGATAACTGGAGTGAAGTCTGACGTTGTGCGCGCGTCATCCGGGGCGGTCGGTCATCTTGTGCGCTATAACGATGATGGCGAAATTACCACGTGGCCGCTGGGTGAACTTGCACTGTTTGATACAAACGAATGGAGAAAACCGGCGAACGATTACGCCGTTTTCAACGCAAAAGGGGAAGGCATCACAGAGGTCAAGGCGGAGGCGGAAACGCAAGCCGTGACGGTTGACGAATCTCCGGAGCAAATAAAAACCGAACTTACTCAGGAGAGTGAAATTATGGAAGAAGAAATTGAAAAGAAAGAAATTGAAAAGAAAGAAATTGACATCGACGCGCTTGTAAAGCGTTTCGAGGATCGCATGGAAGCACGGCTGGAAAAACTGGTCAACGCTCCCCCTATCAACGCACCGGCCGTGATCAAAGCCGAAAACTTGGGCGACCCCGACCCGAACCGCGCGTTCGCGCACTACCTACGCACCGGCGAGCGTGTCAAGGGTTTGAAAGCCGCAATGGGTGAAGATACTGCCGGAGTTGGCGGGTACTTAGTACCTGACGACTTCTACGCCGGAATCGTTGAGAAGCGGAACGAACTCTCAATCCCGCGCCGGGCTGGCGCAACCATCCTGCAAACCTCACGTGACGTGTTGAACATCCCGATTGAAGCGACCTCGCAGACCTACTTTGCACAGTCCGCGCATGACATGGCAGCCGTCAACGAGGACGAGCCGACCATCGGACAGGCAACCGCTACCGTGTTCGACTTCACCAAGTTGGTCAAGGTATCAGAAGACCTGCTGGAAGATTCAGCAGCGAACCTCAACCAGTTCCTGGCGAACTCGTTTGGTCGCTGGATGGCCATGACCGAGAACCGCAACGCGCTGATCGGTGCTGGCACTACCGCACCTCAAGGCGTGACCGTTGGTGGTACTGCTGCCTTGACCTTTGACGACACCAACAGCATTGCCGCAGCCGAAATCCCGGAACTGTACCACAAGTTAGCCGGGCAATACCGTGACAACGCCGTGTGGACAATGAACGACGACACCCTCGGCATGTTACGCGGTCTGTCATCCTCGAGCGTGTTCACATTCGGCGCGCACGAGATCAACGACGAGAGCATCATGGGCAAGCGCGTGTTCACCTCGACCTACATGCCGAAATACTCGACCACGAAGTACAAGTCAATCGTGTTCGGTGACTGGAGCATGTACGCCCTGGTAGAGCGCAAGGGGCTGACCATCCGGCGCTTGAACGAGCTGTACGCAGGCAACCGCCAGGTTGGTTTGCTGGCCGTGTTCCGTCATGGCGGCGTTGTATTGCAGTCGGAAGCGTTTGCAATCGGCGCACAAGCCTAACGTAAGGGCAAATAAAGGGGAGGGTGTAATGCCCTCCCCCCAAAGGATAAACATGAAGATACGAATTTTGCAGAACTTCAACGGACTGGTGGACGGCAAGTCAATCCGATTCAAGGAAGGTCAAGAGGTTGAACTGACTGACCCTGACGCGCTGGATAACTTCCTACGCGGCGGGTACGCGGAGTTGGTCAAGCCCGCCGTCAAGATTGTGGAAAAGCCGGCAATCGCTAAGGGTATCAAGGTGAAGTAAATGACCATCACTAACGGATATACGACACTTCTAACGGTAAAGACCGCGCTCGGTATTCCCGTCGATGAAAGGGATGACGACTTCTACCTTGAGGCAACAATCGAATCCGTTAGCAGGATGATAGACAATCACACCGGGCGCAGGTTCTACGCGGAGACCGATACCAGGTACTACGCTCCGATAAGCATTGACCAGATTTACACCGATGACATTATCACCGTAACCACACTCAAAACCGACGATGACAACGATGGTACGTTTGAGACCACATGGGCGACAACGGATTATAACCTCATGCCGTTCAACGCGGGGGAGAATGGACGCCCCTACACGTGGATCGAAGCAAGCGGGTATGGCAGTTACTCGTTCCCCCACGGCACTAAGAAGGCGGTGCAGATAGTCGGGAGTTTTGGGTACGCCACAACCGCGCCGAAACCGGTAGCAGAGGCGTGCAAGATTCAGGCAATCCGGTTATTCAAGAGAAAAGACGCGCCGTTTGGAGTGATCGCGGGCGGTGACATGCAGCAGAGCATGACCATCCCCGACCTTGACCCTGACGTGAAGATGCTACTTTCACCGTATGTAAGGCGGGTGTAATGGCAATACAAGACGTGATCGCTCGAATGCAGACAGTCATTGAGGGCATATCCGGTATCAAGGGCGCGGATCAATACCTTCCGGAAGCCTTGCCGACCGTAGAGAATTGGGTAGTGATGTACCCTGGCGAATCGGAGTTCATCCCCGGACTTCCAGCTGGTTACATGACCGCGCTTTACAACGTAGTCATCGAAATCCACACCCCGCGCAACACGCTACCCCAAGCGCATAAAAGGATCGTTGCGCTCTACGATGACATCCCTATAAAACTATTCGATGACCTGCTCGACACGAAACTCAATAACACGGTATCGACATTCGGCAATATTACCAGTACCGGTTTGATCGCGATGAACTACGCAGGGATTGACACGGTTGGATTCAGGTACACCGTGAGAGATATAAAAATTCAGACGGTAATCACCTAAGGAGAAGATGGTCGAGAAAAAGAACGTATTAGAGCAGTACCCGATTATGAGTTGGGCGTTCCCCCGAATACTGGTTGCGTTCCTTCTGGAGCGAACAATCAGTTACGCCGACCTCGTATTCCCGGCGTGTATGCAGATCGCGGCGCAGGGTCCGGTGGTTTTGAACATGCCCTACCAGCGCACGGATTTAGCACGCAACCGGGCAAGCATGGAGTTGCTGAAATCAGACTTCACGCATCTCCTCATGCTCGACATTGACCACGTTCACCCGCACGATATTATTCAGCGTTTGGCAAAATGGGTTTTGAAAGACCCGAAGAAGTATCAAGTCGTGGGCGGATTGAATTTCAGGCGGTCAGAACCTTATGACCCGTGCGCGTACAAGACCGGCGCGGACGGCTCGATGTACACAATCGCATGGGAAAAAGACGATGAAATCGTAGAGGTTGACCGGTTAGGTACAGGGTCGATACTCATAGCACGCGAAGTGTTTGAGACAATCCCGCCGCCCTGGTTCTGGAATGATTACTCGCAATCATGGCGCGACGCTTGGCCTGGTGAAGACATTGGATTCAACAAACTGTGTGTACAGCACGGTATCAAGATGTGGGTAGATGTTACCGTGACAAGTCCTCATATCACCCCGGCGATTATTGACGGCGCGACGTGGCAAAAGTGGACGGCGAACAATCAAGACCTCATGGAGGCGCGGGATGATTAGTGTGATTATCGTTGGCATTGACGACTGGGAACGCTACACGCGCCCGTTGATAGCGGATATTTGGACTCACGAGCCGGATGCAAACATCGTTGTTGTGGATAACGCAAGTGCTACTCCCTACCCGAAAGGTGAGCATATCCACAGGACTGACAAGAGACTTGGTTATGCAGAAGCGTTGAATTGGGGTATTGACCGGGCAGGGAATTCAGATTGGTACGTTGTAATGAACAACGACGTGAGGGTGCATAAAGCCTTTACAAAAATGGTTGAATCGCTTGCCACGTCCACGCTCTATGGATTCAAAAAATGGACAGGCCACGAACTGCTGAAATCGAAACCTGATTATCTTTCCAGTTGGTGCATGTTAATCAGCCGTGAGGTGTGGCATAAAATAGGCAAGTTTGACGAAGCGTTTACCCCGATGTATTTCGAGGACATTGATTACTGCATAAGAGCCGCTAAAGAGGGAATACCCCTGATAGAGTTTGATCGTGACGAGTGGGGAATTGAGCATCTTTACATGGACAAAGAGCAGGCGCGGGCTGACTTCAAAGAGAAAAAAGCGGAACTGCTTAATAGTTTGATGAACTACCTCAAGGAGAAACATGGCATCGAATAGAGTCGGAATCATCCCGGCGGCTGGCGCGGCAAAGCGATTCGGTGGCGTGTTCAAGGAATTGTTACCCGTTGGCGAGTCGATGACGCTGCTCTCACGCGCGGTTGACACACTCGAAATGATACCGGTTGATACGACAATCATTGTCACGAACCCGCAGAAGATCGCGGCGCACTCCGTAGCCTTGCAGGGCAGGAACGTCGAGTTTGTAACGCAGATGGACAAGCCCGACATTTGGGGCGCGATAGCATCGACATTGAGCATCGACGCGGATTGGTATTACTTCATCATGCCTGACACAATGCAGGAGCAAGGTAGATTCCCGGAATTACCAGACCACCAGTTTATGCTCGGATTATTCGAGACATTTGACCCGCAGAATTACGGCGTGTTATTGAACGGCGAAATCGTTGACAAGAGCGCATCACTAGCACCTCCACAAACCGCATGGGGAACGCTGGTATGGTCAAGGGAATGCGTCGAGTTATGGAAGAAATACTTGCCTGAAATTAGGGATTACACGCAAGCGTTCAATATGGCAATGGAGCAACTCGGCTGGGGGACGTACTCACTCGCCTGGTACTTCGATTGCGGTTCATTCCAGAGATACAAGAGGGCATTAGCGCATGTCTGATATTACAGCGAACACACAAGCACCCGGCTCATGGCGATATTACAGGGACATTCACGAAGGCGAAACCTGTTTGATTATCGGCAACGGACCATCCTTGCGGGATGTACCGCTTGACTTCCTGAAAAAGTACCCGACATTTGGGACAAATAGAATCTACCTCATGGACGGCTTCACCCCGACGTATTACTGCTCCGTGAACCCACTGGTAATCAGCCAGTTTGCAGAGGACATTGCGAAGATCAACGCGCCGAAGTTTTTACCAGCATCTTACTGTTTCGATGATACCTGCCTGCCGTTGAACTCATCCGGCGTTGTTGTGTTTTCGCAGGACGCGAGCCAATGGATTCACGAGGGGCATACCGTCACGTTTGTTTGTATGCAGATCGCGTACTACATGGGATTCAAGAACGTGTTACTCGTTGGCGTCGATCATTCATTCCAGTATCACGGAGCGCCGAATCAAGAGATGGTACTCGACGGCAACGACCCGAATCACTTCCACCCGGATTACTTCAAGGGGAAGCATTGGAATAACCCGGATTTACAGCGGAGCGAACACGCTTACAAACTGGCAAGGGCAACGTATGAGGGACACGGGCGCAGGATTATCAACCTCACGCCCAACACGAAGGAGCAGGTATTGGAACACGGGAGCATGAATGACTGGTAGAAGGGTCACGGCAATCATAAGCGCGTACTACGCGGAGGATTATATTCAAGGACGGCTGGAGAACCTTGTCGGTCAGACTGAAAAGGTTGACATTATCGCTGTTGTGCAAAAGGGAAGTATTGAGTCAGGGATATGTGCGCGGTTCCCCCAGGTTGAGATCATCCAGACTAACGACATTCCTGGCGTGTATGAAGCGTGGAATATTGGTATCAAGGCGGCGAACACCCCTTACGTGACGAACGCTAATTCAGATGACCGGCTTGCCCCGCACGCGCTCAAGAAAATGGCTGACATACTGGACAAGGAAACGACATACGGCGTGGTGTACCCTGACGTTGCGATTGTAAACGAGATCGGCGGTAACCCAATCGGTGAGTACAGGTGGCTTGAGGGCGGAATGAAGGAACTAATCAGGGCTTGCTTCGTTGGACCGATGCCGATGTGGAGAAGCAAGTTGCACAAGCAATTCGGTTACTTTGACGAGAGTTACAAGAGCGCGGGGGATTACGAGTTTTGGATGCGTCTCATGGCGGGCGGAGTGAAGTTTTACCACGTGCGCGGAGATCCTTTAGGGGTGTACCTGAAACGACAGAACAGCGTGGAACACAGAGAGCCGTTGCGCTCGCTGTGGGAAGCGAATAACGCGCGCATGAAATACAGGAGGGCGAATGTATAAATATGCCGGTAATGGGTGGATACACGGAGTACCAGCGCGTGATTTATCAGACGAAGAAGCGAAAAAGTACGGAATCAAACAGCTTATAGATTCAGGGCTGTATATCAAGGTGAAAACCATTGCAGATAAAAGCGAGGTGAAAGATGGGCATTAAAGCATTGAGAAAGTTATTACTGGGCGCTGAAACGACTGCCGGAACAGCCGTAGCAGCAGACCTCAGATGGCGCGGAACTGGCGTTATCGAAGACCAGCGGGAGGTTATCTTCCCGGACGAGGACATTGGTTATCTGTCAGGCATTGACAGGAACTATGTACCTAAGCTGCTGGCGGCTGTTTCGTTTGATAGCGTACCGGCTACATTCGAGCAACTTCCGATCATCCTGAGCGCTGGCGTGAAGAACGTCATCACTGGCGTCACGGATACGGGCGGGAGCGGCAAGGTTTACACCTATGCCTTCCCGACCACCAGCGCTAACAGTATCACAACTTGGACGATAGAAGCTGGTGACGACCAGCAGGCAGAGGAAGTCGAATACGCCTTTGTCGAATCGTTTGAGCTTTCCGGCAACGGTGGCGAAGCGCTGCAAATGAGCGCCAACTGGATTGGGCGGCAGGTAACCAAGTGCTCGTTCACCTCGCCGGTGACTGACCCAGCGACCGTTGAGGAAATCCTGTTTGGCAAAGGCAAGCTGTACATTGACGAGGCAAGTGGCACCATCGGCACAACCGAAAAGAGCGCAACACTTCTTGGCATGGGGCTGAACGTCAACACCGGATGGATCGCGAAGTTTGCGGCTGACGGAAACCTGTACTTCTCCTGGGCGCAATCCACGAAACCTGAAGTTCTTCTCAACGTGACCTTTGAGCATAACTCAACGGCGGTAGCAGAGAAGGACGCGTGGAAGGCAGGAACGGCGCGGTTACTGCGCTTGAAGTTTGAGGGTAACGCGCTAACCACCGCCGGGACATTCTCAAAGAAGACGCTGATCATCGACCTGGCGGGCAAGTGGGAATCCTTTGACACACTTGGTGACCAGAACGGTAATGACATCGTGACGGGAACATTCCGGGCGGGTTACGATGCGACGGCCGCGAAGTTTGCAGAGATCAAGGTGGTTAATGAAACTGCCAGTTATTGATTTTGAGAGCATCACGCAAGGACAGCTTGAAATTTATTTCCGACACTTCCGGGAGCTTGGCGGTAAGGATGAAGGCATTGGACTTGTGGAATGGGCTGGGGCTATGGTACGAGCGGCGGTGAAATCCGGCTGGCTGGAGTTGGATGTGGACAATACCAACCCGAAGGACATACAGGCGATACAGAGAGAGATACAAAAGTATGTTGCGAGCGTGCTGGAATTTGACCCAAAAAACTGATATTGGCGGCGGCAGAGTTCGCAGAGGACAAGGGGCTGCCGCCGGAAGAATTACGCCTCGCGTTCCGCTGTCAGCAATGGGGAACGCTGCCATGTTCCGGCGGGTTACTCGACCAACCCGCCGGACTGGTGGAGCGCATGACGATTGCAATCAACGTGTATAACGCGATGAAGGCTTGGCAGCAGAGCGCGGCACGCAACGCAAAGGATTTCGTAAAGAATAACCCTGATACGTGGAAGATCGTAAAAATGGTACTGGATATGAGGGCGGACAATGGCTGACGCGCAATTACAGATAACGATAAAGGCACGCAACCAGGCGAAAGCCGAATTTGACAAGCTGGACAAGCAGGTCAAAGGCTTACAAGGTCAAACTGGCGTTAAGGGGTTGAATAAGACACTTGGTGATCTTGACAGTAAATTTAAGTCGGTAACTGGCGTTTCGCTTGGGTTTGCAACAGCGGCAGGCGCGGCTGGCGCTGCAGTTAGTGGATTGATTAAATTCGTGTCAGACGCGGTAAATGAGACTGTAGCATACGCGACAGAGATTGACAACATGAGCCGGTTATTAGGGCTTAGCACAGAGGAAACCTCGCGCCTTGTGCAGGCATCCGATGATTTATTCATATCACAGGAAACATTGACCAGCGGTTTACAGGCGGCGACTCGCAAGGGGATTGATGTATCCATCGAGGGGTTGAAGCGGCTGGCGGATGAATACAACAGCTTACCCGCTGGCGTGACGCGCTCGAAGTTCGTGCTTGACACCTTCGGGCGCTCCGGCGCTGAAATGGGTAAGCTGATGGAACAGGGCGCGGCTGGAATTGACGCGGCAACTGCGGCGATTGCAGACAATATGATTATCACGCAAAAATCAATGGCCGACATTATGAATTATAAGAGAAGCGTTGATAATCTCAATGATTCCTGGCAGGGGGTCAAATATACGGTCGGGTCAACGGTCATTCCTCAACTGGACTTACTTTTCAGGGTAATGACGAAAGGCAAGGACGATGTAGAGAAACACGCGCAGGCTGTAAATGAATTACAGATGCAACTTGATAGGGCGGCGAGCGCGGCGGCAATCGGCAATAAATCTGCTAAAGCGGCGATGGAGTCTTTGCAAAAACAACTCGATACATTAAATGACGAGTTTTATAACACCGTTGATGCGGCTGGTACCACCACCACATCTCTCTATGGGCTTGGCGAATCTATTATTCCTGTATCTGCTTACATGTCGGAGCTAACAACGCAACTGATATTCAATCAAGCGGCGGCGGGGTTGGATGCTGAGGCAGCACTTAAATTAGCAAAACACATGGGGCTTGTGCCGCCAGCTACGGAGCAAGCTATGAATAAAATTGCGTCTTGGCGCGCGATGTTAGACAGCGGGAAAATAACATTAGACGAATATACCGAGCTTGTCAAGAGGATGAAGGACGAGATAAATAATGTACAGGGAAAGACTGTAACAGTTCGCGTAAGGGGCGAGATAGATAATTCGGCGAGGGAAGCGGCAAGCTTTGCGGGGCAGGGGCGCAACGCTTATATCGGGCTTTCTGCCAGCAACCGTGCCGTTGGCGGGCCGGTTACTGGCGGAACTCCTTACATTGTGGGCGAGGTCGGGCCGGAGTTGTTTGTGCCGAACACGAGCGGGTCAATTGTACCGCACAACCAACTCGCGGGGAGCACAGTTGTCAATTTTTATTATTCTCCGGCCATCTCATTGACGGATAGAACCGAAGCAGAAACGCGGCTTGTACCAATTATTAGAAAGGCGCTGGCGCGGACATGACGACGCTAACGTGGAAAATCAATTTTGATTGGACTACGGCGGGGACTTATGATACCCGCAACGATGCTAAATATGCTACTGGGTTGCGTGTTGTGCGGGGAAGAACGCAATACATCGCGAACAACGGCGACGGATTCGAGCCAATGAGTCCGGGATATTGCAGCATCACGCTGGATAATGCGAGCGGGGATTATGATCCTTACAATACAGGCGGGGCGCTGTACCCGAATGTTGAGCCGGGAAAATATGTGAGAGTGCTGGTGAACACGGGCGGTGCTGACATTCCTGTATTCGCTGGGCGCGTTGAATCAATCGATCCTACCGGTGGGGTATCTAATCCGGCGGTCATTATCACGGCTTATGATGGGCTGAAACAGCTAAAAGACACTCAGATAACCACCAGTTTACATGAGAATATCCGCACGGGTGAGGCAATTGATGAGATATTGAGTACGGCTGCTCAGTGGCCTTCCGTTTGGAGCACGAGATTAGAGTCGGGCGCTGATATTATTCCTTACTGGTGGGAAAATGACGTCAGCGCTATGGATGCCATTGACAGAATATCACAGGCCGAGTTTGGAGGATATGCGGTTCTCGCTGATGGGACGTTTAGGTTTAAGGCGCGCGGGCTTTCATCTGGTGAAGTTGCAACGTTCGACCAGAGCGTGATGCTGAAAGATATTCAAGTTCCAATGCCGTATAACGTGGTGAGAAATGTGATTAAGGTTGTGGTTCATCCAAAAGTTGCACAAACAACGGCTGCACTGTGGACTTTACAAGACAAACCGTATGTCGCCGGTAGTGGTTCGCTCGAAGTGTGGGGTAATTATACGTATGAGGGACGGGCGGTTGGGGCGATCAACACAATACAGCCTGTGGCAACGACCGACTACACGATGAACACAGCATCGGATGGTACAGGGACAAACCTGACGGCTAATTTTAGTGTGACAGCCACGTACTTCGCTGAAACCGTAAAGAACGTTATTGAAAATACTGGTACTACCGGAGGCTATGTCACGCTATTGAAAAATAGGGGACAGGCGATTGATACCCCTGATACTTCTTATGTATTAGTAGATACAAGCGGGACGAACCTAAAGCGCACATTTATAATTGATACCCCCTGGATGCAAAGCACAACTAAAGCAAAGCAATTTGCTGATTACTTGACAAGCGTCTTATCGGGCGTGAATAAATTTCCGGTATTTCAAATGGAGAGCCAGCCTGATTACCAGTTCACTCCAGACTTGCTTGATCGCGTTACTGTGACCATCAGCAAATATTCTATCAATACGTCATTCAGGGTTGGCGGCATTGAGCATGAATGGCTAACGAAAAACGGGCAAGCGGTAAGGACTACGGTATATACAGAGCCGTTTGTCACGCAGAGTGCCGAGGATGGTTATTGGTATTTCCCAACGACATTCACGACTAAGTTTCCATATTGAGAGGCAAACATGGCATATACAGCTGTACCAACAGTTAATACAGGTGACCCCTGGAGCGCGAGCGATCATAACACTTATATCAAGGACAATTTGGCTTATCTTAAAACGGAGACAGATAAGTTATCAGTGCTTTATAGCACGATAATTGTGCTATCACCGATCATGGTGTGCGCGGTAGGGGATGATCAGATACAGATTCCTATTCCCGCATTAATGAATGGCTGGAACCTTACCGGCGTAAAGGGATGGGTCAACACCGCAGGGGATACCGGCACGATGACAGTTCAAATTGAGAACGTAACGAAATCAAAGGACATGCTCTCTACCTTGCTCACATTTGCCAGCGGTGCTACGGTTGATAATGGCAGTGCGGCGATAGATACGACCAAAGATGATGTTGCAAGCGGAAATATTATTTCCATAAATATAGACACTATTCACACAACTCCAGCGCGGGGGTTGTTCGTTGAATTGAAATGGGAGAAACCATGACATATTGCACAGGTGGTACTGTTACTTTGTTGAATGGATACCGTATACATACGTTTACTTCAAGCGGGACATTAGCTGTTGTTTCTGGCGGCGATTTAGAGGTATTGGTGTTAGGCGGTGGGGGTGGCGGTGGTGGTGCCGGCGGCGGCGGCGGCGGTGGTGGTGCCTGCTATTATAGCGCCGCTGACCCTGTTACTGCTGGTAACAAGACGGTAACTGTTGGGGCAGGTGGGAACAGCGAACAGAACGGTGGCAATAGTTCATTTAATGGACATACCGCTATTGGCGGTGGTGCCGGAGGGTCTATAAGCCAAAATGGTAAGTCTGGTGGCTCTGGCGGCGGAGGCGGCGGAAATGACTCCTATTCTCCTCCTGTCGGCTCTGGCGGCGCAGGGTCTCCGGGTGGAAATGGAGCGTCCGGTTCAAGCGCAAATCATTGGGGTGGTGGTGGGGGTGGCGCTGGTGGAAACGGAATTACCGGCACATCGGCCAATCAAGTTTGCGGTGGCGCTGGGTATTCCTGTTCTATTACTGGGGCTGCTGTTCTTTATGGCGGCGGCGGTGGAGGTGGGCAAGCATATGTTGCCGGAGGTGGTGGAAAGACAAACGGAAGGGATGGGGGTGGAGATGGCAGTAACAGTATCGCTGTAGCCGGCGGAGCAGGGACTAATGGTCGTGGTGGGGGTGGTGGTGGGGGAGCATTTAAGAATTTCGGTGGTTCGTCGCAAGGCGGCTCTGGCGGTTCAGGAGTTGTTATCGTTCGTTACAAAGTGAGCGGTGGTGCTCAGGTCATCTGGTGGATGATGGCGTGGAACAGGATAAAAGACATGCTCAGGAAAATAAACGAGACGCTAAAAATACGCGGAATATTCGACAAAGCAATTACGACGATGGTGCTTGATGATTGAGACTGAATTTATCGCGTGTTTGGTGATTGTGCTGGCAGGGTTTGCCGTCATAGCGGCTGCGCCTATAATGGTTTGGTATTGGCTGGCAACCTATGACGCGCGAAAGGATGATGACGATGAAGTTTAATGATCTGGCAGTACGCGGGATTGACATAAGCGGGTACAACGGAGCAATTGACTGGGCGAAGGTGAAGGCATCTTCGCATTTCGTGATCATCCGCGCTGGGTATGGCAATACGACTGATAAGACGTTTTTGGCAAACTGGAAGAACGCCAGCGTGCCGAAAGCAGCTTATTGGTATATGGACTACTACTCGAATTGGTACAACAAGGAATCGAAAGCCTATGGGTTGTCAGATGTAGCCTTTGGGTTATTGCAGGCAAATTACTGCTGGGAATTGCTGAAGGGTGATCCTGGTGGAAGCATCGTTTGGCTGGACATTGAGAGCGGCGGCGCGGACTACTCGCCGAACATTACATCATCACCAGCGGCGGGGCACGCGCAGGCGATTGCCAAAGCATTTTTGATGGAGATGGACAGGCTCAACGGGCGAAAGAACGGCATTTATTGCTCCGTGGGACTTCTGACTTGGTTCGACAAGTGGTTTCGCGATAGACCATTGTGGGTGGCATGGTACACCAAAACGCAGACCGTAGACAGCGTGCTGAAAGCCGTTAAGGCGCGCGGCTGGGACGGCGACACACTGATGTGGCAGTATGCCAGTGATGGGGATATTGACGAGGATGGCAAGGGCGATGGTAAGCAATTAGGGTCATCCTACAACTGGCTGGATTTGAACGTGTGGATTGGTGACGATGCCGATTGGTTGAACTGGAAGAACGGAGGCGTGATGGACATAAAACCGTTGGCGCAGGGTGATGCGCGCTGGGGCGGGGATAAGTTGGGCACAAGCAACACCACAATATCGGGCTATGGCTGCCTGATTACGTGTGTAACGATGATGCTTAATCATCTGGGCTGGGCAGAGACACCCGGCACGCTGAACGTGAAGCTGCGGGATAATGGTGGTTATCATAACGGTAATTTGTTTGTGTGGGGGTCATTGAGCGCGCTGTACCCTGGTGTCAAATTCGCTTATCGTTATTCAGGCTCCGCGACAGACAAGATAAACGCGAGTTTGGCGGCAGGAATGCCCGTAATCGTGCACGTGGATTATAACCCGTCAACACCGGCGATTGACGAACACTGGGTTCTGGTGGTGGGGAGGCAGGGAGATGATTATATTATCAACGACCCGAAAGACGGCAAGCAATTGTTGTTCTCGACCAGATACGGTGTGGCGAGCAAGAACATCCATACCGTATGCACGTACAACTTCTCAGGAATTGTACCGCCAGTTGAACCCGAACCAGAACCCTCCCCGATAGAGGCTGGGCAGGTAGTTGCTACTTTGGTCAATCTGAACATCCGCAAGGGCGCTGGAACAAAGTATGGCGTTTGGGCGACTGCACCGAAGGGAACAAAATTAGACGTGCTGGAAATCAAGGGCGATTGGGTGCGGGTTGGCTGGCAGCAATGGTGCATGTCAAATTACAACGGAGTGAGGTATCTGGGATGAAAGAGATAACAAGATATCAGGCAAGTTGGGGAGCGTGGTACGTTCAGGTGCTGCTGGATGACGGCAGGCGCATGGAGTTGAAGTTCAAGGAAGAGCCGAAGCCGGAGGAAGTAGAGAAGGTTGCACTTGCGATACCGCCGGCGGAAGAACTGACACCCGCCGACCTTGAACCAATAAAGGTGGTGAAGTAATGGCGACTAGAACAAGCGTAGGAAGTGGACTTTGGAGTAGCGTAGGGACTTGGGACACAGGCGTACCTGTGGATGGGGATGATGTCGTAATCGCCAGCGGGCACACTATCACGTTTGATGTAGATCAAAGTGCTTTTGTGACCGGCGTAAAGGTCACCATAACCGGAACGCTCACTCATACCACAGCAGCCGGATCATATTGCTTGTACCTCAAGACCGGTGCGAGCGTCGTCGGCGCCGGCACGTGGAATATCGGCACAAGCGGCGCGCCAATACCGTTTGCGTCGAAGCACACGGTCACTGGTGCTGCTGGCTGGTATGTGGATGGAAACTCGGGTCTGACTATGACCGTGTATGGCGCTGAGCCAACGTATACTACTATCAAGCTATCGGCGGATGAAGCGATTGGACAGACCGAGCTGTCCGTTGATACCGACGTGACTGGTGACATATGGGCGGACGGAGACATTGTCCGCATTGACGATATAAACAAAGGGCAAGAGTCAGAAGAGCGGATCATTGCCGCGGGTGGTATTGCAGCTGGCACCATTACCGTAACCGCAGGACTGACGGCGGCTAAAAGCGCCGGCGCGGTGGTCAGTCTGATTACGCGTAACATCAGAATCATAGCGGTTGGGACTGGCACATATACCATATATCGGGTTGGGACTGGCAGCGTAACAAAACTGACTGTGGCTGGCGGTATGTGGTATGGTGTGAACAAAACCATGTTCGACTCATGTCATTATGCGGCTATCTCTGGGGGCGCGTTTAGCGGAAACACTTACGGTCTAAACAGTTGTACATCCGCGTCTATCTCTGGTGGCGCGTTTAGCGGAAAC
>ENA-UOWE01002775-UOWE01002775.1-activated-sludge-metagenome-genome-assembly--contig:-NODE-2775-length-18790-cov-3.958473_pt1 | contig 18790 bp, 13 predicted proteins | sample MGYA00249841_ERZ761562 | MGnify/ENA primary metagenome ERZ761562 (study PRJEB28883, sample SAMN05720200) | activated sludge metagenome | isolation source: Anaerobic digester | place: Japan... | reverse complement strand
TTTATCAGATGCCGTGATTTGCTGGGGCGATAATCATCACCAGGATTTGCAATATCCCCTTGGGCAGGGGCCTGATAATTTAAGGTTTATTTTCACAGGCTATCCAGGCGCAACTGGAGTTGATCCGAGAATAACTTCTAATGATGGCTTGGAAGTAGGCCGATTTACACCCGATGGGCATTTTGGCATTGGAGACTTTACAATTGCAGGGCTTAATGAGCAACCCACTCAAAGTCTTGATGTTGATAGTAATGCGCGTATAAGGCAGATGCCAATCACAACAAATATTTTTGATGTTGTTACAATAGATGGTGATGGTGTTTTATGGCGTAATCAGGGCGGCATAAATGGCAATCAGTTTTTTGAATGTGAGGTTTCAAACACTGCTGCCGAATTGCCTTATGATTCGTGGATTAGATTACATAATCATAACTATATATTTGAAGGTAATGAAGAAGGAGCCGATGTTAATAATGTTGGAATTGGCCTATATGATTGCACACCAAAAGCAAAATTAGAAGTTCTGCAACAATCTTACGAAATGGCTACAAAAGGTATTCTTGTTACCAATTATGACAATACAGATGGCGCCGCAAGCAGGGCTATAGGGATACAAAGCGTAACCGAAAGAATACGTACAATTGCCGGTTGGTTTCAAGTTCCAAGTAGTGATTATACTGCGGTATATGTACCTCAAGATGGCGGTAAAATAACAATTGGTTACGATGTGAATAATGCTGAAGGGAGTTATGGTCCAGCACTGTTAGACATTAATGGTGACTTAAACGTAATGGGAGATGGTTTTATTCCTGGAGGTGTCTGGACAGGTTCGGATTCATCAATAAAAGTTAATATGCAGCCTATTAATAATGCATATTATCTGTTAAAGCAGGTTAAGCCCTATACATTCCACTATATCCAAGGTATTGATAATATTCCTCTGCCTGCCGGCAACCAGTATGGGTTCAGTGCACAACAGGTTCAGAACATTTTTCCTGAATTGGTAAAAGCAAAGACCATCAACGAAATGCAGGATAGTTCAGGCAATGTAATTGCTCCGGAGCGCACCATTCTTACAATAAACGAAACCAAGTTTATACCTATTATCGTTTCAGCAATGATCGAACTGGAAAAAAGAAACGATTCGATAATGATGGCAATGAACGATCGACTAAATCAATTAGAAGCTATGTTAGATAAATGCTGTAATTCGACCAACAAAAATCTTGTTAATCCATCAGGTAATGATTTGACAGTAACAGAAGTAGAACTATCAAACCGCATGGCTGTAGTGCTCGATCAAAATGTGCCTAATCCTTTTGCAGAAAATACCATGATAAATTATTTTATTCCGGAAGATATAAAGTATGCACAAATAATTTTTTCGGATAATTACGGCAAAATCTTAAAGACGGTTGATATAACAACCTCGGGCTACGGAGTGTTGAAAGTATATGCAGCAAACCTAAGCAGTGGAATGTACACATACAGCATAATTGTTGATGGGAAAGTAATAGATACAAAAAAAATGGTTTGTACTAAGTAGAACAAAAATAATACACGATGTAAAATTTTTTTTTAGTTATTACATAATTCCACTACTGGATATTTATTATGAAAAAAATATCAATAGCCCCGGCATCATTGTCGGGGCTGTTATTAAGCACTATGATTGCAGCCATTTACCTCATAGTTTTTGAATTTATAAGAGGCGTAATTTTAAAACTATAGCAAGCCAAAATTAAGGTTTAGAAATTTATAAACCTTAATTTGGATTAAATCAATTTTTATTTCGATAATTTTGCTCACCCAATTATTTAACTGATGACTGACTACGAAAAAACCCTTGCCTATATGTTCGACTGCCTGCCGATGTTTCATCGTGTTGGGGCAGCAGCATATAAATCAGGCCTTGACAATACCCTTGCCCTGAGCAGGCTCTGCGGGGCACCGGAACTGAACTTTCCTTCTGTCCATATTGCAGGAACTAATGGTAAAGGTTCGGTATCGCACATGATCGCTTCCGTGTTGCAAACGCAAGGCCTGAAAACAGGGCTGTACACATCACCGCATCTCAAAGATTTCCGCGAACGCATACGCATCAACGGAAAAATGATACCGAAAAGCAAGGTAGTATCCTTTGTTAACAACTATAAAAAGGATTTTGCGAGCATTCATCCATCGTTTTTCGAAATCACTTTTGAACTCGCTATGGAATATTTTTCGGAACAGAAAATTGATATCGCCGTGGTAGAAACAGGTATGGGCGGAAGGCTCGATTCCACCAACATTATTCGCTCAGTACTAACTATAATCACTAATATCGGCCTTGACCATACACAATTTTTAGGTGACACACTGGAAAAAATTGCTTTCGAAAAAGCCGGTATTATTAAGCCGGGAACAACTGTCGTTATTGGAAAAACACAAGAAGAAACAGAAAAAGTGTTTTTGGAAACCGCTTCAAAAAACAAAAGTAAAATTGTATTTGCCGACAAGGTTTTTCATGCCAATGATTTTCGTTTTATAAACCAGCCTCCCTTTGGCAGTACTTGCGAAATTCAAAGGGATGACAAACCTTTTTTTAAAAACGTTTATTGTGCTTTGGGAGGTATTTATCAACAGGAAAATATCCCCGTTGTTCTGTCAGCTATTGAACAATTGAATGCCATTGGGTACACAATTGAAGAAAAAAACACTATGAGGGGTTTGAAAAAAGTAATCAAAAATACCAACCTTCAGGGACGCTGGCAGGTATTATCGCAACAACCGCTTGTCATCTGCGACACAGGGCATAATAAAGACGGATTAACCCAGGTGGTAACGCAAATAAAACAAATGCAATACAATAAACTTCACATTGTATTCGGGATGGTAAGCGACAAAGATATTCAGGCGATAATCAAACTAATGCCTGAAGATGCCACCTATTATTTCTGTAAACCAGATATTCCAAGGGGACTTGATGTTTTGGCGCTGCAAAAAACAGCCGCCAGTGCAGGACGCAACGGAAAAGCATATTGTTCGGTTGCAGAAGCCTTAAGTGCAGCCCGGGAGCAGGCTGCCGTTAACGATTTAATCTTTGTCGGTGGCAGCACTTTTGTGGTGGCTGAAGTTTTATAGCAGATTATAAAACAAACGGGTGAATGTTTTTGTATTATTTATTGGGAACAACCATCAACCCAACTGAAACAATTAAAAAACAAAATGATTTATCATTTCGCTCCGCCACCTACCCGGCGGCATTCTGCCCCTGCCTGCACAACGCAGACATGAAAGCCTGCCAGCCGAAACGGCAGGAAAGTGAGGAATATTTCTATTATATGTGAGAGTTTACAAATTTTCTCTTTAGGAAAAATTTCCCAGATATTTATTTCACATAGCGAAATAACAGAAGTAGTATTTTCGTTAGTATTAAGGCAAATACACAATTATTCCTTTTTCATTAAAAAATTTAATCTTAAACGCATGAAGAAATTATTGTTCGTATTAATTCTTTTTTGCTTTGATATGGCATTATACGCCCAGTGCACATACACTTTTTCCATAAAAGACACTAAAGGCCAACCAGTAAAAGACGTGTTGGTTACGGCGCAAAACAGCGAAAAAAATATCGTTCTTAAATCAAAAACCAATGACACGGGTACAGCTACTTTTACCCTGACCGAAGGCGGGACATACGCCTTTAGTTACCTGGAGATTAAAGATGCTGCAACATTAGATCTCCCGGAAGGCTTTAAAGGGAAAGGAGGCAAAACGGTGACCTACGACCCGGAAAAAATATTTGCAGAAAAAACAAAATATGACCGTACGGGCATCACATTTACAACCCGCCTGCCACAACAACTTAAAGGCCAGCCCAATGTGGTAAAATTCATGATTGACCTGCGAAAAAATAATGAAACAGCCATTCCAAATACACCGCTGGAAATTGTTGACTGCAATGACAAAGTCAAGTACAAAGGAACAACCGATGCCAACGGAATTGCCACTTTTTATTTACCTGGAAATAAGGATTTCGAGGTTGATGTTGAAGGCAATCAGGCTGTCCATACATTTAAAGTGCCCAATAAGGCAAATGCAGAGTTCAAAAATGTAGTGTATTACGAAAGAACCCAAGTAAAAGAATCCTCAAAAGGCGACACGATATTTCAGACAAACATCACGCAGACAAAAGGAACTTCAACCCATATGCTGTTTACTATCAGCCTGGTAGGATTTGATGACCAGCCACTACCAAACGAAAAGGTATTCCTGGATGCAGAAAACAGTAAAAAGGTTTATGCCGGCACAACTGATAAAAACGGGGCCTGTCGATTTATGCTTGAAAAAGGCGCAAATTACCTTGTTAACCTGAAATATGAAAGCGGCATACACCTGGTAGAAGTACCATCAAGCCTGGGTTTTGCTTCAGCATCAATAACCCGTCGGTACAGAGGATCAGCAGCCATAGAACAAATGATGGCCGAAAGGCATATCAACGAAAAAGGTTTTGTGGTTAATCATGAACAAACCCCGGTACGTGCGGCCAGGAAGCCATCAAATTATTTAAAAATTACCGACCAGGGTTTCGACATTGACTTTGCCACTTCGGGGCCTATTGGCACCTCCACAATAATTGGCAATAACCTCTATACCCAGGAAGGTTTTTACTCCCCGAATTTTTACTGCCTGCAGGCACTTACCGGAGCTTATCAGTGGGGCATCGAACTGGGCGAATCGGGGGCATCGCCGATAGTATATCATGAAGGAGTCCTGTTAGTAAATACCTATTCCTGTACTTTATATGCCTTTGATGCTTCCACGGGAAAGATGCTCTGGAGCAAATGGCTGGCCGGCACCATTTATTCAACACCTTCAGCCGACAGCAACAGCGTTTATGTGGTTTATAATAATGGATATTCCAATCCGGCCAACCCTTCCGAAAGTTTTGTTGTTACAAGTTTTGATTTGCGTTCCGGAAAAATGAACTGGATCAACTGGATAGACAAAGAGGTTATTGCCTGTCCCGTGGTGGAAGGAAAAGAGGTGCATGTGGCTTCACAAAGCGGCAATTACTATGTATTTGACAAAATATCGGGCAAACAATCCCTGTTCTCAAATAACATCAAGGCTGTTTCCTCGCCAACACTAACACCTCAAAATATCTATGTAACTGCCTCCGTCAATAGCAGGGAACAGTTGGTAGTTCTCGACAGAAAAACCTTACAGATAAAGAAAAAATATCCCACACACCTCGCAACAAAAAAAATCAACAACCGCCGTTCATGTTACGAACAAATGAATTATAACGGCGCCCATCCGGTGGTTTATAAAAACCATATCGTAATCATCACCGACAGTGTGAGTGTGACAGCTTTTGATGCCAACAGCGAAAAAATCCTCTGGCAACACTCCGTCAGCACACATCCTAATCAGATACCTTTGGTAGCCAACGAAAAAGTAGTATTGGCCACTGCACAAGGAGAAATCAAGACATTCGATCTGGCTACCGGTGTTCTTGTGAAAACTCAGAAGCTTAAAGGCAACATTGATGGGCAACTGCTAACAAACAAGGGGTATATGTATGTTGGGGCCGAAGGAGCACTGTCGGCAGTAAAAGTGACCCCTGATGTTCAGTGGAACCAATGGAACAAAGACGCCCGCCACAACATCTATTATAAGTAAAAAGGACCTCCCCTGCCCTATGAATTGTCTTCGAAAAAAGATAACAACATAACAAAAAAACAGGCACACCTCACTTTTCAGTTATCAGTGTTTGTTTTCAGAATTATTTTTTATTTGACTTTATAAAAAACAGTATTTTTGAATAAAGAATAACGGCTGACAGCGCAGGCTGCGCTTCTAGTATAAAAAAATCACACCTGATGATCTGTTATGTTGCTCACAACGAACTTGATAAGGATAAATGGAATGCCTGTATCACCCGATCCATCAACGGCCATGTGTATGCCTACAGTTGGTACCTCGACAGCACTTGCGAGCATTGGGATGCGCTGGTGGAAGATGATTACATCGCGGTGATGCCTTTGCCCTTCAGAAAAAAAGCTGGTTTTCTTTATATTTTTCCCCCAACGCTGACACAGCAACTGGGTGTTTTTTCATGTGAGGATATCAGCGCTTCAAAGGTGGAGGACTTTATTCATGCCATCCCATCAAAATTCAAATATGTAGAAACACTTTTGAACTTCGGCAATCCTCCTGAAAAAATAAAAGCAGTAAAAAAAAAACACATCAATCTCGAACTGAATCTTAACAAGCCTTATGCGGAAATACAAAAAATGTATTCTGAAAACCTGCACCGCAACCTAAAAAAAATACCTGATACATTTTTCAGTATCAGGCATGAAGATAAAATAGAAAATTTGATTCAGATATTCAGGGACAACAATGAAACAAAAATCGGCACCTTACCCCGTGACTTCTACGCTGTGCTGCGTAACATTGCCGAAGCCGCCGGCAGGCAATCCTGTGGGGAGTTATGGCATATATACTCTTCAGGGAAGTTGCAAGCGGGAATTCTTTTTGTTACAGGATGCGGGAGGGCAGTATTTCTCTTTTCTGCCACCACCATCAGTGGAAAAAATCACCATGCCATGCCTTATCTCATCGATTTTTTCATCAGAACCCATGCCGGCAGCCAACTGATATTGGATTTTGAAGGTTCTGACAATACAGGCCTCGCAAGGTTTTACAGAAGCTTTGGCGCTTCAGAAAGAAATTATCAAAAAATTGAAATCAGCAGGTTGCCCGATTTTATAATTAAATTTATAAAATCCGTGTTGAAAATAAAAAATAAATTACTTTAGCAAAAGAAATAATACAAATTCCAATGGTAAGAAACTTAGGAGCTGAGAATTCTCTCGTAAATCAATACGTGGCTGAAATACGCGATGCTGAGATCCAGAAGGACAGTATGCGTTTTCGCCGAAACTTCGAACGCCTTGGCGAGATCATAGCCTATGAAATTAGCAAGGAGCTTGAGTATGAAAAAAAGGAAATTGTTACACCACTGGGTGTTGCTGAGGTTCCTGTATTGAAAAAATATCCGGTATTGGCTACTATTTTGCGTGCCGGATTACCATTGCACCAAGGGCTGCTTAATTTTTTCGACGGTTCGGAGAATGCTTTTGTTTCGGCTTACAGATACCATTATAAAGACGGGCAATTTGATATCCGCGTAGAATACACATCAAGCCCCGACCTGAACGATAAGGTACTCATCCTTGCCGACCCCATGCTGGCCACAGGCGCCTCGCTGGTTCTCACCCACAAGGCCCTGCTCGAAAAAGGCAAGCCTACCCATACACATATAGTTGCCATCATCGCCAGCTTCCAGGGAGTGGAATTCATCAAGAAAAATTTTCCATCAAAAAATACGACTTTATGGGTTGGCGCCATTGATGATGAACTAACGGCCCAGGCCTATATCGTTCCAGGCCTCGGCGATGCCGGCGATCTTGCCTTCGGAGTAAAAATTTAATTTTTTTCTTGTTTTTCCTTTAAGGTTTTCATAATTTTGTCTTTAAATTATAGCTTTTTATCATTAAAATGACTTTGCTCCTCTCGCTGCTACAAGTCGATACATTCTTCAAGGTAATTCAAATTGTGGTGCTCAGCATTGCCAAATTAATATTTGCCCCTCCCTTATCACTCGAAATGGGACTGGGTTACTTTGAAACAGTGGCAATAACAGCTATCAGCGGCATCATAGGGATATTCCTGTTTTACCACTTAAGTGGGTTAATAATAAGATTTTATAAAATTAAAATAAGACCTTTTTTCCGCCGTATTTTCGCCAAAAAAAATATTGTTGAAGCACCGGCTTCCAAAGTGTCAGGCCTCGGCTCAAGCAATAAAAATTCTAAATGGCAAATCAAAACCTACGTAAAAAAAGTACGTAAAAAATGGGGGCTGATTGGCATCTGTATGTTTACCCTGATAGCCATACCGTTGGTTTCATTTTTTGCCAACAAGTATTACCACAAAAACAAATATACACTTGTATATCTCAGCGCTTCAGTGGTAATCTGGTCTTTTATAGTTACTACAGTGTATTTTTTTGCTTTTTAACCCAGAGACGGTCAGAGATTTTTTGCATTGAGTTCGTCCAACTCCCGGTTCAAATCCTCCCACTTATCTATTTCGTCTTTCAATTGACTTTTAAATCTTTGATAATTATCAAATATTTCCTTATTGTTCAATGCCTCTTTATATTTTTCTGGATCTGTAAGCACTTTATCTAATCCTGCAATTTCAGCTTCGAGTTTTTCTATATGCTGTTCCGCCAATGAAATTTTGTTGACCAACTTACGTTGCTCCCGTTCAAAATCCTTTTTCTTTTCGCGGTTTAGTTTATTATCCGATACGGCCACAGTTTTAGCTGCAGAAAGTTTTGTCTGCACATTCCTTTCCAGTTCTTTGAGCGAAGTAATCTTTTTTGCATCCAAAAAATAATATATGTCGCCAAGATATTCTTTGATGGATTTATTTTTGAATTCATAAACTTTATTTGTCAGGCCCTGCAGGAAATCCCTGTCGTGCGACACAATAATCAGGGTCCCATCGAAGCGGATAAGTGCATTTTTTAAAATGTCTTTTGAAACCATATCGAGGTGGTTGGTGGGTTCATCCAGCACCAGCAAATTAATAGGCGACAACAACATTTTTGCCAGGGCTAGTCGTGATTTTTCACCGCCCGACAGCACTTTTACCTTTTTGTCGATGGTATCACCGCCAAAAAGAAAACTACCGAGCAAAGCACGGATTTTAGGCCGTATATCGCCCACGGCTACTTCGTCGATGGTTTGAAAAACAGTTTTTTCGCCATCCAGCATTTCCGTTTGATTCTGGGCATAATATCCCGGAATAATATTGTGTCCTAAAAGTATTTTGCCATCATAATCAATTTGGTTCAGCAACATTTTTACCAGGGTGGTTTTTCCTTCGCCGTTGCGTCCGACGAAAGCTATTTTCTCGCCTCTGGGCACTATTAAGTCAATATCCTTCAGAATTTGTTTTTCTCCATAGCTTTTGGAAACTTTGTCGGCCTGCACACTAACTTTTCCAGAAGGCGGTGCCGGAGGAAACAAAAATTTGATGGAAGAAGCATCCGTTTCATCAATTTCCACCATTTCCATTTTTTCGAGCATTTTCACCCTTGACTGCACCTGCCTGGCCTTGGTAGATTTGTAGCGGAAACGCATGATAAAACGCTCAATTTGTTCAATCTGTTTCTGCTGATTATTAAAAGTCGCTATCTGGCTTTCGAGCCGTTCTTCGCGCATCATCACATACTCCGAATACGAAGCTTTGTAATCATAAATTTTTCCTAAAGAAATTTCGACAGTCCTGCGGGTTACATTATCAAGAAAAGCCCTGTCGTGCGAAACCACGATAACGGCGCCTTTGTATATCTGCAAAAATTCCTCCATCCACTGTATTGATTCAATGTCCAGATGGTTTGTAGGCTCGTCGAGCAAGAGCAGCGAAGGTTGTTTTAAAAGGAGCTTGGCAATTTCGACACGCATCTTCCAACCACCGCTAAACTCCGTCAGGTGTCGTCCAAAATCACCGGGATCAAATCCCAGACCTGTCAGCACCTTTTCCACATCGGCCTGAACGGTGTCGCCGCCAAGGATTTTGTACTGTTCGCTTGCCTGATTAAGTTTATCCACCAATGTGCCATAGGCAGCAGAGTTATAATCTGTGATATTTGCCAGCTCATCAGTCAACAGCTTGATTTTTTTGCCAATATTCCTCACCTCGTCAAAAGCCGTCAGTGTTTCTTCCAATACGGTTTTGGCGCTGTCGACAACTAGTTCCTGCGGTAAATAACCAATGGTGGTTCCCGATGGGTATGCCACCGAACCCTTTTCGGGCTCCATCAAGCCGGCAAATATCTTCAGCAGGGTTGTTTTGCCTGCCCCGTTCTTGCCCACCAGCCCTATTCTGTCGCGGTCGTTGACAATAAATGAGACATTATCAAAAAGATATTCCCCTGTAAAATGAACCGAAATCTGGTTGACTGAAATCATTTATTGCACAGAATTTGGCCGCAAAAGTAAGTTTTTCTGCGGACATAAAAAAGAGGCTGCCACAAATGCGACAGCCTCTTCCCAACTGGCAATATATCGTTATTTAGCAATCATAAGCTTTTTAACAACACTTCCATTAACAGTTTCCACTTTCACAAAGTAAATACCAGAATTTAATCCGGCTGTATTAACAGTAACGTTATTATCATTTACTTGTGCCTGATAAATCACTGCACCAAGCGAGTTGGTAAGAGTTATCACCGATTCTTTTTCGGAGGTAACCACGGTAAATTGATCAGTGGCAGGATTGGGCATAATCATCATCTCAACAGTGGCATTGTTTTCTTCAACACCTGTAGATTCAGTAATACTGATATCATCCAGAAAAAGATTGTACATATCAGCAGCACTATAGCACTGCCAACCCAGGTAATAAATACCGTCAGCAGGTACGGTAAAATTACCGCTGCCAGCCACATACGAAGTGCTGACAATACCAGCATGATCATTGATTACAGTAGTAAGGGCGGCTGGATTATTGTCATTGCCTATGGCCACTTTAAGATTTTCCGGATAAGTGGCGCTGGCAACTTTATAATAATATTGCACATTATATGTTTTGGATGATTCAAGGTTAATGCAGGAGGTTATAAACCAATCATCAGCAGCGGCTGCAGTATTCCATGAATACGCAAGACAGGCGGGGCCATTGTTGCCATCGGAAGCTGAAAGATACCAGGTAGTTTGGTCGTTATTATTGTCCAGAATAGTAGTGCCTTCAAGTCCGGAAATTTGTTCAAAATCAATATTATAAGGTACTGTCTGGGGAACAATATTGGTAACAGTATACAACAAAGTATCGTTAGCGGTATTTAAATCGCCTGTCAAAATGGTGTACATGGCAATATCATAATCGCCATCAGCAGACAAATCGGCAGGAACTGCAAAAGTAAATGGCACAGTTTGTCCTGATGCGATAGGTCCAGGAATAACATCAGCAACGGGTGTACCGCCATTAATAGAATAGGCTACAGGTACGCTGCTAATGGAGTTAGCGCCTAAGTTGGCAACTCTGATTTCGATACTTTCTGAAGCCAGATCACAACTGGAATTCAGGTTATCTACTGCAATCACAGTGGCATCGTATGCAGGAACAGACACCTGGAAAGGAATTGCAAAGCCGGTCATTTCGATGCCGTGCATCAATGCTGCTACCAGTGTGGATGATCCGGTTGAAAGGTCAATGATTCTCATTTCACCAGCGGCAGAGGTGTTGTTATATGCAGCCATATAGCAAATACCTGTGTTCTGGTCTATTTCCATATCCTGAGCATAAGCAACATCAAAGCCAAGAGCACCAACAATGGTAGCAGTACCCGTGGTTTTGTCAATAGAATAGAGGTTGTCGTCGGTATTGCTTACAGCATAAAGCTGCCCGGCAGGGCTGCAGGCAAGGTTAATAAAGGAAGTAGCAGCACAGGTTCCAACCAGGGTGGGTGCACCGTTGGCAGGATTGATAATATATAAGTTGCTGTTGGTACCATCATATGACACGCCATACATTGTTGATGTGGCCTGATCGTAGGTTAATCCGGCCAGATTCAATCCAATATTACCTACAACGGTGCGAGCTCCTGTCAGGGTATCAAGCGTTACAAGGTCTAAGTCTGTTGATACGGCACCATACCATTTATTCAATGGTCCCCAGGTTCCGGCAGTAAGATAATTCATGGATGACTGATCCGCCAATGAAACTACAATCTGCGGATTCTGCAAATAGGTATAGGCAGGACCTTCAGGTAATGGATTGGCATCGGCGTCATAAGCAACATAGCCATAGACTTTGGTAAGGTTTTGTACATCAACGGTCATGGTGATGGTATCGTTGCCAGGCACAGAATCGGCAGCCAGGGTAGTATAAACCACGACGGTTTTGTTGCCAAGGGTGGCCGTCCAGGGATCGAAAGAAATTTGCTGAGTGGCTCCCGGGTTAAGGTTAATAACATTTTGTGTTGAAGTATAACCACCAGTGATGGTCATGGTAACCGCAAAAGAGGTAGCCATAGTGCTGTTGTTCTGCACAGTAGCCATTGGGGTATTGTTACCAACGCCCACTACCGGAGACATATCAATACTGACAGGGGCTACATCCCAAATATTTGAAACGGTTGTGAACAATGTATCATTCAAGGTATTGCCATCGGCAGGATAAGACGTATAAATCATGATGTCGTAAACATGTCCCGGCATAGAGAAATCATAAGGCTGTGAAAAAGTAAAACTCATATCCGTACTTCCCGGAATGGTGGCCCATAAGGTATCACGAACAACAGCGCCGCCGTCTATAACATAATTCACAGGAATATTTGCATGGGCAACAGTATCAAAATTGCGGACTACCACGATGATTGAGTCAGCATTTGTCAGTGTATCCGTACTTACTGGGGCAGAAAGTTCAGTAATACCAAGATCATTAGACGCAACAGAGGTTTCTGCCAGCTCAAGCCCCCACAATTTGCCATTTTGAGCCACACCAATCAACACAGCGGTATTGGGTACTACTTGGTCAGAAATACATAATCCTCCTGCAGAATTACTGGTTGTAAGGCCTGAAACTACGGTTGTAACATCAAAATTAACAGCGGTAGGAGCTCCCGTAGCGAGGGTTACCTGTGCCAGATCGTTTACATTAGTGGTTGTCTGGCGATATAACCATAAATACGGGCCGCCCGGTGTATAGTCATCATAAGCAGAGCCATAGATATCGGTTTGCTGATGGGTAGCTGCAGGAATAGTGTTCAGCAGGGTTCCGGTCATGCTGATTAACCAAAAATCGGTATCCCAGTTGCCGCACCAAAATCCATTATTAACGGGATCATAGGCAATATGTCTTACAACTGTTCCGGCGGGACAGGTGATAGAGCCAACCAGGGTTTGAGACGTAAAATCCATTTTATAAATTGTACTGGAAGCACTGCTGCCATAAAAATATTGGCCGTCATAAGCCAAATCCCTGATATTACCGGCTCCGGTTATTGAAAAACTATCAACCAGAGTACCTGTCAGATTATATTTGTAAAACAGATTAGCATTCCAACGGGTAACATAAATAAATTGTCCGTCGGTTTCCACACCGGCAGTGCCTGAAGTAATAACAGGATATTCAAACAATAAATCAAACAAGGCTTTGGTACCGCTCAAAGAATTGATAAATCCTATTGTTTGGCTGTTTTCGGCCTTAGACACTATCGGTTTAAACACCCCGTTAGTGGCTGGGTTCTTACTGCCTTTACTCATTTGCGAAAAGGCAAAAGTGCTTGATATGGCTACAATCAGGCACATACTCATTAATCTCGTAAATAGTTTCATAGTTTGTAATTTAATTATTTTGTATGGGTAAGCAAAGCTATAATTTTTTCTCGTGTATTCGTTTAAAAATATTCAAATTATTTGCAAATAACTTTAAATTAATAAATTAACTACAATAATTTTTCAAGTTCTACATACAATTTTTGGGTAGGCAAACCCATCACATTATAAAATGATCCTTCTATGTGTTCGATACCAGCAAATCCTATCCATTCCTGGGCGCCATAAGCCCCTGCCTTATCAAACGGCTGATAATGGTTCACATACCACAAAATCTCTTCATCGCTGATTGGACGAAAACTAACTTTGGAACAGGCGTGAAAACAATGAGTAATTTTTTTTGTTTTGAGGCATACTCCGGTAAAAACCTCGTGGCTTTTTCCCGACAACTGCCTGAGCAGACTGACAGCATGTTCCTTGTTCTCGGGCTTGCCAATAATATGACCGTCAAGCCATACGATGGTATCTGCAGTAATAATCAAGCTGTGAGGGCCAAATTCGTCAGGATCATAAGCTGCTGATTTTAATTTGGCAAGATACACCGGAATTTCTTCCCTATGTAAATTCTCGGGATAAGTTTCCCGGGTTTCGCGCACCAGCACTTCGAAATCAATGCCCAACCCTTTGAGCAGGCTATGGCGGCGCGGTGAAGCGGAAGCCAGAATGATACGATAATCTTTGATTCTTTCGGGTAATGTCATATCAGAAATAAGTATAAAGCACCTGTGTTGATAATAATCCTGCGATCAAGATAATTTTAACAAACAAACTAAAAAAATGAAATTCCGAAACGTCTCTGGACCTTTTTACCTTGATTATGAGAAAAACAAGCATCGCTTGTATAACCACAAGGTACAGACTCAAAGCGGTCTGCGACGAAAAAAGCAGCCCCTGACAAACCGCCAGCAACAGTATTACAATAATGCACAAGGCCAGCACCCACTTTTGCGCAGCCTGCATACCTTTTTTTATTGGCAAGGTATTGCATCCGACGGCCTCGTCGCCTCTCACGTCTTCAATATCTTTGATAAACTCCCTTAACAAGGTTAGCAAAAAGGCAAAAACTGCAAATCCGAGTATAAAGTAAGAAATTTCCTTTCGGGCATCCATTGTATGTATGTAGATGTATGGGTCACCAGCTTTAGCCAGAGAAAAAATGGCAAAAAACTGAAACAGCCACACCGAAAACACAGCATAGGCCGCCATCAGTGCCACTACAATATTGCCTGTTAGAAATTGCCGTTTATATTTCAATGAATAATAATACAATGCCAGCGCTATTACCACGAAAAAAAAGCCCAGCATGATATAGCCTACTTTGTAAGCGCAGTAAAATCCTATGAGGCAGGCTAATGAGTTCATTATTATATTCATAAGGTAAGCATGACGGCGCGGGATTTTATTTTCGAGTACATTTTTTCCGGGTTTGTTGATGCTGTCGGCTTCGATATCAAAATAATCATTGATGGCGTAGCCCGCGGCAGCAAGTAGTATATTGGCCAGTACAAAAAGGGCAAAAACAGGATGGCTCATCTGCAAATCGCAGGAATATTCAGCCAACACAGGCCTTATAACCCAGAACAATATCAGGTATTGCGTAAGGGCAATGATCAGCAGATTTAAAGGACGGATAAGTTTGATGTAGGATAGCATGAAGTTTTTTTGCAAAGATAATCTTATTTGAAAATTTTTTCTTATGATTTAGAGGTCATAAGATGAAAAACAATTTCATAAAAAAATTGGTAATTTTATGACAGATATTTCCCAACCACAGGCATTCTGCGGCCCATTCCAAAAGCTTTGGGGGATACGCGCAGTATGGGTGCCGACTGATATCGTTTATATTCGTTGGTATTTACCATTTTCAGCACACGGTGCACCATAGCGGGATCGCAGCCCCGGGCAATAAGCTGCTGTGGACTGAGGTTTTGCTCGATATATCCGAAAAGTATTTTGTCCAGCAGGTTATATTCCGGCAAGGAATCAGAATCTTTTTGTCCGGGCCTCAGTTCGGCTGAAGGCGGTTTGCTTATAGTATTGCAGGGAATGATTTCTTTATTCCTGTTTACATAATCAGCCAGTTCATACACCTGTGTTTTGTACACATCGCCAAGGACGGCCAACCCACCGCACATATCGCCATAAAGGGTTCCATACCCCACGGCAGCCTCACTTTTATTGGAAGTATTAAGCAAAATATAACCAAATTTGTTGGAAATAGCCATAAGTATCACGGCGCGCAGGCGGGCCTGGATATTTTCTTCCGTAACATCAAAAGGCCGGTCTTCAAAAACGGGTTTCAGCAGTTCGGATAGCGAATGAAAAGCAGGCGCTATCGGGATAATCTCGTACCTGCATCCCAGATTTTCCGCAAGGGCTATAGCATCGGAAACCGAATGTTCCGACGAAAACTGAGAAGGCAACAATACCGCAAGCACATTTTCTTTGCCCAGCGCTTCGGCAGCCAGCACCAGTGTCAGTGCCGAGTCAATGCCTCCCGAAAGTCCCAGTATGGCTTTGGAAAATCCCATTTTCCCAAAATAATCTTTAATTCCTAAAACTAAAGCGTCGAAAATCAACTGTGTAGGAGAACACGAGCCCATTGTATCTTCAGGCAGACTTGCCTGTTCCGTATCGAACCAACTCATGCTTTCTTCAAAAAAAGGCAATTGCAACACTATCTTTCCCCTCCTGTCCATCGCCATCGACCCGCCATCAAAAATCAATTCGGTTTGTGCTCCCACATGATTGACATATACAATCGGAATTCCGTACTGCCTGAAATTGTTTTCCAACACATCTTTCCGCTTTTCATGCTGGGTATAAGAAAAAGGAGAAGCAGCGATGTTTATGACTATATCCGGATTAAGCCGGGCAAGTTCCTCCATGGGGTTTATCACATAGAGGGGGTCGGGGCTGATATTCCAAATATCTTCGCAAATAGTGAGGGCTATGCGTTTATTTTGGTATTCGACGATATCAAAACTGCGGTTTGGCTCAAAATATCGGTATTCATCAAAGATATCATAATTGGGCAGCAGTGTTTTATGCTGCTTGAATTTCACCTGGCCATCGGCCAGAAAAAAAGCCGTGTTAAACAAATTTTTTCCGGCCGGTTGAGTATTTACAGAGGGAGCTCCCACAATAGCGGCAATGCCAGTGCATGCTGCCGCAATCTGATTTATGGCTTGCTGGCAGGAGTTCACAAAATAATCATATTCCAGAAAGTCGCGCGGAGGGTATCCACATACCGCCAGTTCTGAAAAAACCACCAGCCCAGCACCGCCGGATTTCGCCTTGTCGATGGTCTCAATAATTTTTTGCGTATTCAACTCAAAATTACCAATATGGTAATTAAGTTGTGCCAAAGCTATTTTCACAGTAAGGAAATTTCAACAGGCTGTATCAGAATAAAATCCCCACGTACATTTCAATATAATTGGCCTTAGCGCTTTCTTTTACCCGTTTAATGTTGGGATTGTTCCTGAAGGCAAGTTCTACCTCTTCGTTATAGCTGTCGCTGAATACATTGGTAAAACCGCTATTGAAATTGATTCCGAAATTTACGGAAATAATTTTTTCAAACTTATAGGTTCCACCCACTCCTATTATTAAGGATTCCCTGATAAATAAAGTACTGTCGCCTATATTAACATTTTTCTGTGTATAAGATTTTTCCACATTGTTTCTGACTACATACTCATCATCTGACCGGGCTTTAAGTTTAAAGGCGGTACCTAAGCCAAATTTGCCATAAATTGAGAATTTACCCATCAGATCGCCAGTGCTGCCAATCAACACCAAAGGAATTTCGAGGTATTGCAACTTGTACTTGCGTGACAAATTACTTTCGATAGTATCAATAACGATACCGGTATTCGGATCGCGGGCATAATACACGGTGGGATATTTTAAATTACCGCCATTATAATTCACGTTGACACCAGTGCCAATTCCGATGTTGGGGATAAAAAAGTAATTGAAATCAGCGCCATAGCCCATCAGAAACCGTCCGCCATTTTTTTCGTATTTATAAAACTCGCCACCATCCACATCGGCTTTCATCCAACTCACATTGGGAGCTATATGGATACCAAAGTTGAATTTGCGGTCCTGGGCATGTGTGTTAGCACTTATGATAAAAATTAAGAAAGTGCTTAAAATGAAATATTTTACTGATCGTTTCATAACTTTTTTTAGACAAAAATAATACATTTAGAAAATTTCTACCATTAAAAATAATATTTTTGTCAAAAAACCACCTTTATTCACCTTTTATTTTGTCTTTAAAAAACGATTTTACCATGAAAAAACGCTTTGATATTATGACATTTACGATCATGATATCTGTATTTTTTTACTCATGTACCTGCAACCAGAACAAAGAAGAAAAATTTTTGACCGAGTTGAAAGACACCACGGTGAAAATAACATTCAACCGGTACGAAAAAAGCCTTTTTACCCTAAAAAAAGAAGACCTGCAAAATGAGCTAAAAAGAATTAAACCTCAATACGGTTTTTTTCTGGAAGGCGATCTGGATGATCCACAAAACATTGAACAAATTCGAAGCTATCTGAACGACCCGCAAATGATTGAAAACTATACCTCCTGTCAGGAAAAATTTGCGGACGTTACCAATCTTGAGAAACAACTTTCGTCCTCGTTAACCTATTTTAAATATTACTTTCCTGATAAAAAAATTCCCGAGGTATTTACTTATGTTTGCGGTATGGACTACGAGCACCCTGTGATCTATGCCGACAGCGTTCTTTTGATCGCCCTGGATATGTACCTCGGAAGTGAATATCCACTGTACCAGGGGCTTGCATTGCCCCTGTTTATGCGCAAAACCATGTCAGAAGAATATATCGTCAGGGATTGCATGAAGGCAATGGCCGAATATTACTGCTACCAGGAGATGAAAGATGCCAGTTGCCTGGACCAGATGATTTATGAAGGGAAAAAAATGTATTTCATCGATGCCATGACGCCTGAAATAAGTGATACAATAAAATTCAAATATTCAAAAAAACAACTCGATTGGTGTTACCAGAACGAAGCACAGATGTGGGCATTTTTCATCGACAACAAACTACTTTACAGTAAGGACAACCTAACCTACAGGAAATTTTTCAACGAAGCGCCCTTCACCACCTCTTTTTCTAAAGACTCACCCCCGCGAACCGGAAGCTGGATAGGCTGGCGTATTGTCAGTGCCTACATGAAAAATCATAAAAGTATCAATTTTACACAACTAATCCAGGCTGACAATTCCCAGGAAATCCTCACCCAATCAAGATACAAACCCAAAAAGCCCTAATGAAGCACTTGTCAACATTTTTTTCAATTTCGGTGTCATAAGAAACATTAAATTTCTTCAACA
>ENA-UOWE01002773-UOWE01002773.1-activated-sludge-metagenome-genome-assembly--contig:-NODE-2773-length-18839-cov-14.739459_pt1 | contig 18839 bp, 14 predicted proteins | sample MGYA00249841_ERZ761562 | MGnify/ENA primary metagenome ERZ761562 (study PRJEB28883, sample SAMN05720200) | activated sludge metagenome | isolation source: Anaerobic digester | place: Japan... | reverse complement strand
CCGGGACCAAGGCCATCTTCCACGAGTACTACGACGGCCGCGTCGTGCGCACCATCGACCTCGACGCCTGCAGCTTCTGCGGCGCCTGTGCCCAGGCGTGCCCGGTCGATGCCATCGACTTCACGCAATCGCCGGAGCGGGCGACGGTGCACGCGGGGGCGATCGTCACCGCCACCGGCTGCGTGCCGGCGCCGCACGACTACGTCTCGTACCTCGGCTACGGGCACGACGGGGTCGTGACCCAGGTCGAGCTCGCCGAGATGCTGCCCGCGTGGGAAGAGCAGGCGGCGCTCGGTCACATGCCGGCGCGCGAGGTCGTCATGGTCCAGTGCGCCGGCTCGCGCGACCGCCGCTACCTGCCGTACTGCTCGCGTATCTGCTGCATGATCGCTCTCAAGCACGCGATGCGACTGAAGAAGCTCTTCCCGCGCATGAAGGTGACGGTCTGCTACCTCGAGCTGCGCACGGCCGGCATCGGCTACGAGAACTGGTTCCTCGCGGCGCGGCGCGCCGGCGTCGAGTTCCTGCGCGGCACGCCGCCGGAGGTCCAGTTCGACGGCGACGGCCGGCCCGTCATCGAGGTCGAGGACGTGACCGCGGCGCGCAAGTCGGTGCTGCGCCCCGACCTCGTCGTCCTCTCGACGGGCCTCGTCCCGCCGAGCGAGACGGCGGAGATGGCTCATGTGCTGGGCATCGAACTTGACGAGGACGGCTTCATCGAGATCCTCGACCGCAAGAACCGGGCCACCGAGACGACCGCCGAGGGCATCTTCGTGTGTGGTTCCGCGGCGGGCCCCAAGGCGCTCATCGAGGTCAGCACCGAGGCCTCGGCGGTGGCCAGCGAGGTCCACAACTTCCTGCGTTCGGCAGGGCGGCGCGGCGCCCCGGCGTCGGTCGTCGACGCCGCGTCCTGCGTCGGCTGCGACGTCTGCTCGACCCTGTGCCCGTTCAACGCCATCACGCTGGTCGAGCGCCCCGCCGACGCCCCACGCCCGGCCGAGGTCAAGGACGACGGCAAGCTCGCCGTCATCGACGCCGGCGTCTGTCGCGCCTGCGGCATCTGCGCGGCGAACTGCCCCGAGCTCGCCATCACACACCACCAGGACGACGCCGCGATCCTCGGCCGTCTGGCCGCGCTCACCGCCGGCGTCGACAAGCCCATCGTCGGCTTCTACTGCAAGGAGTGCGCGGGCGCCGCGATCAGCCTCGGCGGACAGCACCGGGACGCCTACCCCGAGACGGTCCGCCTGATCGAGCTCCCGTGCCTCGGTCGCGTGAGCGCTCTGCACATCATCGAAGCGGTACGGCTCGGCGCAGCCGGCGTGTTCCTCGCCGGCTGCGCCGAGGACCGCTGCCACTACCGCAGCGGCGACGCCAGCGCCGCCGAGCAGAAGCGCATCGCCGAGGAGCTTCTCGCCGAGGCGGGCCTCGAGGTGCCCATCGAGCAGTGGCACCTGTGCGCCGTCGACCGCCTGAGCGTCGCCCGGCGCATCCGCATGTTCCACGCCAGGGCGACCCACGACGAGGCGACGCTCGAGGCTCTCGAGCGCGAGCTGCAGACGATCGGTGGGCACGGCTTGCCGGGCGGCGCCGTGCTCGCCGGCGCCGTGAGCGCCTCCGGCGGCGGCGCCTGCGCCGCCTGCGAGGGAGGTGAGTCGGGTGCCCACGGCCGCTGACCGCCGCTCCGGACCCCCCACCGACGAGCCGACGAGCACCACGAGGTACCCGGACGAGGTCCTCGACGAGATCGCCGAGCTCGCCGAAGAGTGCAGCATCTGCTACCAGTGCGGGACCTGCACATCGGCCTGTCCCACCGCCCGCGACCTCTATCGCGGGCCGCGCCGCCTGGTGCGCCTCCTGCTCGCCGGCGAGATCGACGCCCTGTTCGCCGGCGACGACCTGTGGCGCTGCTCCGAGTGCGGCGCCTGCACGGACGTCTGCCGCATGGAGATCGACGTGGCCTCGGTCCTCGCCCGCCTGCGCGCGCTGGAGCGCGTGTATGGGCGGCAGCGCTGCCCGGAGCGCGCCGCGGCCGAGGCCGCGGCGCGCCGGCTGGCGCGCCGTCCGCGCATCGAGAACACGGCCTTCGCCGCCGCGATGGCCGCGCACGGCTACGTCCCGCGCGACGTCGTGGGCGCCGCCGAGGCGGGGATGAAGATCGTCCGCACCCGGCTCCCCGGCGGAAAGCGGGCGACGGCGGCCGTGCCGCCGACGCGCGCGGACCGCGCCCGGGCTCCCGGCACGGCCGCTCGACCGGAAGGCGAGGGAGTGACCCTGCCGTTCTACGCCGGCTGCTCTCTGCCGCAGGACGGGGCTCTGCACGCCCTCGTGCACGAGGTGGCCGCCGGATTCGGCGTCCGCCTCGACGAGGCGACGGACGCCGGCTGCTGCGGCCACCCCAGTCGCGGCGCGGTGCCGGCGCAGTTCCAAGCCGACGGCCGGGTGTGGACGGCCTGTCCCGCCTGCGACGACGGTCTCACCAAGGAAGGGGTCGACGCGGCCCCGCTGTGGGACGCGCTCGTGGCGCGGGCGCGCCGCGAGGGCTTCGCCCTGCGCGCCCGCGCCACGTCCTTCGTCCCCTACGTCGGCTGCCTCGTCGACCGCGACGCGGCCCTCGCCGCGCTCGCCGACGCCGCCGACCTCGCCGGCGTCGAGATGCGCGTCGCCTATCCCAGCCTGCACAACGCCTGTTGCGGCGCGTTGGGCGGGATGTACCGCGGGGCGACCAAGGGCAGCACTCGGCTCTTGCGGTTCGCCGCCGAGAGCGGCGCGCCGATCGTGACGCCCTGTTCCCTGTGTCGCGACAACGTCCGGTCCGCCGCCCGTCAGATGCGCCTTCATGTCCCCACGTACTTCTGGCCCGAGTTCTTCCGGGCCGCCGAGCGTCCCGCGGAGGAAACGTCCCATGCCTGACGAGAAGAAGCCGAATCCATGCGCCGTCATCGCCGAGGACGCGTTCGCGGCGGCGCCCCAGCGCGACCCCGAGCTCGTCGAAAAGATCCTCAACGACCCGCGCATGCACGATCATAAGGACGGGTTTCTGAGCTGCATCCAGTGCGGCGTGTGCACCTCCGGCTGCCCCGCCGCCCGCTTCACCGAGTACGTGCCCCGCGAGATCGCCCGCCGCGCCCTCGAGGGCGACGTCACCCTGCTCACCGACGACTCGGTCTGGTACTGCTTCTCCTGCTACACCTGCCAGAGCCGTTGCCCGCGCCACAACAGCGTCGCCGTCATCAACCAGGTGATCCGGAGCCTGCAGGTCGAGAGCGGCTACGCCCACAAGCACGTCGAGATGTTCGCCGAGTGGTGCGGCAACTTCTACGACAAGGGCATGGGCGGCGACCCGCACCAGCTCTTCCCGGCGGTCGCCGATGCCTGGGGCGAGAAATGGGCCTCGTACATGGACCACCTGCTCGAGATCCGCGCCGAGCTCGGTCTCGGTGACCTCTACCCGCCGGACGGGGTCGTCAAGGAAGTGCAGACCATCATGGACGAGACGGGCTTCGGGGAGCGGCTCCGCAAGGTGCGCGAGGGCGGCGCCGAGAGCGAGTGAGCGACGCCCGGACGGAGGATCCCATGGCCGCAGTCACCGTCCATCTGCCTGCAAGTCTGACCGCCCCTGAACCCGGATGCGAGATCGAGCTCGAGGCGACGACCGTCGGCGACGCCGTCGCCCAGGTCGTCGCCCGCCGACCCCGGCTCGCCGCGCGCATCCTCTTCGAGGAGCGGCCGCAGGTGAGCTTCGTCCTCAACGGCCGCCAGCTCCGTCCGTCCGAGGCCATGCGCACCGGTCTGTCCCATGGCGACCGGCTCGACTTCGTCCCGCCGGTCGCCGGCGGCTGAGCCCCGCGCACCTCGTCGTCCCGCCGGTCGCCGCCGGGTAGGCTGGGCCTCCGTCACGACAGTCACGTCCTTCGCACGGCCACGGGACGACGCCCGCCGCCGCGCGCCCGAGGCGACGGGCGGCGTGACGTGGCGCGCAGCGCCCGAAGCGCCGCGAAGGGCGGCCCCCGTCAGCTCACGCGCAGCACCGCGGAGCCGCGCACCCGATCCTCCTTCAGGTCGAGCAGGGCCTCGTTCGCCTGCTCAAGCTCGTACTCCTGGACGCGGCTCACAACGGGGATGAGGGCCGCATCGCGGAGCAGCTCACGGGCGTCCTGACGGGTCGAGTTGGCGACGCTCCTGACCACGCGCTCGTGGTAGATCGACGGATAGTCGATAGGCGGGATGGGCGACGAGTAGATACCGCCCAGCGCGACGATGCCGCCCTTGTCGAGACGACGGAGGGCGTCGACGGCGAGCTCTCCGGCGGGGGCGAAGACGATCGCCGCGTCGAGGAGGACGCCGGGGTCTTCCCACGTCTCGCCGGCCCACGCGGCGCCGAGCTCCCGCGCCAGGCTGCGATGCTCTTCATCGCGCGTGAACGCATAGACCTCCCAGCCGCGCCAGAGGGCCACCTGCGTGCAAAGGTGGGCGGCAGAGCCGAAGCCGTACAGACCGAGGCGCGGCCGACCGGCGGCGGTATCGTCGGCGGCGGTATCGCCGGAGGCGGCACCGCCGCCGGCAGCCGCGCCGCCGCTGGCCGCGCCCGTCGCGCCGACCCCCGGCAGCCGGGCATCGTCGCCGACGATGCCGACGAGCCGCAAGCAGCGGTAGCCGATGATCCCGGCGCACAGCAGCGGCGCCGCGGCGAGGTCGCTCATGCCCTCCGGCAGGCGGTAGACGAAGTCGGCCGGCGCGACCATGTACTCGGCGTAGCCGCCGTCGACGTCCCAGCCCGTGAACAGCGCGTTCTCGCAGAGGTTCTCGCGGCCGCTCCGGCAGAAACGGCAGACGCCGCAGGTGCGGTAGAGCCACGGCACGCCGACCCGCTCCCCGAGGGAGAGGGGCGGCGCGCCCGGCTCGCCCCCTGGGGCGATGCCCGGCGCGCCGCCCGGCGCGCCGCCGGCCACGCCTTCCCCGAGCGCCGCGACCTCGCCGACGATCTGGTGCCCGGGCACGACGGGCGAGCGGTGCGGCGGCAGCTCACCCTCGAGGATGTGAAGGTCGGTGCGGCACACGCCACAGGCGCGCACCCGCAGCAGGACCTCGCCGGGTCCCGGCTGGGGGACGGGCAGCTCGACCAGCCGCAGCGGCCGCTCCGCGGCCGCTGCCGGCGCCGCGAGCTGCATGGCGCGCATCGTCCCGGGAAGCGTCTGAACGGCCTCCGTCTCATCCATCAGAACCCTCCCAAAGCTCTCACATTGAAGCCGTCCCGGTACAGCACGCGCCTGCCAAGGCGGCTGCTCTCGCCCCAGCGGGCAGGGCGACGATGTCGCCTCTCCGCCGTCATCGCTTGCGCGCTGCCGCGAGAGCCTACGACAGCACGTCCTTCCGCCGGAAGTGCAGCCCCGCGACCGCGGTCAACCCGACGCTCCACAGGACGAACACCAGAAGCGCCTTGAGGATCGGCCGCCAGGCGATCGGGTCGCGGAACAGGTTGATGAAGTCCCCGAAGTAGGTCGGGAACACGTAGGGGATGAGCCAGTCGAAGTAACTGAACGAGGTCAGCACCTGGATGACGATGTAGACGATGAAGGTGGCGATCAGCGCCGTCAGGCTCGAATCGGTGACCGTGCTGAAGAGCACGGCCAGCGAGACCATCGTCGTCATCGCGACCAGGCCGAAGAGGTAGGCCAGGAGCGTGAGGCCGAGACCGTGCGCGACGCCGATCGTGGAACCGGACAACGTGACCATCGGTTGCAGACCGAAGAACACCCCGCCGAAGATGAGACCGCTGGCCAGCATCAGGCCGGCGCCCAAGGCGAGGTAGAGAACGGCCGCCAGCCACTTCGCGAGGACGACCGACCCGCGCCCGACCGGGCGCAGCAGCATCATGCGCAACGTGCCGAGCTCTGCCTCGCCGGCGATCGTGGAGCCGCCGACCATGGCCGCCGCCAGCGGCAGCATCATCGTGATCAGCAGGAAGAGGGCGGCCACCGGCAGGTAGAGGCCGTTGCCGAAGACGCGGCCGACGATCCCCATCTCGCCGCCGGACGGGGCGGTCGAGAGCCAGGCCACCAGACCGATGAGGAAGGGCAGGAGGAAGGCGCCGGCCCAGATCAGGTAGCTGCGCCGCTGGAAGAGGAGCTTCGTCCACTCGCGGCGCAGCGGCCCCCAGGCGGCGCCCTGCATGGGCGCCCGCGTGCTGCCGTGACGGAGGCCGCCGGCCTGCGCAACGGCATCGTTCGCCGGCGGCGTCGGCGGGCAGGCGCACACGCCGGCGGGGCTCACGAGCGCCTCCCGGCGGCGGCGGGGCTCACGAGCGCCTCCCGGCGCTGGCGGAACTCACGAGTGCCTCCCCGCGGCGCGCCCGCTCAGACCCGCGAGCCCGCGCCGCTTCTTGCCCGGCGGCTGTTCCGCCTCGTCGGGCGCGGTCAGCTCGAGGAAGAAGTCCTCGAGGCCTTGGTCGGTCGCCGGCACCACGGCGCGCACGGACAGGCCGTCGGCGACCAGACGGCGCACCAGCTCCGGCACGTCATCGCCCGCCCTCACGACGACGTACCCGTCGTCCTCCGAGACGGCGCCGGCGCCGAAAGCGGTCCGCGCCGTCTCCGCGGCCTTGCCCTGGTCGTCAGTCAGGACCTTCACGGCCAGCCCCTCCGGACGCAGCTCGGACACGGGCCCCTGCACGACGACCCGGCCCCTGTCGATGATCGCCGCCCGCGTGCACACCTGCTCGACCTCGTGCAGAAGGTGCGAGCTGAGGAAGACGGTCGTGCCGCCTCTGCCGAGCTCGCGGACGAGCTCGCGCACGTCCTTCATGCCGCGCGGGTCAAGGCCGCTCGTCGGCTCGTCGAGGACGATGAGCTCTGGGGCATGAAGCAGCGCCTGGGCGATGCCCAGGCGCTGCTTCATGCCGTGCGAGAACCCTCCGACTCGCGACTCCGCCCGGTCCTCCAGGCCCACGATCTCGAGTACCTCGTCGATGCGCTCCTCGCTCACCGGACCCGCCATGCTGCCCAGCAGGCGCAGGTTCCGCCGCGCCGACATCAACGGATAGAACGTTGGGTCGTCGACGAAGCCGCCCACATGACGCAGCGCCTCCTGACGGTCCCCGGGGACGCGGTGGCCGCAGACCTCTGCGTACCCGGCCGTCGGATGGATGAGACCGAGGACGAGACGGATGACGGTGGTCTTGCCGGCGCCGTTGGGACCCAGGAACCCGAACACGTCGCCCCGGCGGACCTCCATCTCGAGGCCGTCGACGGCCCGCAGGGCGCCGAAGTCCTTCGTCAGCCCGTACGTCGTGAGCACGGTCCCGGGCTGCTCCTGACCACCTGCCTGAGACGCCGCACCCGCCACTCCGACGGCGACGGCGGCTTGCATCGGGGCCTCGATCACGTCAGCGCACGGAGGTCACGAACGCGACGAGGTCGGCCTTCGGGACCATCCCTCCCGCGACCAGGGTCACGCCGTCGCGTTGCCAGACGGCGACCGAACCGAGCGGCGTGACGATCGCCTTCGCCTTCACGCCGCCCAAGTCGACGGTGTCGACGATGGCGGGAAGCTGCTTCAACTGCTCGCGGATGTCGGCCGTCGTCCTCGTCTGGGCGAGCACGATCGCGCCGAAGCCCTCGCCGTAGAGCTGGACGGCGACGGGCGCCGTCTGGGGCGGCGAGCCGGCTGCGGCGTCGCCGCCCCGCTCGAACACCGGGGCCCCCAGCGCGTTCACGAGCGTGCCGTCGTCGACGACGACCACCCCGCGATGGTCGCGGGTCGCGTGGTCGCGCGCCCAGGCGAGCGGGAAGTCGACCAGCTTCGCCGCTTCGTCGCGCGAGAGCAGCGCCGTGCGCGCCTGCTTCTTCATCTGCGCCCGCGCCTTCTGGCGCTGCGCCGCCGTGAGCTCCTTGCCGTCTATCGCCTCTCCGGCGAGGCCGTCCGCGCCTTGCGCGCGGGCCTCGCCGCTGCGCGCGTCGACTTGGCCGTGGCCGCGGGCTTCGCCCCGTCCACCGACCTCGCGGCCTTCGCCCGGCGCCTCGATGACGTCGCGCTTCACCTTCGCGCCCTTCGGCGGCGTAAACGCGAACACGTGGTCGTCGACGGCGTCGTAGGACACCCGCGTGAAGCGGAACGAGAGCGTCGCCGTGTCGTGACCGGCGGCGGCGACGGCAACGCGCAGCGGGACGTAGGTGACGCCGTCGATCGCGGCCTCGACCTTACCGAGGGCCGTGTCGGTCGCGGTCGGGGTCATGGTCAGGACGTAGGCGTCGCGCCCGGCGACGACCGTCGTCCCCGTGACCGCGACGGTCATGTGTCGCGACGCGCGCTCGAGCAACGTACTGACGCGCTCGGGAGTGATGGCCGCCGGCGTCGCGCCGGCGTCGGGCTCGTCCGCATGGCGCCCGTCACCGGCGTCGGCCAGCGTGGCGCCGTCCAGCTTGTACAGGTGCGCCGTGTCGTCGGCGAACGTGTAGGTCCATACGGTGCCGGCCGCGCCGTCGGCCACGACCACGCGGTCGCCGCCCGCGCCCTGCGCCTCCAAGCGCAGCTTGCCGTCCTGCACCCAGAAGCGCCCCGAGCCGCTGGTGAGGAGCGGCGACCCGGCCGCCAGACCGGCCTCGTCCGGCGCCGCCGGCAAGGCGCCGAAGAGCTCGTTGGTCCACTCGATGTCGCCGCTGACCGCCTGCGGCGCCCGCGACGCATCGCCCATTCGGGCGATGAGCTCGGGCGCCGTCACGCCGGGCAGAGGACTCCCCTCGTCGGCGCCGGCCACGGCGACGAGGACACCGCCGAGCGTGGTCAGCACCGCGACGGCCAGGATGATCAGGAAGAGTTTGCCGCGCATGAGATCGCTCCTCTTTGCGTCCGCGCGCTTCTCACCTTATGCCGCATGCGCGGACAAATCGAACCTGCGCCGACGCAATGCCGTGCGGCCGTCGCTCGTCCCCAGGCGCGGCGCCGTGCAGCCGCCGGCGCCTCGCATCACGACGGGCCCGCGGCAGGCCCGCCCGGGCCGCTCAGGGCAGCGTCTGCACATACCTGGTCCACCCGGCGACGAACCCGCCCCACGTCACGCCGAGCGCGTCCCGGGTGGCGACACGCAGCCCGTCCGGCGTGAGGTCCGAGTCGGCGACGGCGGTCATCCAGCGCTTGAGCCCCTTCGATCCCCACTCGTCGACGACGTAGAGGACGACGGACCCCGCCTCCAGGTAGGCGAGCTGGACCTTCTGCTCCGAGTTTCCGCTCCAGAGGCTCCCCATGGCGATCGCACTCGTGAGCGGCAGACGCTCGTTCCCGCTGGCGAGCTCGTCGCGCAGGAGGTCGTATGAACGCCCGCCCTCGACCGCGACGGCCAGCCCTTCGGCGAGGAACATGGGGTCGTTCGCGGTGTCGGCGAACCAGTGGACGGTGAACGCGTGCGTGAACTCGTGAGCGAGCAGACGCGGGGCCCAGGTCTGCCAGTCGTGCTGTTCGAGAAGCGCGGGAGCGAGGATGTCGACGTCGCGCGGCCACCAGAGCGCGCCGGAGGCGCGCTCGACGGGGGCCGAGAAGAACTCGAAGCGCTCGTCGCCCGGCCCGCCGCCGAGAGCATCGCGCAGCTGGCTTCGCGAGGCATAGAGGAAGACGAGGACGGGCCGGGACGGCGCGATGCCGAACGCACGCAGGCGAGCGGCCGCGTCGTCGGCGGCCGCGACCAGGTCCTTGGCGAGGTCCTTGTCCTTGGGCTCCGTGAGGACGACGCAGGCCTCGTCCCTGACCACCGTCGGCCTGTCGTAGGCCATGAAGTACTGGTCGCGAACGGCCGCGGGCGTCACGTCGGCGCTGACGACGACGCGCCCGCCGAACCTCGACAGCTCGAGCACGCGCTCGGCGACGAGGCGATCGTCGGGCCCGACACCCGCGACCGCGCCGACAAGACGGACGTCGAAGCGCGCCGGTCGTGACGGGATGGCCTCGACGGAGGCGGCGAGCGCCGTCCACGGCAACCCGGACAGCGTGTCGAACAGGTCGTCGACGGCGTCGGCGGCCGCGTCGCCCGACGCCGGCAGCGCAGCCCGCCAGGCGTCGCCGTCGCCGCTCCGCAGGGCGGCGACGGCGCGGTCCATGGCGGCCTGCGCCTCGGCGCGGGTCGCCGGCCGCGAGGCCGCCACCGGGGCCCCGGAGTGGCCGTCCTCCTGGAAGGCGAGCGGCAGCGCGACCGCCAGAACGATGAGGACGCCGAGGCCGGCCAGCAGCGCGGACGCGGCGACAAGCGCGGCATGGGCGATGCTTCCGCTGCGCGTTCGAGAACGCATCCTTAGCCCTCTCGTCATCGTTCCGCCAGGGTCCGCCGTAGCCCATCAGCAACGAGACGGTGGACGGAGGGCGCCGGCGGCCGCCCCTGCGGGCGGCCGCCGGCGCCCTCCAAGGGCATTGTACCGCCGCGCACGGGCGCGCTTTCGAGCTCCGCGGAGGACCGCGCAGTTGGCGGCATCCCGGCGCACGTGTACCATCGCGGAGCGATGGGCTCCGGTTCTTCCAGGGACAAGCCGTACACGACGTATCGGGTGGGCTCGGACGAGCCGCTCGGGGTTGAGCGCTGCGGCACGGCCACGGGCGGCGCAGACCGGGGCGGCGCAGACCGGGGCGGCGGGGCGGCCGGCGGCCGCCCTCGGCGCCGCCCGCCCCGCCGGGACCGCGGGCGGCGCCTCGCCCTGATCGCGGCGGCCGTCCTCGTCGCCCTCGTCGCCGTCGCCGGGCTCACCGTCTCGGGAGCGCTGCCGTGGTCCCATGGCGACCAGGTGGCCGGCAAGAGCGGGAGGACGACGGCTCAGGGCGCGGCCGCGGCGTCTCCGCCGGCCGCGGCGACGCCGTCGTCCTCGCTCGCCGCGGCAGCATCATCGTCGTCATCGTTCGCCACTGCGACACCGACACCCACAGCCACCAGCGTCACGATCGTCGCCGGCGGCGACGTCATCGGCGACCGCTCCATCCGCACGATCATCGCGAACCAGGGCGGCGAGGCCGTCTTCAAGGGCATCACCGGCATCCTCACCAGGGCCGACCTCGCCTTCGTCAACCTCGAGACGCCGCTCACCACCAGCGGCGATCCGCAGTACTGGAAGGACGTCGTCTTCAAGGGCGACCCGCGTCTCGCCGAGGCGATGGCCGACTCGGGCGTCGACGTCGTGACCATGGCCAACAACCATGCCGGCGACCAAGGCGACAGCGGCCTCACGGACAGCCTCCGCCACCTGCGCAGGGCCGGACTGAAGGTCTGCGGCGCCGGAAGCGACCTCGCCACGGCCCGCCTGCCACGCTTCTTCACCGTCGATGGCGTGCGCGTCGCCTTTCTCGGCTTCACCGACGTATTGCCGGTCGGTTTCCCGGCGACGTCGTCGAGCCCGGGCACGTCGCCGGGCCGCTCCGACGTCGCCGCCGTCAAGCAGGCCGTCCGCGACGCCGCCAAGAAGGCCGACTACGTCGTCGTCGGCTGGCACTGGAACTACGAGCTCACGACGGCGCCGAGCTCCCTCGAGGCGGCCGAGGGCAAGGCCGTCATCGACGCCGGCGCCGACCTCGTCATCGGCCACCACCCCCACGTCCTTCAGGGCGTCCAGGCCTACCATGGCGGTCTCATCGCCTGGAGCACCGGCAACCTCGTCTTCGACCACCAGAGCGGCCCGTGCGCCGAGACCATGCTCGTCCGCGCGCGACTCTCGAAGACACGCATCGCCGTCGACCTCATCCCGCTGACCATCGCCTACGACGGCCGCCCGAAGCGCACCTACGGCGGCGCCGCGAGAATCCTCGGCCGGGTCAAGTCCTACTCGGCGGACCTCGGCACCAAGGTCACGATCGCCGACGACACCGGTCACGTCGTCGTGAAGCGCTGATGCGCCCCGAGCTCATCCACATCGGCGACTTCACCCTCTACAGCTTCGGCCTCATGGCCGCGCTGGCGCTCATCGTGCCGGGCATCGCCGTCGTCTACCCTCTTCTGCGCCGCCGCGGCGTCGTCCCGGACTTCGCCTTCGAGCTCATCTTCGCCGCCGGCATCGGCGGTTTCTTCGGCGCCCGCCTCTACTACATGGCCGAGCACTGGAGCACGGTCCGCGAAGACGTCTGGGGGGCGCTCACCTCGGGCTATGGCTTCACCTGGTACGGCGGCCTTATGGGCGGCTTCGTCGCCGTCGTCCTCTGGTGCCTCGTCCGCAAGGTACCGACGGGGATCGTCGCCAACGCCATGGGCCCGGCGGTCGCGCTCGGCTACGCGATCGGACGCGTGGGCTGCCAGCTCGCCGGCGACGGCGACTACGGCACCCCCAGCGACCTGCCGTGGGCGATGGGCTACCCGAACGGGACGGTGCCGACGCCGCCCGGGGTCAGGGTCCACCCCACGCCCATCTACGAGATCATCATGATGGTGCCCATCATCTGGGTGCTCTGGCGCCTGGCGAAGAAGGACCGGTCAGGGTGGTGGACGTTCGGCTGGATGCTCGTCCTGACCGGGATAGAGCGCTTCGTCGTCGAGTTCGTGCGGCGCAACGAGGAGATCGCGCTCGGACTCACCCAGCCACAGTGGGTAGCGATCGCCAGCGTCGTCATCGGGACTGGGCTTGTGTTGCTGTTCCGAGGACGGCCGGCCGAGCGTATCGTCGGTGCTCAGCGCCGATCCTGACGCCCCGCATTCGGAGGTGGCTACACCTTCAGCGCGGTCGCCCGGCCGTAGCTGTCGCACCGCCCCGAACGGCTGTGCTCAGCACACGCCGGCCACCTGTCACTCGATCCAGGCGGCGGCGAGACGTGTCACTTGTCGCCGCCGCGTACACAAGTGCCGCTTGCCGTGCAGACCAGGACCGGCTCGGGGAGCAGCTCGGCAGCGGAGTCGCAGACATCTGGGCGCGCAGTGATCACTTTGCGCGCCTCGAACTTCATCTTGCGCGACCGGTTCCCGACAGCGACGATCTCGCCGGTCGCTTCGATGTAGTCCCCGGCGCGCACCGGAGCAAGGAACGTCACCTCGTCGTACGCGGCGAACAGACCTTCGTCGCCGTCTATCTCGACGAGGAGCTCTGTGGCGACATCTCCGAACAACTGGAGCAGGCGGGCCCCGTCGACAAGGTTGCCGCCATAGTGGGCGTCCTGTGAGCTCATGCGCACTCTGATCATCGATCTGTATGTCACGGTACGTCCTTTGGGTCGGTTTCCGCCATGGGCGGGCCGGATGGTGGCTCGCGGTCGTGAGGCACGCTCTGCGTCGATGATTCTAGCAGCATGCCGCCGTAGCCCCCGCCTCCAGGTAGTCCCGTTTCGAGTGACCCTTCGAGGGGGCCAGCGCAGGCGCATGGTGACCCCTTAGGGTCCTCACGAGGTCTCCGGCGCGGCCGGGACCAGGTAGATGGCGCAGGGCGAGCCCTCGAGCAGGGCGCGCACGACCGGGGCGCGGTCCTCGGCGAGCGTACCGCGCCACGAGACGACCACGAGCTCGGCGTCGAGGTCGCGGATCTCGCGGAGGATCGCCGTCGGCGGGTCGCCGACGCGCACCGAGACGCGGTGCCGCCCTCCCTCGACGCACTGCGAGAAGCGCATCGTGAACTCCTCCTGCCAGGCCTTCCATTCGTAGTGCTCCTGGTCCATGAGGCGCGGCGCCGGCAGACTGCCAGGTTCGAGGGGCGCGTCGCTCGTCACGACGTGGAGCATGACGATCTCGCGCCCGCGGGCGCAGAAGGCGTCGTCGGCGTGCTTCATGGCGACCGAGGCCGACGGGCTGCCCTCGAGGGGGACGACGATGCGGCGCAGGCGCTCGACGGGACGGACGCCCGGCCGCACGACGAGCATCGGCACGTCGAGGGCGCCCAGCAGAGCGAGGGCCACGCCGCCGATGCCGGGGGCGGGCCGGGCGCGGGCGCCGAAGGCGACCGCGTCGGCGCCCGCCGCGACGAGACGCTCGATCTCGGCCACCGGCGCGCCCTCGGTCTCGATCAACTCGACGTCGGTGAGATCGATACCGTCGAGCGCGTCCGTGCCTGCGCCTCGAGGATCACGAACGTGCACGGCGCGCAGCGACCAATCCGCGGCGGCGGCCACGCCGCGGGCGACGGCGAGCAGCTCGCCGTCGGTCGGGCCGCCGCCCAGGGCGACCAGCAGGTTCACGCCTTGTCCTTGCGCCACGGACCTTCCTCCTCACGCCGGAATAGGTGTCGCCCCGCCACCAGCGTCCGCTCCCGTCCGTCCAGCACGACACGGACGGGCGCGTTCTCGACTGTTATACCCAGGCGCTCGGCGGCGCGGGCGCCCCGACCCTGACGCCGCACCTCGATCTCCAGTCTCGCGCCGCGGAAACAGAGGGGCACACTGAATCGGTGCCAGCGCGGCGGCAACGCCGGGTCGACGACCAGCGACTCGCCCACCCGGCGGATGCCGCCGAACCCCATCACTGCGGCCTGCCAGAGGCCGCCCATGGCGGCCATATGCAGGCCGCGGGCGGCGTTGCCCATGTTGTCGGCGAGGTCGATCGCGGCCGCCATGGCGAAGTCCGCGAGGGCCGTGTCCATGTCGCCCAAGCGGGCCGCCACCGCCGCGTAGATGCTCGGCGAGAGGGAGGAGCCGTGGCAGGTGATCGGCTCGTAGTACTCGTAGTTCGCGCGCATCACCTCGCGCGGCAACTCGTCGGCGAGCACGTGGCAGAGCATCACCGTGTCCGCCTGCTTGATGACCTTCGAGCGCAGCGTCACCTCGCGGCCGAGGAGGACGTCCGCGGCCATCGGTCGCGGGCGCAGCTTCTCGATGGGGACCTCGTCCATCTGATGGAACCCCGCGAACTGCTCGTAGATGAGGGTCTTGGGGTCGAAGCCGTCCACCAGGGTGTCGGCAACCTGCGTCCACTGGGCGAGCTCGCGGTCCCGCAGGGCGAGGCGGGCGCGCAGGGCCCTCGCCCGCTTCGGGTCGGCGCCTTCCAGCCACACGAGCGCCTCCGCCGCGCGGCGGATGTTCCAGCGCGCGAGGACGTTCGTGTAGGCGTTGTCGTCGACGCCCTCGTGGTATTCGTCGGGGCCGACGACGGTGCGGATATGGTAGCGGCCGTCGGCGTCGCGGCTGGCGCGCGAGGCCCAGAAGCGGGCCGTTTCGAGCAGGAGCTCGACGCCCATCGTCGCCATGAAGTCGTCGTCGGCCGTCCCCTTCCAGTACTGCCAGACCGCCCAGGCGACGTCGGCGGAGATGTGGTGCTCCATGAGGCCAGAGAGGATCGGCACTATCTCCCCGTCGGGACCGAAGCCGTAGGGCGGCGTCACCTCGACGCCCTTGTCGGCTGACTCCCAGGGAAAGAGCGCCCCGCGGTGCCCGAACAGGCGCGCCTTCTCGCGCGCCCCGTCGAGGTTGTGGTACCGGTACGCAAGCAGCGTGCGCGCCGTCTGAGGGTGCGAGTAGACGAAGAACGGCAGGACGAAGACCTCGGTGTCCCAGAAGACGTGCAGGAAGTAAGACAAGCCGCCGAGGCCCCGGGCGCCGATCGACACGCGCTCGTTCGTCGGGTGCCCCGTTGAGATGAGATGGAAGATCGAGAAGCGCAGGGCACGCTGCGCTTCGTGGTCACCATCGACGACGAGGTCGGCGTCGCGCCAGCGCTGGATCCACGCCGCGCTATGGCGCGCGAGGAGCTCGTCGTAGCCGAGCTCTTCCGCGCGCCGCAACGCGCGGCGCGCGACATCCGGCGACGGCGCCCGCGTCCGCGCCGCGGCGATGGCCGCGAAGCGGTCGACGGTCGCCGGCTCGCCGGGCTCGAGGCGACCGCCGATCACGTCGCGGCCTTGCTGCACACGACGCGCGATCGGAGAACCCGCCGCCGGTCGCGTCGTCACGGCCAGCGCGTGGCCGCCGCCGTTCCTTCCCTGGGACACGGCGATGAAGCCCGGCGCGTCTCCCAACGCCTCGAACCTCGTCTCGCGTGTGGGTCCGCCGGCGTGGCTCACTCCCACGAGGCCCTCCCAGACGAGTCGCCCGCCGGAGTCCTCCGGCACGGCTTCGGCGCGGATGGCCATGACGCTGCGATCGTCCATCGAGGCGAAGCGCGCCGTACGCACACTGAAGGTACGACCGGCAACGTCCCGCTGTCGCCAGAACCGGTAGACCACGCCGTGGCGCATATCGAGCACGCGTTCGTGGTCGAGCAGCTCCCCGTTCGTCACCGCGAGACGCATGTCGCCCATCGTGAGACGCAGTCCGAGCCAGTCGGGTGCCGGCACCGGCTTGCGGATGCGTGGTTCGCTGGTGTCGTCGCCGAAGACGCCGGCGACGAGGGTGGCCGGCGTCGAGACGGCCGAGCCTTCCTCGAGCGCGCCGCGCGTGCCTGTCGCGCCGTTGGCGACCGTCAGCCAGGTCTCCACCTCGCGCTCGCGGAACGGGTCGAAGCCGTGCACCTCGAAGCGCCAAGCCGGATCGGCCACAGGCTGTGGAAAGCGCTCGCGGGCGACCCGGGCGCGACGGGCGATCTGTTCCTCGAGGACTTCGAGAAGGCCGTCGACGCCGCCCTCAAGCCGGAGGACACCTGGAGGCAGGCCGCCGCGCCGGGGACCGATCGCGACCACCGTGGCGCGCCCTGCTTCCGGCACGGCACGCGACAGATCCGCCGCCAGACGTTCGAGGACCCCATCCACACTCGCTACCACGACGAGGAGTTCTTCCGGGCGACGGCCGCGCCCCTGCACAAGGTCGGTGTGGACACGGCGCAACGCATCCGCCATGTCCGTGAGGCCGATCTCGACCCTCGAGGGAGCGACGCGGACGCCCACGCCGGGAAGACCTGCATCGCGCGCGGCCTCGACGGCCCATGCCGTGACCTCGGCCTCGCTGGGCAGCCCTCCCTCATCAAGCACCGCCGGCGCGGTCTGCGGGCCCCCGCTCACGGTCCCGGCGCGGGACCTCGCGCGCAGGACGACGGCGCGGCGATCGGGCGAGGCGGCGGCCAGGTCGGCGGCGGCGCCGGCGGCGGCCAGCCGGGCGCGCAGCGCCTCGGCCGCCGTGCTCAGCGCCGCCGCCTCTTCGGCCGCCGCCTGCCGCCGCTGGAGCAGTCGCGGACCGGTCGGGCCGACCACGTACACCTCGGCTCCCTGTGACGGCATGAGGAAGAGACGGCCCTCGACCGGAGGCCGGGCGCGCAAGAGACCGTCGACGACGGCGACGTCCTCGTCGGCCAGCAGGACGACATCGACGCCGAGCGCGGTCAGGCGCTCGATCGCACTGCAGAGCCCCGCCGCGCCGAGGGCGCGCGCCACCTCCTCGCCGACGAGACCGCCGCTCGCATCGCTCGTCGCCGCTCTCCAGTCGACGATGATGACGGCGAAGTCGCGGGCGAGCGCGTCGGCGCCGCCGGCCGCTTCCCGCTGCTCGCCGGCGGCGCGCGGCGTACGCTCTCGCGCCGCGGCGCTCCCAGGGTCTCTTTCGTCCGCCTCCGCCATGCCTCTCCGCACGATGCTACACGGTAGACTAACCGAGCCGACGAGTCGAAAGAGGAGTTGCGAGATGACACACTTCGACGTCGCTTGGGTGCGCGGACAGTTCCCCGCCTTGTCGCGGACCATCGATGGTCAGCCGGTCGCCTACCTCGACGGCCCGGGTGGCACGCAGACCCCGCAGGGCGTCCTCGACGCCGTGCGCGAGTACCTCGTCGAGCACAACAGCAACACACACGGCTTCTTCGCCACGACCGAAGAGACCGACCAGATCATCCTCGCCGCTCGCGCCGCTATGGCGGACATGTTCGGCTGCCTGCCGGAGGAGGTCTCGTTCGGAGCCAACATGACGACGCTGTGCTTCATGTTGGCCCAATCGCTCGCCTCCAGCCTCTCGCCCGGCGACCAGGTGCTCATCACCGAGATCGACCACGAGGGGAACCGCGGGCCCTGGCTGCGCCTCGCCGAGCGGGGCGTCCTCGTCCGTGAGGTCCCCGTCCACACCTCGACGTGCACCCTCGACCTCGAGGCGCTCGAGCGCATGGCGCACGAGGGACGCACCAAGGTCATCGCCGTCAACTACGCCTCGAACGCGGTCGGCACCATCACCGACGTGAAGCGCGTGGCGGCGATCGCCCGTCGCATCGGCGCCCTTTCCGTCGTCGACGCCGTGCACTACGCCCTCCACGGGCCGATCGACGTGGCGGACATCGGCTGCGACGTGCTGCTCTGTTCGGCCTACAAGTTCTTCGGCCCGCACATCGGCGTCATGTACGTGCGCCACGAGGCGGCCGAGCATATCGACGCCCTGCGCCTGCGCACCCAGGCGCCGACGCCGCCCGACAAGTTCGAGACCGGGACCTTGAACCACGAGGGCATCGCTGGGACCATCGCCGCCGTCGACTTCATCGCCGAGATGGGCCGCCGGCACCTCGACCTCGTGGCGGCCGGCCTTCCCGAAGGCCTGACCGGCCGGCGCCGCGAGGTCGTCGCCGGCATGCTCGCCAACGAGGCCTACGAACAACCGCTGGCGCGCTACCTCGTGACCGAGCTGGACGAGATCGACGGGGTCACGCTCTACGGGCCGCCCGCCGGACACCCCCGTACGTCCACCGTGTCGTTCACTCTGGACGGCTACACGGCCATGGAGGTGGCGCGCATCCTGGGCGAACGTGGTCTGTTCGTGTGGGACGGCCACTTCTACGCCATACGCCTCGTCGAACGGCTCGGGCTGATCGACAGCGGCGGGCTGGTGCGCGTCGGGCTTTGCCCCTACACGACGAAGGAAGAGCTGGACCGGCTTCTCGAGGCGGTGCACAGCCTCGCCTCCGCGGTGCGCTGACATGGCGGACGCCATCCGGCACGCGGACAGGGCGCGATGCGACCACGCACGCGGGCGACGCGCTGCCGGCCTGGAGCGACGCG